>Ga0209702_10000012_pt1 | contig 335373 bp, 293 predicted proteins | sample FRY01_FD_187210 | JGI IMG/M metagenome (GOLD analysis project Ga0209702, IMG submission 187210) | Freshwater microbial communities from Lake Fryxell liftoff mats and glacier meltwater in Antarctica - FRY-01 (SPAdes) (version 2) | ecosystem: Environmental > Aquatic > Freshwater > Ice > Glacier...
CCGGCGAACACCGGTCGCTTGAGTCTGAGCGATTTCATCAGGACCGCGTCATGACTGCCACCGCTTGGGATTCTGCCGTGACGACGACCGTTGAGGACAGTGCGCCTGAAACGCTCGCCCGTCGGCTTCGAGCGCATCTTCAAACGCTCGCCACACGGCGCTTACCGATTACCTATCAGGAAGCGGCCAAAGGGATGTTCCTCTCACCACCGAACACGATACATCAAGTCGCTGAGGCGTTGGAGCAGCTTATGGCTGAGGACGCCGCGGCTGACCGCCCCTTCATCGCGGCCATGGTCATCAGCAAGGCACGCGGAGGCGTGCCGGCACCGGGCTTTTTCGACTGCGCGGCACGGCTAGGACGCTTCGCCGGCGATGCAACGGGTCTGGACGCTTGGTCCTTTCATGCGGTCGAGCTCTACGCCACGATGGACTTTTGGGCGCTGCCGGGCACCTTTGGCGAAAGTGAATAAAGACCCATGGCCTCTGGTTTAGCACAGTTCCCGGAGCAAAGCCGACTTCGGCTTATGCCCGGCGGCGAAGTAAACGGCCTGCGCCTGCGCGTGATCATCGTCGGCGCCGGCTTCGCCGGCCTCACTGTCGCCAAGCGGCTGGCCAAGGCGCCCGTCGACATCACCCTGATCGACCGGGAAAACTATCACCTCTTTCAGCCGCTACTCTACCAGGTAGCGACCGCCGGTCTGTCGCCGGCCGACATCGCCTGGCCCATTCGAGGCCTGGTCCGGGACCAGCGCAACACCCGCGTGTTGTTGGGCGAGGTCACCGGCGTCGATCATGCGCGTAAACGTGTGAATATGGGCGGCCGCAACATCGCCTACGACGTTCTGGTGCTCGCGACCGGAGCGACCCATGGCTATTTCGGCAATGATAGCTGGGCGGCCCATGCACCCGGCCTGAAGACAATCGACGACGCCACGGAGATCCGCCGCCGTTTGCTGCTCGCGTTCGAGCGCGCTGAGATGGAATCCGATGCGCACGAGCACGAACGACTCCTCACAATCGTCATCGTTGGCGGCGGGGCGACCGGGGTCGAGATGGCCGGCGCCGTCGTCGAACTGGCGCGCAAGGCGCTCGCGACCGACTTCCGCGCGATTGATCCGCAGCAGACGCGCGTGCTGCTGCTCGAAGCCGGACCACGGTTGCTGCCAAGCTTTCCGGAATCGCTATCGCGCTATGCCGAAAAGACGCTGCGGCGCCTCGGCGTGGATGTCCGCCTGGAACACGCAGCCACGCACTGTGGTGCAACCGGGGTCACGCTGGGTGACGAGGAGGTGTCGGCGGGCACGGTGATCTGGGCGGCCGGGGTAGCCGCCTCGCCGGCTGCCGACTGGCTTGCGGTGGCGGGCGATCGCGCTGGCCGTGTCCTGGTCGGGCCCGATTTGCGGCCACTTGGCCTGGACGACATTTTCGTCATCGGCGACACCGCGCTCATCCATGACGTTGCCGGCGCGCCACTTCCCGGCATCGCCCCAGTCGCCAAGCAGCAAGGCGCCTATGTGGCCGACATGATCAAGGCGCACCTTACCGGCAAGCCCGACCTGCCGCCCTTCCGTTATCGGGATCGAGGCCAACTCGCCACGGTCGGCCGCAAGACCGCCATCATCGCGTTCGGGCGCCTGCGGATTAAGGGATGGCTGGCATGGTGGATCTGGGGAATTGCCCACGTTTATTTCCTGATCAGCCTGCGCAACCGGTTGATCGTCATGACGCAGTGGCTCTGGTCTTACGTCACGTTCGAGCGCGGCGCCCGGCTCATCACCGGCAGGCGCACCGCCCTCGAGCCCGAATGGCTGGGTCGTCGGGACGACGACAATGCCCGCCCGCCCGAGGAACACCGAGGGGCTTGAACGACCTTTGACGTCCTGAGACTAAATTTATCCGAAGACGAGATCTGAAACATGTCAATTCAAACGGTAACGACTGACAGCCGCCCCCGTCACCCGGAAAAGGCGCACAAGCCGGATAATCCGATCCAGCCAAAGCCTCCCTGGATCCGGGTCAAGGCGCCGACCTCGGCCACCTACCACGAGACGCTCAAGATCATCCGCGAAAACAATCTCCGCACGGTGTGCGAGGAGGCGGCCTGCCCAAATATCGGGGAATGCTGGTCCAAGAAGCACGCCACCATGATGATCATGGGCGCGGTTTGCACACGGGCCTGCACTTTTTGCAATGTGGCGACTGGGAAGCCAGGCGCGCTCGACCCCTTCGAGCCGACCAATGTCGGTGCCGCCGTGGCCCGCCTCGGGCTTGCGCATGTGGTGATCACATCGGTCGATCGGGACGATCTGGCCGATGGTGGGGCGGGGCATTTTGCGGCGGTGATTCAAGCCATCCGCGCAGCGACGCCGAACACGACCATCGAGGTTCTGACCCCGGACTTTCTGCACAAGGGCGGTGCGGAAGAGCTCGTCGTTGCGGCCAGACCGGATGTCTACAATCACAACCTGGAGACCGTGCCGCGGCTCTATCCGTCGGTGCGGCCGGGCGCACGTTATTTCAATTCCTTGCGCCTGCTCGACCGGGTCAAGCAATTGGACCCCGCGATGTTCACCAAGTCCGGCATCATGGTCGGCTTGGGAGAGAGCAGAGGCGAGGTCCTCCAGATCATGGACGACCTGCGCGCGGCCGACGTCGATTTCCTGACCATCGGCCAGTATCTACAGCCGACGCCCAAGCATCATGTCGTCGATCGTTTCGTCACCCCTGACGAGTTCAAGCGCTTTGAGTCCATCGCTTATTCCAAGGGCTTCCTCATGGTCTCGGCCTCACCTCTGACGCGCTCCTCTTATCACGCGGGCGAAGATTTCGCCCTTCTACGGGCTGCACGCGAGGCGAAACTTCTTCCGGTCGAGGGGAATACTCAACGAGACATATCACGCGGACGGTCCACCGCATGAAAACCATAGGCGACAAACTCGAAGCGTTCAGCGTGACCCGCCACAGCCCTCATACCGCCCGGAGGGCGCCGGCACTCCTCGCACGAGCGCTAACGATTGCCGGGTCCGATTCGGGCGGCGGGGCCGGCATTCAGGCGGACTTGAAGACATTCAGCGCGTTCCGCGTCTACGGCATGAGCGTCCTGACAGCGGTGACGGCGCAGAACACGGTTGGCGTGCAGGGCGTCGAGACGCTCTCGCCGGCCTTCATCACGGCCCAATTCGAGAGCGTCGTCAGCGATATTGGCTTGGACGCCCTCAAGATCGGGATGCTCGGAACGGCGGCGGTCGTCGTCGCTGTCGCCACGATGATCGCCAAAGCGGGCCTAACGAACCTCGTCGTGGACCCAGTGATGGTGGCGAAGAGTGGCGATCACCTCCTCGCTGAAAACGCGGTCCACGCCCTCCGCACGCGGCTGCTCCCTCTCGCGCTCGTCATCACACCCAATTTACCGGAGGCGGAAGCGCTCGTCGGCGGGCCAATCCGCACGCTGTACGAGATGCGCGAAGCGGCGCGACGGCTCCATGCGCTCGGCCCGCACTGGGTTGTCATCAAGGGCGGGCATGGCGGCGGCGACACCGTCACCGACCTCCTATACGATGGTCAAACCTTCGACAGGCTCGACGGCGCACGTATCGACACACCGCACACGCACGGCACCGGTTGCACCTTCTCCGCTGCGATGACCGCCTGCCTCGCGCGAGGAAAGACTGTGCCCGAAGCCTTCGCTGCCGCGAAGCAATACACCCACGCCGCTATCGTCGCCGCCCCCGGACTTGGCCACGGACACGGCCCCCTCAATCACCTCGTCTCACCGTGGGATGAATCCAATAGAGTAAAAAACGCAGAGGACGCTGAGGGATTATGTCATGACTGAACCATTCACCGAGACAATGCGACGGGAGTGTTCCGCAATCTGGGACGCGCAGCTGACGCACCCATTCGTTGTGGCGCTCGCGGACGGGACGCTGTCGCAGGAAACGTTCCAGTTCTATATCTTGCAGGACGCACGCTTCCTCACTGATCTCGCGAAGACATTCGCCTTCGCCGCGACGAAAACAGACGACCGCGACCGCATCCTGAAGTTCGGCGAATTCCTTTTAGACACGGTAAGGGTGGAGCGCGCCCTCCACGAGATGTACGCTGGGCATTTCGGTCTGACGATGGCCCAGATGGCTGCCACGCCCATGGCGCCGACGAACTACGCATATACACGCCACATGCTCCAGGTCGCCGCGGTGGGGTCCCTCGCGGAGGTCGTCACCGTGATGCTTCCCTGCGCGTGGATCTATGCGGACATAGGCGAGCACTTTACCGCATTGGGGGAGCCGCCCACCAGCCACCCATATCGCGACTGGTTGGCGACATACGCGAACCCGGACTTCGCGGCCTTGGGCAAGTGGTTGCGTGCAGTCGTCGATGACGAGGCCGCTCGAATGGACGATCGCGGCCGCCAGCGGCTCCGCGACATCTTCCGCACAAGCAGCGAGTACGAGTGGCTCTTCTGGCAGATGGCTTGGACACGCGAAGCATGGCCTTTCTGAAGCATGAGTGGTCCAAAATCTCTGTCATTTGGATCATGAAAAAGTTTGGAAAAATGGGCGCGCGACACACAGCGAAAGCTGAACAGTTCGTTGCGAAGCAACCCCGCCCTGATTGCTAATCGACTAACCCCGCGAAGGCGGGTGCCCTGCTGCGCCTAATGGAGAACGCCCCGTGTCCAACCAGTTCGACAAGTCACGCCTGCCCAGTCGCTATGTTTCGGTAGGGCCGGAGCGTGCACCCCAGCGCAGCTACTACTTCGCGATGGGGATGACCGAGGAGGAGATCGCGCAGCCGTTCGTCGCTGTCGTTTCTGCCGGCAACGACAGCGCGCCGTGCAACACCACGCTCGATTTTCAGGCGAACATCTGCCGCGACGGCGTCATCCAAGGCGGCGGAGCCAAGGCCGAGACCCATGTCTATGCGGATATTTAGAGTGATCATTTCACAGTTCGACCTCTCCCTTGGCGTGGGAGGGGAGCTGGCTGGGTTTAGAGAGAGTTCGCCATCAGGCTCTCCCCCACCGCCAAACAAAAGGCTCCCTAGTTTCTAGGGGGCCTTTTTTTGCGGATAGAGTCTGCCCAAGAGAACCCTGTTTGAAAAATAGCAACGCGATTTTGACAAAGGAGTAGAGCGACGAGGGGCGCAGGCCCGAGTTCCTCCTAGTTGCTATTGCGAGTCACAAACGGCGTCAGCAGTTTGGATCGAGGAGCGCAGCGACGAAGGAGGCCAAACCCCGAGTGCCTATGTGTGCGGCACGAGTCAATCCCCGACCGCATAACTATTGAAGTGTCCAACGGTAGTCCATACCTCGCTGATCAAACTCGACTAGGGCGAAACCAAACCAACTAACTCAAGCCAAAAAAAAGGCCGCATCAACGATGCGGCCTTTTTTTTCTTTTGCTATCTGACCTAGGTACCGAAACGGTAGTTGAGTCTCAGACCGACCACACGAGGGTCTGGCAGGCTAACAATAACCCCATCGGGTGGTGATGGTGGAGAGAAACCTTGCCGCGTCGAATCAACGATCGAACCAAAGTCGACAGCAGACTTGACCGTGTCATCGTCAAACATGTTGTCGACAAACAGAATGGCTTCCCAGCGATCCGCAATCAGACCCGCCCGAAAATCAACGAGATAGTATGCTCTCAATTCTTTGACGTTGAACTCATCAATAAAGCGCTTGCTTTTGTAGATGAAGCTCGCATCGGCATAGTAGTCCATGCCGGTAGAAAACAGCGGTGCTTCCCAGCGAGTGCTACCAACAAATGAGTGCGTCGGCACATCTTCGATGTCATTGCCTGCTAGATCTACAATACAAGTACCGGTGGTATTCGCCGTAGGGGTATCGTCGATCACAAAGAGACAACCACCACCACCTGCTACCAGATTACGCGCCACGTTGGTACCCGACTGGGTTTCCAGTGTGAAACTGGTGTATTCCGACTGCAGGTATGTGTAGGAAGCACCCAGCGATAAGTATTCTGTAGCCTGCCAAAGGCTCTCCAGCTCAAGGCCATAAGTCTCGGCTGCACCGGCGTTCTCAATACCGCCGACATCAGTTTGGGCAACCGGGTCAAAGCGGGTAACACCCACTTGCTTATCGCTGTAATCCTGGAAGAATATTGCGCCATTCAAGATCACACTGCCGTTGAATAGCGTGCTTTTCGAGCCGATTTCATAGGTGATCAGGCTTTCTTTGTCGAAGGTGTTCGCTTCAGGATCAAAGAAGGCGCCGGCAGTGATGGTACTAATGCCGCCTGGTTTCACGCCCTGCGCAATAGATGTGTATAACAGCTGATTGTCGCTAGGCTCCCATTGCAAAGTGGCCTTTGGCGCAAAGAAGCTGCCGGAGAAATTGGCGGTCTGGACGTCGTAAACCGCCAGCGAATAGGTACCCGCGGGCAACGTGCCAGCGCCATTCGAAATTGCCGCAGAAGATTGACCGCGAAGCTCAGGGGGGCATGTGGTCGCACTGCCTAGGCCGGTTAATGCAAATGTCGATTCAGCATCACAGATGACGTTGGAGACCTCAAGCCTCTCAGTAACCCAACGGCCCTCAAGTGCGAGGCTCACTGTGTCTGCGATATCCCAGTTCATCAACCCGTACAGCGAGTAACTGGTGGTGTCACGACCAATGTTCGCAGGTCCGGGAATAAAGGTGCCGGGCAGGTTCAGGTTGCCTGCAGGAAGGGCTTCAATGGGTGGTGGGCCCGGTGGTGGGCCCGGATCAAAAAAAGCGAATCCGCGACGGGGAATAAGAGGCGTAATTGATACACCCCTATCCTTTTGCTTAACATTCTCAAACCAGGCCAAGCCACCAAAAGTAAAGTTCACAGGACCGTCAAACTGAGTGGCGTAACGGAGTTCCTGACTAAACAAACGAGTCTCATTCTCGAAATTCAGTTCCTGAACGGTAGGCGAGCAGTCGAGGAAACCGCAGTCCGTTAACGTGAAGGAATAGTCACCGCTTAAGTTGGTGTAGCTACCTGGAGGCAAGGGATCAAATTGACCATCGAACAGCTGCGTAGAATCGAGACCTGCAAAACCGGTGTACGATGAAAACAAGCCTGCAGATGTGTCCCAGTTGAGGTTCAGCGTAGCGGTAAGTGTATCCACTTGGGTACCGACGTAGTCTTTGCCGGTACGGGGATCTTCGCGCTGCATGCTCGTCAGTCCGTCCGCATCGGGCATCTCACCGGCAACAATAGTTTTCGGTGTGCTGAGACAGCTCTGAATAGCAAAATCTCGCGAGGGGTTTGGGTTCAATACGCCTGTATTACAATCTGGATTGCCCCAGCCTGTTGCTTGGGCCAAGCCACTCGTGAAGATTAGCGTTGGCGATTGTCCGTTGCGCACAGCGACGGACTGATCAATATCCACCAGCCTATTCGCCCCGATTCGTGCCTGCGCCTGCGGTTGATATTGATCGTTCGAGTAGGCGACCCGGCCGTTAGCAGAGAAAATGCCGCCGCTGTCCCATACGCTACCCAATGCAATACCATAGCCTTCTGATCCGCCCAGTTCGCCACCAGTGAGGCCGTTTTTGTAAAAGCCTTCCTGGTCATAGGCTAAGGCGTTGATACGCAGACCGAAGGAATCGGTGACCGCACCACCATAGGCGGCGGCAAAACGACCGCCATTGGCACCATTACCATTGCCCAGCTGAACGTTGACTGAGCCTTCTGTCTCTTCCAGGCTCGGTTTCTTACTGATGTATGAAATGGCTCCGGCAAAAGCACTTCGTCCGTACAGAGCACTTTGTGGGCCCTTTACGACCTCAACTCGTTCGATATCCAGCAACTGCTGATTCACCAGAATACCGCCGCCGGCTGTACCAACGGCCTCTCCGGTAAAATCGATGCCGTCGACCAAAATAGCCACATTGGAGCGCCCACGCGTTGGTGACAAACCACGAATAACAATGCGGGTGTCCTGTGCGCCAAGGCCTTCATCAAATTCCAAACCGGCCGTGTATTTCACAACATCGGCTGTGTTGTTGATGCCGTAGCGCCTGATTTCGTCTTCGCCAATCGTGCTCACAGAAATAGGCACTTCCTGGAGACTTTCGTTTTTACGTCGCACTGATACGACGATTTCTTCAATTTGTGCGGTATAGCCTGGCTCAGGGGCCAGAACAAAAAACGGAACGGAGAGCATTGCTATAGCGCCGTTTATTCCGTAAAGATTGCGTTTGAACATGTGGTGAAGCTCCCTAAACACTGGGTTTAACGTAACGAATTGCAAAGCTACCAAGATGTCGGGTTAAACGTGGTCGCATGAGCCTATTTATCCGCTAGGTGCTCAGGTCACAACCGAGGTTTGAGCGTGCTAACCCAATAGACTTGGCACTAGATCCTACGATGCCATGTCTGCGAGGTTTGCAGAGATTCGCCAGCATGGCCTTGATGAAAGGAGGGCTGTTTTTCTGCAAGGGACTTGGATGTAAGGCACTTGGGCGTTGCGATATCGACAAATTGACCAGCGTTTCAGCGCTACCTCGGTTTTCCTGCCACCGATGGCTTGCCTATTATTGGGACTTGGCCAGTCTCTGGTCGCTGGTGCTGCAGGCAAACTGTTTGGCCGGGGCAAACAGTGCCTGTGCACCTGCAAGCGCCATGCCCCTACTTAACGTAAGGCGATCTGTGGTTTTGCCTGCAGAGATTCGCTCTGCTACGATGCACGGCACCATAATCCAGCATTTTAAGCGCGCCGATTCTATGGCCTATAGCTGTTAGGCCGGGTCTCTTTAAAATCCCAGATTACTTGTGCAGAACTCATCAGACTGACCCTACTTAGGAATAAAGTGGTATGTGGAATTTTGTAAAGAATGCGTTGTTAATTATCATCTTAGCCGGCTTCGGTCTGGCGTACATTGGCTACAAGGCCTATGACGAAACCGATGTTGAGCCCGGCAGCTTTTCGCGCACTGTTAGAGAGATCCTCTACAACAGAATGGATCAGCAGGAGCAGAAACTTATCCTGGCCGCCGATCTGGAGGATATGGGCGATGACTACAACCGCGGTTTGACCCGCGAAGGCTATAATTTCACCTCTGACTGGTTCTCCAGAAAGTCACCGGCGTGGGCCTTGGCACTTGAAGAATTTACCGGTAAGCCAGATATTCAATACCTTGAAGTGGGTGTTTACGAAGGTCGGGCAGTGGCATGGGCGCTTGAGAATATTCTTACCCATCCGACATCACACGTTACCGGTATCGACATCTTTATCGGTGAGCTTGCTCAGGGTCGTTTCGATTTCGTTCCTGAATCACTCGAGCTTTATGAAAGCAATGCGATTGCTGCAGGTGGCGAAGGGCGCTTAACCACGTACGCCGATTTTTCACAGAATATACTGCGCAAGCTGCCACTGAATTACTACGACATTATCTATATTGATGGCGGACATAGCGGTAAGTCTGTTATTGAGGACGCGATACTCGCGTTCAGGTTGCTTAAAGTAGGCGGCGTCATGATCTTTGATGATTATCGTTGGTTTCTGACAGCGCCAAGGCTTGAAAGACCCGGCTATGCCATTCAGGTATTTGAAGAGTTCTATGGCGATCAATTTGAATTGCTGCATAAACAAGATCAGTACATTTTGCGCAAGACGAGTGGTGACATGGCAGATGGCGGACTTGGTAACACGCCGTAAGCCAGGCAATCGGGCTCAACCTTTAAAAACCCATCCTTGTGATGGGTTTTTTTGTTTGCCGATTTGCGGCACAGCGAGGCAGACAGTGGATGCCGATACGTGAATGCTATTCCGGTGAGAAGCCCTACAAAATGTGCTATGCCGAAGACCCCTTTGGCCTCATTTTCGAGGTTTAGTCGCACAGCTATGAATTGACCTATTCACAAGGCGCGTATTGAGCATAGCGACTTGCTTCGGACGGTGGCAAAGTTTTCCGGCAGTTTGACTGCAGCAGGGTGGGCGAAGAGAGAAAATAGTGAGGCAGTTGCACCTGTTAAAATAGAGTAAAAAGCGCATAGACCCAAAGCAAGCCGACGGCAGCTATTGTTAGCAGGACCGCCGCGCTGCCCGCATCCTTGGTCTGTTTGATTAACGGGTCTATATCTCTACACACTTTGTCGGCCAGAGATTCAATGGCGGTGTTAAGCAGTTCAACGATCAGTATGAGGAAATGGCCGATGACAATGAGCACGGTAAGCAGCAAGTCAAAGGGCAGCAAAAGGCAAGCAATGGTCATTACGGCAACAACGATAAGTTCCTGTTGAAAGGCACTCTCGTTGCTGGCGGCATGCCGCAGACCCGCCAGTGAATAGCCAAACGCCTTGGTGATCCGGCCTAACGATCGATACGTGACGGGCGCCTCTTCCTTCATAAGATTATCCTCATGGTGTGCTGGCTTCTATTTTGCTCTTAGCCGAAGCAGAATCATACTCACTGCAAGTGGCTAATGCTGTATTGAGTCGACTCGGGCTTTTTGCGGGTAGATGCGTTGCTCCGCTAAAGCGATCAGGCAAACGATAAGCCATGCCAGCAGCATAGTAACCACGGTATGACTGAGAAAATGATCACCAATAACCATCTTGTAGGTGCCCATGGTCCAGCCAATACCCAGCGCTGCTGCCAATGCCTGTTTCCGATGGCGCGGACGGGAGAATAGGAATGGCAAGGCCAGCAGGGCAAAGCCACCGCTGGCGTGTCCCGCTGGAAAACAACGTTGTTGCGGAAAAGCCTTCGTGGTGGTCGTTGTGGGCGTGCCAAAAATGCCGGCGTAGGGAATGGCGCCGCCAAACTCTGTGAGCACCCGCGGGCAGGCGACATTACTGATGGCCTTGAGACCACCGATACAGGCGGGCACCAGGATTAGAGATAACACCATAATGCGCAGGCCGCGCCGATACTGCCGTAATGCGTTTACTTTAAGTGATGCAATGAGCAGTGCAATCAGACCAATACCAAAGACCACCAGTACTTGTTTAATTCCTGTGTAGAGAACCGTGCGTGCGATAGCTTCTTCGCCATTCCATAGCCACTGCTGAGGGCCTGGGCGAAAGAATAGCGATTGCAGCCACATGTCAGTGGGTGTCAGCTCAAACCACAGCAGTGATATGAGCAGACCAAGACTAGCGGCGGCTGTCTGCCACCTTAACGTCGGAGTGTTCATTCTTCGACTTTCAGTTCAAATAGCGGTGCACCGTTTTCGTCTTTGTAATGTTCGATTTCAAATAGAGCCAGTAGCGCACTAAATACCGCATCATGTGAATTGGTTTTATTGTGGAGATTCACGGCGGTCGCAATATCGACATCAGATGAGTGGCCAATCCAGACTATCACCGGTACTTCGGTTTGTTCTTTCGGCGCTATTGCGTAGGGCATGCCATGCAAATATAGGCCTTTCTCGCCCATTGATTCGCCATGGTCACTGACATATAGCATGGCGGTTTCAAACCGTGGCGTGTTGGCTTTGAGCAGTGCGATCACCTGTGAGAGAAAGTAGTCTGTGTAGAGAATGGCGTTGTCGTAGGCATTATCAATTTCCGCCGGGCTGCAGTTAGATAATTCTTCAGAGTGGCAGGCCGGCGTGAAGCGCTCGAACTCGGGTGGATAGCGCTTGAAGTAGGCCGGACCATGATTGCCCATCTGGTGTAAGACAATAAGAATATCGCTGTCTTCTGCGTCGATATAGGTTTGTAAGTTATGCAGCATACCCACATCGCGGCACTCTGGATCGCAGACAGGGTTTGCGGCAGGGGTTTTGAAGTCTTCATAGACTACGCGGTCTGCCACCCCTTTAGCGCTTGAGTTGTTATCCCGCCAGAGAATGCTGACACCGACCCGATGCAGCACATCGAGCACATTCTCCATGCCGGCGGCATCGCTATTAGAAAACTCGTTCCGATTCAGAATGGAGAACATGCAGGGCACTGAGATGCGGGTAGAGGTGCCGCAGGCATCAATGTTGGTGTAGCTCACCAGGTTCTCTTCTTTGGCCAACTCGGGGTTGGTCATGCGCTTATAGCCGTTCAGCGAAAAGCGGTCACGCCGTGCGGTTTCGCCGACCACCATAATGATGAGTTCGTGATCAGAGTCCCCAAGGGGCAAACTAGCTTCTTCGATCACCGATGTAATAACAGCAGAGCCCGGCTTCTCACTGCTGACTATTATCTGCCCCAGCGAATACAGCGCAAAAGTTGGGTTGGTGTAGTAGCGCAGCTGCTTTTGTTGTCGGAAGAACCCTGCATAGGTGTCGCTAAAGCTGTACAAACAAATAATCGCGATGAGCAGAGTGACAAGCACGGTTTGTGCCCGATACCCCGCTTCCCGCATGCGTGATGCTTGCTTCAGAGGTACAAGCCAGATCAATGCCACAGGCACAATGCCGAGCAGCAGTAGTCGCAATAGAAAGCCACCGCTGAGTAGGTCGCCGGCTTCTGCGGTATCGGTTTCCACGGCATTGCGTAGCATCTCTGCATCGATGACCGTGCCGAAAGTGTCTGAGAAGTAACCGATCGCAGCAGTCAAAATAAGCAGCACTGTAATCACAATGCGTGCCGGAATGATCATCGATAGAACAGCCAGCAGCAGAGCGAGCACACAGGTCAGCAGAATGCCAAGCGAGATGACGAATCCGGCGTTGCCATCAACCCACGGATAGATCCTGAGTACCTGCCCGAAGAAGGTAATGTTGCCGGTCATCATCAGAAACACAGCCGTACCAATAATCAGCCGGGTCGCGGTGCTACGGAACATAGATATCATTGGCGGGTGCCTGACTATTCGAATATGGCGGACGGGTTTTCTTCAGATCTATAGGCTAGCGAATTGGCAGATTTACGAGCATTGTTATGGGTCACGCTACCAATAGTAAGTGGCTAGTCTTAAGGTAGTCTTAACGGTCTGAAAGTTTTCGCTTATGTCTGACTAGATGGTTCGCTAATCGGGTAAAAAATTACAGGGGAGCATTAGCCTTCGTTAAGCGCTCATTATATCGTCCGCAGTGCATTCGGAGGCCAGCATGCGGCATAATTGCCGTCTGTTGATTTCCATTGTGGGCCGCATCATCAGCGTCGAAAAACCGGGCATGATTTGGCCGCTGTCCCTGCGGCCCATATTGATGAAGCGACATTATCAATGTGACCGCTAACGGGTTGAACAATCAGCTTATTGTATTGTGCAGAGGTAATTTGCGTAGTGTGTAATTCGGTTTTGGTCGTTGGCTGATATTGTCAACATGGCTATGGTAAATACGATAAATACGAGGATACAGTCGATTATGAAAGCACTGCCAATACCTAATTTGACGCCCACTAATAGGTTGTGCCGAGGCATTCTCTGCTGTGCAGCAGGGCTGCTAGTGGCCGGCTCAGTCCTCGCCGCCGATGTGGTTACCGCAACCGCTGATCTTGGCAACGGTCTGTATCTGTTCCGTTATGACGATCAGCAAAGTATTTTTCTGGTGGGCAATGACGGCGTTATTGTTACCGATCCGTTAAGCACAGAAGCGGCTATTGCGTATCGTGACGCTGTGACTAAGGTTACCGATAAACCTGTTACGGCGCTCGTGTACAGCAGCTCGTTTTTCGACCGGGTAGCAGGCGGGCAGATCTTTGTAGAAGACGGTATTGAGATAGTCTCGCAGGCCAACTGCAAAAGTAATCTTGAAGCCACGCCGCGCGCGGATATTGTGCCTCCCGAGCGCACTTACACCGATAGCACTACAGTGTCTGCCGGCGATGTTAGCCTTGAGTTGTATTATTTCGGGCAGAGCTACGGCACTTGTTTGTCGGTGCTGATCGCGCAGCCCGCTAATATTATGTTGGTGCCAGGGCTCGTCACTCCGCCTGCAGCAAGGCAACCCGCTGATCCGACGTTGGCGAATTACTACCTGCATAATCTGTTGCCATTCTTTGTGTCGGTAGAAGAACTTGCTGCTGCAAAGGGTGTTGAACAGGTGGTCGGGTCTGTGGCCGTAGACGGCGAAGAGCCGTTGGCGCCGGTGTCATTGGTGACGGAACAGCGCGTGTTCTGGGATACGCTGTTGCGGATTGTCGAGCAGGAGTACAACAAGGGCACGCCGGCACAAGCAATTCCCCGCAAGGCCGATATGAGTGCACTATCGGCTTACAGTGGTTATGACCCGGAGCAGATTGCCATCATGACGCGCCGTGTCTACTCCCTTTACAGGATTGGCCGATGAAAAAGTTACTGCTAGTTGTTGGTATTTTGCTGTTGCCCTGGTCTGCCAATGCGCAGTTTATCCCCGGTATCGACCTCATTGAAACTGAAGACCTTGGTAACGGCTTGTATGCCTTTCGGTACGGTCCGTATCGCAATATTTTTTTGGTAAGCGACGACGGTGTTATTGCCACTGACCCTCTCGATGTCAAAGCGGCAGGTCCATTGCAGGAGGCTATTGCCAACATTACCGATCAGCCGGTGAAGTATGTGGCGTATTCGCATTCGCATTGGGATCACGCTTCGGGCGGACAGATTTTTAAAGACCAAGGTGCTACGTTTGTGGCTCAGCGTGAATGTCTGAGAAACATGACTGAGACCCGTCATCCGGATGTGATTTTGCCGGATGTGGTGTTTGATGACAGCTACAGTATTCAGCTGGGCGAACAATCTCTCGATATGTACTACTTTGGCCCGAGTCACGATGATTGCATGACAGTCATGATTGCAAAACCTGCCAATATCATGTTTGTGATAGATATCACCAGTGCGCCCACAGGCTGGGAAATGGAGTACAACCCTACGATGGCCGAGGGCTATCTGTACAACATGGTGCCGTACTTGCGCAGCGTTGAGGCGCTGGCAGAGCGCGAAGGCGTTACCACCATTGTGAGCGGTCACTTGGCGCTCGGTTTTTCCGAGAGCGGCAAGATGTTTGCCCAGCCAGCCATCGGGCCTATCGATGCGGTTCGTGAAAAGCGCGAGTTCTGGGAAATTCTGTTTGCCTCTGTCGAGCAGGAGATGGCCAAGGGTACTTCGGCCGACGATGTTGCCGACAATCTGCTCGCGTCCGAACAGTTTAAAGCTGAGTTTTTAGATCGTATGGATCGCAAAAACTGGAAGGCATCTGAGATGTCAATATTGCTACGCCGCGTTGCTACCTATACGGAGACGGGTCGTTAGCGGCTTCGATGGTTTGGTCTAGCAATGAGAGGCGAATTTGTGTTGGGATTTGCCGCTAGCGAACGTTGACAATAAAAAAAGCCCATCAACACGATGGGCTTTTTTTGTCGTCAGATAGCAATAGGTAGGCGTTAGAAGCGCCAGGCGCCACCCACGGTATACATCACTGCACCATCGAGTACGTCGAGGTATTCCACTTCGGCACGCAGCTGCACTTTAAACAGATCAACCGAGGCACCGATGCCGGCTTCATAGTCCGTACCATCAAAGCTGGCGCCAGCGCTGATGTCAGTATCCCAGGCGATAACACCGAGCTTCCCAAACAGATACACGGGTCCTAACGGAATGCCCGCCAAACCGGCAACATCCCAGCCAGTAGGTTCTACGCTAAAGTTATTGCCGGAGAGTTTGCCGAGATTGCGATAGCTGCCTTCGACGGCAAAGAACTGCAGGAAGTGATAGCCGGCGAATACTTTCCAGGCGGTATCGGTATCATCAAAACTATTGCCGCGTTCACTGACGTCGGTGGTTGCTCCACCCACGCTAGCGCCGAGGTAAGCACCTCGTTTTACGGCCAATGCCGGTGAAGATATCAGCAGTCCGCAGATTGCTGTAATCAAAATTGATTGTAGTCGATCCATTTCGCTCTCCCGTTTTAGACGCCGCTCGAATGCGGCATAAACTCGTTGTAGCTTAGTGCCTAAGCAGTGTGCGATGCAAAATAGATTTAGCGGCGTCGCTTCTTGTGTGTGAGGCATTGCTATGGTGGAGGCTCATGAGCAGTGAGGGCGTTGCACTAATCCACTAATAGGCGCTTTATTTCGCTGAAAGTTGTGCTGGTGGTCCGCCGAGTTCTTTCATTAACACCACCTTGCTGTCGCCTATAGCGTAATAGTCTTTGATACCAGCGGCTTTCTTGTAGCCGCAGCGTTTGTAGAAGGCCCGCGTGGGTGCGTATTGCTCGCGTCCTGCGGTATCAAGGTAAACACGCTCGCCGCCGGCTTTAAGCACGGCAGACTCAACCCGTTCAAGCACGGCTTTGCCCAAGCCCTGGCGATGGTTTTCGGGATGCACGGCAATCCAATACAAATCAAAGCGACCCGGCGCGCCCGGAATAGGACCAAAGCAGGCGTAGGCATCCAGCCGGCCTTCCGTTTCAGCGAAGATAAAGTGATAGCCAGCGCCAGCACCTTGCTCCACTGTTGTGGTGACCAGTTCGGCCGCCGTGTTCTGCTCTTCAACGGAGAACATCGTGGTCGCGGCCACTAAAGAGCGGACTGCCTCGGCGTCGTGTTCCTGCACAGTGGCGCGCCAGCGACGATTCTTGCTGCGGCGTTTGGGTGCCGCAGGTCTGTTGATTTGTAGTTCATTACCGCCGGCTAAACCGCGGAAGAATGCCTCTGCATTTTTGCCCAGCGAGCGCACCAGATAACCGCCTTCCTGCACTACAAGAATGGGGCAGGGTGAGGCACCGATGACTTCACCGAGTGCCTTAAAGTCCTTAATCTGATTGCTCCAAGTGCCGGTGGGATCGCCTTTGGCCGTGTCGACGCCGAATGCGACAACCAGGTAATCGGGACTAAACCGTTCAATACGACGCAGCGCTTTCTTTACTGCTGTTAGATAGTCTTCCGGCGTGGTTTTTTCGGCCAGCGGTAAGTTCAGGTTGTAGCCGGCACCCGGTCCGCGTCCGGCTTCGTCAGCAAAGCCGCTGAAATACGGATAACTAAAGCGCGGGTGCCCGTGCACCGAGACCGTGAGCACATCGCTGCGGTCATAAAAGATATCTTGCTGGCCGTTACCGTGGTGGTAGTCGACGTCGAGCATAGCTACTTTTCCGTAACCGCTCAGATAGTGCGCGGCAATAGCGGCGTTATTGAAATAGCAGAAACCGCCAAATGCAGCACGTTCAGCATGGTGGCCGGGCGGGCGCACCAGTGCGTAGGCCAGTGGTCTGCCGTTCACCACTTCGGCGGCGGCGGTTAATGCGCAGTCGACAGCCTGACGTGCGGCCAGATACGCGCTTTCGTTGAGCGGCGTAAAGGTATCTATGCAGTAATAGCCGGCGAGTACGGTTTCATCGTCGGGCCGTTTGGCGGCATTACGCACCGGGAACACATACGGATAGATCGATTTCTTTTTGCCGGCCAGTTTGCTGGCCTTGCGCAGATAGTTCACGAGTTGCCCATCGTGGACTTCCAGAATATGACGGTCGGCATAGTGCTTAGTTTTGATGCGTTCGAACAATGTTGATTTGTCGAGCTCGTCAAGAATTGATCGTATGCGTACCGGTGATTCAACGTAGCCACGCTCATGCACATGATGCAGGCCCTGCAGGTCATTCATCACTAAGGCGATTTGCCGTTTAACGATGGGCGCGACCGGCTGCTTCAGCGTCTTAATGTAGAGCGGTTCACGCAGCGTGACGGGTTCATGAATAGAATCTGCAACCATCGTGATGTATTCCGGTGAGCACAGGTGCCCGTACTTGCGCTCGAGAATCTCGCGCACAATCTTGCGGGTGGCTTTTGCGGTTGGCAACGCTTTGGCACCCAACGGATCGAGCACTAGATATGGCGGGTCACTGTCTTCCGCATTTAGCGGTGTTGCGTAGCGGGTGTTGGCCAGAGGTCGAGCGCCAAAGCGTTCATAGAACCTGAGTCGTGCTTCATTCTGTTTGCGGATGGTCGCATCCGGGCTCAGTGCCGGGTCGTCCGGCAGACACTCCAGATAAATACCCTGAGCTTTTAGTGAATGCGCAACCTCGCGCATGCGACTGTAGAGCGCGGCACCAACGCCGCCACCGGTGCTGCCGCGGGCCGCAGAGATGATTTCCAGGAAGCAGAAGTGCAGTTGCGGGTCATGCAGCAGCAAGGCCACGCACAACAATTGTTCTCGGCGGCCTTCTGCAACATACAGCTGCGACACAAACCGGGTCTGAAACGGATTGCGCAGTTGTTCGGGGAGCTTATCGATCTCGGCGGCATCCATGGCCGGAAACTGCTCCCGCAGAATACGCTGGGTTTCAGCAACCACTCGCTGATTAGCGGGTGTTATATCATCGGGTACTCGGCGTATACGGAACACGTTTAGCTACTGTTACGCTGGCGGTGTTGGGCAGCGGTGATAATGCGCCCAATGATTTCAGAAAAGTTCATGCCCGCCGCCGCCGCCGCCGCTGCAAAGCCGGCGTCGGGAGCCAGGCACGGGTTGGCATTGATATCGACCACCCACGGGTGACCTTTTGCATCGACCCTAAAATCGATCCGCGCGTAGTCGCGCAGATCGAATAATGTCCAGACTTTCTTGGCAATTGTACTTAGCTGGCTGGTCAGTTCCTGCTCCTCGCCAGCGCTTAGAGTATGCCGCACCGTGCCGCGATAGGCCGCCGAGTCTTCGGCCCATTTAGCTTCGTAGTCGAGAATCTTTGGCCGGCCTTCGGGAAAATCAACAAAGCGAATTTCGGCGATCGGCAGTACTTCGGGTTCGGCATCGGTAGCGAGTAGGCTCACGTTAAACTCTCTGCCGTCGATAAAGGCTTCGGCAAACAGGGCATCCGGTGCATCGGCGGGCTTGCTGACAACAAGTGCTGCCGCATCGCTACCGGTCATGACCGACGCCGCCGTAATACCGCAAGAACCATCTTCACGACTCGGTTTCACAATCACCTGCCGGGCTTCGGGTGGCGCACCGGTATCCCACCAATCGGGCGTAGGGATCCCGGCAGCACGCAGTAACTGCTTGCTGAGCGGTTTGTCTGTAGTAATGGCAAGTGTCATCGGGTTCGAGCCTGTGTAGGCCACGTTGAGACTGTCCAGTACAGCAACCGGCAGATGCAGCAGCGCGCCGCGACCTTCGAGACTCTCGACCAGATTAAACACCAGCATATTGCTTTGCTTCTGCAGTTCGCAGAGCACCGTCATGTCGAGGCCGACGGCGAGTTCCAGTACGCTACAGGGCAATGCGCTTAACGCATCGGAAATAGCCCGTGCCTGCACGAGTGTATCGGCTTCATCTGGCGTTGGATTGGTGGCAGTTACGCTGTGCAGAATGACGACCTCGGCCGGCATCCATTGCGGGGTGTTCATGCGGCGCGGGTCAGCTCAGCGGGCGGTGTTAGGCCGTAACGTTGCAGCGCAGAGGCCATGATCCTACCAATGAGTATCTCGTACGACATACCCGAAAGCTTCGCCATGATCGGTAAGTCGGAGTGCTGCGGATGAATACCCGCCAACGGATTGAGTTCCATAAAGCGGGGCACGTCACTTTCATCGCAACGGAGATCAACCCGCGAGGCATCGCGGCAACTCAAGGCCTGGTGTGCAGCCAGCGCTGCATCAGCAGCCTGTAAAGCGGCTGCATCATCGGCCAGTTTATAGTTCACCAGCGACTTAAAGTTCTCTTTGTTGAAGTAGGTATAGATTTCAGCCTCGGCTTTTTCCAGTAGTACGACTTCCATCACCGCCAAGATATAGGCATTGTCATCAGTGCCTAATACGCCCACAGTGAATTCACGACCCGGTAGAAAGGGCTCAACAATAACGGGCTGTTTAAAACGTTCCAGCAGTCGTTGGCTATTGATTTCCAGTTCATCAGCATTGCTGATCTTGCAGCTGGGTTCACAGCCCTTGCCGGTGCCTTCGGCCACGGGTTTGATAAACAGCGGAAAGCCAAGCTGCACGGCAGCCGCATCACCAGCGCGCGCAATAATCGCGTGTGGGGTGGTAGGAACTCCGGCAGCACTGACCACAGCTTTGGTGAGTGCTTTATCCAGCGTTACTCCGCAGGTGACACTATCGGAAAAAACATAAGGCTGGTCGTAGGCTTCAAGCAGCGCCGGCACCTGAGCCTCGCGACCACGGCCATGCACGCCTTCCGCAATATTGAACACAATATCCCAGCGTTCGCCAGCCACTAAGCGTGCTGCCAGCGCTTTGATGTGACCAATCCGGTCAACCTCAAAGCCCAGTTCCTGCAGGGCGTTGTCGAGCCCATTGATAGTGTCGATTGAGTCGAATTCGGCCGTGTCTTCTTCGCTCATGCCCATTGCGCGATAATCATCGCGCAGGTCATAGGTGAGTCCTACGCGCATGTCTCACCCTCCCGTTTTATCGAAGCACCTAGAGTGCCTTCGGGATCGGTATACCGATAAACATTACCTTCAAAGTTACGCAACAACAGATCGTCGCCGTCGCGACCCACCACATAGTTCGGCAGCAATGGGATCTTGCCACCACCTCCCGGTGCATCGACCACAAACTGTGGTACGGCATAACCGGTGGTGTGACCACGCAGGCCTTCGATGATTTCAATGCCTTTCTCTACTGGGGTACGGAAATGCGATGAGCCGGTAATAGGGTCACATTGGTACAGGTAGTAAGGGCGAACACGGTTGCGCAGCAACTGGTGGTACAACGTTTTCAATAGGGCAACACTATCGTTAATGCCTTTAAGCAGAACGGTCTGGCTGCCCAATGGCACGCCTGCATCAGCCAGGCGTTTGAAGGCCTCGACAGATTCGGCACTCAGTTCATCCGGATGGGTGCAGTGCACGCTCATCCATAAAGGGCTGTGCTTTTTGATCACCTTGATCAATGACGGTGTGATGCGCATAGGGAGAACGACGGGTACCTTGGTGCCGATACGAATGAACTCAATATGAGGAATGGCGCGCAAGCGGGTTAACAAGTAGTCGAGCTTATCGTCACTTAGGGTAAGCGGGTCACCACCCGATAACAGCACGTCGCGCACTTCTGTATGTTCTTCAAGGTACGCAAAAGCAGCTTCCCACTCGCGTGGCCGGAACTTGTACTCACCATCAGAATCACCCACTGCACGCGAACGTGTGCAATAACGGCAATAGGTGGAGCAAAAGCCGGTCACTAAAAACAGCACACGGTCCGGATAGCGATGCACCAGCCCGGGTACTGCCGAGTCATGGTCTTCGCCCAGCGGGTCGGCTGCTTCTCCTGGCGTTATCAGGTATTCACCCAGCACTGGAATATGCGTGCGGCGCAAGCCGTTGCTTGAATCCTCAAGATTCATCCTTGATGCATAGTATGGGGTAATACCCAATGGCAACGAGCCACTATGACGTGTCACCGCTTCCTGTTCATCGGCGGACAGAGAGAATACCCGTTGTAATTCATCGAGGCTTTTGATGCGCTCACGCACCTGCCACTGCCAATCATTCCATTGGCGGTCTTTGGTGTCGGGATAAAACTTGCGACGAAACTCACGTGTTTGTGCATCACAAGGGAAACGCGGTATGTGCTTAATGCGTTTTAGTGAGGCATTACTAAGCGGCGTCTGCGGTAGCAGCGTCGGTCGTTTCAGTAAGCGTAATTTTGGAGTGGAGGTTAGAGTGGTATGCCTACCTGCCGGAGGTTCGTCTGAATCTGAATCGGCGTGATTGTCCATCGAATAAATTCCAATGAGCGGCACCAACTAGGGGATGCCTTAGCCCTGTAGCGCTTGGCTTTTTGAGCTGCTTCCACAAGCGGAATAATAGACAAAACTGCAGTCTACGCAAGTGCCATAAGCAACTATTTTTAAAATAATTTTTGCCGCTTTCAGAGGCTCTATATAAGCGATGAAAGGCGGGTTTGTTTCGCCACGGGAAAAGTGGGCTTTTGGTCTGTAGGTGCTGGTTTGCTTGTGCCTTTGGGTACGCGTTCAGCCGGCAAATGATAATCTGGCTGGATTGATAATGCCTGGCGGCTGCTTAAAGGTCATAGTTCCGGCAGGCCTCGCGGAGGCATTGTAGGGTTTTTAGCGGCCGGTTGGCCATGGTGGAATCTGAGGTTCTATGCGTTTATAGATCCTTGAAACAGCTTGCATCACTGGCTTGTGGTTGCTGCCGGCACTGCTGTCTGTCAAAGCCGCTGCCGCTGTCACGGCAGGCGTCGTCTATTACCCGGTGACTGCCAGAATTACCCCATGCGCTCGACAAGGCTTCATCGCTGCGCGAGCGGGGGGGGCGGACGTTTTAGGCCTATACCCGCGCCGGAGTTCGCTGGCGTTTTTGGTGGAAGCCGCAGTCCGGCCGATGTCGGCTAGATACGGTGAGCACAACAGGGGCTGTGACGTATCCGGTGCCGGAATTGGTTCAAGCGACACCAGACTTCACCCAAGTGAGGCAGCTTTGGTATGCCAGGCTGCTGGAGCATGAAACCGGGCATAAGGATCTAGCGTTTGCTCTGGCGTTTGCTATTGACAATAATATTGAAACTGCGATTGGCAGCATGCCATCCCGGACCGATTGCGACCAACTTGAGCGACAGGCCAATATCTTAGGCGAGCCGTTTATTGAAATGCGTGGCGTGCGCCATATCGCCTACGATGTGGAGACGGCAAACGGCCGCACTCAGGGAGCAGACCTGTAACCTTGATCTGCAAGATCACTATGTCTGCAGAAGTTTTTTTGCTTGTCGTTAGCGGCTGGTTATATGGCATGATGCCGCCATGTCGCCATTCATAATTTCGCAAATTCTCGCCACCATTACCTTGCTTGTTGGAATGGTGGCGTTTCAGTTTAAGGACCGTCACAATATTTTGCGGGGCTGGTTCATCGCTGCTTCGTTTGCAGCGGCCCACTTTTATTACCTTGGTAATATTGAAGCCTGTGTGCTGGTCGCCATTATTGGCGTACGGTTTTTAGTCTCGTCGTTTACGTTCGATAAGCGCCTGATGTATTTCTTTATGGTCATTTCATTGGCTGCTTACCTCTACACGTACACGAACCCTGTAAGTCTGATAGCGCTTACAGCAACCATGATAGGCACTTGGGGGACGTTTCAGAGGGAGCAATCCACAGTGCGTTTAACCATGATGTCCACCGAGTTGTTGTGGGTTGTTCACAACTTTATCGTTTGGTCACCGGTGGCTGTGGGTATGGAAGTTTTGTTCTTTGCGAGTAATCTCATAGGTTATCTGCGTCATCGTCGCGCTGTGGAGACCGCCCTGTAATGATTACTTTGCATCAACCCAAACGAGGCTTTGGGTTGCCTTGCCCCAGCGCATTTTGCGTCAAACTCGAAACCTATCTGCGCATGGTCGGTATTCCGTACGAACTGGCAGATGGTGAACCGACTGATGCGCCGAAAGGTAAAGTGCCCTGGATCACTCATGATGGGCAATCAATAGGCGATTCCAGCCTAGTTATCGATTATCTGAAAACAACCTTTGGTGACCCGCTTGATGGCAACCTGTCTGCTTATGATTGGGCATTGGGTCATGCCATACAAAAAATGCTGGAAGAGAGTTTGTACTTTGTCTCCTCGTACTCTAAGTGGGCAGAGGACGATGCTTTTGCAATTTATTCGGCGGAGTTGTTTAAGGGCATGCCTGAGGAACAGTTGGCGTATGTGCCGGATATGGTGCGTGGCAAAGTGATCGAGAAGTTTAAGGCGCAGGGTATAGGCCGCCATGGCAAAGCCGAGGTCTATATGATTGGCTGCAAGGACGTAGCGAGCTTTATCGAACTATTGGGAGATAAACGGTACTTGTTTGGCGAGGCAGCAACCTCCTTTGATGCCAGTGCACTGGGTGTTATAGGTAACGTTAAAGACGGGCCGTTTGAGAGCCCCGTACAGGACGCGATCCACGCTAATCGAACGCTATGCGCCTACATTGATCGTATGCGTGCCGTCTGGTTTGCCGACCTGGCCGCGGCCTGATCGGCCTTACGGAGTAAACCTTATGCAGCAACAGTTTACGGCGCTTGCCGCCTATCATGCCGTCATGAACCGGCAGTTCTATACAGTCTGCGCCGGATTGTCGGCAGAGCAGTTGGCGGCCGACCAAGGGGTCTACTTTCGTTCGGTGATTGGCACCTTGAATCATATGTTGCTCACTGATCAGGTTTGGTTAGCAACATTTGAGGGCAGCAAGTATGCCTATGAGTCGCTTGATCAGATCCTCTTTACAGACCTTGAGTCATTGCGTGAGGCGCGCGCGATTACCGATAAAGAGATTGCTGCCTGGGTGGCTAAACTTACCGAGCCACAGTTGCAAGCCGGATTTCATGATCGCCTCACATTTCCGCTCTGGCTTGCCGTGACCCATTTTTTTAATCATCAGACGCACCATCGTGGACAGCTATCGGCGCTGCTCAGTCAGATGGGTGTAGATTACGGCATCACAGATTTGCCATGGGTACCCGAAGTTGCAGCTATTGCCGGCAGTGCCGCCTAGCTTTTGCTGCCGGGCTTCGGCATAAACCGTAATTTGGTTTCTTTGGGCGTGATGCTATTCTCTGTAGCGACAGTGCTTGATGGATTGCTTTTGCAGCTTGAGCAACCGGCATCGTCTGGCTTGCTGACTTTGCGCCACAATGCATAGCCCGCCACCAGAGCTACCAGAGCCAGTGCAAGTAGTTCCTGAAGTGCGGCATCCATTAGCTAAACCCCTGATAGATGAGTAGTGCACTTAAGTAGCCGAGCCCGGTCATATAGCTCCAGGCAAACAATGGCCAGCCCCAGCCGCCGGTTTCACGGCGCATTACCGCGATGGTGGCGGCGCACTGCAAACAGAAGGCATAAAACACCATCAGGCCGATGGTCATCGGCAGCGTGAATACTTTGCTGCCATCGGCGTGTTTGGCCGACTGCAAGCGCCCAATGAGCCGGTCATCGGTTTCATTAACGTCAGCACCTACGGCATAAATGGTGCCAAGTACTGCCACCACCACTTCGCGTGCCGGGAAACTGGCGACGACAGCGGCGGAGACTTTCCAATCCCAGCCCAGGGGGCGGAATACCGGTTCAATGGTTTTACCCATGCGACCCAGCAGACTTTGTTCTAGCAGCGTTGCCGATTCCTGATTGTCGATCTGCGTAAGCCGACTCTTCAGGTCTTGCCCGCTGAGCCCCGCTTCCGCAACGACCCGTTCTGCCTCGTAGGTTTCAAATATCTCAGCAGGACGAGGGAAGTAGACGAGCGCCCAGACGATGACAGCCACGGTAAAAATAACGGTCCCGGCGCGGCGCAAGAATATCTTGCCGCGATCAAGCAATCGGATCAGTACCGACTTCAAGTTAGGTAGACGATAGGGCGGTAGCTCAATCATGAAGCCCGGTGTTGGCCCCTTTAAGCCCGTGCGTTTTAACAAGAGTGCCGTTAATACACCACCAATAACTCCCAGCAGGTAAAGACCCAATAAGACTAAACCGTGCAAATTAACAAAGCCGCCCAGGTATTCGTCGTTAGGCAAAAATGCGGCGATCAGCAACGCATAGACGGGCAGGCGTGCCGAACAGGTCATGAAGGGGGCCGCAATAATGGTGGCAATTCGATCGCGTCTATTCGGAATAACCCGCGTCGCCATGATGCCCGGCACCGCGCAGGCAAAGCTGGATAGCATCGGTATAAATGACTGGCCAGACAGGCCTACTGATCGCATGAGTCGATCCATCATGAAGGCAGCACGGGCCATGTAGCCGCTGTCTTCGAGCAAAATGATGAACGCAAACAGAATGATAATTTGTGGCAGGAAGATCACCACACTGCCCACACCGGCCACAACGCCATCGACGAGCAAGCTGTTCAACGCGCCCGGTGGCAACAGACCACCAACGGTCTCACCCATCCAGCCTGCACCCGAATCAATCAGATCCATGAGCGGACCCGCCCACGAAAACACGGCTTGAAATACTGTGGCCATAATCGACAGGAACAGTACCATGCCCCACACCGGATGATTGGTGATGCGATCGAATTGCTCGGTGAGCGATTTTGTTTGGTTAGTGCGCCGTTCGACTTTCGCGACGATCGAATCAATAATTTTGTAACGTCGTAGCGCTTCTGTTTTCGCCAGTGAATTGCCATCGCCAGCAGCGACCAAGTCCTGGCGAAGGGTATAGAGTTTCTCGGTAGTGCCCGCCGGCGTGCTCGCGATAAAACGTTTTTCGGCGTAACCCTTCGCATCGATCAGCGCCCGCTCGGTTTCATAATTAGTAACGTTGGCGCCTGCCGCACGCATTTCTTCTGCGAACGCCCGAGCAGCTTCAACCACTTCAGGCTGAACCGGATTAGGAGCCTCAGTTTTGCTGTTAATGGCGTTATCCAACGTGACTTTCAACGCCTGCATCCGTGAACTGTCGGTGGCAACAAACGGGATAACAGTGGTGCCCAGCTCTTTGCCCAGCAGTTCGTTATCAATCCGAATGCCACGGCGTTCTGCAATGTCAGACATGTTCAGTGCAATAACCACTGACTTGCCGAGCTCCAGAATCTGATGAGCAAGAAACAAATTGCGTCGCAAATTCGCTGAGTCGACGACCACCAGCACGACATCCGGCTGGTGCAGATTGTCGATCAGGCCCAGCATGACATCGCAGGCCACCATCTCATCGGGTGATTCTGCGGCCAATGAATATGAACCGGGGAGGTCAACGAGATTCACTTTGCCCGAAGGTAGCGTAATCAGTCCCGTGTGGTGTTCAACGGTAACACCGGGAAAGTTTGCGGTTTTTTGTCGTAGACCCGTGAGTGCATTAAACAGCGTGCTCTTGCCGGTATTGGGGTTACCAATAACCGCAATGACAGGCAGTTCGTTAGAGGCTAAGTTGTTCATGATTGGATCTGGGTTCCGGGAATAAGAGTGGCTTAGACTGCCGTCAGCTCGATAGCAATACGGCGCGCTTCATCTTTGCGCAGCGACAGAGCGTAGCCCATGACCTCGACTTCCACAGGATCACCACCCAGCGCTTTGCGGGTCATGCTGACAGGCGTGCCGTCCAAGAGGCCCATGGCCATCAGTCGCTGGGCAATTGGTCCATCTTCATCGATGCCGCAAATAGTGGCGCGCTGGCCGGGTTTTAAGTTGTCGAGGGTCATAACGGACATTCCACAGTGGTATGACACTCATCTTAAATGAGAATCATTCACATTCACAAGGGGGTATGCACGTATGTCTTAAGCTGGCGCAGGGCCGCTCCCCTTTAACGTCTAGCGTTTTCCGTTGATTCTCAGGGCCCGCAGTTCGTCGCCGTAGGCCCTTACAAACTCGTCGCTAAAGGGCGCTGGCAGCTCGGTATCGCTATCTTTTGTGAGGTGTTCGAAGGCCTTGGCGTACTTTTCCAGGAAGGTGCTGGTCTTGGTGTTATCGTCGGTACAGATTTTTTCAATGGTTTCAGGGTCAAATTTGCCGATATAGCCGTCGAGAGCGTTGCCAATGGCTTTCGCCATTGCACGCTGATGGTAGGCGAGGTCGCGGAAAATTTCACGAATGGCCTCTTCAGGCCCCATTTTGCTGGCAAGGCCCGGTGTTAGCAGATAGTCGAGAGTCTCTTTCATGCCATGTGCAAGGCGCAGCGGGTTCTTGATGTTTTCGTGGTTGGTTTGTGCGGTGAGATGGTAGCGTTCAATAAAGTCGCTGCGACTCATGCTGAGTCCGGTTAGCCCTGCGGTGTATTCCTTAATAATGGCACCCGCTTGATCCAGAATATCTTCGGCATTGCGACTGGAGAGTTGCTGGGCGTCCATGCCGGCCGCTTTAAGTAGGATATTCACGGCTTCATTGAGATTGGCTTCGCGATTGGCACCGGCAATCTTCTGGTTGTTGGTGTCACTGCCTGACTGATGTGCGCCCGGGCTTTCAGCAATCTTCAGATGATCGGCAAGCGTCATGTCGCTGAGGTTGTCTTCCGGCAACATCGGCATTTCCATTGACGCATCTTCTTCAACCATCTGAGCCCGCACAATAGAGTCGCGCATGCCGTCGTCTTCTTTAATACGCTCGTCGACAATCACCCGGCACAGGAATTCATAGTCGCCCATGCAAATCATGTCGCCGTCTTTAAGTTTTTGCGGATTGCCTTTACCCACTGGAATATCCGAGTCGTTTAAAAATACGCCGTTACGACTGGTATCGAGCAGATAGAAGGTGCTGCCCTGACAATCGATCATGGCGTGCCTCGATGACAGATACCGTTGTGCGTCGGGCAGAGCCCAATCATTCTCCAGGCTACGACCTATGGTGCCGCCACAGCCTACAAACTCTCGTATGTGGTTATTACCCACCGAGTCTTTATGATGGCTGACGATTTGTAATCGCAGTGGCATATAGGGTCCTGCAGTCTTGTGACTGGGTATTTAGCGTAGGCCGGCGGCTTATCCCTCCGGAGCACCAATTTTGCTGGAATGAGCGCTTGAAAAAGGTGGTGCAAGTCACAAATCATTGCAGAGATTCAATGTGTTATAGGCATTCCGCAGCAATGCTTTAGCGGTTATAATCCTGCTGCTGCGGCGCCTCACAACGGGTTTTACGGCCTGATGTCGCCGAATTCTTAAGTATTGACAAGGCTTTCCGCGATTTTTGCGTTGCAAAAAGAATGGGCGGATCGCCGGAGCATCCGGTAACTCATGAGCGAAACACAACTCTTTAAAATCATTTTCATGAATCAGGGCAAGGTCTATGAGATTTATGCCCGTAGCGTTGGAGAAGGTGCTCTGTACGGGTTTATCGACGTGGAGGAGCTGGTGTTCGGTGAACGCAGTTCTGTGGTTGTCGACCCCGCCGAAGAGAAATTGAAAACTGAATTCGAGTCGGTCAAGCGCACCTACATCCCGATGCATTCGATTATTCGTATCGATGAAGTCGAGAAACAGGGCGTGAGCAAAATCAGTTCCTTTGAAGGCACTAACGTTATGCCGTTTCCGGCTTCCGGTTTTGGTCCGTATAAAGGTGAGCCGGGTTAATGCGCCCGGCCTTGCAGCCGGCTGCGCGTTGCGGCCTGTAAAATGTCATGGCGTCTGTTGTTTAAGTTAGCTGTTCTTTTATCTGTTATGTATTTAGTGAAACCGTAAATCATGCCCGTCTTGCAACTGCAGGGGCCTCCGGCTCTCTCTTCATTCCGTCAGGAAAAACTCTTAGTCAAGCTTCGTCAGATTGCGCCGGATATTAGCGGAGTCAGTGCGCGGTTCATGCATTTTGTCGAGTTAAGTGATGAGCTCGATGCCACTCGTCTTGGCGTGCTCACGGCGCTGCTGAATTACGGTCCGCGCATGCCGGAGGCATGGGTAGACGGTGCAGTGATTACCGTAGTTCCGCGCGTAGGTACGATCTCACCCTGGTCGAGCAAGGCTACTGATATCGCAAAGATTTGTGGCCTTGCCAATGTGCAGCGTGTTGAGCGTGGGGTTGAATATCACGTTGCAAGCTCAGCGTCGTTAAGTGCTGACGTCATTAGTGCTATTAGCAAAATTCTGCACGACCGTATGACCGAAGTGGCATTTACGGGTGCTGGGGATGTAACGCAACTGTTTGCCCACCATACGCCGGCAAAGCTTGCGCGTATTCCGCTAAAGGCCGAAGGTCGCACTGCATTAGCAGAGGCCAACATCACTTTAGGGCTCGCGCTTTCAGCGGACGAGATCGACTATCTGGTCGAGCGCTACAACGCAACCGGCCGCGATCCGACTGATGCTGAACTTATGATGTTCGCGCAGGCGAATTCCGAGCATTGCCGGCACAAAATCTTTAATGCCGAGTGGGTGATTGATGGCAAAGCGCAGCGCAACACGCTGTTTGGCATGATCCGTTCCACGCATGCTGCCCATCCTGAAGGTGTCTTGTCGGCATATTCTGATAACGCAGCTGTCATCAAAGGCGGTCAAGGCGGTCGTTTGGTGGCTGCAGGGCGTGACCGGCTTTATGCGCTGTATCAGGAAGATATTCATCTTGTCATGAAGGTCGAAACCCATAACCACCCGACAGCGATTTCGCCCTTTGCGGGTGCGGCCACGGGCGCCGGTGGTGAAATTCGCGATGAGGGTGCCACGGGTCGTGGCGCCACCCCCAAAGCCGGGCTCACCGGCTTCTCTGTGTCGCATTTGCGGATTCCGGGTTATGAGCAGCCCTGGGAGCTCAGTATTGGCCATCCCGATCGCTTAGCCACAGCCCGTGAAATAATGCTGGCGGGTCCGATCGGCGGTGCCGCCTTTAATAATGAATTTGGCCGGCCGAATATTCTCGGCTACTTCCGGACCTTCGAACAGCCTGAAACAGATCATATTGCAGCGGGTTATCACAAGCCCATCATGATCGCCGGTGGTGTCGGCAATATTCGTGATGAAGATGTGCTGAAGCCTGAAGTGCCGGTTGGTGCCAAGCTCGTGGTGCTGGGTGGCCCAGGCATGCTGATCGGGTTGGGTGGCGGTGCTGCTTCATCTATGGGCAGCGGTACTTCAAGCGAAGATCTCGACTATGCATCCGTGCAACGTGGTAACCCTGAAATGGAACGTCGCGCACAACAAGTGATCGATGCCTGCTGGGCGCGTCAATTGGCGGGTGAAGAAAACCCCATTGTTATTGTTCATGATGTTGGTGCCGGAGGTCTCTCGAATGCTGTGCCAGAAGTGGTTGATCACAGTAAACGGGGTGCAGTAATCAACCTGCGGGATATTCAGACCGCCGAAGCCGGTATGTCGCCGCTCGAAATCTGGTGCAACGAATCTCAGGAACGCTATGTTCTGGCTGTCCTTCCAGAGCATTTGGCATTTATTGATGACATCTGCAAACTTGAGCGGTGTCCGTATGCGGTGATCGGTGAGATCAACGACGGCGCCGAGCTCATAGTCTATGACGCGCTGAATGATAATCATCCGGTGCACATGCCAATGGATACCTTGCTCGGCAAGCCACCGAAGACAACCATGACGGTTACCCGCAGTGTGCGGGATATTCCCGCGTTGGATTTACGCGGTATTGATTTGGCCGAGGCTTGTCATCGTGTGTTGCGGTTTCCGACGGTGGCCGACAAATCCTTCCTTATTCATATTGGCGACAGAACTGTCGGCGGTCTGGTAGCCCGTGATCAGTTGGTTGGCCCGTGGCAGGTGCCGGTCAGCGATGTGGCGGTAACCGCTCGCAGCTTTGACAGCGAAGCCGGTGAAGCGATGTCGATGGGTGAGCGTTCGCCGGTGGCTGTGCTCAATCCGGCCGCATCGGGCAGGCTGGCCGTGGGTGAAGCAATTACTAATATTGCGGCCGCACCCATTAACAAAATTACTGATATTCGGTTGTCGGCTAACTGGATGGCGGCTTGCGGTATCGATGCCGAGAATCAGGCGCTGTTCGATACGGTCACTGCCGTTGCAGATGGTTTCTGTCAGAAACTCGGTCTGGCTATTCCGGTGGGCAAAGATTCATTATCGATGCGCACCAGCTGGGATGACAACGGTGAGAGTCGCACGGTGTATTCGCCGCTGTCGCTAATTGTTTCGGCGTTTGCGCCCACGGAAGGTATTCGCCGTACACTAACGCCGCAGCTAAAAGCATTGCATCGAGATGCAGCAGCAACGCCGGGCAGCAGCGTCTATCTGTTGGACTTGGGCGTTGGCAAGAACCGTCTTGGCGGCTCGGTACTCACTCAGGTATTTAACGTACCCGGTGGTGCGCCTGCCGATGTCGATGATCCTCTATTGCTGCGCCGTTACTTTGATTGTGTTCAGGCTTTGAATCGTGAAGGCCTGATTCAGGCGTATCACGATCGCTCGGACGGCGGCTTGTTTGCGGCGTTGTGCGAAATGGCATTTGCCGGCCGCCTCGGCCTCGACATCGAATTTTCCGAGCAGGACATGCAAAGCATCTTTGCATTGTTGTTCAGTGAAGAGTTGGGCGGTTTGCTGCAGATTGTTGATGCCGAAGCCATGGATGCACTGGCACTCATCGAGAGCTTTGGTCTGGCCAAGTGTTTGCGGCGAGTTGCTTATGTGACGCGTGACGATCGTATCCGGATTATTGCCAACAACAACAAGTTATTTTCTGAGAATCGCTCGGCACTACAGCGCATCTGGTCTGAAGTGAGCTACCGCATGCAAGCGGAACGCGATAATCCTGAAACGGCGTTGCAGGCTTATGACACTCTGCTGGATCTTGAAGACCCCGGTCTAAGCCCGAGCCTAAGTTTTGATCCGCAGGACAATGTTGCAGCCCCCTTTATTCTCGGGTCGGCGCGGCCGCGCGTTGCGATTTTGCGGGAGCAGGGGGTGAATAGTTATCAGGAAATGGCAGCGGCCTTTGATCGTGCGGGTTTCCAAGCTGTTGATGTGCACATGTCAGAGCTGCTCAGTGGCAGTCGTAGTCTCGATGACTGCAAGGGCCTGGTGGCTTGCGGCGGCTTTTCTTACGGCGATGTATTGGGTGCCGGCGGTGGCTGGGCAAAGTCTATTCTCTTCAATGCCGCGGTGCGTGACCAGTTTGAAGTGTTTTTCAACCGTGCAGATAGCTTTACATTAGGCGTATGTAACGGGTGTCAGATGCTCGCCAATCTTGCCGAGATTATTCCGGGCAGTGAGCTCTGGCCAAAATTTGTGACTAACTTATCCGAGCAGTTTGAGGCGCGCTTAAGTTTGGTGGAAGTACAGGCGAGCCCATCGGTATTCCTTGACGGTATGGCGGGCAGTCGATTGATGATTGCAACATCTCACGGTGAAGGTCGGGCCGAGTTTGCTTCGGCCAACGATCTAAGTGACCTCACTGCCAGTAGCCGGATATCCCTGCGCTATATCGATAACCGCGGTGCTGTTGCCAGCACCTATCCCGCCAATCCGAACGGTTCGCCGGAAGGTATTGCTGGCATCTGCTCGACCGATGGCCGGGTGACAGCGTTCATGCCGCATCCCGAGCGCGTCTTCCGCACGGTTCAGCACTCCTGGCATCCTGAACATTGGGGCGAAGAGGGGCCGTGGTTGAGGATGTTTCGCAATGCCCGAGTGTTTGTCGGTTAGCTACCAGATGTAGCGATTAGACCGCGGGTGGTGACGACTTGTAATCCTCTTGTTTAATGATGCTGGTGGCCAGCGAAATCATGGATGAGATATCGCTCAGATTGGCCGGCACAACGAGGGTGTTGGATTCTTTGGCCAGTTTGCCAAACTGTTTGATGTAATCTTCGGCAATGCTCAACTGCATGGCTGCGTGACCACCGGGCTCTTTGACCACAAGTGCCACCTGACGCAAACCTTCGGCAGTTGAGGTTGCGATGGCGAGAATAGCTGCCGCCTCACCATCGGCTTCGTTAATCTGCTGCTGCTTGAATGCTTCTGATTCCTTAATAACCCGCTGCTTTTCACCCTCTGCCTTATTGATCTTCGCATCCCGTTCGCCTTCCGAGGTCAATATGACGGCGCGTTTTTCGCGCTCGGCCCGCATCTGTTTTTCCATGGCGCTAAGAACATCAGTCGGCGGGTTGATGTTCTTGATTTCATAGCGTAAAACTTTCACACCCCACGGGTCCGAGGCCTTGTCGAGTTCGGCCACTACATTGCTGTTGATGGAACCTCGCTCTTCGAAGGTGCGGTCAAGATCAATCTTGCCAATCTCGCTACGCAGGGTGGTCTGGGCGAGCTGGGAAATCGCAAAGGCGTAATCAGTAATGCCGTATGAGGCCCGCTCCGGATCCAGTATTTGCATATACAAAACGCCATCGACACCCACTTGCACATTGTCTTTGGTGATGCAGACTTGCTCATCAATGTCGATTGCGAGTTCTTTCAGGCTATGCCGGTAGGCAGCCCGCTCTATAAACGGAATCAGAATATGAAACCCGGCGCGCAGTGTGCGGCTGTACTTGCCAAGATTTTCAATAACGAAAGCGCTTTGTTGCGGCACTATGAGTGCGGTCTTTGCCAGCACTATCACCACAACAAATACGATAAATAGTGCGACGATAAAGGCAGTGTTTTCTAACATGGGTACTTTCTTCCTCGGGGATGCTAAATTTATTTGATAACAAGGTTCAGACCCTGAACCTCAGTGATGCTAACTTCTGTGTTTGCCGGAATATCGTTCGGGCTGCGGTTGATGACCGTCCACATGCTGCCTCTTAGTTCGTGCCGGCAATGACTACCGGCGGGCAGGTCACTGGCAAGTCTGATGATCTCGCCACCCAGACCATCGCCGTAGTCGGGCGTATTGCCGCGGAGCCTTTGGTAGACGCGTTGCCGGAATGTGACCATTGCAATGAGTGAAAGGCTGCCAAACAGTAACCATTGAACCCAAAGCTCCATGCCCATGCCGAGTAATACTGCCGCCCCGGTAATTGCCGCTGCAACGCCGAGAAACACCAGATAGAAGGCGGCATCAACAACCAACAGTTCCGCGCCCAGTAGCACGGCCCCTAAAATCATCCAACTCCACCAAGGCATATTGTTTCCCGTTTGCTATAACTCGCTGACGATCGTATTGAACTACTGCCGGCGTTGTTTTGTAAAGAGTGCTTGCTTTGTTGGCTTAAACCGGTTTTCGAATCGGAATGACACTGGCGAGTTCGCCGGGGTCATCGATCGTCGGATTCGCAAAAAACTGTCGCATGCTCACGGCGCGTTGGAGCCGGGCTTTGCGGATATAAAACTGGTAGAGCAGGTCTTTGAGCGCTTCGAGCAAGACGGCCGCCTCGGTGCGGCCAAACACGCCGGTGCTCATTAAAGAGCGTTTGTTATCGAATAGGACTTCGCCAATAGTGGTGAAGATGTGCGGCTCGACATTAAAAACGTCGCGTAGTTCTTCCAGATGATTGAATACGTCGAGTTTGCCACCCTCGCCAAGATCTTTGATGACTGCTTCTATGGTTTGTTTGCACATTAGACCGAAGGGCTGAATGAGTTCGTGCTGATAACAGCCGAGCGCATCGATATAGGGCTTCTGCACGCTGGCCGGCAGGTAGTTCAGATTGATGCGGTCATCGGGGCGCGATTCTAATGCCGGTGCCGGTGCCAGTTCTATCTCGGTTTCGCCAATGTGCGTCACGCTGTAGCGGACCAAAATCGGCTTTTGGCAGTTCAAGCATAGAAAGCACAGGCCGGTGACAGCAGGCTTGCAGGCTTTAATAGTGGCAAAGTCGGGGCGTGACAGCGGCGTTAGCGCGGTTTGTTTTTGGCAATGCGGACAGCCCGGGTTCAGACTGCCCGCTTCGTGACAGATTCTGTCATCCGCAAATATTTTCATGCGTTCACAATAACCGATTTACGGGTGCTTGCCACGATTATTCAACGGCAACCTAGCTCGCCAACCGTTTGTACTTAAGCCGCTTAGGTACTTCGGCATCTGCGCCCAGGCGCCGTTTCCGGTCTGCTTCGTATTCCATGTAGTTGCCTGCAAAGAATTCGATGTGACTATCACCCTCGAAGGCAATGATGTGCGTCGCGATGCGATCGAGGAACCAGCGATCATGCGAAATCACAATGGCGCAGCCCGGAAAGTCGAGCAGGGCTTCTTCCAGTGCCCGCAGCGTTTCTACATCGAGATCGTTGGTGGGTTCGTCAAGTAGCAGCACATTGCCACCTTCTTTTAGCACCTTGGCGAGATGCACGCGGTTGCGTTCACCACCGGAGAGTTCGCTGATCGATTGCTGTTGTTGATTGCCTTTGAAATTAAACCGGCCCACATATGCCCGTGATGATGTTTCATAGGTGCCGACAGTAATCAGTTCCTGACCTTCAGAGATTTCTTCCCACACGGTTTTGCTATCGTCAAGCGCATGCCGTGATTGATCGACATAGGCCAGCTTGACGGTTTCCCCTAGCCGGATTTCGCCACCGTCGGGCTTTTCTTCGCCGGTTATCATTCTAAACAGGGTGGTTTTACCGGCGCCATTGGCGCCGATAATACCGACGATGGCGCCTGGTGGAATCTGGGCATTGAAACTTTCAATCAGCAAGCGATCGCCAAAACCCTTGTTCAGGTCGTTGAATTCGATAACGACATCACCGAGGCGCGGCCCGGGTGGAATATAGATCTCGTTAGTTTCCTGACGATTCTGAAACTGCTGCGAGTTGAGGTCTTCAAACTGCGCCATGCGTGCCTTGCTTTTAGCGTGTCTGGCTTTGGGTGAGGAGCGCACCCATTCCAGTTCTTTCTTGATGGTTTTCTGCCGTGAGGCTTCCTGCTTCTCTTCGATCCCTAGGCGAGCGTCTTTTTGCTCGAGCCAGCTGGAGTAGTTGCCTTCCCAAGGAATGCCTTCGCCGCGATCCAGTTCCAGAATCCAGCCTGCCACATTGTCGAGGAAGTAACGGTCATGAGTCACAGCGACGACAGTGCCAGGGTATTGCTCGAGGAAGTGCTCCATCCAGGCTACTGATTCAGCATCAAGGTGGTTGGTGGGTTCGTCGAGTAGCAGCATATCGGGTTCGGACAACAGCAGTCGGCAGAGCGCCACGCGGCGTTTTTCACCACCGGAAAGCTTGTCTATACTGCTATCCCAGTCTGGCAGACGCAGGGCATCGGCCGCCACTTCGAGTTTGTGTTCGACATCCCAGCCATTGACGGCATCAATTTTGGTTTGCAGCTCACCCTGTTCTTCGATGAGCGCATTCATCTCTTCATCATCCATCGGTTCGGCGAAACGATCGCTGATGGCATTGAAGCGGTTCATCATCTCCATGGTCTCGCCCAGACCTTCGGCGACATTGCCGCGGACATCTTTGTCGGGATTGAGCTGTGGCTCCTGCGGCAGAAAGCCCACTTTGATGTTGGGCTGGGGTCGGGCTTCACCCTCAATCTCTTTGTCGATGCCGGCCATGATCCGCAGCAAACTCGACTTACCTGAACCGTTCAGACCGAGCACCCCGATTTTGGCGCCGGGGAAAAAGCTGAGCGAAATGTCTTTAAGAATAAAGCGCTTAGGTGGAACCAGCTTCGAAACCTGATTCATGACATAGACGTACTGAGCCACTGGCTATTACTCCGGTAGTGGTGGGCATAAGACCCTTAAAACGGCTGAGGCTGAGAGAAAATAGGTTTCTGCCGCCACAAAACGGGAACCCCTGGCGGCGCTTGCTGCCTGAGTTCCTTTGGACGACTAATTATAACCACAGAAAACTGCGGTTAGGGTGGGCGTTTTCCATTACAATTGCGTCCCCTTTTCGGTACTTAAATACAGATGGAGCACGGAATGTACAGCGGCGACTGGAACATCGCGGATTTTGACCCTGAATTAGCGAAAGCGATGGAAGATGAGGCGCAGCGTCAGGAAGACCACATCGAACTGATTGCTTCAGAAAACTACACCAGCCCCCGGGTCATGGAAGCGCAGGGCTCTGTGCTCACCAATAAGTATGCCGAAGGCTATCCCGGTAAGCGGTATTACGGCGGTTGCGAATTCGTCGACGTCGCCGAGCAGTTGGCCATCGATCGCGCTAAAGCGCTGTTTGGTGCTGATTACGCCAATGTGCAGCCACACTCAGGTTCGGGCGCGAATGCCGCTGTCTACATGGCGCTGATGCAGCCCGGCGAAACGGTGCTGGGTATGAGCCTAGATGCCGGTGGTCACCTGACTCATGGTGCCAAAGTGAATTTCTCTGGTCAGATCTACAACTCGGTTTTGTACGGACTTGATCCGCTCACCGGCGAGATAGATTACGCGCAGGTTGAAGAGTTGGCAAAAGAACATCGCCCCAAAATGATTGTTGCCGGCTTCTCGGCGTATTCCCGCGAAATTGACTGGCAGCGATTCCGTGATATTGCCGACCGTGTGGGGGCGTATATGTTGGCTGATATGGCGCACGTGGCCGGTTTAATTGCCGGTGGTGAGTATCCGAGTCCCGTACAGATTGCCGATGTCACTACCACGACCACGCACAAGACCCTGCGTGGTCCCCGCGGTGGTTTGATTCTTGCCAAGGCGAATGCAGAGATCGAGAAGAAGCTTAACTCGAAGATCTTCCCGGGTACGCAGGGCGGGCCATTGATGCATGTGATTGCTGCTAAGGCCGTGGCGTTTAAAGAAGCCATGCAGCCTGATTTCAAAGTTTACGCGAAGCAGGTCAAAGTGAATGCGCGGGTTATGGCAGAAACTTTGGCTGCCCGCGGTTACAAGATTGTTTCTGGCACTACCGATTCCCATATGTTTTTGATGGATCTGATCGACAAAGACATCAGTGGTAAAGATGCGGATGCTGCACTCGGTCGTTCGCACATTACGGTCAATAAAAACTCGGTGCCTAATGATCCGCGCTCACCATTTGTGACCAGCGGCTTGCGCATCGGGACACCAGCCATGACCACACGTGGTTTTAAAGATGTCGAGTTTAAAGACGTGTCGAATTGGATTGCCGACGTGCTTGATAGCCTTGGTGATGCCTCTGTCGAAGCCCGGGTTCGCGAGCAGGTTATAGCGTTGTGTGCCCGTTTCCCTGTGTACCGGTTTTAAGCACCTAAGGTGCCGCTATGCATTGCCCCTTTTGCGGTCATGAAGAAACCAAGGTCATTGACTCGCGGTTAGCGGGCGAGGGTAGGCAGATTCGCAGAAGGCGCGAGTGCGTTGCTTGCCGTGATCGCTTCAGTACCTTCGAAACAGCCGAGTTGGTGGTGCCTCGCATCATCAAGCGCGATGACTCGCGTGAGCCTTTTAACGAGCAGAAGCTGCGTAACGGTATTGTGCGCGCTGTTGAAAAGCGTCCGGTGGGTGCCGAAACCGTTGAGGCGATGGTCGCTCGCATTATGCATAAACTGCAGTCGCTCGGTGAGCGTGAGATACCGGCATTGCAACTGGGTGATTTAGTTATGGAAGAGTTACGCGCGGTAGATGAAGTGGCCTATGTGCGCTTCGCTTCGGTGTATCGTAGTTTTCAGGATGTCACCGAGTTTGAAGAAGAAATTCGCAAGATGCAGCTCCTGCCCAGTCCGGCTGCACGCCGTGACCAACTCTCATTGTTGCCACGTGATTCTTCCGGGCGGAGTAAAAAGAAATAATGTCTGGTGCCTTTAGCGATGCTGACCGGCGTTTTATGGCGCGTGCTTTGCAGCTGGCAGAGCGCGGTCTGTATACCACGCACCCGAATCCGCGCGTAGGTTGTGTGCTGGTGAAAGATGGCGAAACTGTTGGCGAGGGTTGGCATGAAGCAGCGGGTCAGGCGCACGCTGAAGTTAATGCCCTCGCAGCAGCAGGCGCTGCCGCAAACGGTGCTATAGCCTATGTAACTTTAGAGCCTTGCTGCCATCAGGGGCTCACTGGTGCTTGCACAGAAGCCTTGCATGCAGCGGGTGTTAGCCGGGTGATTTTTGCCGTGAATGATCCTAATCCGCGGGTGGCAGGACAGGGCTCCGCCTGGCTGCAGGCGCAGGGTATTGATACGCGCGTTGGTTTGCTGGCTGATCAGGCCATAGCGCTTAATGCCGGTTTCTGGTCGCGTATGCAAGGTAACCGCCCCCGTGTCACCAGCAAGCTCGCGGTGAGCCTCGATGGCCGTACGGCGCTCGCTAATGGCACTAGCACCTGGATTACCGGCGAAGCGGCACGTCTGGATGTGCAGCGTTTGCGGGCAGTCAGTTCGGCTGTGGTGACAGGCTTAGGCACAGTCTTAGCCGATGATCCATCGTTGAATGTCCGTGCAGAGCCTTATGCAAACGGCAGGCAACCATTGCGGGTTATTGTGGACTCGAATCTAAACACCCCGCCTGCAGCGAAAACTCTTACATTGGCCGGTGATGTTTTGATCATTGCTGTTGTTGATGACATTAATCGTCGGCAGGCCCTTGAAGACGCCGGCGCCGAAGTTGCAGTAGTGCCGTCAGAGCAGGGCAGGGTCAGTTTGAAGGCGATGCTGGCTTTGCTTGCCGGAAAAGAAATTAACGATGTGCTGCTGGAAGCCGGGCCCGTATTGAACGCCAGTTTTTTGCGGCACGGCTTACTGGACGAATTGGTGGTTTATCAGGCGTCGCATGTGTTGGGCGCCGACAGCCTGGGTATGTTTGAAGGGCTCGCCCTCACCGACATGGCACAGCGACGGCAGTTTGAATTGCACGATGTGCGCCGGGTGGGCGCGGACTTAAGATTAAGTTACACCGCGTTAGTGAAAGACTAGCCCGTGTCTTTTTGGCGGTAGCTTGTCGTTTAAATTGTTTAGATAGGATTTGCATTGTTTACAGGAATTGTAAAAGCACTTGGTACGCTGTCGGCGAAAACCATTAATGATGGTGAAGGCCGCTTGACCTTGCAAACGGGCGACCTTGATTTGAGTCGCGCGCAGTTGGGCGACAGCATTGCTGTTTGCGGCTGCTGCCTTACGGTAGTGGAGCTCCTTGCCGATGGCTTTGTGGCTGATGTGTCACGTGAGACGCTAGCATTGACTACACTCGGCGGGCTTAGCGTCGGTGATCCGGTTAATTTAGAGGCGGCGCTGAGCTTGCAGGATGCGTTGGGCGGGCATCTGGTGACCGGCCATGTGGATGGCGTGGGTGAAGTGGTGTCGATTGAACCCAATGCCCAGTCCATCGCGTTGCAGATTCGCGTGCCTGAATCTTTGGCGCGCTATGTCGCTAAGAAGGGTTCTATTTGTGTGGATGGCATTAGCCTGACGGTAAATGATGTTGACGGCGCTGTCGCTCATCTCACTATCGTGCCGCACACTATGGAACAAACACTCATTGCGAATTACGTTCTAGGTACCCGCGTGAATATCGAAGTCGATATTATCGCTCGTTACCTGGAGCGTATTTCACAGTACACTTAAACGAATGTTTAGCAGAGGTTTATGCCATGTCGGCCGTTGATTCGAGCCCCAGAGATGCTGATCTGAACCCGGCGTTCAGCAGTACTGAAGAGATTATCGCCGATATCCGTGACGGCAAGATGGTCATCATTGTTGATGATGAAGACCGTGAGAACGAAGGCGACCTGCTAATGGCCGCCGAGTGTGTTGGTCCTGAGCATATCAATCATATGGCCACCCATGGCCGTGGCTTGATTTGCCTCACGCTGACCCGTGAGCGTTGCCAGAAGTTGCGTCTGCCATTGATGGTGGATGACACCAATGAGGCGCATGCGACCAACTTTACGTTATCTATTGAGGCCGTAGAGGGTGTCACTACCGGCATTTCTGCCCACGATCGTGCCAAGACCATTCTTGCGGCAGTGGCGGTGGATGCGAAACCCGAAGACATTATCCAGCCTGGTCATGTGTTTCCGATCATGGCGCAGCCCGGTGGTGTTTTAACCCGTGCCGGCCACACTGAAGCCGGTTGTGATTTTGCCCGTTTGGCCGGGCGCGAACCGGCAGCAGTAATTGTTGAGATCCTTAATGATGACGGTACGATGGCGCGCCGTCCGCAGCTTGAGGTGTTCGCTGAAAAGCACGGTTTGAAGATTGGCAGTATTGCGGATCTGATTCGCTATCGCCTTGAAAAAGAGCAGTCAGTAGAGCGCATTTCAGCGCAAACGGTACAAACCGAATTCGGCGATTTTGAAATGGTCTGTTTCGAAGATCATATTAGCCGCAACGTGCACCTTGCTTTAGTGAAGGGTGATTTGGAGAAAGCAGATGCGCCTCTGGTGCGTGTGCATTTGCAGGATACGCTGGCCGATGTGGTGGGTGTACAGCATCCGCGGCTGGGTTGGCCATTGCGCAGCGCCATGCAAACTATTGCCGCAGCAGATGCCGGCGTGGTTATTATTTTGCGTTACGAACAATCAGCACGGCAGTTGGTGCATGATATTGTCGCTTTGAGTCAAACTCCCGAGCCTGCCGCCGATACGCCCGCCGATCAGGTGGCGGTATTGCGCACTTATGGCACCGGCGCGCAGATGCTTCGTGAGCTCGGTATTACCCGGATGCGGGTTCTGAGTGCGCCGAAGCAAATGCTGGCACTGTCGGGCTTCGGGCTTGAAGTGGTCGAGTACGTTGATCACTAGCTTGTTCTGCCTGGCATTAACGACGATTGACTTAAGCGGAAGAGAGTTTTGACTGAGACCCCCAAAAAAGAACGTTATGCAGCGGCGCGCTTTGATGTCTACGGTGCGCGTTTCTGTATTCTTGCGGCCCGCTTTAATGAAACGATCTGCGATAAGCTTATTGAAGGTGCCATCCGTACTTTGCGGGAGCATGGTGTTCGTGAAGCCGATATCGACGTGATTCGTGCGCCGGGTGCGTTTGAGCTGCCATTGGCGGCGCAACGCATTGCGAAGGGCGGTCAGTACGAAGCCATTATTGCTGTCGCAACGATTATTCGCGGTGGTACGCCACACTTTGAATTTGTCTCCGGTGCCTGCACCGATGGGTTATTGCGCGTCACTCTGGATTATCAGTTGCCGCTCGGTTTTTGTGTGTTGACCACTGACGATGTACAGCAAGCGGTTGATCGTTCCGGTGATAACGATGATAACAAGGGTCGCGAAGCGGCCCTGGCAACTCTCGAAATGGTCAGTCTGTTTCGTGAGTTGAAGGACTAGTTCATGGCTAAGACCGGACGCAGCGGCAGTCGCCGTCTGCTTGTGCAGGCGCTTTATCAGTATCAGATTGCAGGTCATGATCAGGCCTATCTGCGTGCTCAGTACCTCAATGGCAAGGAAGCGGTGCGCGCCGACAAAGCGTACTTCGATGAACTACTCGGTGAGGTGCTGGATTCGCTGGCATCGTTAGATGAACGCATTGCTGTCTGGGCTGATCGTCCGGTTGAACAAATTGATCCTGTGGAACGGGCTGTTTTGTGGCTCGGTGTTGCCGAACTGGATAATCATCCTGACGTGCCACCGAAAGTGGTCATCAACGAAGCGATCGAACTGTGTAAAACCTTTGGCTCGCAGGATGGTTATCGCTACGTCAATGCGGTGCTGGATAGGGCAAATAAGGATATCCAGCGCAACTAGCGACCTTGCAGGAGCCACAGCATGCTGGCTGAGTTTGATTTGATTGCACGGTTTTTTCAGCGCCCTTATACGGTGGCTGATAGCGGTGTCGTACTTGGTATTGGCGATGATGCCGCTATTCTTAATATTACGCCCGGGCACAGTCTGGTTGTGGCCACAGATGCCATTGTCGAATCGGTGCATTTTCCTCGTTATACCCCCGCGCATGCTGTTGGTTATCGCGTCCTTGCGGTCAATCTGAGTGATTTTGCCGCGATGGCCGCGCGACCCCGCTGGGCGAGTCTGGCTTTAGCCTTACCCTCTGCTGATGCTGACTGGGTTGAGCAGTTTGCTGCCGGTTTTTTTGCGTTGGCTGATGCCTACGGGGTGCAACTCGTTGGCGGCGATACCGTGAGTGGGCCTTTGTCGGCGACTGTCACTTTGCAGGGTGAAGTGGCAGAGGGTAACGCTGTGTTGCGCAGCGGTGCCGGGGTTGCAGATATGATCTATGTGACGGGGCATCCCGGGGATGCCGTGGCCGGCCGGCTGTGCGAGGGCGACACAGCAGCTGAACACTATCTGGCCGAGCAGTTTTTATACCCGATGCCCAGAGTTCGTGAAGGACTGTCGCTAGCGGGTATTGCGTCTGCAATGATTGATATTTCGGATGGTTTGTCGGCAGACCTCGGCCATATACTAAGCGCCAGCGGTTTGGGCGCGGAGCTTGATGTGGCGGCACTGCCATTGTCAGCAGAGTTGCTTGCAACTGTGGGTATCGATAAGGCCATCAAAATGGCATTGCTCGGCGGTGATGATTACGAACTGTGTTTTACCGTGCCCGCCGCGTTAGCCAATGAGTTTGTCGTGTTGTCGGCGAGCTGGGAGTGTGCCGTTACGTGCATCGGTATTGCCGTTGCGGGCAGCGGGCAGCACTGGTCCAGAGACGGGGAGACTTATGTGGTCCCTTTAGCCGGTTTTGATCATTTCGGCAGTGCTGCCGCGGAGTAGCTTGTGACGCATCGTGAGTTAGTTCAAAAAGTGTTGCGTGATCCGGTCCACTGGCCAGCCTTCGGCTTTGGTTTGGGGCTGGCACCCAAAGCCCCTGGCACCTTTGGTTCGCTCTTAGGGCTGCCGATCTGGTGGTTCACTTGGTCTTACGGTCTTAGCGTCTATCTGGTGCTTGCCCTTGTGCTGTTTGTGGTGGGTATCTGGTTCTGCGGCGAGAGCGCAAAACGCTTGGGTGTTCACGATCATGGCGGCATTGTCTGGGATGAGGTGGTCGGTATGATGCTCACCATGACCTTTGTCGAACCCTCGCTTATATTGGCAGTGTTTGGTTTCGGGTTATTCCGCCTAATGGATATCGCCAAGCCCTGGCCGATTCGGGATGTGGATCACAGATTGCACGGGGGTCTCGGGATTATGCTCGACGACGTGTTAGCAGCTGTCTATGCAGCGTTGGCACTTTCGGGCGTTCAGTACCTGTTACTGAATATTTAGAGACGCAAGATAATTGGGACGGCATTTTATGCCACAGTCGGCAGCAAATGGCTTATCCAAAGTCCCGAATCGGATTGGTAAGTATGAAATTATCAATGAGATCGGTAAGGGCACCACGGGTAACGTCTATCTTTCTCATGATCCGTATTACGGTCGTGATGTAGCGATAAAGGTCTACCATATCGATGCCGCGGCCGATGGTAAGGAAGCCAGTATTGCGCGCAAGATGTTTTTCAATGAAGCGCACATTGTCGGTATGTTGCAGCACCCGAATATTCTGCCCATCTACGATGCCGGCGAAGAAGCCGGCAAGTACTACGTGGTGATGGAGCATGTGCAGGGCGCACGTACTCTAGGTGCATATTGCAGGCCCGATAATCTGTTGCCTCTTGAAGATCTGGTTAAAATTATTTTTAAGTGCGCCAAAGCATTGCACTATGCTCACGGACGCGGGCTGATTCATCGCGATATTAAACCCAACAATATTATGCTCACGCCGGACAATGACGTGCGCATTATCGATTTTGGCATTGCCATTAAAGAAGGCTCTAAGGTCTCGCAGATTCGTGGTATTGCCGGCTCACCAAGCTATATGTCGCCTGAGCAGGTGCAATCGGGAGAGCTGTCGCCAGCCTCCGACCTGTATTCTCTCGGCGCCGTGTTGTACGAACTGCTCACAGGTTTTCGCCCGTTTCGCGGTTCAGACCTCAGTAAGTTGCTGAATCAGATTGTCTACGCAACCCCTGCACCCGTGCATACGCTGCGGACCAATATTCCTGAAGAGCTTGAGGAAGTAGTGGCTATCTCAATGCAGAAAGAGCCCATCACCCGTTATCAGAGTGGTGCTGCAATGGCAGCAGCTATGACCCGTGTGCATCAGAAGCTGCAGGAGGGCATCAACAAAATTGATGCTCAGGAACACTTCGATATTCTGCGGCGCCTCAATTTTTTCCATGACTTCTCGCAACGTGAAATCCGCGAGCTGTTGCGTGCCAGTGAATGGCGCGAATACGGTGCGGATGAGGAAATCGTGCGTGAAGGTGATCTTGATGATCGCTTCTATATCCTTGTTTCCGGCCATTGTATTGTAGAAAGGGGTAGTCGCGATATTGCTCGCTTGCGCGCAGGCAATTGTTTTGGCGAAAGTGGCTATGTGCGCAACGCACGTCGCAATGCGACGATTCGTTCTGAAGATCCGGCCACTATTCTTACCGTGAGCGCTACGTTGCTAGAGCAGGTCTCGACCGAATGTCAGCTGCGCTTTACGAAAGTCTTTTTGCAGGCGTTGATCGAACGACTGCAAGGGCAGGGAAGCACCGCTGCGACCTGATTCATGCGCTGAAGCTTTAGTGAAAACCCATCCTTGCGATGGGTTTTTTATAGCAGTGCTAGTCGTCCGTCACTTCGCTATCGAAGTCCTTTAGCTCGCCGTCGGTCAGAATTTTTACTTTCTGCTCGGCCTCTTTAAGCGCGGTCTGACACTCCCGGCTGAGTTTGACGCCTTTTTCGAAGTGCATTAGTGATTGTTCCAGCGATAGCTCACCGTCTTCCAGTGTTTCAACAATGCTTTCAAGCTCTTGCAGCGTTTTCTCAAGATCAATTTTCTTTGCCACGGTCAGGTATCCGGTTGTTTGCAGGCGCTTAGCCTTGCACAGCAGCAGGTCATGGTCAACGCTGCTCGCACCTTCGGTGCAATATGGCGTTCGTAGGCTTTTAACGCAGCGTGGCTTTATATAGACTGCGTGCAACGACGGCGTTTAGGGTTAGGTGCCGGTTTGTGCGTAATTTGTCTTTGCGGCGGGCTTTCTCCGCTGCCGCATCTTCTGTGCTCCAACGAGCCTAGGGCGTAAAGCTTCTTGAGTAAGAACTACAGTGCCTCCGATATTGAGGTCTTAAGCGGTCTGGATCCGGTTAAACGGCGTCCGGGCATGTATACCGACACCCAACGTCCCAATCATTTAGCGCATGAGGTCATCGATAACAGTATCGATGAGGCCTTGGCAGGCCACTGCAAGAAAATAGAAGTGACCTTGTATTCTGATGGATCGCTCGAAGTAGCTGATGACGGCCGGGGTATGCCGGTCGATCTGCACCCGAAAGAAAAAATCCCTGGTGTCGAGCTCATCATGACACGTCTGCATGCGGGCGGTAAGTTCTCGAACGAACACTACCAGTACTCAGGCGGCTTGCACGGCGTGGGCGTGTCTGTGGTCAATGCGCTGTCGAAGAACCTGGAAGTCTGGATCCGGCGTGAGGGCAAAGAGCACAAGATGAGCTTTCAGGCCGGTAAGAAGAAGGGCAAGCTGCACGTTGTTGGTAAGGTGGGCAAAGCGAATACGGGCACCACTATCCGGTTTTGGCCTGATCCCGGTTATTTCGATTCGCCGAAGTTTTCTGTTTCCCAGCTGAAGCATGTATTGAAAGCTAAGGCCGTGTTGTGCCCGGGTCTGTGTGTGCGGTTTTTCGATGAAAAGACCAAAGAGAAAGTTGAGTGGATTTATGAAGGGGGTCTCGAACAATACCTGCGTGAGTCGTTGCAGGGTTCCCCGTGCCTACCTGAAGAGCCCTTTGGCGGCAGTTTTGCAGCAGAAACTGAAGAAGTGGATTGGGCGTGTGTCTGGTTAACTGAAGGAGGTTCCCCGTTGGGTGAGTCGTACGTCAACCTCATTCCCACGCCCCAGGGCGGCACTCATGTGAATGGCTTTCGTGCGGGCTTAACAGAAGCGGTGCGTGAGTATTGTGATGCCCGCAGCTTACTGCCGCGCAGTATTAAACTGGCTCCTGAAGATGTCTGGGATGGTGTGGCATTTGTGTTATCGGCCAAGATGGAAGACCCGCAGTTTTCCGGTCAGACCAAAGAGCGTCTTTCGTCCCGGCAATGTACGGCATTTATTACCGGTGTCATAAAAGATGCCCTGGGCTTATGGCTCAACCAGCATCCTGAAACCGGCGATCAGATTGCCAATAAAGTTATTATGGCGGCGCAGAGGCGTCTCAAGGCCAGCAAACAGGTCACCCGTAAAAAGATTGTTTCCGGTCCGGCATTGCCCGGCAAGCTCGCCGATTGCACGGTCAGTGAACCTGAGCGATGCGAGTTGTTTTTGGTAGAGGGTGACTCTGCCGGCGGCTCTGCTAAGCAGGCTCGCAACCGCGAGTTTCAGGCGGTGATGCCTTTGCGCGGTAAGATCTTGAATACCTGGGAAGTGGATCGCGGTGAGCTGCTGGGTTCACAGGAAGTACACAACATCAGTCTGGCCATTGGTATGGATCCTGGCGAGGAAGACACCTCTAAGCTTCGTTATCACAAGGTTTGTATTCTGGCTGATGCCGACTCCGATGGTTTGCACATTGCCACACTGATCTGTGCGTTGTTTGCGCGACATTTTCCGAAGTTGGTGCGCGAGGGTCATGTGTATGTCGCCATGCCTCCGTTGTATCGCATTGATGTCGGTAAGCAGGTTTTTTATGCACTTGATGAGGATGAGCGTCGCGGAGTGATGGATCGGGTTGAGGCTGAGAAGTTGCGTGGCAATGTCAACATTACCCGCTTTAAAGGTTTGGGTGAGATGAGTCCGGGCCAATTACGCGAAACAACCATGGCTCCCGAAACCCGCCGACTTGTGCAGTTGACCGTGAGTAGTGAAGATAACACCGATGAGTCGTTGGATATGTTGCTGGCGAAAAAACGCGCCAAAGACCGGCGTGCATGGCTTGAAGCGAAAGGTAATCTCGCAGACGTATAACAAATGCCGCATGGCCCTAATAAGTTGGCCGGTGCAAACACCCAGGGCAAAAAGCCTGCAGGTTAGAACCTATGACAAGTCAAAACCAATTGGATTTCGAAGGCATCGAGCAGGAATCACTCGCCAGCTATACAGAGCGGGCGTACCTGAACTACTCGATGTACGTCATTCTCGACAGAGCGCTCCCACACATCGCCGATGGCTTAAAGCCGGTGCAGCGGCGCATTGCGTACGCCATGAGCGAACTGAACCTGAAGTCGACCTCGAAACCGAAGAAATCGGCGCGAACCATTGGTGACGTGCTGGGTAAGTTTCATCCGCACGGTGACTCCGCCTGTTATGAAGCCATGGTGCACATGGCTCAGCCGTTTTCGTATCGCTATCCGATTGTTGATGGTCACGGTAATTGGGGTTCGACCGATGATCCTAAATCGTTTGCCGCCATGCGCTACACCGAAGCCCGTTTAACGCCTTACGCCAATATCTTGTTGAGCGAGATTGGTCTGGGCACAACGGATTGGGTACCAAATTTTGACGGCACGCTGTCAGAGCCGGCGCTATTGCCGGCGCGACTGCCGAACTTGTTGTTGAACGGCACCACCGGCATTGCGGTGGGTATGTCTACCGATGTGCCACCGCATAACCTGCGTGAAGTGGTGAGTGCCTTGATCCATTTGCTCGAAGAGCCGCAGGCCACCTCAATGCAGTTGATGAAACACATCAAAGGCCCGGATTACCCCACAGGTGGGGAGATTATTACGCCCAAGAGTGAGCTGGCTGAGATTTATAAAACCGGTAATGGCACGCTGCGGGTGCGGGCTATCTGGGAAAAAGACGGTGCGGGTATTGTGATTACCGAGCTGCCTTATCAGGTGTCCGGCAGTAAAATTCTGGAGCAGATCGCCGCCCAGATGCGTGCTAAGAAACTCCCGCTGGTTGAAGACCTGCGTGATGAATCCGATCACGAAAACCCGACTCGTTTAGTGATTGTGCCGCGCTCCAACCGGATTGACGTGGATGCACTCATGAACCATTTGTTTGCGACTACGGATCTGGAAAAGACCATGCGCGTGAACATGAACGTCATTGGTCTGGACGGCCGCCCGATGGTGCGCAGCTTGAGTGAACTGCTCAGCGAATGGCTGAAGTATCGCATGGCTACGGTTGTTCGGCGTCTTGAGTACCGGCTGGCCAAGGTTGAAGAGCGCCTGCATATTTTGGATGGCCTGCTGATTGCCTTTCTTAATATCGATAAGGTCATCACTATTATTCGTAGTGAAGATGAGCCTAAACCGGTGCTGATGAAGCGCTTTAAGCTCACAGAGATACAGGCCGAAGCCATTTTGAATTTGCGCTTGCGGCACTTGGCTAAGCTCGAGGAAGTTAGAATTCGCGCTGAGCAGGATGAACTCAGTAAAGAGCGTGATCAGCTGCAGACGCTACTGGGCAGTAAAGTCAAGCTGCGGAAGCTGCTTAGGGACGAATTACTGGAGGCTGCCGAAGAGTTTGGTGATGACCGGCGCAGTATGTTGGTTGAGCGTCAGGCGGCGCAGGCTATCGACCAAAATCAGTTGCTTAGTGTTGAGCCCGTAACGGTGGTTTTGTCATCTCGTGGTTTCGCTCGTGCGGCCAAAGGGCATGATATTGATGCTCAGGCTTTAGGTTACAGATCCGGCGACCGCTATCTGGCTTCGGCAAAAGGCCGCAGCAATCAGTTCGCCGTGTTTATGGATAGCGCAGGGCGTGCCTATAGCTTGTTGGCACATACCTTGCCGTCGGCACGCGGGCAGGGTGAGCCTTTGTCAGGCCGACTTAAGCCAAACGATGGCGCTCGGTTTTGCGGTGTAATGATCGGCGACGAGAATGCGCGCTGGTTGGTGGCGAGTGATGCCGGCTATGGGTTTTTCGTGAAGCTGGGCGATTTGCACAGTCGGGCGAAGGCGGGTAAAGCGGCTCTTAAAGTTGTCGGTGCAGGTAAGCCGGTTGTTCCGGTGCCATTCGTTGCCGATGAGTTTCCGGGTGAAGCCATGGTGGCCGCAGTGAGTTCGACGGGTCGTTTGCTGCTGTTCTGGGCTGAGGAGTTACCGGAGTTACCGAAGGGTAAGGGCAACAAAATATTTAATGTGCCCTCGAAGAAGTTTGCTGCCGGTGAGGAGTCGATGTTGGCCGTTGTGGTCCTGAATGAAGAAGACAGTCTCGTGGTGCATTCCGGTAAGCGGAAGATGACCATAAAGGGGGCTGATCTTGATCACTACTTCGGTGAGCGCGCACAGCGCGGTGCGATGCTGCCGCAGGGCTATCGTAAGGTGGACAGCCTGAGTGTAGAGCGCAAGATCGTTAAGGGCAGCGACGACAGCGAGACATAGTGCTCTAGCGTTTTTGTTTTACGTCCAGCGACTTTTGCACGTCTTCCGGATCGAGTATCTGACTCGCAGTGAGCTCATCCTGGTACTCCTGTTCCAGAAGATGCAAGGCATCAATCAATGTTGCTGACAGGTCTTCGTCATCCTGATGTTTAACGGTCTTTACAAGCCGTCGCACATTCTCTGTGGCATTCTTTGCTGCCTGCACGCGGTTCTCGGCAGGGGCATCCGGATCTTCCTGATCGGTAAACAACGCTTCGTTGAAAATGCCCTGCAGCGTATCGATTTCTGGATTCGGCTCACTGTGTCGCAATGCGCGGTCAAACAAGTCCGGGTCACTGTCCAGAAAGTTACTCTTCACTGTTGCTTTTGGCAGCTGATCATTTGTTTCATTGGCGATTTCACGACCTGCGCTGTTGGCATCCTCCATGCGTGCCATCAGCCGGGAGGCGTGTTCATCACTGGCGATGGTCTTGCGAAATGCATCCTCATCTTCATCAACCACGAATGTACTTTCAAAATTATGCTGTGGCGCCACCGGTGCAATGAAATCGTCATCGTTGGCATAGCGCGGTGTGGTTTCGAGATCGATGACCGGTTGGCGCAGTTCGCGTTTGGCGGTCCACATCCGCCGGCTCATTATTAGCAAGCTAATGAGGGTGCCAATCAGTCCGCCTATGATCACCGCCAGCAACAGACTTCCTGACTGGCGTTTTGGCTCGGGAATGGCGCTGGTGTTGGTCTCGATGGCGGGTAGTTCCGAGACGCGGGCCTCTTTGGCCGCCGCGTTGGCAATTTCACCGGCTTTGGCGTAGGCGGGCGCCAAATTGCGGACTTCCTCGGCGGGTGCAGTTTTGCTGCTTGCGGTCACTTGTGCAACGGGTGCCGATTGTGCTGCTGTCGTGGCTGCAGGTGCCGTGGCGTTAAGCACTGTTGCGCTGACGATACCGTTGCTGTTTGTCGGGCTATCTGTGCCGGTGGGGGGCAGTGTGCCGCCTTCTGGCGATGTCTGTGCAGAAACAAGGCTTAGGTCTTCCGGTTTCGTTGTTGGCATACCATCCGGAATCATTATTAGCGAACCGGCCTTGATGCGCTGTGGGTCGCCGTCAATGAAGGCATCGGGATTTGCCATCAGCAAAGCCTCGCCGCGTCTTTTCAGGCGGCCCGATGCAGGCGTAATCCGTGAGGCAATACTTGATGAGTCAGTGCTGGCTACCCGGTAAACGCTGTTTGGTGCAAGTGGGCCAGCGGCAATGAAAGTTCGTTGCTCTGCAGGTATCTGCGCCGTCGGTTCCGTTACTTTAATAGGTTCTGGTTGGACGAATGTTTTCTGTTTGGGGGCACTAATCACTGTACCTGATTGGTTGACTTCTGGAATCAGAGTGAAGCTGCGAATAAAGTTCGATGAGCCGGCGCAGCCAATCTGCAGACGCAGGTCGTACATGGGCTCTGTGAGCGGGTAAGGGCTGCTAATCAATACGCTATAGATGCCTGGGACGCCCGCCGAAGGAACGACAATGTTGAGGTCTTTCAGGCTGGCAAAACCGGTTTCTGTATTATCGGTTGCATGGGTGATACAGCCGGAATTCAGGATTTCCCCCCGACGAATGCTAACCGCTATAGAGGCTTTAAGTGGCTGACCATAGCCCGATTCCAGAACAAGATCGCCGACGTTCAAGGCCTGTGCGGCGGGTTGGCAGAGCATCAAGGTGACACCGGCTGTGGTCGCAAGCCTCATTATGCGGCGCCAAAAGGAACGCTTGCTGCGCTTAGCTGCTGTGCTTGATTCACTGTGCCGCTTTATCACTTCGTTCATGCTCCGGAAAACCAGTTAGGAGTATTCCTCTGTGTTGCTCAGGGATGAGCCGTTTCTTAGGTTAAGCATTTCACACAGACTCACTGCGGTACATGCGCCACGTCGCGATTTTCCGCTCATATTGCCGTAGTTCCTGCAAAACTGTGAGTTTGCTCACAGGTGCAGTCAGGCAGAAGTAGGACTAGGCAGAACCCTGTTTCTTGGCTTCGGCTTCATCGACGACAGGCAGGTTCAGCGCGGTGACGCCTGTGCTGGTGTCTTCGAGCACAACCTCGCTCACTTCAACGTAGTTACCCTGCATGTAAGCAACCCCAAGCTGCCATAATACGGCCATAGTGTTGGCGTTCTGTACTTGCTCAGCAATGCTGCGGATGTTCTTTTCCCGGGCAAGGATGTTCAGGTTTTTGATTTTTTCCTGCGAGTCTTTGTCTTTGTGAAGACCTTGCATAATGCTGCCATCAAGCTTGATGAAGTCCATCGGCACATGGGATAGGAAGCGGATTGAATCTTCGCGTCCACCGAAGTGATCAAGAGCAAACAGGAAGCCGGCAGTGCGTAACTTGTTAGCCAGATCAAGAACCTGACGCAAGTGAACCACGGCAATGCCCTCATTAATCTGGAAACAAATGCGCTGAGGTTCTGCACCTAGCTCCTTAAGGCTGTCAAGAATCCAATCCGGAGTTGTGCTATCTACCACCGACTGTTGTGACAGACGGATGAACACCAGTTCAGGCTTGGTAGCAGCAACGAACGATAATGAGGCACCAATAACCCAGCGATCGATATTCTTGCTTAGGCCGGCGCGTTCCGCGGCGGGCATAAACTCAGAGGGCAGAATCATGTTGCCGTCATTGTCGACAATACGTACCAAAGTATCATGCGCATTAGTGATGTCTTCATTGAGGCTGGCAATAGGCTGATGAACCAGACGTAGTCCATTTTCCATCAGCGCCGAACGCAGTTTTTTCACCCACTTTTCATCATCTTCGCGGGCCTGATGTTTGTCGACCGTAATCTGGCTTAATTGCACGGAGTTACCGCCGGCATCGCGAGCGGTGCGGCAGGCTGTTTCGACTTCGCCGAGCAGGTCCTGAATTAGGCTTTCTGTATTGTCGATTTCCATCATGCCGATAGAGCAGGTCAGGGTTGTTGACCTATCTTCAAATTCGAAGACTTGCCCTGCAATGGCTTTACGCAATTGCTCCGCCCAGCTTTCTACCTCTGCCATGCTGCCGCGTTCAATGACTGCGGTGAACATAGTGCCTCCAAATCTTCCGTAGAGATCGTTAGTTTGCATGTAGTCACGCAGCAGTTGTGAAAATTGAATAAGTATCTGATCTGTACCTAGCAGGCCGATATCATCATGCACCTTAGAAAATTTGTCGGGTCTTAGGTACACCAGTGCACGGACGCCCCCTTCGGGTGCGCTGCTGATGCGCTCGCTGCATTTAATAAGAAAGTAGTGACGGTGATAAAAGCCGGTGACTGGATCTTTATGCACCGCATTTTCAAACAATTCGGCAGGCGCCTGGTCGCGGCTGCTTTGAATAGCAACAACGGCGCGCACGGCCGGTTCATCATCAAAGCTGATGGCGTCCAGCCTTAGCTCAATCCCAACTTTTTGTTTATTGGGCGTTAGGCCATTCATGCGAAGTTCGCTCTGATCCCATTTGTCTTTAAGGCAGGCAACCAGAGCACCACGCAGCACCTGTCGGTCGTCTTCAACGAACAGGTCCATGACTGGCATGCCTTCAAGATCGGCCTCGCGGGCATAACCAAACATTTCCACCCAGGCCGGGTTAGCCGCGACGATGATGCCTTCCTGAATGTCTGCAATGGCTTCAGTAACGCCTTGCTTAAGGTTGTGCAGTTCCTGTTTGTATTGCTTGGCTGAGACCATGACATCTTCGAAGCCGTGTTCCAGATGGAACGATCTGAGTTCGCGTTCAAACACAAAGACCAGGCGCTCGGTATTCTTTAGTGAGACGACATCCCGGGCACCGGCACGCATGGCTTCGGCAATGGTCTCTTCGTTGATTTTATTACGGACGACAATGACAGGGGTTTTCGGGCAGTATGCTTTGGCAAGTTCACAGGTGCTGGCGAGATCCATGCCGGGTTCGTCGGCAAACACCATAATAATTTGTGGGATTTGTTTCGCAATAGCGTCTTTTAGCTGTTGCAGAATTGATAGGCGGCTGCAATGAACCGCATGCCTTGCATCCCGCAACGTGGTGTTGATGGCCTGAGCATTGTCGTCTTTATGCGACAGTACTATCAGGGCTACGCTAGCTGAGTCTTTCAAAGTGCTTTCCCGCGATGGAAGTATTGCCCGGAGCAGCCGGACAATCGTTGAGGAGAATGTATAGGTATCAGACGAATGCAAGTGTGACTTGCATCGGAAAATGTGAAATCGTTATCGTTATGTAAGGTGGCCTCATGGCCGGTGTTATGATGGCGGCGTTTGTAAAAGCTTGTCGCAATCGGATTGTTTTGGCCCGCTTGTCCTACATAATGCCGTTAGTGTTATGTAAAATAGAGGATCACTTTATCTAGGAGTTTCAGGCGTTCAGTATTAATGTGCGCGTCTATATTGCGAGCACGCTAGAACTAGTAACTAGAACCAGTAACAGGAATCTTTAATTAATGGCGAACTACAGCACCAGCGAATTTAAATCGGGCCTCAAAATTCTTATTGATGGCGACCCCTGTTCGATCATTGAAAACGAGATTGTGAAGCCTGGCAAGGGTCAGGCCTTTAATCGCGTCAAGATTCGTAATCTGAAAACCGGCCGTGTGGTTGATCGCACGTATAAATCGGGCGAGTCAGTTGAGGCCGCCGATGTGATGGAGACCGACATGGAATACCTCTATAGCGATGGTGAGATGTGGCATTTTATGGACGGCACCAGCTATGAACAGTTTGCCGCCAGCGAGGCCGTGGTGGGTGGCGCTAAGTTGTGGTTGAAAGAGCAGGCGGTTTGTAGCGTTACGCTGTGGAATAACAACCCGTTGTCGGTAGATCCGCCAAAATTTGTCGAGATGACGATTGTTGAGACGGATCCCGGCCTCCGTGGCGATACCGCATCGGGTGGCGTGAAACCGGCGACGCTTGAAACCGGAGCCGTGGTCCGTGTGCCCTTATTTATCGAGCAGGGTGAGCTTATTAAGGTTGATACGCGCAGTGGTGAGTACGTATCGCGGGTTAAATAGCTGATTGGGTTGTGAATAAAAAGCCGGTCTCTGATCGGCTTTTTTATGGCTGAATATTGTTAGTCGATAACGCCAGAGTCTGATCGATACGACTGTAGCCTTCGCAACTCATCATGAGCCGGTCGAGCCCGACGGCTACGCCTGAGCATTCCGGTAGGCCGCGTGTTAGTGCAGTAAGAAACGCTTCGTCAATATCCGGCACTGGCTGGCCCACGGCTTTGCGTTTTACTCTATCCTTCATGAAGCGCTGGCGCTGCTCGATAGGGTCCTGCAGTTCATAGAAGCCGTTGGCAAGTTCGTTGCCCCGGTAGTAAATTTCGAAGCGTTCCGCCGTTTCAGGATTTTTTTCACTGAGCTTTGCCAGTAGAGCCTGCTCCGCCGGATAGTGGGTAACTGCAATTAGGGTTTCTGGATTATTTCGCTGCAGTGCCGGTTCAATCACATGGCTCATTATGAGGTCGAGCCATGCTTGCCGGTCGCTGCCTAATGCGGCTGGCAGATCTATAGAGAGCTGATCGCCAAGCGTTCCAATCGCGTAGCTTTTAAGGTTCTCGGTGGGTGCCGATAGAGAGTCAACGCCTGCAAATTCCGCAAAGAGTTCCGCATAGGTCAGTTGCTTTACCGCACCGACCGGATGGCGGGCGTCAGCGGCAAGCCGTTTAATAAAGGCGATGGTGTCTGTGATCATGGCCTGTAAATCAAAGCCCAGCCGATACCATTCCACCATAGTAAATTCCGGATTGTGGCGGCGACTATGCTCGCCTTGACGGAACACTTTACCAATCTCATAGATATCGCCGCTGCCTTCGCAGAGCAGGCGTTTTAGCGCATATTCAGGTGAGGGTCTTAAGAATTGTTGATTGCCGGCTGGCAGGCAATCAACGTGCGGGTCGGTGACCGCCGCATTGCTAAGTAATGGCGTTTCAACTTCCAGCACACCCGCGTCTGCAAAATACTGACGAGCACGATTGAGATAACCTGCGCGCACCAGTAAGCGTTGCCGGGCAGGACTGATCATCTAGTGCTCGTCATCTAGTTCAGGGTGCCGATCCGTTCACCCACCCTCAGCCGCATACCGCTGCGCAGATTCTGTTCCCAGCGCAACTGTTCCGGACCCGCAATAAAAATAACGGTTGAGCCCAGATTGAAGTGACCCAGATAATCGCCTTTGTTAAAACGACTGCGTGGATCATTGGTGGTGTGTAGAAAGTGATGCCCGCTCTGGCGCACCCGACGGGGTATTTCTCCGCGCCATGAAGTGGTCATACTGCCAACATTCATGGCACCAACCATAATCACGGCAAACGGGCCTTGCTCACCTCTGAAAATATGAATCAGTCGTTCATTCTGGGCGTACAAGCCCTGGACCTGTGCTGTCGTTGCTGTATTTACAGAGAGCAGCCCGCCTGGCACATAGACCGATTCGGTGAGGGTTCCCGCCAGCGGCATATGGATACGGTGGTAGTTGTAGGGTGCGAGATATACGGTCGCAAAACTACCGTTAACAAACTGCTGCGCCGCCATCTCCTGACCCGCAAACAATTGTTCGATAGTGTAATGAATGCCTTTTGCCTGAATCAGCTGGGAGCCGCGAATAGGTCCCGCTTCAGCCAACGTGCCATCGGCAGGAGAGATGGCCGCATTGTGTTGCTCGTCGATGGGTCTGGCACCTTCGCGCAATTCACGGGTAAAGAAAGCATTGAAGCTCGGGTAACTGGCCGGGTCTGAATTTTTTGCATCCGACAGATCGACCTTATACAGACGGATAAAGTTTCTTATAAGGAGCTCTTTCAGAAACCCATTTTGACTCAGTGCCGCCCGCCGTACGACTCGCCCTATAAACTTGGCTGGCAGCAGGCGCTGTAGTTTGACAAGAAAACCCTCGGTAGGAAGGTTTTGGCGGCGAACAATATCGTTAGTGTCGGTGGGATCACCGGATCTATTCATCGTGTGCTTTCCGTTTATTCAGTGCGCTATGCTTAGTATCTGATTGGCGTTAAAGGCTATCATGGCGACGGTTTCCCGGATCGGCCTGCGGCTTTGCGCTGCTGCACGGCGTCGCCGGGCGCTATTTTACACGCAGAATCACCGGGGATTGGCAGCTTTCTGCGGGTCTTGTATTTTACTGAGGGCGATATGGGTTTTTCGTTGGAGTCTCCACCGCAACCGTTGACGGTCGCTGCAGCTATAGATTGGGTTGCAGGCAACCTAGCGGCTGCCCCACTGTGGTATGGGCATGGTACGGACAATCCTGATGACGAGGCGGCATGGCTTGTGTGCAGCGCCTGTGGTATTGCTTACCCGATACAGGAAGCCGCTTATCAGCAAGTGGTTGGGACCGATTCTTTGCCGCGTATCGTTGAGCTGGCCACTCGCCGCATTGTCGAACGTCAGCCTTTGCCGTATCTGTTGAATGAGGCCTGGTTCGCGGGCTTGTCGTTTTTTGTTGATGAGCGCGTCCTGATACCCCGTTCGCCATTTGCCGAACTTATTGCCGCGGGTTTTGAGCCCTGGGCAAACGGCATTGCACCAAGTCGGATTCTTGAGATCGGCACCGGCAGTGGCTGTATTGCCATAGCCTGTGCGCTGGCTTTTCCTGATGCGGTGGTCGTTGCCACGGACATTTCTGCGGATGCACTGGCCGTTGCCCGACAGAATGTGGCCCGCTATCAATTGGAAGATAGGCTGCAGTTGATTGAGGCCGATCTGTTTGACGGTGTCACCGGGACGTTTGATTTAATCGTTACCAATCCGCCTTACGTGCCGCTCGAAGAGGTTCGTGGCTTGCCCGATGAATACAAACATGAGCCGGCATTGGCGCTGGCTTCAGGCGACGACGGTCTGGATGCGGCGCGGGCAATCTTGCGTGATGCACCGGCACATATGGAGCCACAGGGATTACTGTTCATCGAAGTGGGTGCCCAGTGGGAACAGTTGGATGGCGCGCGTCCGGATGTGCCCTTTCTCTGGCTGGAATTCGAGCATGGTGGCGAAGGCATTGCTATGATTGCCGCACAAGATTTAGCAGTAGCGCAGGCATAAAGCGCTGCAATGGACGGAGCAACCCCCGGTTGGTGCGGTTGCCGGTACAACAAAACGTTAAAAAGGCAGGCAGATGGCGGGCAACTCAATAGGACAACTTTTTAGGGTGACAACCTTTGGCGAGAGCCACGGACCAGCGCTGGGCGCTATTATTGATGGTGTTCCACCGGGTCTTAAGTTATCACCGGAAGATATTCAGCCGGATGTTGATCGTCGCAAAACCGGCAAGTCGCGGCACACCAGTCAGCGTCATGAGCCCGATACCGTCACTATTTTGTCCGGCGTGTTTGAGGGCGTTACTACTGGCATGCCTATCGGCATTGTCATTGAGAACACCAATCAGAAGTCTAAGGACTACAGCAAGATTAGGGATCGCTTTCGTCCAGGTCATGCCGATTACACCTATGAAATGAAATACGGCATTCGTGATTACCGCGGAGGTGGCCGTTCTTCCGCACGTGAAACCGTCATGCGCGTTGCCGCAGGTGCAATTGCACGCAAGTACCTGCGTGAAAAGCTGGGTATTGAGATCAGAGCGTGGCTGGCGCAACTTGGCCCGATAAAATTAGATTGCGTGGATATTACTACGGTGGATGACAATCCATTTTTTTGTGCCGATCCGTCGCGTGTTGTCGAGCTTGAAACCTACATGGATGCGTTGCGCAAAGAGGGTGATTCAGTGGGTGCCCGGATTAATGTTGTGGCAACCAACGTACCCGTTGGTTTGGGAGAACCCGTGTTCGACAAGCTGGATGCCGATATCGCGCACGCTATGATGGGTATCCAGGCGGTTAAGGGTGTTGAGATTGGCGATGGCTTTGCCGTTATTGAGCAAAAGGGCACCGATCATCGTGATGAGATGTTTCCCGCACCCGATGGCTTTGATGGGAATGCTTCCGGTGGCACTCTGGGTGGCATTTCGTCAGGTCAGGATATTCTGGCCAGTATCGCGCTTAAACCGACGTCCAGTATTCGACTGCCCGGTAAAACCGTCAATGTGCGGGGCGAGCCGGTGGATGTCATCACGACGGGACGGCATGACCCTTGTGTCGGGTTGCGCGCAGCACCTATTGCTGAGGCCATGCTTGCCATTGTGTTGCTGGATCACTATCTCCGGCAGCGCGGGCAAAATGCCGATGCGAAATCTGCCACGCCCGATATCATGGCGAAAAAATAACCCGATAAGCCTTTGTCGGGCTTTGTATTTTGAGTCCAATCCCCTATCCTTACCCGGCGTTGCGAGCAGCCGTCGCGACCTGAGGATATTTAGCGGTTTTTAATAAGGTTTTCAAGGCGATGAAAGATAAAGTAAATGTGGCAGTTGTTGGTGCGACCGGAGCCGTCGGCGAAGTGATTGTCCAAATGCTGGAGCAGCGTAAATTTCCGGTCGACAAACTGGTGTTGTTGGCGAGCGAGCGGTCGGCGGGCAAGCGTGTCGAGTTTCGTGGTAAACGCATTGTGGTTGAATTGCTCGATGGCTATGACTTTTCACAGGTCGATATTGCGCTGTTCTCTGCCGGTGGCAGCATCTCCGCCAAGTACGCGCCGATTGCCGGCGCTGCCGGTTGCATAGTCATCGATAACACCTCGCATTTTCGCAGAGAAGACGATATTCCGCTGATCGTGCCCGAAGTTAACGCACACGCTATCAAGGGCTATTCGCCGCGCAATATCATTGCTAATCCGAACTGTTCCACGATTCAGATGCTGGTAGCGTTGAAGCCTATTTATGATGCCGTGGGTATTACCCGCATTAACGTCGCCACCTATCAGGCCGTTTCGGGCGCAGGTAGCCGCTACATCGAAACTCTGGCCAGCCAGACCGCTAATCTGATGAACGCGCGTGACGTGGACCCGCAAGACGGTACGAAGCGTATTGCGTTCAACGTGATTCCGCAGATCGATACCTTCGAGGACAACGGCTATACCCGTGAAGAAATGAAGATGGTGTGGGAAACCCGCAAGATCTTTGAGGATGAGAACATTCAAGTGAATCCCACTTGCGTGCGGGTGCCGGTTTTTTACGGCCATTCTGAAGCCGTGCATATTGAGACGCGTGATAAGATTTCAGCCGAGCAGGTTCGTGCGCTGCTGGAAAAAGCCCCGGGTGTGCAGGTTATGGATGAGCGCAAAGTGGGCGGTTATCCAACTCCAGCGCAGGAAGCAGCGGGTCAGGACCCGGTATTTGTTGGCCGGATTCGCGAGGATATCTCGCACCCTAAGGGCATCAGTTTGTGGGTTGTCGCCGACAACGTGCGGAAGGGTGCGGCGTTAAATAGTGTTCAAATAGCCGAAATTTTGGTCAAAGATTACTTATAGGCTATAGTTTATATTGTAATTTCTGGTACTTAGTTCCGGTTTTAACATTACATTATTGATACGTTTTCGCTCGATTTAACTTTTTCCGCTAATTTTTCGGGACCTTAAGATATGCCGCGTAGTATCGCCGCTTTAGCCCTTATTATTTTTCTGTCTTTGTCGACAGCCGTATCCGCCTTATCAATAGGTGAAATTGAGCTGAATTCAGCGTTGAACCAGCCGTTCAACGCCGATGTTGCGCTGACAGCGACGCAGGGCGAAGAGCTGGACACGCTGAAGGTCGATATGGCGTCCCAGGATGCCTTTAATGGGTACGGTATTAACCGGCCAGAGTTCCTCAGCCAGATTCGCTTCTCCGTTCGTCGCACAGGTACGAAGACAGCCGTTCTTGAAATGCGGGGCGAGATTCCGGTTGCAGAACCCTTCGTGACGTTGCTGGTTAAATTCTCCTGGTCCGCCGGTAACTTATTGCGCGAGTACACCGTGCTGCTCGATCCTCCTGTCTTTGACACGGCGGTGAGTGGCGAGCCGGTGCAAAATGCTCGTATTTCGGGGCCGGTTTCGGCGGCAACGCCCGATGCTGCAGCATCGGCTCGCACAGCTGTCCCTGTTGCAGCGGCAGCAACGGCTCAAACTAAAACGGCCCCGCAGGCGGTAACCCCGCCACGTCGCGCAGCATCTGCGCCTGTTGTGCGCCAGCCTGCCTACAATGGTGATTCATACGGGCCTATCGGCACCGGGCAGTCATTGTGGGGTATTGCGAACCGCGTTCGCGGTGGCACCGATGCCACGACTAATCAGATGATAGTTGCGCTCTATCGCGCTAACCCTACGGCCTTTATAGGTAATATCAATCGTATGAAGGCAGGCTCAATTTTGCGGATGCCGGGTGCCGATGATCTGGCTGCGACCAGCGTTGCTGAAGCTAATGCTGAAGTTGTTGCACAGACTGAGGAATGGCGTACCGGCAAGCCCGTGCGTCGTTCTTTCGAGTCTGCTGCTCAGCCTGCACAGTTAAAACTGGTGGCGCCGTCAACTCAGATATCTTCTGGTGACGGAGTGGCAACTCCGGGCGCCGGCAATGCGGCTGCTGGCGATACTGGTGATGTTGCCGCGTTGCGCGAAGGTCTTGAAGAAGCTCGGCGCTTGTTGGCCGTTCGTGACGCCGAGTTACAGTCTCTGCAGCAACGTCTTGCCGAACTCGGAGGCGGGCGCGCTGAAGAGCTCATGGCTGATGATGTGATTGTTGATGAAGTGACGTTAACCGATGAAATTCTGCTTGATGCCGAGGGCAACATTAGCGGCGAAGAGATCATCATTGAAGAAACTGTCGATGACATTGTGATCGCTGAAGAGCCTGCAGCCGAAGCAACGGTAATGACGGCGTCGTCCGAGAAAGAGGGTTCCGTTCTCGATAGTATCTTTGGTGTATTGGGTAACATCTGGTTATGGATTGGTCTGGCCGTGATCATTGTGGTTGGTCTGGTCTTCTTCCGGCGTAAATCGACAGCGCCAGCGATTGGCTCGCTGCTTGATGATGAGGACGATGAGGGCCCTGAGCTTCGCGAGGACCGTGGCGCACCTATTGCCAAGGCATTGCCTGAAGGCTATGAGCCATCACCTGACACCCAGTCTATGCTGGTTGAAGAGAGCGTCGCTGCCGAGATGATCCGGAAGGCTGCTGATGACTATCAGAGTCTGGAGCAAACGACTCAGCATCAAGATGCAGACTTTGTGCCGCACGATGATTTTGATCTCGAGCTCGATACTATCGGCACCGATAATCAGGATCGACTGCTCGCTGACTTCGATGATGATGAGTTTCCTCTTGAGAAGACGACTGAGATTGACCGCAGCGATGAACGCTACTTTACGAAGACTGTTGGCAGTGAGACGGCGATTAATCTGGATCATGCCGATCCGGTGGCTGAAGCCGATTTCCACATGGCTTATGGGCTTTACGACCAGGCGGCTGAGCTACTGGTGAAAGCGTTGCAAGACGAGCCTGATGAGAAGCTATTACGCGTCAAGCTCCTCGAGGTGTATTTCGTTTGGGAAAACAAACAAGGCTTTGTTGATGAAGCTAAAAAGTTGCGCGAGCAAATTGGCGATAACTCTGATGCTGAGTGGAACAAAGTTGTCATTATGGGCAAACAGATTTGCCCCGACTATGCATTGTTTGAAGGCGAGAATGCCGCTATCGGCGGCGCGCAGATTTTGGATATTCAGCTGGAATCTACCCAAGCCGCCCAAAGTATTGACGTGGACTTCGGCCAACCTGACGAATCGGTAGATGTCCTTGATCTGGATTTCGGTGCCGAAGATAACGCATCGATAGATATGATGGATTTCGATATTGGTGAAAGCGAATCCCCTACAATGGAAACACCAACCATTGAAGCGCCGGGCTCAGAGTCGCCCACTATGGAAACGCCGACCATCGAGATGCCTGCAGCAGGCAGTAGCACTGAAGAGACTGCATCATTTAATCTTGAGGATTTTGATATCGATTTCGAGGACCTTGAAGGTCTGCTGGTTAACGATGAATTGATTGATGATGAGTCTGAAGTCACGCATAACAGTATCGACTATTCTGAGGGTGCTGATCTTGCAGATGATGATGCAACGATGCTGGCCGGTCAGCTTGATATCGAGAGCTATAACCCGAATGTAGAGGCCGAAATTGGTGAAGACGATGCCACCATGCTGGCTGATTCAAACGCATTCAGTGAGTTTGTAAAGAACGAAACAGAAGCAGTGGATGAGACTGTTCAGCAGCCTCAGCTTGTTGATAAAGGTGATACGGTTGAGCAGCCGGGCTTCGAAGAACTCTCTCTTGAGGAGGATTCATTAAGCTTTAGCGATGATGTCTTTGGTGATGATTCTGAGGGGGCAGACAGTGACAACAACGTTGCCACTAAGCTTGACTTGGCTCGTGCTTACATTGAAATGAGCGATCCGGATGGCGCGCGCAGTATCCTCAACGAAGTGCTGGAAGAGGGCGACGCTGCACAACAAGCTGAAGCAACGCATCTTCTTGAACAGCTCGACTAGTCTGTGTGCTGGTGATGCCTCAGGGCTAATGCCGGATGTCCGAGCAATTAACTGATAGCAATCCTAATAAGAGCGATGCGATTTACCGCGTCGCTCTTGGTTTAGAGTATGACGGTAGCGCCTACAACGGCTGGCAGGTGCAACCTCATGCACCGAGTATTCAGGGTGCTTTAGCCGCGGCTGCCGCTGTGGTTGCCAATGAACCCGTAACTATCTTTGGAGCGGGGCGCACCGATACCGGTGTGCACGCCACTATGCAGGTGGCTCACTTCGATACACACGCAGAGCGCGATACCGAATCCTGGCGTCGCGGTATTAACAGTAATTTGCCGGATGACATTAATGTGCATTGGGTGAGACCGGTGCCCGACACCTTTAGTGCGCGTTTCTCGGCGCTCTCGCGCGCTTACCGCTATTTAATCGTTAACCGGCCAACCGGGGTGGCATTGGACCGGCACAGAGTCTGGTGGGTGCGTACTCCCCTAAATGTAGCCCGGATGCAGGAGGCGGCGGCGCATTTACTGGGCGAGCATGACTTCGATGCCTTTCGTGCAGCCTCTTGTCAGGCGCCTTCCTCGGTCCGGACTTTGTCTGAGATAAGCCTGACACACTTCGGAACCTGCATTGCTCTGGACGTCCGCGGTAATGCATTTTTGCATCATATGATTCGTAACATCATGGGTACATTGGTAAAAGTAGGTAAAGGTGAGGCTGATCCCTATTGGGTGGCAGAGTTGCTTGAGCGCAGGGATCGTCGTCTTTCAGGTATGACCGCGCCGCCGCAGGGCTTGTACTTTGTCGATGTGGTTTATCCCCAGGACTATGGCCTGCCTTCCTGCGCTGCGCCGGTTTTGCCGACCACCGGTGAAGTCTACTTCTGAGCACTCGTGGCGGTTCTGCCATTTGCGGCGACTTTTCGTCGTAAATATTGTTCATCAGTGGTGAACCCGCGCCACTAGTCGTTTATTATTCCGCCATGAGCTGGTTTGAAAAAATACTGCCTTCGCGCATTAGTACCGAAAAACGTAGCCGTTCGGTTCCTGAGGGCATTTGGCAAAAGTGTCCGATATGCGGAGCTCAGCTGTACCGCGCCGAACTCGAACGCAATATGTTCGTGTGTCCGAAATGCACTCATCACATGCGGATTAACGCGCGCCAGCGTCTGGGCTATTTTCTGGATCCGAACACCGGGCGTGAGATCGCTGCCGGTTTGTCGCCAAGCGATCCGTTGAAGTTTAAGGACAGTAAAAAGTACAAAGATCGCATTCTTGAAGCGCAAAAGAAAACGGGTGAGAAAGACGCTCTTATCGTTATGACGGGTTTGCTTATGGGCCAGCCTGTTGTTGTTTGTGCTTTCGAATTTGCTTACATGGGTGGTTCCATGGGCTCTGTTGTTGGCGAGAAGTTTTCGCGCGCCGCGAAGTACGCTAAAGAAAACCGTATGCCCCTAATTTGTTTTGCCGCCAGTGGCGGTGCCCGCATGCAGGAGGCTTTGTTCTCATTGCTGCAAATGGCAAAGACCAGTGTGGCGCTAGCGACTTTGGGTGAGGCTGGGGTGCCGTTTGTGTCGGTGCTTACGGATCCGACCACGGGTGGCGTATCCGCAAGTCTGGCGATGCTGGGTGATATTAATGTGGGTGAACCGAGAGCATTGATTGGCTTTGCAGGCCCACGCGTTATTCAGCAGACGGTGCGTGAAACATTGCCTGAAGGTTTTCAGCGCAGTGAATTTCTTCTGGAACATGGTGCGCTCGATCTGATCATTGATCGACGGGAAATGCGTCAGGAATTGGCTTCGGTGTTGGGCAAACTCATGAAGCAGTCAGCACTGGCTGCCGCCAACTAATGCAGCAAATGTCTCTGGCGGAATGGCTCCGCTGGCAGGAAACCCTTAATCCTCTCGAGATTGACTTAGGCCTCGACCGTGTCCGCGCGGTTGCCGATCAGCTGGATTTGACGCCACCATCGGGGTCGGTATTCCTGATTGCCGGTACCAATGGTAAGGGCTCTGTCGTAAACACGCTGCACCAGTTGTGTCATGAGCAAGGCTTAGTCACTGGCACTTATACGTCTCCTCATCTGTACCGCTACAACGAGCGGGTTTGTATCTCGGGCCAACCGGTTGAGGACGAACAGTTTGTGGCGGCGTTTGCTGCCATCGAAGCGGTGCGTGGTGAATTGCAGCTCACCTACTTTGAATACGGAACTCTCGCCGCTTTTTGGATTTTGTCGCGGACAGCGGTGGATGTCTGGATTATCGAAGTTGGGTTGGGGGGCCGGTTGGATGCCACCAATATTCTTGAGCCTGACTTCAGTCTTATTACCACTATCGATTTTGATCATCAAGCCTTTCTGGGCGACACGCTGGAAGCTATTGCCGCTGAGAAGGCCGGAATCTTGCGCGCCGCCGGCCAGGGGTTTTTTGGCGACATTGCAGTGCCAGCCGCTATTTCTTCTAAGGCAGAACGGTTGCAGCTTGCCTTGCAGCGGCAGGGTCATGAGTTTGGCTTTGTCATGGCCGATGACGGCTGGGCGTTTTATTCGCAGCACTTGCACCTGCATGATTTACCTCTGCCGCCTGGCAGCCCGACAGTGCAATTGTACAATCAGTCCTTGTCATTAGCGGCATTGGCTGCCTGGCGTCCCGGGTTACTGGCGGATGTGCCGGCAGTTAGGCGCGCCCTTTACCGGGCTATACCAAAAGGTCGATTCCAGATTCACAATACAAGCATTGCCGGCGGCGCCCAGAAATCGTTGGAGTGGGTGCTTGATGTCGCTCATAACCCGCAGGCTTTGAGTGCGCTGAGCGCCAATGTGGCCGCGTTGCCGCAGAAACCTACCACCGCGGTGCTTGGCATGCTGGCCGACAAAGATGTGTCGGCTGTGGTCACACGGTTTGCTGGCATTGTTGATCGCTGGATTGTGACTGATGTGGGCAGTCAGCGGGGCCAGACCGCAGAGATGTTGGCGGCTAAGCTCAAGGCATTCGGGCTTACCCCAGTTATAGAGGCTAATATTGACCGCGCATTAAGCCGTGCCGCTGCCGATAGTCTTGACGATGGTCGGGTGCTGGTCTTTGGTTCATTTTTTGTTGTTGGACCTGCCATGCAATGGCTCGGTCTGTAGTAAAATTCTGTGCCACACGCCAGACGTTAACCGGAGCAAGATCTTGATGGACCGCCGTTTGCTGGAACGCATGACAGGAGCAACGCTGCTTGTCATCCTGCTGGTCGTGGTAGCACCCGCATTGCTCGATGGTCGCCAATCGCCGGGTTCTGAAGCCGGTTCCGCAAATCCGGATGTGATACGGGCTCCGGAACAGAATGCGCCACTCAGGGTCGCCACTATTCGCCTTAACGAATCTGCTGCAGAAGCTGCACGCGCGGTAACACCTTCCGCGGCGAAGTCACCGACACCGCAACCTGCGCTTACAGCGAAACCAGTCAACGTAACCGCAGAACAGGCGACGGCATCGCCCATCGCAGTAGCCCCTAAAGCAGGGCAATGGATGGTTCAGCTGGGCAGCTTTTCAGCGCAAAATAATGCCAATGATTATGCCGCCAAGGTTAAGGATGCCGGCTTTCCGGCTGCAGTTAGTTCGTTTCGTTCCGGAGGCAAAACCATGTACAGAGTGCAGGTGGGTCCTCGCGCCAAGCGCGATGAAGCCGATACGTTGGTTCTTGATTTAAAGAAGGCGGGCTTCAAGGGCCTCGTCATGCCTGTTACATGATCCTGAAGAGAGTCTGCGCTTGACCGTTATCGATTACCTATTGCTCGCTATTGTGCTGGTGTCTGCTGTCATCAGTATTTTTCGTGGTTTTGTTAAAGAGGCGTTGTCTTTGCTGAGCTGGATCGTGGCTATCTGGGCGGCATCGCGCTTTGGTCCGGGGTTTGGTGAGTTGATTGCCGGCAGCCTCGATTCGCTAACCCTGCGGGCTTGGGCGGGCCGTGCGGCATTGTTGGTGGCTGTTTTGTTCGCCGGGGGCGTGCTCAGCTGGGCAATTTCGTTGCTTATGGACAGCTCGGGCTTAAGCGGCACAGACCGCGCAGTCGGGATGGTGTTCGGTCTTGCCCGCGGAATTATTTTGGCGGCAGTGATTGTCTTGCTGTTGGGGTTCGCCGGATTTACCGAGAGTTCTTGGTGGACGGAGTCCAAGCTGATACCGTATGTTGCCCCGGTCGCTGAGTTCGTTAAAGGCGCCGCAAAAGACGGTATTGAATATCTCGATGTTGATCAGGATGACGTCATTGAAAGGGCAACTAGAAAGGCCGGCGAAATGCTCACGCCATAACCATTGCATTAACTTAATCTCTGTCAATTCTCAAAGTAAGGCGCGCTTGTGTGTGGACTTGTAGGAATCGTTAGTCAACAACCCGTGAGTCAGGCCATCTATGACTCGCTCATCGTCTTACAGCATCGCGGGCAGGATGCGGCCGGCATCATGACTGAGGACGAGGGCACCTTGTACACTCGCAAGAGCACAGGTCTTGTTCAGGATGTGTTTCAGCTGAGGCACATGGTGCGGTTACGGGGCAATGTCGGCATAGGCCATACCCGTTACCCAACTTCCGGTTGGTCCAGTTCTGCTGAGGCTCAGCCCTTCTACGTGAACTCACCGTATGGGATCTGCCTTGCTCACAATGGCAACCTGACCAACACCGTCGAACTGCAGGACATGCTGGTTCGCCAGGACAAGCGACACCTGAATACCGGCTCTGACACCGAAGCATTGCTTAATGTGTTTGCCCATGAGTTGCAGTCGCAGCCCGGGGCATTGTCACCCAGCGCTATTTTTAAGGCCATCGCGGCTGTGCATGAGCGGTGCCGGGGCGGCTACGCGGTGGTTTCTATGCTGATCGGTCACGGTATTGTCGCGTTCCGTGATCCCAATGGCATTCGTCCGATTGTGTTGGGCAGTAAGCGCACTCCGGAGGGCACCGACTATATGGTGGCGTCAGAGAGTGTGGCTCTGGACGCCGCAGGATTCGAACTCGAAGGTGACATCTTGCCCGGTGAAGCTGTCTATATTGAAGTAGACGGCACGTTGCACCGTGACCAATGTTGCGAGCCGCGTTCTTACACGCCCTGTATTTTTGAGTTTGTTTACTTCGCTCGTCCGGATAGCATCATTGATGGTATCTCTGTCTATAAGTCACGTATGCGTATGGGTGATCGTCTCGCCGAAAAGATCCAGCGGCTTAAGCCCGGTCACGATATTGACGTCGTGATTCCGATTCCTGATTCAAGCCGGACCAGTGCGCAGCAGTTAGCGCAGAAACTGGGCGTGAAGTACCGTGAAGGTTTTATAAAAAATCGCTATATCGGGCGTACCTTCATCATGCCGGGTCAGGCCGTGCGCGAGAAGTCAGTCCGTCAGAAACTCAATGCGATTGATCTGGAGTTTCGCGATAAGGCTGTACTGCTGGTCGATGATTCGATTGTACGTGGCACCACATCGCAGCAGATTATCGAGATGGCCCGTGAAGCGGGTGCTCGCAAGGTGTATTTTGCGTCGGCGGCACCTGCTGTCCGGTATCCGAATGTCTACGGTATCGATATGCCGGTTTGTGCTGAGTTGGTTGCCAGTAATCGCACGGACGCCGAAGTTGCAGAAGCTATTGGCGCTGATTGGCTGATTTATCAGGATCTGGATGACCTGATCGAGGCCGTTAAATACGACAATGGCGACATTGAGGAATTCGACACATCGTGTTTCTCGGGCACCTATGTGACAGCTGACGTGACGCCCGAATATCTGACGCGCATGGAGCACGAGCGCTCCGATGCTGAAAAGCACAAGCGTGAAGAGCGCCGACTCATGATTGAGGGCCGCTAGCAGTACGCTGCCCCTTCCGGGTTTCTGTAGCGCCCCGATTGGCGCGATATTCCGAAGTTTAGGCCGAACTGTGCATTGGGTCCAGCAATCTGCCCCTGCACAAGTCAGTATTTTCAGTCTGTACAGGCCGTTAGAGCGATATTGACCCGACATGAATCCTTCGGTACTCATTATTGATGCAGAGTCGCAGTTCCGGCGGCTCTTGGCGCATCACATCAATACTCGTTGGCCCGATTCAAGGGTCAGCGATTACGACCCTGTGGGCGGCGGTGGTCTGCCCTATGATTTTACGGCTTCCGGTTTTAACGCAGTGCTGCTTGGCGATGAGCTGGGCGGCGATACCGTTATTGACTGGTTGCTGCAGATGGCAGATGTCGAAGGGTTTCCACCCATTGCTGTGATTGGCGAGGGTGGCGATTCTGTAATTGTTAGGGCCGTTAAAGCGGGCGCCGACGAGTACATTACCCGCGATGGTCTCACTCATCAGCGGCTTGTTGATGTGGTGGCGGCCTTACTGGAGCGAGAGCAGTCATCGGCAACACGTCCGCGTCCCAAGCTTAAGGTGCAGGAAGATGCGGCGCTGCAAACCTGTCTGAAAGGGTTTGATATTGTGCAGCGGTTGTCTTCGAGCCCGATTGCCAATGTCTATCTGGGTACCGATAAAGCCAGCGGAAATCCGACAATACTAAAGGTGCTCCAACAAATGCCGGATACCGGCAACGACGCAGCCTTCGAGCGCTTTATGCAGGAGTTCGAGCTCATCCGTAAGATCAATCATCCGAATATCGTTAAAATTTTTGACTTGGGTGTTGCAGATCATCACGCCTACATCGCCATGGAGTTCTGCGATCGTGGCAGCCTTAAACGGCGTATTACCAAGGGTATTAGTACTCAGCTGGCCGTGACCTATTTGCGTGAAATCGCCGGGGCATTGGCAGCGATACATCGTATCGGTATTTTGCATCGGGATTTGAAACCCACCAATGTGCTATTCCGTCGCGATGGCAGTCTGGCGGTAATCGATTTCGGCCTCGCTAAGCAGGCTCATCTGAATGCCGAGATTACCGGCACCGGAGAAATTTTCGGCACGCCTTACTACATGAGTCCTGAACAGGGTAAGGGCGAGGTAGTCGATGAGCGCTCTGACATCTACAGTTTGGGCATTATTTTCTACGAGATGTTGTCCGGCAAGAAGCCCTTTGTCGCAGACAGTGCGATGGGCTTAATTCGCTTGCACGATACGGCACCTATTCCGCGGTTGCCGGAAGCATTAGCGCGTTATCAGGATATTATCGACCTGATGTTGGGCAAAGATCCGGCAATGCGGATCGGTTCAATGGAAGCGTTGCTGGCTCACCCTGAGATTGCGCCTGCCTCAGCGCCCATGCGCTAGGTTGCCGGAAAGTGCAGTTGATCAAGCTGGTAGCCGCTGTCATCACAGCGCAGGATGCTGCCTTGTTCGTACCAGTCACCTAAGACAATCCGCTGAGCCTCTTCGCCGTCTAGTGTAAAGCGGTGAATTCCGGGTCTGTGCGTATGCCCATGAATAATGGTGCGTAACTCGTAGCGGCGCATCATCATTTCGACCGCCGCTTGTGACACATCCATGATTTCAGGAGATTTGCGGGAATTCTCTGTCTCACTCTTGGTGCGCAAACTGGCGGCGATGCGCTGCCGTATACCTTTGGGAAGTGCGAGAAAGAGACTTTGAAAAAGGGGTGTATGAACGACTTTCCGGTAGCGCAGATACGCGCTGTCATCCGTGCACAATAAATCACCATGCAACAACAGCACCCGCTCACCATTGATCTGAGTGAGCGCGAACTCAGGCAGTAAATGGGTGCCGGCGGCGGTGGCAAAAACATTGCGGATTAGAAAATCGCGATTGCCACTAATGAAGTAGCATGCCGTACCATTTCTATGGAGTTCTTGCAGTTCATCTATAACGCGTTGCCCAACCTGACCCGGCAGATCGTCACCAATCCAGGTTTCAAACAAGTCGCCCAGAATGTAAAGCCGTTCAGCATCTCGCGCTTCGCCACGAAGAAGTTCGATAAAGGCATCTACGGCTTCAGGACGTGAGGCATCAAGATGCAAATCCGATATGAACAGTTGGGTCACGTGGCGCAGCTCCGATGGTTATTCGGCGCTGACGACCGAGGCGTTCAGGATAATTACAGGCGCTGCCGGAACATCGCTGCGGAACGGGCCGCCCGGGCCGGTAGGACGTTCGGAAACTTCTACAACCGACTGCAAACCTTCAACTACCCGGCCAAACACGGCGTAGCCGGGGTTGCTCTCGACCTGATAGTTCAGAAATGCATTGTCAGCCACGTTTATAAAGAACTGCGCGGTTGCGCTATCTGGGTTGCTGGTGCGGGCCATGGCGACGCTGCCAATCAGATTTGGCAGACCACTACTTGCTTCATTAACGATGGGTGCGAGCGTTTCTTTCTCGCCGAAGTCGGTAGTGAAACCACCGCCCTGAACCATAAAGTTTGGTATCACGCGATGAAAAATCGTGCCGTTGTAAAAGCCGCTGTCTACATAGGCTAGAAAGTTATCGACCGTGACCGGTGCCGCCTGACGATCGAGTTCTATAACAATATCGCCTGCTGTGGTTTCAAGCTTAACCGTGGGTTCGGCAACGCTAATACTGGCAAAGAGTAACGCGCTAAAAAGGACAGAGAGAATAGTTTTCATGCCGTGATTCCTTAAGATGTTAAACCAGAGTGCGATTAGTGTTGTCCGCAAAGACGCGTTGTTAATCAGGCGTCAGTTCAGTGCGATTTTCGATGAGTGCATCGCCGGCTTGTGCCGCGAGCAGCGTGTTGTGCATGAGCATTGTGACGGTCATTGGGCCAACACCGCCAGGTACGGGAGTAATCCATGCGGCGCGCTCTAGGGCCGCTGCAAAACCGACATCACCCTTAAGCGTGCCGTCGGCCATACGATTGATACCCACATCGAAGACGATAGCGCCCGGTTTAATCCATTCACCCGGAATTAATTCGGGTTTACCGACGGCAACTGCCAGAATATCCGCCCTCGCGACATGCTCCTGAAGGTTCTTGGTGAAGCGGTGACAGACGGTGGTGGTGGCTCCTGCCAGCAGCAATTCGAGTGCCAATGGGCGACCCACATGGTTGGATGCGCCAACCACTACAGCGTCCAAACCGCGCGGACTAATCCTGATACGTTCCAGCAGCATCATGATGCCGAACGGCGTGCACGGTCTGAGCGATGGGATTCGCTGCGACAAGCGACCAATAGTGAACGGATGAAATCCATCTACATCTTTTATGGGCGAGATGCGCTCGATAACGGCGTGGTCATCAATATGCGCAGGCAGCGGCAGTTGCACAAGAATGCCGTTAACCGTCGGATCATTATTGAGGCGATCGATCAGCTTCAGCAGCTCTGCTTGCGGTGTATCGGCCGGGAGATCGTAATCGAAGGACTCAATGCCGACTTGCTGACAGGCCTGACGCTTGTTGCGCACGTAGATGGATGAGGCCGGATCAGCACCCACCTGAACTACGGCGAGGCCCGGTGAGGGCTTACCGCTGGCTGTTAGCGCACTGATTTGCTCGGCGATTTCCGCGCGAATCTGGCTGGCTATGGCCTTGCCGTCAATAAGTTGTGCTGTCATGTTGCAATGAGACCTTGCTGAGCCCTGCTAAGTAGGGTGGCAAGATACCAGAGGCTATGGCTGTACAAAACCCTAAAATTGCCTTTCGCCCAATAAATAGCAGGCTGTTTCAATTGACTGCCAACGGCTCGGGCCGTATTATCCTGCGCCTTGAGGTGCTGCGTGCTAGCGGCTGTCTCAGGACATGGACGGGGCATAGCGCAGCCTGGTAGCGCATCTGCTTTGGGAGCAGAGGGTCGGGAGTTCGAATCTCTCTGCCCCGACCACTTTTTTTGTTGTTCGGCGGCCGCATTTTAGTGCCTTTTTGGCCATAAGCGCGGTGCGGAGCAATACAGCAGTTGATAACTCCGCAATTAGTAAGCGCCCGTAGCTCAACCGGATAGAGCACCGGCCTTCTAAGCCGGGGGTTGCAGGTTCGATTCCTGCCGGGCGCGCCATGGGTTGCCCGCTGTATTAAGATACGTTTTCCGTGGTGGGTGTAGCTCAGTTGGTAGAGCCCCGGATTGTGATTCCGGTCGTCGCGGGTTCGAGTCCCGTCATCCACCCCATTTGTTTCTAAGTGGCTGAAGACGCTGTTCTTGCGGATTTCAGCGCAACCCCGATACGGGCCGTTAGCTCAGTTGGTAGAGCAGTTGACTCTTAATCAATTAGTCGTTGGTTCGAATCCAACACGGCCCACCATTTTTCTAAAGCCCGCCATTGGCGGGCTTTTTGTTGGCTTCTAAGGTTTCTTCGGGTGTTTCCGCGTGACCACTCCAAGCACACAGGCTGACATCAGTAATAGACAACAAGCCTGTGTTTCATTACTGTATTCTTAAAATAGCTATTACACCACTCGGGGAGAGTAATGAGAGCATCTATTGGTTTTTTTGCAGCTACCGCGCTGCTTGTGTCTGGCGTCACTTTTGCTGACGAGCCTAGTTGGTATGGCGGCGTTAGCCTAGGGTATACCGAGCTATCCGCAGGTGATGAATTTGCAGGCGCCAGTTTTAAAGATACAGCTCTTGGCGTGGGCCTGCTCGCTGGCTATCAGCAGAGCAAATACATTGCTTGGGAAGGAGAGCTTCAAACTTCTGGGGTAGCCAAGGAATCAGTAGTTGTCGGCGGTGCTCCCTTAGACCTTGAAGCGAAGTATGAGACCTGGGCGATCGGTATCGTCGCTATGTATCCGTTTGCAGATCGTTTTACTGTGTTTGGACGGTTCTTGCCAATGTACGGCAGGTACACACTCGAGTCCTCATCTGAAAAGCAAACTGTGCGAGAAGGCGGATACACCGTCGGTGCTGGTGCTGCGGCCCAGTTTGGCGCGCTTAATTTGCGCTTACGTTACGATTTGCAGCGCGTTAATTTCGAGAATGACCAGTCTATCGAGAATCCTGAGCGCATTGGGTTGGACGCACTCTTTCGATTCTAGTTGGTGTCATTCTGTTTTAAAAAAAGCCGCTGAAATTGTAGCGGCTTTTTTATGGGACCTTAGTAGGCGATAGTCGGCGATAGCGATGGCAGAATAAAAAAAGCCGCTGAAAATTCAGCGGCTTTTTTGTCTGTTGGTTCTGTCGAGTATGTGCTGGCCGGGTTATGCGCCTAGGTGGCTGAACAGGTCGCGCGGCTTGGTGAATCTGGAGAACATAAAGCGTTTCATCACCTTGCCGGTGGTTAACCAGCGTACCGCATCACCGTTTTTCTCAGCTGCCAGCACGCCATCAACCAGATAGGGGGTTACGGTTTCCACTGTATCGGCCAGAATGTTCAGCACTTTTTTGCTCTTCTCCCAGTTTTCGTCGCGCTGCTCCGGTGGTGGCACCAGCAGGTCGGTTACTACCATGCCCGGGCTCAGATAACACATTTTGATAGTGCTGCCTTCGCACTCTTTAACGAGCGTTTTAGTGAAGTAACGTAAGCCGTATTTGGTTGAACCATAAACACCCAGTCGGGGGCGGGTCATGCCGTCACTGCCGAAGCCTTCCATGTTGAAGATCCGGCCGCCGGCAGATTGTTGTTGCATGCCATGCATCGCCACATGGCAGCAATTCATCATGCCCGTCACATTGGTGTCGACGGTGAGACTGAAGTCTTCTGCCGGCAAGTTGGTGAATTCCATTTTGAGGCCATCGCGCCCGGCGTTATTGATCCAGATGTCGACGCTGCCCATTTTGTCATTGGCAAAGTCCCACAAGTTCTGCACTTGTTTGTAGTCGGCAACATCGCAGGAGGTGCCGCAGATCATTTGTCCTTCAGCCGTTCCTGCGCCGAACTCATTCACAGTTAGATCAATATCTTTCTGCCCGCGACTACAAATAGTGACGTTGTGGCCGCGCTTCAGGAACTCATGAGCCATGCCTTTGCCAATGCCTTTTGAGCCGCCGGTAATTACTACATTCATGCTGCTTATCCTTGATAGCGCGTCTAAGCGCGTTGCTCGGAAAATGGACCTTAAGTTTACTGCATCGTCTTGGCTTTAGTGCGGTGCTCCATGCTTTCGATCGCTCAGACGAGTGGGTTTCGCGCATTTTGAGGTATTGCAGCCGGGGAGGGTTTCGCCCAACAATGTCGTAAAGGCTGGCCGAACACGATGCTTTTTTGTGTAAGCAATTGTTTTTTAATGTTTTATTTGATTTTAGGTGTGGGTTTGGGAGGGATCTTGTGGTGGAAACTACGATTGCCCCAACGCCCCGCATCCTCTTCGTTATAATGCGCGGGTTTATACGCTTGGCGAATGTGGCGGAATTGGTAGACGCGCTGGTTTTAGGTACCAGTGGGGTAACCCGTGAGAGTTCGAGTCTCTTCTTTCGCACCAGCGTACTAAGTCACGTTATGGGCAATTCCAAAGTCGCGTGCAATTCCAGCAAAATGCGGCAATCCTTAAGGATCTGCGGCGGCTGGCAGGCTAGGGGAATTGCTGTGAGTTGCGCCGGAACAGGAGCCGGCGCGAAGTCTGGGACGACCTCTGTCCCGAATAATACGTTATAAAACATTCAGTTACAGGTATAAAAACATGCAGGTTTCCGTTGAATCTTCAGCCGGTCTTGAACGCACTATCCGTGTTGAAGTGCCCGCCGATACTATCGAGCAAGAAGTGCAATCACGCCTTAAAAAGGTGGCTAAGAGCGCGAAAGTTAAAGGTTTTCGCCCAGGTAAAGTGCCCGAGAAAATTATCCGTCAGCAATACGGCGCAGAAGTGCGTCAGGACGTGCTGCAGGAAGTGCTGCAGTCGAGTTATACCGAAGCGCTGAGTCAGGAAAAATTCAACCCTGCCGGTCAGCCGCGCATTGATACCGAAGTTATGGGTAAGGGTGAGGGGCTTGTCTACAAGGCAACATTCGAAGTGTACCCAGAGTTTGAGTTGCAGGGCCTGGATGGCCTTGCGCTAGAGCAGCCTATTGTTGCTATTGAAGATACCGATATTGAAACGATGATCAATAATCTGCGCAAGCAGCGGGCTGAGTGGTCTGAAGTTGACCGCTCCTCTGCAGACGGCGACCAGATTAGCGTCGATTTTGAGGGCACACTCAATGGTGAGGTCTTCGAGGGCGGCAGCGGTGAGGATATGCCTGTTGTGCTTGGCAGCGGCCAGATGCTGGAAGACTTCGAGAAGAACCTTTATGGTCTAAAAGCATCTGACACCAAAGAGTTTGATGTGAATTTCCCTGAAGATTATCCCGCTGAAGAACTTGCTGGTCAGAAAGCTGTCTTTAAGATTACGGCGAAGAAAGTTGAGGAGCAGGTGCTGCCTGAAATTACCGAAGAGTTCATCAAGGCTTTTGGTATTGAGAGTGGAGTGGAAGCTGACTTGCGCAAAGACATTCGCGACAACATGGAGCGTGAATCATCTGCTAAATCGAAAGCGCAGATGAAGATTCAGCTCCTTGAGCAGATTCACGACGCCAACAAAATCGATGTGCCTTCTGTCATGATTGATCAGGAAATCACTTCGATGCAGCGCGATGCTATGCAGCGTGACGGCATTACTGACGAAAACCAAGCCCCGGATCCTGAGGGGTTTCGTGAAATGGCCGAACGACGGGTGCGTTTGAGCTTGCTGATGACAGAAGTGCTTTCAAGTCAGCAGGTTGTGCTGGATCAAACACGGGTAACAGATAGAGTGGATGAGTTATGTAAGCCTTATCCGAATGCTGAAGAGATGCGTAACTTGTACTTGCAAAACCAGAAGCTGCTGAGCCAAATTCAGAATGCAGTGCTGGAAGAGCAGTTGATCGATTTTCTGATTGGCAAAGCATCGCTGATCGAAAAGAAAGTCGGCTTTATGGAATTGATGGAATCCTAAGAGGATAAATATCTAATGCAGAACCGGACAGAAACTACAGCGTTGGGTCTAGTACCCATGGTTATTGAGCAGAGTGCTCGCGGCGAACGCGCTTTCGATATTTATTCACGCTTGCTGAAAGAGAGGGTTATTTTTGCGGTGGGTCCTGTTGAAGACCAGATGGCAAATCTAATCGTTGCGCAGTTGTTGTTTCTTGAATCCGAGAACTCGGATAAGGATATTCATCTGTACATCAACTCGCCGGGTGGTTCGGTAAGTGCGGGATTAGCTATTTACGACACCATGCAATTTATTCAGCCTGATGTGAGCACCATATGCATCGGTCAGGCGGCCAGCATGGGCGCCATATTATTGGCCGGTGGCGCTAAGGCTAAGCGGTTTTGTTTGCCCCATTCGCGGATGATGATTCATCAGCCGTTGGCGGGTTTTCAGGGGCAGGCCAGTGATATCGATATTCATGCCCGTGAAGTTCTGCAGACTCGTGAGCGACTCAACCAGATCCTCGCTGACCATACAGGTCAGTCTATGGAGCAGGTTTTGAAAGATACCGACCGTGATAACTTTATGAGCGGTGATGCAGCGGTTAAGTACGGCTTGATCGATACTATTCTGACCAGTCGTAGCAAGCCCGCCAAGAAAAAGCCCGCAGCTGAGTAATGATCTTCTGTAGGTGTGCCGGGAGCGGCTTTTTTGTGTTGCCGGTGGCTGGCGTGATATATAAGTGTTCTACGCTGGCTGCAACAGGCGGTGGCGGTAAATTAAAGGTGATATATGTCTGATGACACTCAGAGCGGAACTGATGACGGCAAACTGCTCTATTGTTCTTTTTGCGGCAAGAGCCAGCATGAAGTCAGAAAGTTAATTGCCGGTCCATCTGTTTTTGTTTGTGACGAGTGTGTCGAGCTGTGTAACGACATTATTCGTGAAGAGCTTGAAGATCGATCTGAGCCAGGCAAGTCGAGCCTGCCTAAGCCACATGACATTAAAGCGACACTCGATGAGTATGTGATCGGTCAGCAGCGCGCCAAGAAAGTGCTCGCTGTTGCTGTGTACAATCACTATAAACGCCTGACTGTCCGCAGCAATGAAAAATCAGATATCGAACTGGCGAAAAGTAATATTCTGCTGATCGGTCCTACCGGCTGCGGTAAGACACTGTTGGCCGAAACTCTGGCCCGTTTTCTAAATGTGCCTTTTACTATTGCCGATGCCACCACACTTACCGAAGCCGGTTATGTGGGTGAAGACGTCGAGAACATCATTCAGAAGTTGTTGCAGAAGTGCGACTACGATGTTGAGAAGGCGCAGACCGGTATTGTCTATATTGATGAGATCGATAAGATCTCGCGTAAATCAGACAACCCCTCTATTACCCGGGATGTCTCTGGTGAGGGCGTGCAGCAGGCGTTGCTGAAACTTATTGAGGGTACGGTAGCTTCAGTGCCCCCTCAGGGCGGCCGCAAGCATCCTCAGCAGGAGTTTTTGCAGGTAGATACGTCAAACATTCTGTTTATCGTTGGCGGCGCCTTTGCCGGCCTCGAGAAAATCATTCGTAATCGTTCTAATCAGGGCAGTATCGGCTTTGTTGCCGACATTAAAGAGCCCGACGAAAGTCTGGTGGTCGGTGAGTTGCTTGCCGATGTTGAGCCGGAAGATCTGATTCGGTTTGGCCTTATTCCCGAGTTTGTCGGCCGCCTACCGGTTGTAGCAACCCTTGAGGAGTTGGATCAGGATGCCCTTATTACCATCCTCGTAGAGCCCAAGAACGCGCTAACCAAGCAGTATCAGAAGCTATTCGAGATGGAAGGCGTGGAACTTGAATTTCGCGAAGACGCGCTGCGGAGCATTGCTTCAAAGGCCATGGAACGCAAAACCGGTGCCCGTGGGTTGCGCACGATTATGGAAGGCGTATTGCTCGATACCATGTATGAACTACCTGGCATGCAGAATGTCAGCAAGGTTGTTGTTGACGAAGGGGTTGTAACCGGTGAAACCAAGCCCTATATCATCTATTCGTCTGAAGATCCGGCTGCTCCGGCCGAGACTGAGTCTGCAAAGAAACAGCGGACCGGGTCGGACAGCATAGGCTAGTCTCTGGAAAGTATCGGGGCTTGCCTTGCTTGGCCGGTCTCTTCGGCAGATATTGTTGTCCGTGTGGAAAAGCTTCGCACGGGTTGTCCGTCTGGGTTTTCTGTCTACTCATTGATTCAATCCTGACGGCGTTGTTGCGCTGTTGCATCGGTTTTCATAGATTGCGATAGCCGTTTTATTGGAGGTTTATGTGTCTGAGCCTGTTCAGCATTCTTTAGAAAATATGCCGATATTGCCGCTGCGTGATGTGGTGGTATATCCGCATATGGTTATCCCGCTTTTCGTGGGTCGTGAGAAGTCTATTCAGGCTCTCGATAAGGCCATGGAGTCGGGTAAGCACATTCTGCTGGCTGCCCAGAAGCAAGCCGACGTGGATGAGCCCGGTGCCGACGATATCTATACCATCGGCACGCTCGCATCGATTCTGCAGCTGCTGAAGCTGCCTGATGGTACTGTCAAAGTGCTGGTTGAGGGGGGCTCCAGAGCACGCATTGTTTCTGTCCTGCCCGGCGATTACTTTGCGGCATCGATAGAGCTGCTTGATGATCCGATCGAAGAAGATGAGGCTGGTCTGGATGGTTTGAAACGAGCTGTGGTCACACAGTTTGAAAACTACGTAAAACTGAATAAGAAAGTGCCGCCGGAAATTCTCGCGTCGTTGTCGAGCATCGAACAGCCCGGTCGTCTGGCTGATACCGTTGCTGCGCACATGGCCTTAAAGCTTGATGAAAAGCAGAAGGTTCTCGAGATTAGCGGTATTCGCAAGCGCTTAGAGCACGTCATGGGTCTCATCGATAGCGAGATCGATATGCTGCAGATCGAAAAGCGTATTCGTGGGCGCGTGAAGCAGCAAATGGAGAAGAGCCAGCGTGAGTACTATCTGAATGAGCAGATGAAAGCAATTCAGAAAGAGTTGGGTGATATGGAAGATGCACCCAATGAGATCGCTGATCTAGAACAGCGTATCGAGGCTGCGGGCATGACGGAAGAGGCCAAAGAGCGTGCTTCGTCCGAGCTCAATAAATTAAAGATGATGTCGCCAATGTCAGCTGAAGCGACGGTGGTTCGTAACTATATTGACTGGTTGCTTAAGGCCCCGTGGAAGAAACGTACCCGCGTCTTAAAGCGGCTCGAGAGGGCTGAAGAGATTCTTCAGGAAGATCATTATGGTCTTGAAAAGGTTAAAGAAAGAATCCTAGAGTATCTTGCTGTTCAGCAACGAGTGCGCAAGTTAAAAGGCCCGATTTTGTGTTTGGTCGGTCCTCCCGGCGTGGGTAAGACGTCGCTGGGTAAGAGCATTGCCCGAGCCACCAATCGTAAGTTTGTTCGGATGTCATTGGGTGGTGTGCGCGATGAGGCTGAGATTCGCGGTCACCGGCGAACCTACATTGGTTCGATGCCCGGCAAGATTATCCAGAATCTCTCGAAAGTCGGTGTGCGCAATCCAATGATGCTGCTTGATGAGATCGACAAGATGGCACAGGATTTTCGTGGCGATCCGGCATCAGCATTGTTAGAGGTTCTCGATCCGGAGCAGAACTCAACGTTTGCAGATCACTATCTTGAAGTTGATTTTGATTTGTCTGATGTGATGTTTGTTTGCACGGCTAACACGTTGAATATTCCTGCACCGTTATTAGATCGCATGGAAGTCATTCGTATTCCGGGTTATACCGAAGATGAAAAAATCAACATAGCTCGAAACTATTTGATTAGTAAGCAGATAAAGGCGGCAGGGCTGCGTCCTGAAGAAATTGAGATTAGCCAGGATAGTGTGCGTGACATGGTTCGTTACTACACACGCGAGGCCGGTGTTCGCAGCCTTGAGCGGGAGATTGCAAAAATTTGCCGTAAGGTTGTTAAGAGTTTGCTGCTTGAACCAACTGATGATCAGGTTCTGATTTGCCCCGAAAACCTCGAGAAGTTTCTCGGCGTAAAAAAATATCGCTATGGTCGTGCCGAAGAAAGTGACCAGGTGGGCCAGGTGACTGGTTTGGCCTGGACCGAAGTGGGCGGCGAGCTTCTGACTATTGAAGCGACGGTGGTTCCGGGTAAGGGTAAGTTGCTGAATACCGGCAAATTGGGTGAGGTGATGCAAGAGTCAATCCAGGCCGCCATGACCGTTGTTCGGAGCCGTGCAGCAATGCTGGGCATTGACCCAGACTTCCATCATAAGGTCGATGTCCATATTCATGTGCCCGAAGGGGCCACGCCAAAGGACGGTCCGAGTGCGGGAGTTGGCATGTGTACTGCTCTGGTATCAGCGATTTCGGGTATTCCGGTGAAATCGGATGTAGCGATGACCGGAGAGATTACGCTACGTGGCGAGGTGCTGCCTATTGGTGGTCTCAAAGAGAAGCTGTTGGCCGCTCACAGAGGGGGTATAAAGACCGTACTAATACCCCTTGAGAACGAGAAAGATCTTGTAGAAATTCCGAAGAACATCAAAGACAAATTGAACATTGTTCCTGTACGTTGGATAGATGAGGTTTTGGGTCTGGCGCTACAGCATATGCCTGTTCCTAAGGCTGATTCGAAGGCTCCGGCTAAGGAGCAAACCGAGGCCTCAAAAGGTGAGTCTGAGTCTAAAGACGTCCGTTCGCATTAAGTTTGGCGTAAATACTGACGCAAAGTTTGTTGACATTGGATTTTGCAGCAGGTTATAAGTTTCGTAGTCGCTAAGGCAGTTCAGGCAACATAAAGGTTTATTGGATAGTGAAGGGCCGGACGTTAGATTAGGGTTAGTGCTAAATATCCTGATCAATAAATTGAAGGTCGAAGAAAAATCGTTGTGAAGTCTGACTGGTAACGACCGGGAAGTTTTTTTTAACCTCTTTTAAAAAAGGTGGATTGATGAACAAGGGTGATTTGATAGAAGCAGTTGCTGAAGCAGCAAACCTCTCTAAAGCCGACGCAGGTCGTGCTGTTGATGCTGTTATTGGCTCTATTACGGGCGCACTTCAGGGTGGTAATCAGGTTTCATTGGTAGGTTTTGGTACCTTCACTGTGAAAGCACGTGCAGCACGAACTGGTCGCAATCCACGTACGGGTGAGACCATCCAAATTAAAGCCAGCAAAGTACCTGGTTTTAAGGCTGGTAAAGCATTAAAGGATGCCGTAAACTAGCGCGCCTTTCGAGTATATAGGGCTCTCAGGGGCTCGATGTGAGTTAGTTTTTGCTTAGCTTCACATCAGGATTTCGGCGCTCTTTAGCGCCGATTTCTTTGCGTAGAAAGGAATGATTTACCGGGTGCTTAGCTCAGCTGGTAGAGCGGCGCCCTTACAAGGCGTAGGTCGGGGGTTCGAACCCCTCAGCACCCACCAAATAGTTTGACAACGGTCCGTTTATTTTCGGGTTGATGAGATAGAAACGCAGTAAGATGCGTTGAGTAAGGCGCTTAAAAGTTCGGACTGGTAGTTCAGTTGGTTAGAATACCGGCCTGTCACGCCGGGGGTCGCGGGTTCGAGTCCCGTCCAGTCCGCCATTAAGACGCTCTGCTTGAATCTCGTTATCTGTGGTTCGTGATTGTTGTCTGACAAAAAATAGAAGGGCGTTGCCGAAAGGTAACGCCTTTTTTTTGTTTAAGGCTACAATACGCGCTTACAGAGTTCCTGTTGAGTGACTGCCTGCGGTGCTTTATACGCAGGCTAAGCTTACTGCAGATAAAAAAACGCCTATGAAAATAGGCATCAGGAGTAAACATGCTTGAAGCAATTCGTAACCGTCTTTCCGGATGGGTAGCCATCATTATCCTTGGCGTTATTGCGCTCGCGCTCGTCATCTCTTTCGGTAACATGGATTCGGGTATTAACCCCGACTTGGTAGTTGCCGAAGTCAACGGTGAAAATATTTCGGTTCAGGAACTTCGCCAGGGTGTTGCAGCTCAGGTTCAGCGTTATCAGGAACAGACCGGTCAGGACGTGCCACCGTTTTTGAAAGCGCAGCTTGCACAGAACGTGCTTGATGGAATTGTTAACAGTCGCGTGCTGCTTCAGTACGTTAATGAGTCAGGCTATCGCGTCAGTGATGCTGCAGTCGCCGCCGAGATTCGCAGCATTGAGGTGTTCCGGGTAGATGGGCAGTTCTCTCAGCAGACCTATGAGGCTCTGCTGCTGAGTCAGGGCTTGTCGCCGCAAATGTTTGAGGCCGACCGCCGTCGCGCTTTGGAAACCCGTCAGTTGCAAACCACGGTCATTAACTCGGCGTTCGTTACGAATGCAGACTATCGCCGCTTTTTAGAGCTGGAGGCGGAGAGTCGCGATATTCGTTATTTAACGTTCACAGCAGCTAGCTACGCCGGCGGTGTTGATATTTCTGCTGAGGCGATTGCAGAGTATTACGCCGAAAACAGTGTCGATTTTGAGACGGAAGAAACCATTGATGTTGAGTTTCTTGAGCTAAAGCTAAGTGATATTGCGGCGAACGTTAGCGTTGATGAAGAGCAGGTTAAGCAGTACTACGAAGAGAACATTGCTTTGTTTCGCACAGAGTCTGAGCGGCGCGCCAGTCATATCCTTATTTCTACCGATGACATGAGTGAGGCTGAAGCACTTGAAACGGCTAATGAAGTGCTGAGTCGCATCAATGTCGGTGATGACTTCGCCGAACTGGCCACAGAGTTTTCGGCCGACCCCGGTTCAGCAGCAATGGGTGGCGATTTGGGTTGGAGCACCTCTGGTGTTTTTGTTCCTGAGTTTGAGGCAGCTTTGTTTGAGCTTCAGCAAGATGAAGTCTCTGTGCCAGTTAAAACACAGTTTGGTTATCACATCATTAAGCTCACTGATTTGCGTCAGGGCACTGAGCAATCGCTTGATAATTTGCGTGCGTCTTTGGTCACCGAGCTAGCCAGAGATGAAGCCGAGAATCGTTTCTATTCGCGTAGCGAGCGGCTTGATGATTTGGCGCTTGAGAGTTTGGATGGCCTCGCGCCCGTCGCTGAAGATATGGAGCTTAAGTTGCAGACAGTCTCCGGAGTAGGACGATTGGGTGGCACTGTTGGCTTGCCGGTCAGCGAGCCATTAATCAACGCTTTATATAGCACCGAGGTTCTGGAAGATGGTGCCAATACGCAGCTCATTGAAATTGATCCAGGCCACGTTGTTGTTGCCCGTGTTACTAAGCACTATCTGCCTGTAGTGCGCCCGTTAGAGGATGTCAGCGCAGGAATTCGCAGCTTCCTGGTGAGTAAAGAGTCAGCATTACAAGCCTCTGCAGCTGCTACGGCAGCAATCGACGACTTGCGTGCTGCTGTCGAGATGGCTGAGGTTGGCAAGGTTAATGGTATTGAGGTGCGGGTACAAAAATCGTTGTTGCGTGGTTCGCGTGAGGTTACACCCGAACTGTTGAATGCCGCATTTAGTGCGCCGCGTCCCGATGCTGCCCCTGCACCCGAGCTGGTGCTGTCTCCCGATGGCAGTGTGTCTATATTGCTGGTCGATGCGGTAACAGTAGGTAAGCCTGAAGATCTGTCAAGAGAGGAGCGTGATTCCCGCAAGGTACAGCTTGAACAGTTGGTGGGTCAATCGCAGGTTGCTGCAACCGTTCAGAACCTTCGTGATACCGCTGACGTCCGTATCTTTGAGGACGTGCTGCTGGATCCGGAGGCGTTATAACGGATGACGTTTTCCCGGAGAGTTCGGTCTTGAAGCTAAAGCTGCACTGGCAAATTTTAATTGCCATTGTATTGGCTGGCTTTGCCGGCTGGGCGGCAGGTCCTGATGGCGAAGTTTTTGGGCTGCGTTTTTATGACGTGTTCGATTTTTTCGGCACGTTGTTTATCAACGCATTGAAAATGTTGATTGTGCCGTTGATCGCCTCATCGATTATTGTGGGGGTTGCAAATCTTGGTAGTTCTAAGCACCTCGGCAGCATCGGCAGCAAAACTCTGGGTTTCTACCTTCTGACAACGCTAGCCGCGGTGCTTGTTGGACTGCTAGTGCTGAATATTATTCAGCCGGGCATTGTCGATGGGCAGCCGGCTCGTGAGTTGCTGGCACTTGATGCGGATACTTCGGCCGTTGCCAACGCGGTTGGTGAGCGAGGTGTGGGGGATGTTGTTGATATCTTCCTGCGGGCCGTTCCGCCGAACATTGTGGCTGCAGCAGCCCACGGTGAGATGCTAGGCGTTATTGTCTTCTGCTTGTTGTTCGGTTATTTCATGGCGCATATTGACCAGGAGTATGCCGAGCCGATGATCAAGTTCTGGAACGGCATGTTCCAGGTCATGATGAAAATGACCGAGTGGGTTATGATGTTTGCGCCGATTGGTGTGTTCGGTCTGGTGGCCCGTGTTATCGCAAAGACGGGGTTTGATGCGGCAGAACCCTTATTGGTTTTCTCCCTCGCCGTGCTCATTGCGCTGGCTATTCATGCGTTTGTCACACTACCTCTGCTGTTAAAGTTCATTGGTCGTGTGTCTCCTTTGGCGTTATACCGCGTCATGTCGCCGGCATTGTTGACAGCGTTTTCTACCGCATCCTCTTCTGCCACGTTACCGGTTACGATGGAATGTGTAGAGAAGAAGGCAGGCGTATCGAGCCGTATCAGCAGTTTTGTACTGCCATTGGGCGCTACGGTAAATATGAATGGCACCGCTTTGTATGAATGCAGCGCCGCATTGTTTCTTGCGCAGGCCTACGGGCTCGATATTACGCTGTCCACCCAATTTCTTATTGTGGTTGTTGCACTAGTCACATCGATCGGTGTGGCCGGTATTCCGTCGGCATCACTCGTTGCAATTGCCATTATTCTGGCGGCTATTGGTCTGCCGGTAGAGGCAATCGCTGTATTGTTCGTCTTTGACCGCTTGTTAGATATGGTGCGGACATCGGTCAATGTCCTTGGCGATGCATGCTGTGCCGTTATTGTTGCCCGGCTGGATGGCGAGACCGATATTCTGATAACTCCTGTGGAGCGTGCTATCTAACGCTTGCAGTGCGTAGTTGTAGAGACAAAAAGGCAGGCATAAAAAAGCCGATGAGAACATCGGCTTTTTTATGCTTTGAAGAACGGCTTAGTCGTTCTGTGAACCCACCTGCGGCGTGCCTACTGTGCTGTAGCCATTGTCGACCATCAGGATCTCGCCGGTAATACCGCTGGCAAGATCTGAGCAGAGGAATGCAGCCGCATTGCCCACTTCGTCAATTGAGATGTTGCGCTTCATTGGATTGCCTTCTGCGCCCATCTGCAACATACGACGGAAGTTACCGACGCCGGATGCAGCCAGTGTTTTAATAGGCCCTGCAGAAATGCCATTTACCCGAATACCAAGTTCGCCGGTGGCTGCGGCCATAAACCTTACATTTGCTTCGAGGCTAGCCTTGGCCGGACCCATGACGTTGTACTGCGGAATAGAGCGAATTGCACCAAGGTAGCTCAATGTAAGCATCGCGCCGCCGCGAGGCATCATGTGCCTTGCGACCTTGCCCATTGCAGCAAAACTATAGCTGCTGATGTCATGCGCAATGTTTGAACCTTCGCGAGTCACGCAGTCAAGATAGTTGCCGTCGAGCTGCTCGCGCGGGGCAAAACCAATCGAGTGCACCATGATATCCAGATGCTCCCACCGGTCTTTAAGCGCGGCAAAAGCGCTCTCAATATCTTCATCGTGGGAGACGTCCATCGGAATGACGATATCCGAGCCCAGCTCTGCAGCCATATCGGTGACGCGAGCGCAGAGCTTCTCACCCTGATACGTAAAAGCCAGTTCTGCGCCCTGCCGATGCATTGCCGAGGCGATACCCCATGCAATAGATCGCTTGCTGGCGAGTCCTGTAATCAGGCATTTTTTTCCATCGAGAAAACCCATGTTTGTTCCTTGCGCGTTCGGTAACCGAATTTAAGTTCGGAATAGTTTAACTTGCTCTGCGGCAATGTTGGAGTACTTATTACTGTCTCAGGTATAGTTCGTGTAAGCGCGCTGGCAATAGTGCATGGAGAAGGCGATGGACTGGTTAAGTGATGAGCGTGGCAGAGGGCTCTTGTGGGAGGAGTCCCGGCTGGTAGCTAAGGCCCTCGATTCGGTATTTGGTGACTATTTCCTGCAGATTGGTACCTGGGGCCCGGCCGACGTATTTCTTAAGTCTGCTCGCACCCGCAGCCGGTACTTAGTGGCGAATGAGATTGGTAAGTCAGGCGCTTTGGTCATGAATAGTACTCATTTGGCGATTGCCAGCGACTCGATAGATGCCGTTTTGCTGCCGCACACGCTCGAAACGAGCACTGATCCGCACCAGTTGCTGCGCGAAATTGACCGTATTTTGCGGCCCGATGGCCATTTGATCGTGCTTGGTTTTAACGCGCCAGCGTGGTGGTCGGTGCGCCAGCGCTTGTCGGATGGCGGGTTTTTACCCGGTATCGACCGGTTTGTTGGTGAACACCGTCTGGTTGACTGGCTCCAGCTGCTTGGATTCCGCGCTACGCAAAGCCGTTTTTACCATCCGGCGAAGTCCGTTGATCGTGTGCTTGCAGGTTCTGATGAGGCTGATGTTGAGCCGCTGGCTGGAGGTAGCTGGTGGCGTGAAAAACTGCTGCGGCGGTCTGCAGAGCAGCGAGGTATGTTGCGGATTATGCGCGGTTGGCGATATTGGCGCTTTACTTCGGCCTGTTACATGGTGGTTGCCAGAAAGGAAGTGATTGCGATGACACCAATCCGGCAGCTACGTTTTACACGACCTAGATTGGTCGGCGGGTTGGTAAACCCAAGTGCAAGCCGCTCGACCCGTGTTATTCCGTTGGATCGTCGTTGATGATCTTCTCAACTTAAAAGGGATGTTGAGTGAGTAAAGTTGAAATTTATACCGATGGCGCGTGCCGCGGTAACCCGGGGCCCGGAGGGTGGGGCGCTTTGTTGGTATTAGGCGATAAAGAGCGCGAGATTTACGGGGGTGAGCCTGCAACGACAAACAATCGCATGGAGCTAAAGGCTGCTATTGAAGCCTTAAATGCATTGAAGCGGCCCTGTCATATCGTTTTGTATACCGATTCGACCTATGTGCAGAAGGGTATTAGCGAATGGCTGGCTAGTTGGAAGACCCGCGGTTGGAAAACGGCGTCTAGAAAGCCGGTTAAAAATGCCGATCTTTGGCAGGCGCTTGATCTGGCGGCACAGCGACATGAGATAGAGTGGCTCTGGGTAAAGGGTCATGCAGGTCATGCGGGCAATGAGCGCGCTGATGATTTGGCCAATCGAGGGCTTGAGTCAGGCTTGTAAGCTTGGCTGTGCTATCGTGGCGCGGAACTTCGTAGCTGTAGAGTACTCTGTATAAGCAGAGGCGCTAATTTAAGTGCCACGCAGTGGTTTAGGTTCCGGCAGGTAAACATTTAGTTTGTTGGTTTTAGTTTGTTGTTAAGGGGTTATAAAATGCGGCAGGTCGTACTCGATACCGAAACAACGGGTCTCGATTGGGAGCACGGGCATCGCGTTATTGAAATTGGTTGCATTGAAATCATCAATCGAAAACAGACCGGTAATACCTATCACCAATATACCCGGCCCGAGCGTGAGATCGATGAAGCTGCCCAGGAAGTGCATGGCATTTCACTGGAGATGCTTGCCGACAAACCCCGCTTTGAAGAAATTGCTGACGACTTTCTAAAGTTTGTCGATGGCTCTGAACTCATCATTCATAACGCCGCCTTCGATATAGGCTTTCTGACGAATGAGCTCAGGTTATCGGGCTATGGTGAAAAGCGACTGGATCAGGCTTGCACCGTCCTTGATACGCTATTGCTTGCTCGTGAAATGCACCCAGGCCAGCGCAATAGCCTCGATGCCTTGTGCAAGCGGTACAGTGTCGATAATACTAAGCGTGACGTCCATGGTGCGTTGCTCGATGCGCGTTTGCTAGCCGATGTGTATCTGATGATGACAGGCGGGCAGGCCGGGCTCGATTTGGGCAGCACTACTGACCCTGATGCGGGCATGGGCAGTGCAGCCATTGATTACCTGGATCGTGATGATCTGTCGGTCAGGGTCATGCGACCTACCGAGGATGAACTTCAGGCTCATGAAGCTCAGCTCGATATGATCGCTGGCCATGCCAGTGACGGGGTCGTTTGGCGTAAATTGCAAAGTTAATGTTCTCAGTTGCAATTTAGTTGCTTTAGCTGCTGTCAATGTCTCCCGTTCCGGCGGTCTTCTCCAGAGAATTCTTCTAATATTGGCTTTTCAGCCCACAATGCTTCAGCGTCTGCACTATAAAGTCCGCCATTCCTGATATTATTACTCAGCGCTGCCAAGGGTTGTTTTGGCAGCCGCATTTATCCTTGGCGTTTCGTGGCCGCGGTAGGTTCCCTCAATAACTTAGTAAAGATACGTTCATGCAGACTCTGCCATCCGCCTTTGTGTCGAATTTTTTGGGCAACTCTCCGACGTGGTACAAGTGGTCAATTATCGGATTTTTGATAGTTAACCCTATTTTATTTTATGGGGTGGACCCGTTTCTCGCCGGCTGGGTTCTGATTCTTGAGTTTATCTTTACGCTTGCTATGGCCTTGAAGTGTTACCCGTTGCAACCGGGTGGCTTACTCGCCATTGAAGCTATCGTTATCGGCATGACAAGTGCCGAGGCGGTCTACGAAGAAACCCTGCACAACTTTCCTGTCATTCTGCTGCTCATGTTTATGGTTGCCGGTATATATTTCCTTAAAGATATGTTGTTGTTTGTGTTTACCAAAATACTTTTGGGTGTGCGCTCGAAGAAGCTCCTGTCGTTGTTGTTTTGTGGCATGGCCGCATTCCTCTCCGCTTTTCTTGATGCGTTGACCGTTACGGCGGTGGTCATTGCGGTAGCACATGGCTTCTACTCGATTTATCACCGCGTTGCGTCGGGCAAGAACTACGACACCTCGCATGACCAGAGTGATGATGAGCAGGTCAATGACCACCATCGCGAAGACCTTTTGCAGTTCCGCGCGTTTCTCCGTAGCTTGATGATGCATGCTGCTGTCGGCACAGCCCTTGGTGGCGTTATGACGCTGGTTGGCGAGCCACAGAACCTGTTGATCGCTCAGGAAGCGGGCTGGGAGTTTCTCGAATTTTTCCAGCGCATGTTGCCCGTCACATTGCCGGTTTTACTGGTGGGCCTTACCACCTGTTTTCTGCTCGAGGTGACGCGTAAGTTCAGTTATGGCACTGAGTTGCCTGATGCGGTGCGCAAGATACTCGAAGACTATGATGCTCATGAAACGGCTAAGCGCACCCCCAGCAATCGTGCCGCATTAATTGTGCAGGCGCTGACGGCAGTGTTTCTGGTTTTGGCATTAGGGTTTCATGTGGCAGAAGTCGGCATCATCGGGCTTACTGTTATTGTGCTGGCCACGGCATTTACCGGTATTACTAGCGAGCATCAGTTGGGCCATGCCTTTGAAGAGGCATTACCTTTTACCTCTTTGTTGGTTGTCTTTTTCAGCATTGTCTCGGTCATCCATACCCAGCATTTGTTTAACCCTATTATTGATGCTGTATTAGCCCTGGATGCCTCTATTCAGGCGCCGGTTTTTTATTTGGCAAATGGCGTATTGTCGATGATCAGCGACAATGTCTTTGTCGCAACTGTCTATATCTCAGAGATCAAAAGTTCGTTGTTAGCTGGCGACATCACTCGCGAGCAATTCGATTTGCTGGCGGTCGCGATTAATACCGGCACTAATATTCCAAGTGTTGCCACGCCCAATGGCCAGGCCGCATTTCTGTTTTTGCTCACGTCGGCAGTGGCACCCTTGTTGCGGTTGTCTTATGGCAGGATGGTCTGGATGGCATTGCCTTATACGCTAACAATGAGCGTTACCGGCTTGTTGGCCGTCATTTATTTGCTGTAGTGTTGGTCGTTGCCATTGAATGGGGCGGTTCACCATAATGTGAGATGTCTCGCAGTTATTGTGATCTCGCTTAGAGATAATACGAATAATCTGTGACGCAGGGTTGCAGGCTAAATATTTAAGAAGACGGGGCAAGTGTCTGGTATGCATTCACTAAAAGATTCAAAAATTGCGATTTTGGGCCTGGGTTATGTTGGCCTGCCGCTGGCGGTCGAATTCAGCAAACATTTTGATACAGTCGGTTTTGATATCGATTCGAAGCGTGTTGCTGCGCTCAGAGACGGCCACGATAAAACACTGGAAGTGAGCGACGCAGAACTGAAGGCGGCCAGTCGTTTGAGCTTTGTCGACGATATGGCGACACTCAAAGACTGCAATGTTTATATCGTTACTGTTCCTACGCCCATTGATTCTGCTAACCGACCCGATATTACGGCGTTGCGTAGGGCGAGTGAGTCTGTCGCCAGTGTGCTTAGTAAAGGCGATGTTGTCATTTACGAATCCACTGTTTATCCCGGTGCCACAGAAGAAGATTGTGTGCCTATTTTAGAATCGGTTTCCGGGCTCACCTTTAACGAAGATTTTTTTGCAGGCTATAGTCCCGAGCGAATTAACCCTGGTGACAAGGCACATCGGTTGCCCGAGATCACTAAAGTGACAGCAGGTTCAACTCCGGAAGCTGCTCTGTACGTTGATGCGTTATATGGCAGAATCATTACCGCGGGCACCCATCGTGCGTCAAGTATTCGGGTAGCAGAGGCTGCTAAAGTTATCGAGAATACGCAGCGTGATGTCAATATTGCACTCATTAACGAGCTGTCTATGATCTTCAATCGTATGGGTATTGATACGCTTGAAGTACTTGAGGCCGCCGGTACCAAATGGAACTTCTTGAATTTTCGCCCTGGTTTGGTTGGCGGCCACTGCATTGGCGTTGATCCCTACTACCTGACGCATAAATCACAGGAAGTGGGCTATCACCCCGAGATGATTTTGGCCGGCCGCCGAATTAATGACAATATGGGTATTCATGTCGCCACAGAAGTGATGCGGCTCATGGTGAAGCGCGGTATTAGTATGCCGAATGCCCGTATTCTTATTATGGGTATTACCTTTAAAGAGAACTGCCCCGACGTTCGTAACACGCGTGTTATTGATTTGGTCCGTGAGTTTGCTTCTTATGGCTCGACTACTGATGTCTACGATCCTTGGGCAGATCCTGCGGTCGTGGAGCATGAGTATGGCCTGCAGTTAAAAACTGAATTGCCTTCTGACGTGAAGTACGATGCGGTGGTTATGGCGGTTGCGCACGACGAGTTCCGGGCGATGTCGCCCGCCGATATTCATGGCCTATGTCAGGATTTGCATGTGGTCTATGACATTAAGTATGTTCTCGATGTTGATATGATCGATGGACGTTTATAAGTCGGCCAGGCCTTCGCTGTAGCTCAGTCCGGGGGCTTGCAGCCCTAAAAATAGTGTTCGTAAAGGGGAATTGGGCATGAAAGTATTGGTTACCGGAGCAGCCGGATTTATCGGTTCGCACGTCGCGCTGCGATTATTGGCGCGCGGTGATCAGGTGGTTGGCCTAGACAATATCAACGATTACTATGACGTCAATCTAAAGCGTGCCCGGCTGGCCAGGCTGGAGCCTGATAGCGGTTTTTCATTTCATAAGCTTGATCTTGAAGATGTCTCCGGTATCGAGAAGCTGTTCGCAGCGGAGGGCTTCGACCGCGTCGTCCATTTGGCCGCACAAGCTGGCGTGCGCTACTCGATAGAGAACCCAAGAGCCTATATCGACAGTAATATCGTCGGTACATTAAACATTCTTGAAGGTTGTCGGCACAATCATGTTGGCCATCTGGTGTATGCAAGTTCCTCTTCGGTCTATGGCGCCAATACGACCATGCCGTTTTCCATCCATCACAATGTTGACCATCCTTTGTCGCTTTATGCGGCCTCGAAGAAGGCTAATGAGCTCATGGCTCATACCTATTCGAACTTATACGGCACACCAACCACCGGACTGCGATTTTTTACGGTATATGGGCCATGGGGGCGTCCCGATATGGCCTTGTTTATGTTTACACGCGATATTTTGGCGGGAAAACCGATCGATGTGTTCAACTACGGCAAGCATCGTCGCGACTTCACGTACATTGATGACATTGTGGAAGGTATCTTGCGCACGCTGGATAATGTCGCAACAGCAAATCCTGATTGGTCTTCTGATAATCCTGACCCAGGTACCAGCAAGGCGCCATACCGAATTTACAATATTGGCAATAGTCAGCCGGTTGAGTTGCTTCACTACATCGAGGTGCTCGAAGACTGTCTGGGTAAGAAAGCTAAGAAAAACCTCTTGCCACTTCAGCCCGGCGATGTTCCTGACACCTATGCCGATGTGCAGGACCTTGTCGATGATGTTGGCTACAAGCCTGCAACCTCAGTCGAGACCGGCGTAAAGAATTTTGTGGAATGGTATCTTGAGTATTATCAAACTTAGCGTCTGGTCCGAGATGCCAGCTGCAAATTTGTTAATCGTTGTTGCAGGAGACTGCGCTTGAAGACTAGCACTCGCGCCAAATTTGAGAAACACGCGAGCCGCTTGCGCGGTCGTCGTGTGGATGACCTGTTTGCGACTAATGCGTCCCGCTTTGATGACTTCATGCTAGTGCAGCGGGGCATCGCATTGGATTACTCCCGGCAGCTGCTCGATGCGGATGCGAGAGCTGCGCTTATTGCGTATGCGGATGAACAGCAGTTGGCGCTTAAGAGTGCGGCCTTGTTCGCCGGCGAAAAGGTTAATACGACAGAGGGCAGGGCGGCATTGCACATGGCACTGCGTGCGCAGCCTGAAGATCGTTTTGAACTCGATGGCGAAAACCTGATGCCGCTGGTTGTCGCTGAGCGAGACCGGTTTTTATCGTATGCGGAGGCAATTCGCGCGGGTGAAATTACCGGCCATACTGGCAAACCTATTGATACGCTGGTCAATATTGGTATTGGCGGATCGCACTTAGGGCCATTGCTGGCAACGGATGCATTGGGCTATCCTTCCGGTTTTAACTGTCACTTTATTTCCGGCGCCGGCGGCCAGGATCTTGATATTACGCTGCACTCGATCGATCCCGAGACGACGCTGTTTATCGTCTGCTCTAAAACGTTTACAACACGCGAAACTATGCTCAACGCTAATGCGGCGCGTGAGTGGTTTATTCAGTGTTTTTCTGAAGCCGCTATTGCCAGCCATTTTGCCGCAGTCTCGATAAACGCTCCGGCCATGGATGCTTTTGGAATTGCCGATACCGCGCGCTTTAGTATCTGGGATTGGGTGGGAGGTCGCTATTCGGTGTGGTCTGCCATCGGTCTTATTGTGGCTATCGCTGCAGGTCGCGATGCCTTTACAGAAATGTTGGCAGGCGCTGCATCCATGGATCGGCACTTCCGTGGCTCACCATGGGCGCAGAATATGCCGGTGATGATGGCGCTCATTGATTTTTGGAATCGCGACTTTTTGCAGAAGAGTAATCATCTTTTCCTGCCTTATGATCGGCGCCTGCATTATTTCCCCGATTACATTCAGCAGCTTGAAATGGAAAGTCTGGGCAAGTCAGTGCGACTTGACGGCACTCCGGTTGATTATCAAACATCGCCTGCGGTTTGGGGCATGAATGGCTCTAATGCGCAGCACTCATTTATGCAGGCATTGCATCAGGGCACTTTGCGCAGCGCGGTTGATTTTTTTGCCGTCGCCAAGCCGGGCCCTAATTACTCCGGTCACAATGCAGAGGGGCAACATGATGTAGCGCTGGCTAGCATGCTGGCACAGGCCGAGGCACTTAAGTCGGGTCGGCAGCTGCATGAGTTGGCGGGGGCAGAAAATGGTCCGCATCGGGTGCAGCGAGGTAATGTACCCAGCAATCTGCTGGTTTTGCATGAACTCAATCCTGCAACTTTGGGTGGTCTGATGGCTCTGTATGAGCACAAGGTGTTCGTGCTTGGCGTACTGTGGGATATAAACCCTTTCGACCAATGGGGTGTTGAGCTAGGTAAGGTTCTGACCAATAAATATGAAGCGCTGCTTGCTGGAGAGATCACGACGACCGAGTCGCGTAATATCGTGACGCTCATACGTGAGTGGCAGCAGGATTAACAAACCCCCTGTGCGTTGCTGCTAATCGATTGCGGCAGTACACTGAAGCCACTGCGGCTCTACAAAATTATCGGATATTGCTATGAAGGTTACCGTTCACGGTACGGGTTATGTGGGTTTGGTGTCGGGCGCTTGTCTGGCGGAGACAGGCAACCAGGTGCTGTGTGTCGATGTCGATGAAGGCAAGGTTGCTGCACTTAAGGCCGGTGACATTCCAATTTTTGAGCCGGGCCTCAGCGATATCGTTAAGCGCAATGTCACGAAGGGGCGGCTAAGCTTTACCACCGATGTTGCCGAAGGCGTAGCGCACGGTGATATTCAGTTTATTGCTGTGGGCACCCCTCCTGATGAGGACGGTTCTGCGGATATGCAGTATGTGCTGGCCGTGGCTAAGACGATCGGCACCTATATGGACGATTACAAAGTGGTCGTTAACAAATCCACAGTTCCGGTGGGCACGGCAGCACGAGTTCGTGACGTCATTGCCGAAACGCTAAAGAAGCGTAACGCAGAGAACGATTTCGACGTGGTATCCAACCCCGAGTTTTTGAAAGAGGGTGCTGCTGTCTCCGATTTCATGAAACCCGATCGGATTATTATTGGCACCAATAGCGAGCGCGCCCGCAGTCAGTTGGTAAGGCTGTATGAGCCTTTTAATCGCAACCACATCCGGATGATTGTGATGGATGAGCGTTCGGCTGAACTCACTAAGTACGCGGCTAACGCGATGCTCGCCACTAAGATTAGTTTTATGAACGAGATGTCGAACCTGGCCGAGCGCTTGGGTGCTGATATCGAATCTGTGCGCATTGGTATTGGCTCTGACCCGCGCATCGGCTACGAGTTTATTTATCCGGGGGCGGGCTACGGTGGCTCGTGTTTCCCTAAAGATGTTCGCGCTTTGGAAAGTTTAGGCAAGAGCGTCGACTATGATGCTGAGCTGATTCGTGCTGTAGAGAATGTGAATAACCGTCAGAAGCTTGTTCTTGCTGAGAAGGTGCGGCGCTATTTTGGCGGTTCGATGGCGGGCAAAACCATTGCTATATGGGGGCTGTCGTTCAAGCCCAATACGGATGACATGCGTGAAGCACCCAGTCGCGAATTCATCAAAGCCTGTCTTGAAGATGGCGCTGTAGCCAGAGCCTATGACCCCGAGGCGCGTGAAGAGACCCAACGTATTTTTGGCGACACGCCCGGGTTACAGATTTGCGATACGGCTGAAGGCGCGCTGGAAGGTGCAGACGCACTGGTTATCATGACCGAATGGCGGGAGTTTAGGAGCCCGGATTTCGACCTCATTAAAGAGCGTCTGCGACACCCGGTTATCTTTGACGGGCGTAATCTGTACGATCCGGCCTCGGTGAGAGCTGAAGGCCTGGAGTATTTCGCCATCGGCAGGCAATCGGTATAGCTTTTTGCGTGCTTCAGATCACTTATGTAAATCAGCAACATCTGCTTATGTCGACTGATTCAATGCAAAAGCCAGCGAAATTGGCTAATGTTTGTTGTCTAGTGCGTATCATCTTTCTAGTCGGGCCAGAATGCTGGCAACGGCAAGGGTAGAATACGCTCAGTATTTTTTGGCGGGTCCACAGGAAAGTCATTGCACATGGTCGATCAAGCAGACGAATTGCCGTTAATTATTGTCGAGTCCAAGCGCAGCTGGGGCTTTGTCGATTTTCGCGAGCTCAATCATTACCGCGACTTACTCTACTTTATGGTCTGGCGTGCTATCAAGGTGGCTTACGCGCAGAGCATTGGCGGTTTGGCCTGGGCGGTCGTTCAACCCGCGATGCAGATTATGGTGTTTACGGTGATCTTCGGAAACCTGGTGGATATTGGTTCCGATGGCGTTCCCTATTTGTTGTTCTCAACCGTAGCGATTGTTCCATGGTCGTATATGAGTGGCACGATGGCCGCATCCAGTAGCAGTCTGATTGGTAACGCTCAAATGCTCGGTAAGGTGTACTTTCCGCGAATTATTTATCCGTTAACCCCTATCGTTTCCAGTCTCGTCAATTTTGGTATCTCATTGGTTCTGATTGTGGCCGTAATGATCTATTACAAGGTCATGCCGACGATGAATATGTTTCTGTTACCGCTGCTGCTGGTCATGATGATGATGGTGCCGCTGGCCTTTGGTTTATGGTTGTCGTCACTGGCTATTCGTTATCGTGACGTTGCTATTGTGATGGGCTATTTCATGCGCATGTTGATGTACACGGCACCTATTCTTTATCCGTCTACATCCATCTCCGATGAGATGCGTTGGTGGTATGTACTGAATCCTATTGTAGGTGTCATTGAGGGCTTCCGTTCGGCCTTGCTGGGTGCGTCGCCGGCGATGTTTATCCGTTGGGATTCATTGCTCGTCAGTTTTGCAATGTTGGTGTTTCTTGTCGTTACAGGTGCGGTCTATTTCCGGCGCATGGAGCGCTTGGTGGTGGATGTAATCTGATGACAAAGCGGACCCTGGCTGTAGAGAATATTAGTAAGTTGTACCGCATTGGTGTTCCCGATGTGTCGAAGCATAATGCTAGCAACCCCTTGCTGCGGGCCCTGACCAAGCCATTTGCCAACTTCCGTAAATACCGGTCGCTGTATAGTTTTACTGAAGCAGAGTTGAGTGGCGCGGAGGAGGGCCCGGATATTCTCTGGGCTTTACGTGACGTGTCTTTTGACATTCATCCTGGCGACGTTGTGGGTGTGGTCGGTGCCAATGGTGCCGGCAAGTCGACGCTGCTGAAAGTGATTTCGAGAATTACGCCACCTACTAAAGGCCGGCTACAGGTGCGCGGCAGAGTTAGTTGTCTGCTTGAAGTAGGTACGGGCTTTCATGGTGAGTTAACGGGCCGCGAAAACATTTATATGAGTGGCACCATTCTTGGCATGCGCAAGCATGAGGTGGATGCAAGCTTCGATGATATTGTTGAGTTTTCCGGTATTGGCAAGTTTATTGATACGCCGGTAAAGCGCTATTCGAGTGGCATGTCGGTGCGACTTGCGTTTGCTGTTATGGCCCATCTGGAACCCGATCTACTGATTATCGATGAAGTACTAGCGGTGGGTGATGCTGAATTCCAGCGCAAGTGCCTTAACCAGATGAGTGAAGCTGGCGATCGTGGCCGCACGGTCATGTTCGTTTCGCACAATATGTCGGCTGTGGCGCGGTTGTGTAAGCGGGGGCTCTTTATGAAGGGCGGGAAGTTGGTGCAGGACGGACCAATTGCTGATGTGGTGTATTCCTACATGACAGCCGGTGGTAGCAGTTCAGCTGAGCGGGTTTGGCCGGATATGAGTGAGGCGCCCGGTGATGACAGTGTGCGTTTGCATTCAGTAACGGTGGTTTCTGAGGTCGGTACGCCTACAGGTACCATCGACATCGGCCACGCTATGGGCATTCGGATTACCTTCGATGTGCTTGAGCCCGGTCACCAGTTGGCACCGTATATCACGATGGTGTCAGATGGCGGTATTGATCTGTTTTCATCGGCAGACTCCAACCGACAGTTTGAATCTGCGCCCCGTGAAGTCGGCCGCTATAGCTGCATCTGTTGGGTGCCATCGGAGTTTCTTGCCGAGGGTACTCATTATGTGCGCGTAGTCATGCGGGCCATGAATCGTCAGAAACTCGCCTTCCGCGAATCAGATGTGGTGGCTTTCAATGTTATTGATGAGAACAACTCCGGCTTCGGCACGGCATGGTGGGAAGGTAAACCGAAAGGCGTGGTTCGCCCGAACCTCGACTGGACCTATGAGTACACTTCGCCAGATATGGTTATAGAGGGCTAGAGTGGCGTTGTTTGCCTCTAGCCTAGCTGTCTAATCCCAGAGATAGGTGAGTGTAATGCCCGTCTGATTCGAGGTGCCGCGTTGAGAAGTATCCCCGAACGAAGTGTTGTTCGCACGATACGTATAGACAAAACTCGTTACCCAATTGCGCTTGAAGCGCCATGCCAGATTCCCACCGCCACTAAACAAAACAAACGTGCTCTCGGCACGCGCAACCGCATTAACGGCGGTCTGGTCGATGGCATTAACGAGAATCGTGCCAGTGATGGATTCGGATAAACGACGTCGTGCCAATATATTGATGGTGATTTGCGAGTTCTCAAAGCCCAGAGATGAGGGCACGATAGCCTGACTTAATAGCACGCTGAAATTGTTGAGTTCGGTAATGTGATTCAGTGTCAAATTGTAGATCGTGTTGGTGCTTTTTGCGCCTGTTTGAAAAATGGTGAGTGTGGTTAGATCTACAGGAAACAGCACATCCTGAGTGGTCGAGGTCTCGGTGCGACCAATACTCAAGCCCATATTGGTTCGTTCACTAAATGAGTAGGTGGTATCAAACGTAAGGCCAATGCTTTCGGAGGTGTTGGTAAGCTCAATATCAATCAGCGGAATACGGGCCAACCTTGATGATTCAAAATCACGAGCAGCGCCTGTCAAACCAACGCTCCAGCGAGCCGTTATACGGCGGTCATAGCCGAGTTGAAATTGCTTGTTGGTGTTGTCGGCACGGTTGGTTTTCTCTAGCTTAAAGTTGGTGCCGAAATATCTGAATCCGGCCGATACTGTATCCTTTCGGGTGAGTTCATAGCGCCACTCAGGTGCAATCTGGTAGCGTTGCACTCGGTCATCAACACGCAGCGAGTTGCCGGTGGCACCGGTACCCGGCGTGGTGTCAACGCCATCACCGAATTCATCCGTGAGCAGCCCGACATTTCTGTAGTCAACAATTAGACTTAGATCATTCCTTTGCATTTGGTAATTAGCGTTTGAATTCACGAAAAAGTCGGTAGTTTCGAGGTCGCTATCATCGGCGTCTGGGTAGTAAGTGCGGGAGATGCGCGGCGCTAAATCAATGAAAAGTTGGGACGTTGAGTATTCCATCGTGGCGCGCGCCTGGGCGCGTCCAAAGGACGTTGCCTGGCGCTTAAATGGGGAATCGTCAGGGCGCAGCGTGGGATTGTCGTTATAGAGCCAGCTGGCCGAGACATTAGCCTTCGTATTCCACGAATCAGCCAGCGACGGCAGCGGAGTGATCAGAACCACCATCCCCACCATGACAGTGCAAAGACCGGCCCTGCTAGCGCCGCAACTAAAATTCAGCAAAAGCTTACGACTCTATTAAGGAACAACAACGACATCGCCCGGCTGTAGGATGATGTTTTGCTCAAGACTTTTGCCGCGTTCCAGATCGCTATAGCGAAAGGGGATAGCCATGCGCACGTGACCTTTGCGACGCAGAATCGTAATGTCATTAACATCGGCAAACGGTGTCATGCCGCCGGCCAGTGCCAGTGCCTGCATTACATCAACCCGTGGGTTCACCAGAAAATCGCCCGGACGGTTGACCTGACCGATAACGAAAACCCGATTGCCGCCGATTTGTAATGTTGACACGGTGACCACGGTATCCGGAATGTAGCGCGCCAGCTTTTCCGTAATGCTTATCCGGATTTCATCAACGGTTCTGCCCACGGCTTCAACATCGCCGGCCAACGGGAAGGTGAAGAAACCATCAGGTCGCACCAGCACTTCTGCTTGCAGATCGGCTTCCTTCCACACCGAGATAGAGAGGACGTCGCCGGGATTAACGGTATAAGGGTCCAGTCTGGCCGCCCGGATAAGCTCTTCCTGTTCTGCGGATTCGCCTTCGATAGCTAATGCAGTCGTGCTGAAGCAAGTCAGAGTAAGGAGAATAAAGCCGAAGTGTTTTAAGCGTTCCATGAAAGCCATCCATTTCTATAGTGATCTATATCCGGCGACCGTGCCCTTAAGGGCCTTTAGTTCGCCTTAGTTTGTTCCTGAAGCGCTGTTGCCCCGGCGCCGATGCTGCATTGTAAGACCAGAGCACATGAATTTCCTTGAATTAACCCGCATTTCCGGAAAATGCCCGACTCCAGCCGCTAGTATTTCTAATATTAGGGGGAGTATTGCGCGGGCTTATTGATTCGGTGGGCTGTGCAAGAACTGATTTACATAATACTGGTTCCAGTCAGATTCTAGAACCCTTTTGCTGCAAGGGCTTGGTGGAAGAGGTGATTGCTGCATTATGTCTTAAACCTGTGATGGGTATCACGTTGGCAATATGGCTTTTTCCTGATACTAGAAGTAGATAGAATAAAAGGTTGGAATGAGGAGCTAGTTAGTATGAGCTCGATAGCGATATCGTTTTTGGCATTTTTAGTGACGCCGGCAATTATCGTCGTGTTACGGCCGCTCGCGTTGCGCGTGGGCTTGGTTGATGTTCCTAATCCACGCAAGAGCCACACAGGTCAGGTTCCGCTGATTGGTGGCGTTGCTATTTTTATGAGCGTGATCCTGTTGTTGTCGGGACATCTGATTTTGTCTGATGCATTGGTCACTATTGCGAATTCGCCAGTCTCGTTTTTGCTTGCTACGCTTATTCTTATCATTATCGGTGTCTGGGATGATCTAAAAGATCTTTCCGCCTATGCACGATTCGGCGCACAGACCTTGGCCGCGCTAATTATGGTGTATGGCGCCGGGATTGTGCTGACTGATCTGGGTGAATTAAATTTGCTGGGTGGCACCTTGTACCTCAGCTACATGTCTATACCGTTCACCATTTTTGCGACGCTTGGTATTATCAATGCCGTTAACATGTGCGATGGCCTCGACGGTCTTAGTGGCAGCTTGTCCCTAATGTCGCTTTTGGGTCTTGGTGCCGCGAACCTTTTGTGGGGCAGCTACGATCCGATTATTGGTTTGATGGCCGCCAGCATTGCAGGCTTTCTCATATTTAATATGCGTACATTCTGGCGCGACAAGGCTTGGGTTTTTTTGGGCGATGCCGGCAGCATGATGATTGGCATGACACTCTCGTGGTTGGCCATTAGCATGTCGCAGGGTGAGGCAAGGGTGATTAGCCCCGCTGCTGCATTATGGTTTTTGATGGTGCCTGTGTTTGATGCGGTGTGCATGATGATTCGCCGAATAGTGCATAAACGCTCTCCATTCAAGGCGGATAAAGAGCATTTGCATCATATCTTTTTACTCGCTGGCTTCACTGTTAGCGAGACAGTTGCGATTATGACCGGCTTCGCCCTATCCGTTGTGCTGGTTGGCCTGGGCGGCATGTACCTCGGTATTTCAGATGCCGTCATGGCAGCGGCTTTCGTGGCCGCGGGTATGTTGTATTTCTGGGTCATTATGCGGGCCTGGCGGGTCATGACGTTCTTGCGCCGTTCTATCTGTCGCCGCAAAAAATCAGCGCATACGGAACACATTTATAATGAGCGCCGCAAGAATAGTAATTCATACTATGAAGGCCCTGAGCGACGTCGTGGCCCTGATCGTCGTAAGGCTCGTACTGCGAGTTATGCCTCTTCCAAAAAATCCGGAATCACTTGAGGATTGCAACAGTCATCCTCTCTGTCGGCGAAGGGGGCTTTTTAGGGATTGCTGAGCCACGCGCTCGAGAGAACCAATTCTCCTTCATACCGGTAGCGACCTTGCAGTTGGCCGACCAGCTCTGTTGAGGCTTTTGCTGTGTGCGGAATTGCCCGGTAACTAAAGCCGTCATCCGCGAGCTCTACCTGCATCTCGGTAAAGTCTATGAATTGTCTTACTGTGGGCCAGAGGCATTTATAGATGCTCTCCTTGATACTAAATAGCAATTTAGCGCGGTCACCCGCAGCCTCTTCGGTGAGCATGAGTCGACTAAATTCGTGCAGCTCTTCTTCCCGGCAAATCGCTTTAAACAGTTTTTCGTCTAGCGGTATGGCCGCTTCCATGTCGAGCCCTATGCCGCGGTAGGCGCTGCGCGGCGCTACCGCGGCGGCAGCGTATTGCAGCGTATGCGAGATAGTGCCACTGACCGAACCGGGCCACAGCGGCTCGCGATTAGGTCCTTTGTCGATAGCGTGCGGAGCTATGCCCAGTTGCGCGAGGGCGAGCCTGGCGCAGTGTCGACCGTGAATGAACTCGTTGTAGCGCTTTTCCGCCATCTTCCGTGCCAGTTCGGTCTCAACGCCCAGCAGGCTGGCCTCAAGCGGTAGCTTGGCAGAGAACACAACGGCAATGTCCGCTGGCAGTAGCCCGCGGAGCGGGTTTAGGTTTGAGAGTGTAGAGTTATTCGTCATGGTAGATACAGTGTGCCAAAAAAAATGGCGGCTGTGGTGCCGACCTGCAGTTTGCCCAAATTTTGCGGTTGAGGGCGCGGGCGGTCTGCTAGAATCCGCCGCCAGCACTCTGATATTTTGAAGCATTGAGTTAGAACTATGACTATCCGTACTCGTTTCGCCCCAAGTCCTACCGGCCATTTGCATATTGGCGGTGTGCGTACGGCATTGTTTTGTTGGTTATACGCCAAAAAACACCAGGGCGAGTTCTTGTTGCGCATTGAAGATACTGATCGTGAGCGCTCTACGCAGGCGTCCGTCGATGCCATTCTTGATGGCATGGCCTGGACCGGGCTCGATTATGAGGGTGCTGCGGTGTTGCAGTCAGACCGCTTTGACCGTTACCGCGAGGTTGCTGATCAGTTGCTGGCCTCGGGACACGCGTATCACTGTTACTGCAGTAAAGAAGATCTCGACGACATGCGCGCTGCGCAAACGGCGAGAGGGGAGAACCCCCGCTACGACGGCCGGTGCCGCACAGCGCCTACTTCGGGTGATACGCCGGTGGTGCGCTTTAAGACGCCCACCGAGGGTACTGTCACGGTGAATGATCTGATTCATGGTGATGTAACGTTTGAGAACAGCCAGCTTGATGATCTGGTGATTATTCGTTCCGATGGCTGGCCCACGTATCACTTTAGTGTGGTAATTGATGACCATGACATGGCAATTACGCATGTGTTTCGTGGCGATGATCATCTCAATAACACACCACGTCAGATTCACATGATCGAAGCGCTAGGCTACTCTCGGCCTTTCTATGCGCACATGCCGATGATTCTGGGCGCCGACGGCGCGCGCTTGTCGAAGCGTCATGGTGCGGTGAACGTGATCGGTTACAAGGATGAGGGCTATTTGCCAGAGGCGCTGATCAACTACCTGGTGCGGCTCGGCTGGTCGCACGGTGATGATGAGTTGTTTACCCTCGAACAAATGATTGAGCTCTTTGATATTGCCGACGTTAACTCGGCAGCCTCCCGTTTTGATAATGAGAAACTGGACTGGGTCAACCAGCAATATATTATTGCCGGTAACGGCACGCAGCATGGTGCAGAGTTGCAAGCCCAGCTTGAAGCGTTGGGTCTTGATGTCGGTGCAGGTCCGGCGCCCGGAGATGTTTATGATGCATTTAAAGAGCGCGCGGTAACCCTGAAAGCCATGGCAGAAAGCATGCGCTGGTTATACGCGGACTTTAGCGAGTTTGATGCAAATGCGGCCAAGAAGAATCTTCGGCCGGTCATTAAAGAGCCCTTGATCACGTTACGCCAGAGCTTGTCGGAGCTCGGTGAATGGACTGCCGCCAATGTGCACGGGGCTATTCAAGCAACGGCAGATGAGTTTGAACTGAACTTTGGTAAGCTGGGTCAGCCATTGCGGGTAGCAGTGACGGGTTCCGGTGTCTCGCCGCCTATCGATGTGACGGTTGCCCTAGTTGGTAAAGAACGCAGTTTGCAGCGTCTCGATTTGGCGCTTGATTTCATTGCAGCGCGCGAAGCGCAAGGCTAACTTCATGACAGGTTCTGAGCAGTCTAAAGAGAAGGTCATGGAGTGGCGCGAACTGAACCGTGTCGCTGATTCAGAGCAGAGTGTCAGCAATTTTAATCATCTCGCCAAACGCTTGCGTCGCCATGTGGCTCAGGCAGTGACCGATTACAACATGATTAACGATGGCGATAAGGTCATGGTCTGTTTGTCGGGCGGTAAAGATTCCTATGCCATGCTCGATCTGTTGCTGGCGCTGCAGAAAGTCGCACCTATTAGCTTTGAGTTGGTCGCTGTAAACCTCGATCAGAAACAGCCCGGTTTTCCCGAGCATGTGTTGCCCGAGTACCTGTCCAAACTTGGTGTCGACTATCACATCATCGAAAAAGATACGTATTCTGTGGTGCAGCGGGTGATTCCCGAAGGCAAAACAACCTGCGGTCTATGCTCGCGCTTGCGTCGCGGCACGTTGTATGAATATGCCGATAAGATTGGCGCTAACCGCATGGCGTTAGGTCATCATCGCGACGACATTGTGGAGACACTGTTTCTAAATTTATTTTATGGCGGCAGATTGGCCGCTATGCCGGTGAAGTTGAAATCGGATAACGGCAATAACGTGGTGATCCGTCCTCTGGCCTATTGTCGCGAAGGCGACCTACAAAAGTTTGCCGATTACCGCGGTTTTCCGATTATTCCTTGCAACCTCTGCGGCTCGCAGGAGAACCTACAGCGGCAAAACATCAAGGCCATGTTGCAGGGCTGGGAGCGCGAGAACCCGGGCCGTGTGCGCAGCATTTTTGCGGCCATTAAAAACGTGCAGCCCAGTCAGTTGGCGGATCAGACTCTGTTTGATTTTGCTGGCTTAGAAGTTGATGGCCTGCTTGAGGGCTTGTTAAAGTCCGAGATTGATTCCGGCGAGTAGGCCAGTTACGGAAATTCTTTGTGGCAGGCCGGGCATTCGGTCTTTCTAAACAGCGACCCGTACCAACTGGCATCTTTGGTGGCTTCCCACAACCATAAGCTACGGCAATCGCCGCAGCGAATAGTGACAATACCAAATACGTAGGCAGCAACGGCAAGGACTGTGCCTGCGATCATGCTAATCCCTAGGCCTGGAAACAGCGGTGCGAACGAGCCCACCGTCAGGCCAACAATCGCTATCGAGAGCTTCCAGAGTTGACCCGAGGTTTTTATGACGGAGTTATTAAGCATGCTCGGATATTCGCAGTTAGTAGAAGCAGAGTTTGAATTGTAATCTTTTTCACAACGCTATTTTCCTACTAATCGTCGGTAAAAGACCTAGTTGCATTGATTTGTATCGCGCCGTTGTTAGCCTATAAAAAATTACCCAAGATGGTTTGGCAATGAACTCGAACAGAGTGTCGGCAGTATCCATAAAAAAACCCACCAAAAGGTGGGCTTTTTTACGAAGGATGGCGTCCCCAAGGGGATTTGAACCCCTGTTGCCGCCGTGAAAGGGCGAAGTCCTAACCGCTAGACGATGGGGACGCAGGTTTGGTGCATGTCGGTATTGGTGGAGCTAGGCGGGATCGAACCGCCGACCTCTTGCATGCCATGCAAGCGCTCTCCCAGCTGAGCTATAGCCCCGCGCGACCGAGGCGAGAATGTACGCGAGCACCCTAGTGGTGTCAACCGAAAAAGCCGCCGGATATTTCCCATCGCGGGCTAATTTTTGATTTGCTGGCATCACGCATTCAACTTAATTGTTCGAAAAGTCTTATAACTTGCTGTCTGCTATGACAAAATAGCGGCGTTATTTTTGGGGGTGAGCGCGACCATGCTAGCTTTGACTTACTTGTATTTTTTGGCTGCAGCGGCCGGCGTGCTGCTCGGCGGCTATTCGCTGTTGGCGGGGCAGAGCCGCATTCTCCGTTGGCGGATTGCCGCCGTTATGGGCGCTGTGGCTATCTGGGCGCTCAGCTATCTGTTTGCTCCTGATACTGGCAGCACCATTGGCGCCGCTAGTGTGGTGGTTGAGTTATTGCTGCTGGCGTCCTGGTGCCTGCTCATTGAACGGCTATTGCGCGGCCCCTATCTGCAATCCATGCCGGAGCAGGTACGGCGTGGAGTGCGCTGGATCTGGTTTCTGGTGCTGCTGGCCTGTGCGATCACGTTGTTACCGGTTCGCGAGGTTGAGCGGGTTTTTCCGGATGCCGACGTCTATTTAATGGCGCTGCTCACGCTTGATCTTCTGGGGCTGGCATTGGCTGCCCAGTTTTTTGGTGAGGCGACCATTGATCAGGAGTCCTCCCTAAAACTCATTTGTATCGCGGCTGTTCTGGTGGTTGGCTCGCAGGCGCTCATGGCGACCGTGGCATTCTTATCGCATCAGGTGCCACCGTGGATGATGTTGCTCAGAGTGGTAAGCATGATTGCGGCACTCACGCTGATCGTTCGGGCCTGGCGCACTAATCCTCAATGGTCTCTGGCGGTATTCGTGTCACCGCGGGCACGGGCCTATGCCTCGAAGCTCGCGGCGGTAAGTGCGCAGCTGGCACTTATTCTTGTGCTGACTCCGTTCTTCCGGAGCTTTGATTCGAGGACGGCAATGTTGGCCGGCTCGGTCTTCGCATTGGCTTCATTCGGCCTGCTGTTTCTGCTGCTATTTTCAGACAGTTTGCGTGCGCAGCTGCGGGTGTATATCAGCAAACATTTTCTGCCATTTCGCTATGACTATCGCGAAGAGTGGCTAAGGCTCATCGATACACTCGCGGCGCCGTCAGAAGACACACCCTTGCCCCAGCGAGCTATTCAGGGCGTGGCGCAGATTGTTAATAGTCCAGCCGGTGTGCTGTGGTTACGCGATAGCCCGCAGAATCCGTTTCATAGTGTGGCCGGTTGGAACACAGAAGGCTGGACCGATGTGAACGTCGATCCCGCTGACCCAGTGGTGCGCTTCATGGCGGAGCGAAACTGGATTCTGGATACCGCCGAGATCAACCGGCGTCCTGATCTATATCCCGGTATCACCCGTCCTGCATGGCTGGAACAATTCCCTGATGCCTTACTGATTGTGCCGCTTATTAGTAATGAGGCATTGCTTGGTTTTGTGGTGCTGTTTCAATCCAGTTCATCGTTCCGGCTTACGTTCGAAGAGATCGATTTATTGCGTACCTCCGGTAGACAGGTTGCGGCGTATCTCGCGCAGTATCTTGCCGATCAGCAACTCTCTGAAGCGAAGCAATTTGAAGCCTTTAATCGCCTTACAGCGTTTGTTATGCACGACCTGAAAAACCTGATTGCGCAACAATCACTGATGGTGCGAAACGCCGCCAAGCACAAAGGTAATCCGGCGTTTTTCGAAGATGCGATGGCTACGATTGATAATTCAGTGGGCCGCATGAACAAGTTGCTGGCGCAATTGCAGACGGGCAAGACTGATCGCCCACGACGCTCAGTAAAGGCTGCAGAGATTGTGCGTGATGCAGTAGATCGCTGTGCAGGTCGCGGCCCTGCGCCTGAATTTAATGATAAGGACAGTTCGGTCGGCATTATGGTCGATAGAGAAGGGCTGGCGTCGGTGCTCGCGCATCTTATTCGCAATGCTCAGGAAGCGACGGCCGAGGATGGCTACGTGCGCATTTGTGTCGATACCATTGCCGCACAGGCGCAGATTACGATTGAAGATAATGGCAGTGGCATGGATGGTGAGTTTATTCGCGAGCGATTGTTCCGGCCGTTTGATTCCACCAAGGGCAGTCAGGGTATGGGCATTGGCGTCTATCAGGCACGTTCTTTTGTGCTGGCTGCCGGAGGCTCGTTTGAGGTCGAATCAGAGCGTGATGCAGGCACACGTATTACTATTCGGCTACCGGCCAGGGATGTGGGCCGGTGAGCATAATTTTGTTGAGGGCAGTTCCCGAGGGAGTACGGTTTGGCGAGTAACGAACAGAAACAAAAACACCTGTTGATTGTCGAGGATGATCCCGGCCTGCAGAGCCAGTTGCGCTGGTGTTTTGAAGACTACGAGGTGCTGATTGCCGAAGACCGTGAGTCCGCATTAGCCGAATTGCGCCGTCATGAGCCGGGCGTGGTTTTGCAGGATCTGGGCCTGCCGCCTGATCCTGAAGGCGTGAGTGAAGGTCTGGCCACCTTGCAGGAGATTCTCGCTTTACGGCCCGAGACCAAAGTGATTGTGGTGACCGGTCATGGCGATCAGGAAAATGCTGTTCGCGCGGTCGGATTAGGCGCCTATGATTTCTATCAGAAGCCCGTCGATGATGATATTTTACACTTGATTGTGCAGCGCGCTTATCAGATGTTTGAACTGGAGCAAGAGAATCAACGCTTGTTGCGCAATGAAGGTTTCTCGCCCCTCGATGGCATTATTGCGGCCAGCGACAAAATGCTCGAGGTCTGCCGCATTGTCGAGAAGGTTGCACCAACCAACGCCACCACGCTGTTGCTCGGCGAGAGTGGCACTGGTAAAGAACTACTGGCGCAGGCACTGCATCGGTTAAGCCATCGCGCGGAGAAAAAATTTGTCGCAATTAACTGCGCCGCTATCCCCGAAAACCTGCTTGAGAGCGAACTGTTCGGTCATGAGAAGGGCGCGTTTACCGGCGCTGTAAAGCAGACTCAGGGCAAAGTGGAGTTGGCCGAGGGCGGCACGTTGTTTCTTGATGAGATTGGCGACATGCCCATGTCCTTGCAGGCCAAGCTGCTGCGCTTCCTGCAGGAGCGGGTTGTTGAACGGGTGGGAGGTCGCATCGAAATTCCTGTCGATGTGCGCGTGGTTTGTGCCACCAATAAAAACCTGCAGCAATGTATTGCTGATGGCACGTTCCGTGAAGATCTGTTTTACCGGATTAGTGAGATAACGATCAATATACCGCCGCTTCGGGAGCGTACCGGGGAACGAATTATTCTTGCGCGTGCGCTATTAGCCAAGCACTCCGCAGCACAGGGCCGAAGTTTGAAGGGCTTTTTGCCTGACGCAGAACGTGCTATTCAGAATCACAGTTGGCCGGGCAACGTTCGCGAGCTTGAGAACAAAATCCGCGGGGCTATTATCATGGCCGAGGGCAAGCAAGTCACCTCAGCTGATCTTGGGTTGGCGGAAGATGCCCCGGCTGAAGATTTGAACCTACGTGAAGTGCGCCGTCATGCCGAGGTAGCAGCGATTCGCCGCGCGCTGGCACATGCATCAGGCAATATCTCGAAGACTGCGAAAATGCTGGGTATTACACGCCCGACGCTGTATGACCTGTTGGATAAGTACGATATTCAGGTGCCCAAGTAGCGGGCTTGAGGTAACGGTTTAGTCGGCTGGGTTCTTTTGCAGTTTGCGTTCCCAGGCCAGCGAGGTGCTAACGATAGTGTCGAGATTGTCGTAGTGCGGTTGCCAGCCGAGTACGGTGCGAATTTTTTCGGCTACCGCAATCAGTGAATCGGGGTCGCCTGCGCGACGTGGTTCTTCAATGACATTGAGCGGTGAAGCATTTGCCTTTTCGACGGCAGCAATCACTTCACGCACGCTGTAACCATGCCCGTAGCCGGCATTCAGTGTTACCGACTCGCCGCCATTGCGCAGGTAGTTAAGCGCTTTGAGATGGGCATTGGCAAGATCTTCCACATGAATGTAATCGCGCACGCCGGTGCCATCAGGGGTGTCGTAGTCGCTGCCAAATACTGAAACCTGTTGGCGTTTGCCCACAGCTGTTTCGCAGGCCACTTTGGTGAGCAGCGTGGCGTTCTTGGTGGATTGACCGATACGCCCCTCCGGGTCACAGCCGGCGACATTGAAATAGCGCAGCGCCACATGGCGTAAGTCAGTGGCTGCCGATAAATCGCGCAGCATCCATTCGGTCATGAGCTTTGAGGTGCCGTAGGGATTAATAGGTGCTGTCGTCGTATCTTCAGCCGCCTTGCCATCCGGTGGGGTGCCGTAGACAGCGGCCGTTGACGAAAAGATAAAATGACTCACGCCCGCATCGCTGGCGCATTCCAGCAGGTTGCGACTGGAGCACGTGTTGTTCCGATAGTACTTTAGCGGGTCAGAGACTGACTCTGGCACAATGGTATGTGCCGCAAAATGCAAAATGGCGCCGATATCGTGTTCTTGCAATAGTTTGCTGACGAGCGTTTTATCGCCAGTATTGCCCACATAGAAGGCGCCGCCTAGCACGGCTGAGCGAAAGCCTGTCGAGAGGTTGTCGAGTATTACGACCCGTTCACCGGCCTCAACCAACTGGCGTACGACATGACTGCCAATATAGCCGGCTCCGCCGGTAACAAGTATGCCGTTTTTTGCCATGATGTCCGCTCGCCTTTGCTTTCAGAATTAACTGCCGATTATCGGCGATTGAACAACTATTATCCGTGAACTGAGTTCCGCTGTCATGTTTCCTGCCCAGAGGTGCTAGTGGGGCTGCTATTGACCTGTTACGGCGAGCGCGACACCATAAAGAGATCACCGCCTCTATTGAATACCCAGCGCATGCCATTCATTGTCGACAATACAGACCCAGAAACTGCCCACAGGCTGCTCGCACCCGGCGAGCCTGCTACTTTTAGCGTGCTGAATTATCAGCTACTAAGCGACCCGCTATTCCCCATGTATGGCCATGCCAGTGCGCGGATTCCGCGCAACCCGCAACAGTTGCGAGTTGCCGCCGTGGCCGTGGTCCGCTTTTTAGCGCGCAAGACGGCGGCTGATTTATGAGTGCTTTTGTTAGCAGCACAAGTCGCCTGCCCCCAGTTCGAGAAACGTTAATTTCGGTAGCGCCGATGATGGAGCGGACAGATCGGCATTGCCGGTATTTTATGCGGCTGTTATCGCCTGATGTGCGTTTGTACACAGAAATGGTCAATGCCAATGCAATTCTGCGTGGCGACCCGGAGCGGCATCTGCGTTATGCGCCTGCCGAACATCCGGTTGCGTTGCAGTTGGGTGGCAATGAGCCGGATAAATTAGCGGCGGCGGCACGTATTGCGCATGACTATGGCTACGATGAAATCAATCTGAATGTGGGCTGCCCGAGTGATCGTGTGCGTTCCGGTGCATTTGGGGCTTGTCTGATGGCTGAGCCGGCGCTGGTTGCCGAGTGTGTCGCGGCGATGAATGCGGCGGTGCCTATTCCGGTAACGGTTAAAAATCGTATCGGTATTGATGACGGCGTGATCTGCAACGACAGTTTTGAGTTCCTCGAGAGCTTTACCCGGCAGGTCGCTGCTGCCGGGTGCGAGCTCTTTATTGTGCATGCGCGCAAAGCCGTGCTGGGTGGTCTCAGTCCGAAGCAAAATCTAAATATTCCACCGTTGCGCTATGAGGTGATTGCCAATCTGAAGGTCAGTCATCCGGAGTTGCGGATACTCATTAATGGCGGCATCAGAGATGTTGCGGGCACGCAGGAGCAGTTGCAGTATGTCGATGGCGTGATGATTGGCAGGCAAGCGTATAAAGAACCGTACCTGCTGGTCGAGTTACAGCAGGCGTTGTTTGGCGACGAAGCGTATGTCGCACCTTTGCGGCGTGAGGTTCTGCGTGCGATGGCGGAGTACGCCATCACGGCGCTCACTGGTTATACCCGCATGCATCATATAACCCGTCATATGGCAGGCTTATATGCTGGCGCACCCGCAGCCCGTCAGTGGCGTCGTGAATTAGCGGCCGCACAAACACCCGACGATTTGCATCGGCTCGCCGATTCAGATGTCTCTCAGGAGCCCTAGGCGGCGCTTGCTTAATCGTCTGTTGCACATAACAATGGGCGAGAAGGTCGCTACGTAAAAGGGTCCATCAGTGGTTCAATACAGAACAATCTTGCAGCACAAAGCAGCGGTGCCGTTTGCTTTGAGAAGGGGATACACATGGCAGCCCGTGAAAAAGACGTTGATAAGCGACTGACAATGGCAGAGCGTGCGGATAAGCACGAACTGTACGAAGAAGCTGTGCAGAATGTCGAAGAAGAGGTTTTGTTCTTTAAAAAGACATTTAAGAAGATTACCGGCCGTCGCGCCTATGTGTTTCGTGAGGATTTCTGCGGTACTGCCAGTGCGGCTTGCGAATGGGTGCGGCAGGGGGATGAGTTTCGAGCGATCGGCGTTGATTTGTGTGCAGAGACTCTGCAGTGGGGACGCGATAACCGGGTCAATAGCTTGTCAGCTGAGCAGCAATCCCAGTTAAAGCTTGTTGAAGGTAACGTATTAGATACGCCGAGCGAGCTTGCCGATATTCTCGGGGCATCAAATTTTAGCTACTGGTGTTTTCATACCCGTGCTGAGCTGCTGGCTTACTTCAAAGTGGCATATCAGAATATTAAAGATGATGGTTTGTTCTTTCTGGATATTTACGGCGGCTCCGAAGCCTTCGAAGAGCTTAAAGAAAAAACCAAGCACGATAACTTCACCTATGTGTGGCATCAGAAGAAATATTATCCGGTAACGGCCGAATATGTTTGTCATATTCATTTTCACTTTCCTGACAAGTCGAAGATGAAGAAGGCGTTTACCTATCACTGGCGTCTCTGGACCCTCCCGGAAGTGCGCGAACTACTGGTCGAAGCTGGTTTTGGCAAGAGCACGGTGTATTGGGAAGGCTCTGATGAAGACGGCGATGGCAATGGCGTTTTTGAGCCGGAAGAGCGTGGCGAGGCTGATGCTGGGTGGATTGCTTACGTTATCGCCGCGAAGTAGTGGGCCAGAGTAGGGCGTTTCTGCGAAACAGTCGCTAGCGGAGTTACGCCGGATTGATTAGGTTCTCTGCAGGCTACTGAAGCCTAATGTATCGAATATAATAATTTCCCTATTTAACGTAATGCTTCAGCACACAAACCTCATGGGCACAGAGCAAGAACTCGCAATACTATTTTCCGACGTGGTCGGCAGTACCCAGCTTTACGAAAAACTGGGCGATGATATGGCGCGGGAGACTGTTCAGCAGGCCGTCGAGCAGATGAAACGCGCCACCACTGAGAATAACGGCACTGTCATCAAGACCATGGGTGATGAGGTCATGGCCACCTTTGAAAATGTTCAGGATGCCATGCTAGCGGCCACCGCTATGCAGGTGATGTCCCATGAAAGCAATGAAGTCAGTGAGCGTGCCGTGCGCGTTAACATTCGTATCGGCTGTCACTATGGCCATGTGGTCGCCGAAAATAATGATGTGTTCGGCGCTGCTGTGCATACCGCTAATCGTCTGACCTCGCAGGCGAAGGCCAGCCAGATTGTTATTTCTGCGGATAGCGTAGAGCGGCTTGGTGCCGACTGGACCGAATCGTTGCGTCAGATTTGTACCGTAACCTTGCGTGGGCAAAGTGGCGAAGTTGCCTTGTACGAAGTGCTGTGGTCACACGAAGATACGATCAGCATGTTGCCAGAGATCAGCAATGTTATGCCGGCCATCCCTAAGGTTAGTAAATTGCGGCTGCGCTTTCAGGGGCAGGAAGTGGTATTGGGGGAAGACAAGATGCGCAGCGTGACTATGGGTCGCGCCGATGATAACGATGTCACTATTAAAGGCAATCTTATCTCCCGTCTGCATGCCCGCATAGAACTCAAGCGTACTCACTACGAACTGATCGATCAGAGTACCAATGGCACGTTCCTGCATAAGGACGGCCAGGAAGATGTCTATCTGCGTCGTGATTTCGCCATCCTGGATGGGCATGGTGTTATCGGGCTAGGCCGCGTTGCCGATGCCGAAAGTCCGTTGGCTATCGAGTATGTGCTTGAAGACTAAGTCTTCCCGCTAACCCACGTTTTACATCGCGCTCGCGGACTATAACTTCCTTGCCCGTTGCGGCATCATAGAACGAACGTTTGCCGGCGCAGTTCCGGCCTTTTGTATTGCGGATAACATGGATCAGGACATAGATTACTACCTGGGCTCGGATAGCCCCATTGGTGACAGCCTCAAAGGCTTTGCCCCCCGTGAAGGGCAGCTTGATATGGCGCAGGCTGTGGCAGCTGCGCTTGAAAGCGGCTCAGACTTGATTGTGGAAGCGGGCACCGGCACCGGCAAAACGCTGGCCTACCTGATGCCGGCGCTGCTGTCCGGTCGTCGCGTGGTGATCTCCACCGGCACCAAAACATTGCAGGACCAGTTATTCCATCGCGACTTGCCAACGGTTGCGGCGGCTTTAGGGCGGCCGGTTAAAGTCCGTCAGCTCAAGGGGCGCGCTAACTATCTGTGTAAGCACCGGCTTGAACTGGCATTGGAGGATGGGGCAAATGCCGAATCCGGTGTTGTCAGTGGGCAGTTGCGTAAGTTAGATACCTGGTCGCGTCGCACGCGCAGTGGTGATGTGGGCGAAGTTAAAAATGTCGCCGAAGACTCGCCGGTCTGGCGCATGGTGACGTCTACTGTTGATAACTGTCTGGGTAGCGATTGTCCGGAGTATGAAGATTGTCATTTGCTACGTGCACGGCAACAAGCTTTGGGCGCGGATATTGTAGTGGTCAATCATCACTTGCTCATGGCCGACCTTGTGTTAAAGGACGAGGGTTTCGGCGAGTTGCTGCCGGGTTGTGAAGCGGTCATTGTTGATGAGGCACATAAATTCCCTGATGTGGCGCAGAGCTTCTTTAATCAAAGTTTTAGCAGTGGTCATCTGACAGACCTGATGAACGATTTGCGTTCTGAAGCGGTGGCGGCATTGCTGTTTGACCGGCGCCTTGATGCGGCACTCGACGATATCGGTAATGCTATTAAAGATACGCGCATTGGCTTGCCCGACCGTGATAACAACATTGGCTGGGATGATGTTCCGCCAAGTTTTATACCCAACCTTCACAAAGTGCTTGAGGCGATTCAGTACTTAATTGACTGGCTGGAAGGCTTGAGTGAAGACAATTTACTACCACCGTTGCAGCGTTGTTTGGACCGTGGCCGCGGAGCTTATGACACTCTCGAGCAATTGCTGGCTGCGGATCCGGGCAAGGGCTTGCGCTGGGTGGGTCTCACCCGCATGGGTTTTAGTTGTAACTATACGCCTGTCGATATTGCTGAGAGTCTGAGTAAGTTGCTGGATGAGCAGAATTGCTCATGGGTCTTTACGTCGGCAACGCTCGCAGTTGATCAGGACTTTTCGCATTTTCTGGGCAGGCTGGGTATGAAAAGCTGCACGACCCAGCAGATTCCCAGTCCGTTTGACTACGCTAGGCAGACACTTCTTTACTTGCCGGATAATCTGCCGGCGCCAAACAGTCCTGGCTATACAGCAGCTGTGCTAGAAGCCGTGAAGCCACTGATTACACAAAGTGCGGGCAGGGCATTTCTGTTGTTTACCAGTCATCGGGCGCTGCGGGAGGCGGCCACGTTGCTCGAGCGTGATCCAGATTTCACGTTTCCGCTCTTGGTACAGGGGCGCACGCCGCGGACCCGCTTGCTTGAGCAATTCGTTGAGCTGAATAATCCGGTATTGCTTGGCACCAGCAGTTTCTGGGAAGGCGTCGATATGCGGGGCGACAATCTGGTGTTGGTGGTGATCGATAAGTTACCGTTTGCCTCTCCCGGCGATCCGATGTTGCAGGTACGACTTGAGGCTATTGCGGCTGCTGGCGGTAACCCGTTTCGTGATTATCAGTTGCCGCAGGCAGCGCTCAACCTAAAGCAGGGCGTAGGGCGTTTGATTCGTGATGTCGATGATTGGGGTGTTGTTGTGCTGTGTGATCCCCGACTCACCGGCAGCGGCTATGGCAAGTTATTTCTTGCGAGTCTACCGCCTATGCCGCAGACCCGTGATGAGGCAGAGGCAAGGCAGTTTTTTATCAACAGGCAGGCACCCGTATGATGGCTTTTTTTAATATTGAGCGTGGCTCGTTTACGGCAAGTCCTGCTTTTACAGCGCTGGGTATTGAGACTGCCACCAGTCGTTCAACGGTGGCAGTGTGTCATACGGGCAAGACCTACAGTGTGACGCTGAGCGGCAGTCGGCCGGGTGCCGGCGAAGTCTATGGTGCGATAGATGCCCTACTGACCGCCGCTGGTGTTGTTCCCGCAGACCTGATGTGTATTGCCTTTGGTTGTGGCCCCGGCGGGTTCACCGGTGTGCGCATTGCTGCTGCGGTTACTCAAGGGCTCGCGTATGGCTTGCAACTACCTGTTTTTCGCTGTTCAACACTGGCATTGCTCGCCGCCAGTGTTGCTGACGTGGAGGCCGGTTCTGCGGTTATTGCTACCGCGCTTGATGCGCGCCAGGGCGAGGCCTATGTCGGGTTTTATCGCGCAGTGAATGGCGATATTCAGCCACTGAGGGCCGATGCACTTTGCGATCCGGCTAACTTCCGACTGAGCGCCGTGGCCGCGACTGAGAATTTCAGTACCTGCTATCTTGCAGGACCGGGTTGGCCGGTTTATCCGGAACTGTTGCAGGGCTCTGAAGGTTTGGTAAAACATGAAGAATTTTCGTGTTTGCCGGAGGCGGTTAATTTGTTGTCGTTGGCCGCCCGGGCTCACACTGCAGGCACGCTGACCGATGCGTTTGCCGCTCAGCCAAATTACCTGCGTGATAAAGTGACCGACTAGCATCAACCGATGTTTTATTTTTGACGCCAAATTATGATTACACAGTCTCCGTTAACCCATCGCAATGCGAATCTCGCAGGCTTTCTGGCCTGCGCTGCCATGATGCTTTACGCGCTGTATGCGCAGGAGTTTTTAAACCTGCCGCCTTGTCCGCTCTGCGTGTTTCAGCGGCTGGCCGTTATTGCTATGGGCGCATTATTTTTAATTGCTGCTTTGCATAATCCCGGGCTGTCGGTGCGGCGCATTTATGCTGTCGCCATTGTTGCAGCCGGTCTGGCTGGCTCCGGCGTTGCGGCCCGCCATGTCTGGCTGCAAAGTCTGCCACCCGACCAGGTTCCTGCCTGTGGCCCCGGGCTGGACTTCATGCTGGACACCTTCCCGCTAGCCGATGTGTTCGCTATGGTTTTTACCGGTTCCGGCGAATGCGCCGAAATTAGTTGGGTTTTCCTCAGTTTAAGCATGCCTGCATGGGTTCTAATTGGCCTTATCGGTTTGTCCATTTGGGCGATTTGGGGTAATCTTGCTTCCCTTCGATAACAGCTCGCCAACCGGCGGGCTGTTTCATATATAAAATCAGGATGTGCTGCACGCGGCATTCATCCCCCACAGAATTTAGAAGACACTGAAGGGTATTTTTCACCCCCTCAGCCGGAGATAAAAATGACATCACCTCTAGAGAGCTATCTGGCCGAGCGCGGCATTGTTAACCCGCAGGAGCTTATTCATAACCCTAGCTACGATAAGCTGTTTGAGGAAGAAACAGCCCCCGGTTTGTCCGGCTATGAAGTCGGTCATGTTACTGAGTCGGGTGCTGTTGCTGTTGATACGGGTATCTTCACAGGTCGTTCACCCAAAGATAAATACATTGTTAAAGATGATGTCAGTCGCGACACCATTTGGTGGGCCGACGAAGGCAAGAACGATAACAAGTCTATTGATCACGATGTCTGGGTTGATCTTAAGAAGTTGGTCGTTGAGCAATTAAGCGGCAAACGTCTGTTTGTTGTGGATGCATTTTGTGGCGCCAATGCGGCAACACGCTTGTCTGTTCGTTTTGTCACCGAAGTCGCATGGCAGGCTCACTTTGTGACCAACATGTTTATTCGTCCGACGGCCGAAGAACTTAAATCCTTTACCCCCGATTTTATGGTGCTAAATGGCGCCAAGACCACTAACCCTCATTGGAAGCAGCAGGGCCTGAACTCAGAAAACTTTGTGGCCTTTAATCTCACCGAGAAAATGCAGTTGATTGGCGGCACCTGGTACGGCGGTGAGATGAAGAAGGGTATGTTTGCGATGATGAACTACCTGCTGCCACTGCAGGGTATTGCTTCTATGCATTGCTCCGCCAATGTTGGCGAAGCCGGCGATACGGCTATTTTCTTTGGCCTCTCAGGTACGGGTAAGACGACTCTATCAACCGATCCTAAGCGTCAGTTGATCGGTGACGATGAGCACGGCTGGGATCATGAGGGCATCTTCAACTTTGAAGGCGGTTGTTATGCGAAGACCATCAACCTGAGTGCCGAGGCTGAACCTGATATCTATAACGCCATCAAGCGTGATGCTTTGCTTGAGAACGTTGCAGTCGATGCCAATGGAAAAATTGATTATGACGACAACTCGAAGACAGAAAATACTCGTGTCTCGTACCCGATTTATCACATCGATAATATCGTTAAGCCTGTTTCTAAAGCCGGCCATGCTAAAAAAGTTATTTTCTTAACCGCTGATGCCTTTGGTGTATTGCCGCCGGTATCTAAGCTGACGCCCGAACAAACCCGCTACTACTTCCTGTCTGGTTTTACGGCCAAGCTGGCGGGCACAGAGCGTGGTATTACCGAACCAACACCAACCTTCTCTGCGTGCTTTGGCGCTGCGTTTCTAACGCTGCACCCCACACAGTATGGCGAAGTGCTCACTAAGCGCATGGAGGCCGTTAACGCGACAGCCTACCTGGTTAATACCGGCTGGAACGGCACTGGCAATCGTATTTCTATTAAAGACACCCGCGGCATCATCGATGCCATTCTGGCTGGTGAGCTTGAGAAGGCCGATACGATTGATTTGCCAATCTTTAATCTTGAAGTGCCGACGGCACTGCGGGGTGTTGATACCGGCATTCTCGATCCGCGTGCGACTTATGCCGATGCGGCTGACTGGGATGCAAAAGCCACCACGCTGGCCGCCATGTTCGTTGAGAACTTCGAAAAATATACTGATAACGCCGAAGGTAAGGCTCTGATTGCAGCCGGTCCGTCTGCTTAGTCTTTCGTCGTAAAGCTTGAGAAGAAGAGCGCGTCGATGACGCGCTCTTTTTTTGCCCGCAGACGGGGCGGAGCATTCAGCCGCAGCCTAGGGTAAGCGGGGCGATTCAGGTATTACCAAGCAGCCGTTGCATAATGTCGCGGTAGCAGCGTTCCATACCGTCGATTTCATCGACCTGCATACATTCGTTGGGCTTATGAATCGTTGCGTTACTGACGCCCAGTTCAACCACCTGTGCTCCTGCCGGTGCAATAAACCGCCCATCTGAGGTGCCGCCACTCGTTGAGAGCTCGGGTGTAATTCCGGTGCTAGCTTCAACGGCTGCTATCACGGTATCGATGAGTTCGCCGCCCTCTGTCAGGAACGGTTCGCCCGACAGATGCCAATCAAGTGTGTACTTGAGTTTGTGTTTATCAAGAATAGTCACGATGTGTTCCTGCAGTTGCAGGTAGGTCCACTCTGTTGAGTAGCGGAAGTTGAAGCGGGTGTACAGCGAGCCGGGGGTAACGTTCGGGAATCCGGTACCGCTTTCGAGTTGTACTACCTGAAAGCTGCTGGGCGGGAAGTAAGCGTTACCATCATCCAGTTTGGCGGCATAGATCTCTGTAAGGACGGGTGCGAACGTCTCAATAGGGTTTTCTGCCAGATGTGGGTAAGCCACGTGGCCTTGCACGCCATGCACCGTCAGCATGCCGGACAGGGAGCCTCTTCGGCCCACTTTAACGGTATCGCCCAGCACTGTAGTGCTTGAGGGTTCTCCTATAATGCACCAATCGATTTTCTGGCCGCGCTTGGTGAGTTCTTCCATACACATTTTCGTGCCGGCCCGCGCACGACCTTCCTCATCACTGGTGATTAGGAAGGCGAGGGTGCCTTTGTGATCGGGGTTGGCAGTAACAAAGTCTGCGGCCGCATTGACCATCGCAGCCAGTGCGGCCTTCATATCGGCAGAGCCGCGCCCGTACAGGACGCCGTCTTCAATAATCGGGTCGTACGGGTCGCGATCCCAGTTTTCTAAAGGTCCGGGAGGCACGACATCGGTATGACCGGCGAAGCACAGCACGGGGCCTTCGGTGCCGTGAGTAGCAAAGAAATTGGCCACCGGGTCGTAGCCCGGTTCGGTGAAATTCATGTCTTCTATGTTGAAGCCGGCTGTACGCAGTCTGTCGGTCATCAACACCTGACAGCCTTTGTCATCAGGTGTTACGGAAGCGCGACGGATCAATTCTCGGGCAAATTCTACGGTGTCACTCATGCCTGTCAGGCCTTTGCAAAAATACTGTTGTAAGAAGCTTCAGTGAAGCCGTTATAGGCACCACTAGCGGTAACCAGAACCGGACGTTTGAGCAGCGTGGGGTGCTCCAGTATGAGTGCAGCAGCTGTTGCCTCGCTGAGGCTGTTGCGTTGCCTTTCGCTCAGATTTTTCCAGGTTGTACTGCGCTTATTGACCAGCGCTTCCGAACCGAGCGCCTGTTGCCAGCTTTGCAGTTGCGCTGCTGACAGCGGCGTTTCACGTACATCAATTTGGCGGTGTTTAATGCCATTGGCTGCCAGCCATCTGCTGGCAGCCCGGCACTTGTCACAATTCTTCAGACCATAGAGTTCTGTCATGGTTCGATCGTTGCCTACTCAGAGCGCAGTAAGTCGTTAATCGCGGTCTTCGAACGGGTTTTTTCATCGACTTGTTTGACGATGATGGCTGCATACAAGCTGCAGTTACCGGTGCTGGAGGGCAAGTTGCCAGGCACAACTACCGAACCTGCCGGCACTCGGCCGTAAAGGACCTTGTCATTTTCACGATCATAAATACGGGTGCTTTGACCAATATAGACGCCCATTGAAATGACCGCACCGTCTTCAACAATGACGCCCTCGACAATCTCCGAGCGGGCGCCAATGAAACAGTTGTCGCCAATAATGGTGGGGCCCGCCTGGATGGGTTCGAGTACGCCACCAATACCGACACCGCCTGAGAGGTGAACGTTTTTACCAATTTGGGCACAACTACCAACAGTGGCCCAGGTATCAACCAGTGTGCCGCTATCGATGTACGCGCCAATATTGGTGTACGAAGGCATGAGCACCACATTAGGTGCGATGTATGAGCCTCGGCGCACCTGTGCATCGGGAACAACCCGAATGCGGGCCTTTGCGTATTCAGCATCGCCCCAGCCCGCAAACTTGAGCGGTACTTTGTCGAAGTAGGTGGTGTGATTGCCGTCAATGCGCTTATTTTTTTCAATACCAAAATACAACAGTACAGCTTTTTTGAGCCACTGGTTAACCTGCCAGTTACCGTCCACTTTCTCAGCGACTCTCGCTTCGCCACTGTCCAGCAGATCGATCGCGCTCAGCACCGCGTTGCGTATTTCCGCATCAGCGTTAGGCAGGTCGATATTCTCTCTGTTGTCAAAGGTGTGGTTGATGATGCTTTCCAAACTGTTCATATCGCGGGGTACCGTAACTTGATGAGTGAATAATGCTGTTAATTCCAGCTTGCCGTCCTTAGTACGGTGCTGACCGGATTATTAGAGATTCTATACTAAATTTTTGCGTGGCTCTTGCTGCCCGCTGCTGGGCGGCTTAGGTATCGAGCGCTTTAATGACCGCGGCACGCAGTTGCTCACACTCGAAATTATCGAGAGGCTCCGATTCTTCCGACACGATGTAGAAGGTATCTTCAGCGCGCTCGCCAATCGTCATAATTTTAGCACCCTGAATGAGCGCCAGTTTTTGGCGCAACACCTTGCCGATGCTGCTGAGCAGGCCCGGCCGGTCGCTGGTCACAATCTCCATTACCGTCCGGTTGTTCGCCACATCGGTGACGAAATCCACATGGGTTGGGATAGAGAACATGCGCGCCTGTCGCGGCGCTCTGCGGGTAACCGCGGGTGTGCCGTCATCTTGGTAGTTGGCAACAGCGGCACTCAGGCGTCGCAATAGTTGATCATGGCGCGAGGGATCAATAGTCCGACCTTCGTTATCGAGAATTACATAGGCGGAGATGCTGTAATTGTTAGGCAGACGTACAATACGTGCATCGACAATATTGTAGCCGAGCTCTGCCAGGATTGCGGTGGTTATCGCAAAGGTAAACTGCTCTTGATCGGTGTACAAAAAGATAGACGTTCCGGCCACGTCTTTTTCGTTTTGCACATCGATCTGATAGCCCTGATCCAATACTTGCTGACTTGTCAGTAGCGTCGTGTGCGAGACAATTTCTTCTGTGCGGAAACGCAGAAAATACTCTTCGCCAAGACTGTGCCAGACAACCAAAATTTTGCCTTCATCAATGCCGTTAGTCACCAGTATCTGCAATGCGGCCGCTTGTTTCTCCTGCAGCAGATCTTCTTTATCAATCGGGTTAGTCAGTCCGCGCCGGAGTGCTCGCCGCGTTGACTCATAGAGTTCCTGAAAGAGTTGAGCTTTCCAGGAGTTCCAGAGTTTCGGATTGGTGCCTCGTACATCGGAGACTGTCAGCAAATACAGGTAGTCGAGATGTGCTTCATCGCCGCAATAGCCAGCGAACTCGGAGACTACGTCGGGATCGGCAATATCCTTTTTCTGGGCGGTGATCGAGAGCTTCAAATGGCTCTTAACCAACCAGGCTACGAGACGTGAGTCATAGCGGCTGAGGCCGTGCGTAATACAAAAGTCTTCTGCATCAATGGCGCCGAGTTCTGAATGATCACCGCCACGACCTTTGGCAATGTCGTGAAACAGACCGCCGAGATAGGCTACCAAGGGATTCTCAATGCGCTGCATTATCTCGCTACAGAAGGGTAGCTCGTGGTCGAAGCGACTGAGTGCCAGTCGCCGCAGGTTACTGACCACAAATAGCGTGTGTTCGTCGACCGTGTATGCGTGAAATAAATCGTATTGCATACGACCCACAATTTTGCCGAAGGCTGGAATATATTGACCGAGTACACCATAAAGATTCATCCGTCGCAGCTCATGCGTTACGCCTGCCGGCGCTTGCAGAATTTCAAGAAACAACTCATGGTTTTTCGGATCACGGCGGAAGTCGTCATCGATGAGGCTGAGATAGCGACGCACCAGCGCAATCGTGTAGGCGCTGACGCCCTTGAGTTCGGTGTGTTGCTGCAGCAGGAGAAAGATTTCCAGTAGCGCTGAAGGGTTGGTCTCAAAGATATCCTCCCGGCGAATCTGTAAAAAACCGTTACGCACCTCGAAGTTGTCATTGACCGGTGTTGCTGCAGCCGCAGGGTTCATCAGGATAGCTTCCTGAAACAGTTGCAGCAACATTTCATTCAGTCGACTGAGATCCATCACGGTGCGGTAATAGCGCTGCATGAACTGCTCTACGGCAAGGCTCTCGTCGGTATCTTCGTAACCGAAGATATGCGCCATTTTGGTTTGATAGTCGAACAGTAGGCGATCTTCGCGCCGGCCCGTGAGGGCATGCAGCGCAAAACGTATGCGCCAGAGAAACTCACGACCCTGCAGTAGCAGGCCTAGTTGCGCCGGAGTTAAAAATTCCTCAGCAACCAGATCATCGAGTTCGCCGGTACCGAAGTAACGTCGGGCCACCCAAATAATGACCTGTATATCGCGCAACCCACCAGGGCTGCCCTTGATATTGGGCTCCAGGTTGTAAGCGGTATCGTTGTAGCGATGATGCCGAGTATGCTGTTCTTTAAGTTTAGCTTCAAAGAAGGCTCTTGAATTCCACACTTTGGGTGGTGCAACGGCATCCCGCATTTTATTAAATAGTTTCTCCGGGCCGCAGATCAGACGCGATTCCATCAGTGTAGTTGCCACGCTAATATCCGCCATGCTTTCTGAGCGGCACTCACGCACCGTGCGAGTGCTATGACCCACTTCCATGCCGACATCCCAGAGGTAAGCGAGAAATGCCGCGATCTGATCGCTCGCCTCACGAGCTTTGCGCTCGGATGGCACGATTAGCAGCAGGTCAACATCAGAAGAAGGATGCAGTTCATCACGGCCATAACCGCCAACAGCGGCCAGCGTAAAGACGGTGGCATACTTGCCGACAACCCTCTGCCAGGCATCGACAATCACAAGATCGACCAGTCGTGCCCTGTTGTGAACCAGTTGCGTAATAGGCTTGTTGGCCAGAAACATTTCGACCAGTGCCGCATTGGTCGCGTCTAGTAGGCGCCGGACCTTGCTGATGTCTCCTTCGACTTGCGCGAGTTGCCGGGTAATACCCTCCCAATCTATATCCAGACTACTGGTGGCGAGAACTTCCTGAGCTAACGCTCGGGCGACGGCATCCTCTGCCAGCGGGTTAGGCTTTGCCGGAATATCCTGAGTGGTGCTTGCGGGCATTAGCGTTCGCCTGCACCCAAAGTCAGGATCTCGTGACCGGTCGCAGTGACCAGCAGGGTGTGTTCCCATTGCGCCGAGAGTGAGCGGTCTTTCGTAATGACGGTCCAGCCATCCGGTAATAATTTCACGTTACGCTTACCGGCATTCACCATTGGCTCGATAGTGAAGGCCATGCCTTCCTGCAGTTCCAGCCCTGTGCCCGCTGTACCATAGTGCAGAACCTGTGGGTCTTCATGAAACACCCGACCTATACCGTGACCACAGTATTCGCGCACAACGGAGCAGTGATGTTTTTCAACGTGTTGTTGAATAACCTGTCCAATGTCACCAAGGCGTGAACCCGGCCGGACCTGCTCGATACCCAGCATCATTGATTCGTAAGAAATGCGGGCGACCCGTTCTGCCTGAATGCTAGGCTTGCCGACCATAAACATTCGGCTGCTATCGCCGTGATAGCCATCTTTAATGACGGTGATATCGATATTGACGCTGTCGCCCTGCTTAAGCACTTTGTCGCCCGGGATCCCGTGACAGACCACATGATTCACTGAAGTACAGATGGATTTCGGAAAACCACGGTAGTTAAGTGGGGCAGGGATGGCCTGCTGGGTCTCAACAATGTACTTATGGCAAATTTGGTCGAGCTCATTTGTGGTGATGCCGGGTTTGACGTATTGGCCAATCATGTCCAGTACGTCGGCGGTAAGACGCCCTGCAACACGCATTTTTGCCTGTGCTTCCGCATTTTTGAGCTCTATGCTCATTATTAACCTGTCCTTGTGTGGTTTTAGTGTGGCCGCGCCGCAGCGCTGTTACTATACAGGGAAGCTAAGCGCTGCGTGCCTTTTAGCCGTTTCTTCGGGCTAATTCCTGGCACATCCCTACTCTGGGGCGGCTTTCGGCTCCGCCAACCGGCAAAGCCCCATACTTTCAGGCGTGTAGCCGTTGTCGCTGCAAGGTGCTTATGGTATAAATCGCGCGCGCTCTGCGCAAATAATCCTCACATGTATCGTCACGTAAGGCTGGGTGCCGGTGATTCCCCGCGTGTGCAATGCCTCTGGAAACCTTGGTTTCTATGGGTGTTTCTCCCGGAGATTATCGGTTGCACTTATGGGATGCATGGAAGCCTTAACCCAATTGGAGACCATCATGACTGACGTAACCATGCGCCAAATGCTAGAAGCAGGCGTACATTTCGGGCATCAGACCCGTTACTGGAATCCGAAAATGGCACCGTTCATTTTCGGTAAGCGCAACAACATTCACATCATTAACCTTGAAAACACGCTGCCGCTTTATCAAGAGGCATGTGGTTTCGTTAAGAATCTTTCCGCCGACGGCGGCCGCATTCTGTTTGTCGGCACCAAGCGTGCTGCACGCGAAGCAATTCGCAGCCAGGCAGATCGCTGCGGTATGCCTTTCGTCAGCCACCGTTGGCTTGGCGGTATGCTCACTAACTTTAAAACCATTAAGCAGTCTATTAGGCGTTTGTATGAGCTTGAAGACATGCTTGGTGAAAATGGTGCGGCAGTAAGCCTAGGCAAGAGAGAGCAGCTGGAGCTGACTCGTGAACACGAGAAGCTTGAGCGTAGTCTTGGTGGTATTAAGGCGATGAATTCAGTGCCGGATGCGATTTTTGTTATCGATGTAGGTCATGAAAAAATTGCCCTCAATGAAGCCCGTACACTGGGTATTCCCGTCATAGCTATTGTTGATACCAACTGCTCTCCGGAGCGTGTCGATTATCCGATTCCGGGCAATGATGATGCAATGCGTGCTGCCATGTTATATGCCACGGGTATTGCTGATGCAGTGCTGGCCGGCAAAGCGGCTATTCCTGCTGTGCCTGTTGGTAACGATGAGTTCGTTGAGTTGGATGAGCGTGGCGAGCCAAAGGCACGTCCTGCAGCGAAAAAGAAAACGGCGAAGAAGGCTGCTAATAAAACAGCAACGAAGAAGCCAGCTGAGAAAAAGCCAACGGCGAAAAAGGCTGAGGCAGATGCCCCTGCTGCTGCAGAAGCCGCTGAACCTGCTGTCGAGCCTGTTGAAGACGCGAAAGCCGCTAAGTAACATCGGGCCGCTACGGCGGCCTGGTATTTATTTTTTCAGCATGATTGGCGGGCGCGCCTTTTAGATTGAGGCGTGATCCATACGACGGGTTGTAGCGATTGCCGCGAGACCCCAGAGATTCAGGATAGAACAATGACTGTTACAGCGAGTTTGGTAAAAGAGCTACGCGAGATTACCGGCGTAGGCATGATGGAATGCAAGAAAGTTCTGGTGGAAACTGAAGGTGATCTTCAGGCTGCACAGGATCTACTCCGGACCCGTGGTCAGGCGAAAGCAGAGAAGAAGGCCGGTCGTATTGCAGCTGAAGGTGTCGTGATATTTGCGGTTAGCGCCGATGCGGCAGCGTTGGTTGAGGTGAACAGCGAAACGGACTTCGTTGCCCGTGATGACGGCTTCAAGAACTTTGCGCAAAAGGCCGCTGACCTGGTTTTAGCTCACAGGCCTGCTGATACCGAGGCCCTTGCAGCACTCGACATGGGTGGCAAGAGCTTTGCCGAAGCGCGTAGTGAGTTAATGGCGAAAATTGGTGAGAACGTCAACGTCCGTCGTTTTCAGATTATTGCTCCGAAAGGCGCAGTGGGTAGTTATATCCATGGCGGCCGTATTGGTGTTATTGCCGATGTGGTGGGTGGCGATGAAGATCTGGCCCGTGACATCGCAATGCATATTGCTGCCAGCGCGCCGATCTGTATTTCCGAAGCTGATGTGCCTGCAGATGAGCTTGAGCGCGAGCGGCGTATTCTTACGGAACAGGCACTCAACGAAGGCAAGCCCGCAGAGATTGTTGAGAAAATGATCGAAGGTCGTCTGCGCAAGCATCTGGCTCAGATTACTCTGGTTGGTCAGGCTTTCGTTAAAGATCCAGATACTACTGTGGGTCAGCTCTTGAAGTCGAAAGGTGCAAGTGTTAATTCCTTTGTGCGTTTCGAAGTCGGCGAAGGTATCGCAAAGAAAGAACAAAACTTTGCTGATGAAGTTGCTGCCCAAGTTAAGGCTAGCAGCTAAGTTGCATTTTTTGGGTGGTTTTATGATCCGAATGGTTCAGATACACAATAGCGTTGCTGCCGTCCTCCCTCTGCTGGGTGGCTTGGTGGTTTCGACGTAAATTAGGTAACCCCGCTTAGGCGGGGTTACTTTTTGAGACAACATCTCCAGAAGGTCGAGCAGTTATGTCCAGTGATAAACCGTCTTACCAGCGCATTGTTCTAAAACTGAGTGGTGAGGCACTATTGGGCTCTAGCCAATATGGCATCGACCCCGATGTGTTGAGTCAGGTCGCCCGCGATGTGGCGCAAGTATCGAATCTCGGGGTTCAGGTTGGGGTAGTCATTGGCGGTGGTAATATTTTCCGCGGTGAAGGCCTCGCGCGCTCCGGGATGGATCGCGTAACCGGTGATCATATGGGCATGCTGGCTACCGTTATTAACTCACTGGCTCTGCAGGATGGTCTGGAGCGTCTGAATGTCAATGCGCGCGTCATGTCCGCACTGGCCATCCATGAGGTCTGCGAGGACTACATCCGGCGGCGTGCGGTTCGCCACCTTGAGAAGGGTCGAGTGGTGATTCTGGCCGCTGGCATGGGCAACCCCTTCTTTACGACCGATACTGCAGCCACTTTACGTGCTATCGAGATTAATGCTGACGTGTTGCTTAAGGCAACGAAAGTTGATGGCGTTTATACTGCAGATCCGAAGATACATCCCGAAGCTGAGCGCTACAGTAGGCTTACTTTTGATCGCGTCATCAATGATCGGTTGAGCGTGATGGATACGACAGCTATTGTGATGTGTCGGGATAACAATCTGCCCATTCGTGTATTTGATTTGCATGAGGCCGGTGCGTTGTTGTCGTTGGTCCAGGGGGGTGATGTCGGCACTCTGATCGTGGGAGAGGACGACTAGTATCGTCTGTTGTCACGTGTCGCAGGGCGGGGAGCCTGGCGACGCCATTTGCACAAGTAAGGATTCTAAAAAGGCATGATTGAAGATCTTAAGAAGGACGGAAAGCAGCGTATGGAGAAATCTGTGTCTGCGTTGACTGCAACCTTTACTAAAATCCGCACTGGCCGCGCGCATCCGAGTTTGTTGGAACAGATAAGCATCGAGTATTATGGTTCGGATACGCCGCTCAACCGGGTGGCCAATATTACTGTTGATGATGCGCGGACTCTGGCAGTAACCCCGTTTGAACAAGCGCTGGTGCCTGCTATCGAGAAAGCCATTATGGCGGCGAATCTTGGCCTCAATCCGATGAGCGCAGGCAACGTTATTCGTGTGCCGCTGCCTGATCTGACTGAAGAGCGTCGCAGAGACCTCGCCAAGGTCGTTCGCAATGAGGCCGAGCAGACCAAGGTAGCTATCCGCAACATTCGTCGTGATATTTTGAGCGACGTTAAAGAGTTGCTTAAAGAGAAAGAAATTTCTGAGGACGACGATCGTCGAGCGCAGACGGATGTCCAGCAGTTGACGGATACTTACATTGGCAAGGTAGACGGGTTGTCTGATGCTAAGCAAGCCGAAGTCATGGCGATCTGAGCATCCTGGCGCATACGGTAATATGAGTCATGTCTGAAGCTGACCACATAGCGCGGTTGTCCCAAGAGGACTTGCCGCGGCACATCGCCATTATCATGGATGGCAATGGACGCTGGGCGAAACAGCGGGGTCAGGCCCGCGCGATGGGCCATCGTGCCGGTGTGAAATCTACCCGCAGTGTTGTTGAAACCTGTGCCAAAATGGGTATTCACACTCTGACATTATTCGCATTTAGTAGTGAAAACTGGAATCGTCCTGCCGATGAAGTCAGCAGCCTGATGAGTCTGTTTCTTGAGGTCTTGCAGCGTGAAGTAGATGTGCTGCACAAGAATGATATCCGCATTCGTTTTGTGGGCGAGCGCTCGCAGCTTTCTGAGCGCCTGCAGAAGCGACTGGAGCGCGCGGAAGCACAGACCGCAAATAATCAGCGTATGGAGTTGGTACTTGCGGTGGCCTACGGCGGGCGTTGGGACATTGTTAATGCCACTCAGCAAATTGCCGCTGAAGTGGCGGCAGGTCGACTGACGGCTGATGCAGTGGATGAGCAGTTGGTTGCCTCACACTTGTCATTGTGTGGTCTTGAAGCTCCCGATCTGTTGGTTCGGACTGGTGGTGAACGTCGGATCAGTAATTTCCTGCTTTGGGATATTGCGTACGCTGAATTGTATTTCACAGATGTGCTCTGGCCTGATTTTACGCCCGACGACCTGAATGTGGCGATTGATTTTTTTCAGCAAAGACAGCGGCGATTTGGTCGCACTAGCGATCAGCTAGAGTCGGTGTAAGCGGCTTTTGGCAGCTACCTATTCATGTCGATATTGACCCTCAGAATTATCACAGCCGTCATTCTGGCCGGTGGTTTCTTAAGTCTGTTGTTCTTAGCTCCGGTGGTTTATACGGCTAGCTTTCTTGCTCTTGCACTGTTGATTAGTATCAATGAGTGGGCCGGTTTTGTCGGCTGGCGTTTTGGTGTTGCCAGTGTTCTCTATACGCTCGCTGCGGCAGGACTAATGGCGCTGGTTTGGCAGATGCCTGCGGCTCCAGAGTATCTGCATTCCCTGCTGATGCTGTCAGGTCTAGTCTGGTTGCTGGCGCTACTGACGCTTGTGTTTTGGACCGGTAAGCTTGCGCAGCTTGTGGTGGTATTTGCAGGTTGGTTGGTTTTGTTGCCGGCATGGATGCTGGCAGAGCGGTTGGTGCTTGCCGGCAGAGATGGCCCTGCGTTGCTCTTTTTGCTGTTCTGGATTGTCGCTGCCGCCGATATCGGCGCGTACTTCTTCGGTAAAACCTTAGGTAAACACAAATTGCTGCCACGGGTGAGTCCGGGTAAAACGATTGAAGGGCTTTTCGGCGGATTGTTGAGTGCGGGTATTGCCGCGTCACTGGGAGTTGCGCTGGTCGGTTGGGTCTGGCCGCAGGCCGTCGCTTTAGGGCTTGCCGTTGGCGCTATATCTGTTCTCGGCGATCTCACGGTGAGCCTGTTTAAGCGTAACGCCAGCTTGAAGGATAGCGGTAAAATTCTACCGGGGCATGGGGGCATCCTTGATCGCATTGACGGGGTTATTGCTGCGCTCCCCATGTATGTCGCGCTATTATCGATTTTCGGGAAGTTGCCCGGCATGATTACAGTCTGAAATAGAATCTATGGAAACGATACTTATCTCAATTGGCGCATTTATTTTGGCCATTGGCATTCTGGTGGCAGTCCACGAATACGGTCATTACATTGTGGCGCGTTGGTGTGACGTTAAAGTGCTGCGCTATTCAATTGGCTTTGGCAAACCCTTGCTCACGTGGTATGGCAGAGATGCAGACCGCACCGAGTATTGTATTTCAGCGATACCGCTGGGTGGCTATGTAAAACTGCTTGATGAGCGCGAAGGCAATGTGCCGGAAAGCGAGCTACCACGCTCGTTTACGCACAAGTCAGTTGCTGCACGTGTGGCTATTTTGGCGGCAGGCCCCCTGATGAACTTCGCCTTTGCGATCTTCGCGTACTGGCTGATGTTTGTTATTGGCGTGCCCGGCGCCCAGCCTATCATCGGTGAGGTCACAGAGAACTCAATCGCATCGCGTGCCGGTGTGCTTGGCGGTGACCGGATTATCACTGTCGGTGGTCAGCAGGTCGCCACATGGGACGGCGCGATTCTATTTATTCTGGATGAGATGCTGTCTGATCAGACGATTGCATTGCAGGTGAGCGATGGTGAGGGAGATGCGCGAGAGATTCAGCTCGACATACAAGGCCGGATTGGCGAACTGACTGAGCCCGGTAAATTGTTTGATGTGCTTGGTATGAAGCCGTGGGTGCCCATTATTCCGGCACGGGTTAGTGAGGTTACACCGGGTGGCCCTGCCGAACTTGCCGGTGTGCAGGCGGGTGATCTGGTGGTTGGCGCCGACGGTGAAGCGATCGACAGTTGGACCCAGTGGGTAACCTATGTTCGCGCGCGCCCTGGCCAGGTCATTGCCATGGAGTTGGAGCGTGATGGTCGTTTGGTCACCATCGTGGCTTCGGCGGGCGTGGCTGAAGAGGGTGGTGAGCAGTTTGGCCGGCTGGGTATGGCCACTGAGCCACCGGCTGATCTGGCCAGAAAATACTTGGCAAATCAACGCTATGGCTTTGCAGCATCGTTGACTGAGTCGGTCTCAAGGACCTGGTCGATGTCGGAGCTAACGGTAAGGATGATCGGCCGTATGTTTACCGGCGATGTTTCCGTTAAAAACATTAGCGGCCCGATTAACATTGCTGAGTATGCGGGGTATTCTGCGCGCATCGGGTTTGCGCCATTCTTGAATTTCCTAGCGATTGTTAGCATTAGTCTTGGCATTCTTAATCTGCTGCCTGTTCCTGTATTGGACGGCGGGCAGATTGTCTATCAGATTGCCGAAGCGATAAAGGGTTCGCCTTTGTCGGAACGGGTCCAAATCATTGGTCAGCAAATTGGTATAGCCATGCTGATTATGGTGATGTCGTTAGCGTTTTATAATGATCTGTCGCGCTTCTTTTAGCGCTTATTTTTGTTTTTTAGGTTGCCAGTGATTTTTGTGCATAACACTCTGGTACCTCTGCTGCGTGCGGCAAGGGTATTGCTCCCTTTGTGCCTGTTGTTAATGGGCAGCGTGGCTGTGGCTGAAGATAGCTTCGTGCTGGGCGACATTCAGGTAGAGGGTTTGCAGCGAATCTCTGAAGGCACGCTGTTCAATTACCTGCCGGTTAATCTGGGTGATGAGATGACTCCATTGCGCGTGCAGGAGTCGATGCGCGCAATCTTTGATACGGGGTTTTTCCGCGATGTTCAGATGTATCGTGATGGCGATACGCTGGTTATCCTGGTTGTCGAGAGACCCTCAATTGAATCCTTCAGTATTGAGGGTAATAAAGATATCAAGACAGAAGATCTTGAGGAACCGCTGGCAAAGATTGGCCTGAAAACCGGCCGGATTTTTGATCAAGCGGTGCTTGATGAAGTTGAGCAGTCGCTGCTTGACCAATACTACAGCGGTGGTAAGTATGCGGCACAGGTCGAGAGCAAAGTCATCGAGTTGCCGGGTAACAAGGTCGATATCCAGATCGTTATCAAGGAGGGCAAGCGTGCCAAGATCCGCCAGATCAATATTGTCGGTAACACGGTATACGACGATGCTGAGATTCTCGAACTGTTAGCCTTGCGCACCCCGCATTTGTTGTCATTTATTCGCAAAGATGATCTGTATTCACGTGAAGCGTTGTCGGGTGACCTCGAGACGATCCGTTCGGTGTATATGGACAGTGGCTATGCCGACTTCGATATTGACTCGACACAGGTTGCAGTGTCACCTGATAAGAAGAGTGTGTTCATCACGGTAAATGTTAGCGAAGGGCAGAAGTTTACGATTTCGGAAGTGCGACTTGCCGGCGATCTTATTATCGGTGAAGAAGTGCTGCGACCTTACCTGCAGGTTGTGCCGGATCAGACGTATTCACAACGTTCTATCAGCCTGAGTGTTGATTTGCTCAAACTGGCGCTTGGCAATGAAGGCTATGCCTTTGCCGAGGTTCAGCCAGTGCCTGAGTTGGATGTTCTCACCAATACGGTATCTCTGACGTTCTATATTGATCCTAAAAACAGAGTCTATGTGCGCAGTATTAACTTTGATGGTGCCGCATCAGTTGATGATCAGGTATTTCGTCGTGAAATGCGGCAGTTCGAAGGCGCCTATCTGAATAATGATCGTGTTGAACGTTCCCGGGTTCGTGTGCAGCGTTTGCCTTATGTCGAAGAGGTGAGTTTTCAGACGAACCCTGTTCCCGGCACTACGGATCAGGTCGATGTAGATTTTTCCATCAAGGAAGGTTTGCCCGGTAGCTTTGGTGGCGGCATAGGCTATTCAGATTCGCAGGGTATCTTGCTGAACGGTAACTTCGTGCACACCAATTTTATGGGTACCGGTAACCGGGTTTCGGCAGATCTTAACTTTGGCGAGTTCCGGACTATTGTCGGGGCGTCTTACACCAACCCGTACGTCACTCCTAACGAGGTTAGCAGAACCCTTTCGGCAACCTATCGTCAGATTACGCAGTTCACCGCTGACGCTTCCGATTTTGATACCACCACGTTGAGTCTCGGGATTGAGTATGGCTACCCCTTAACTGAATACCAGCGTGTGATCTGGGGTGGTACCTGGCAGAGGTCCGAGTTGGCGGTCAATCGTGTGGGCAGTTCGCAGCAAGCTATTGATTGGGTGTTGTCCAATGGTAGCCCCTTGGTTGTTGATTCAACGATTGCTACTACTGACTTTGCTACCTATGAGTTTTTGGGCGGTTGGGTTTATGACTCGCGCAACCGTTCGCTGTTTCCAACCCGCGGCGCCCAGCATCGGGCCATTCTAAGTGCGACCATACCGGGATCAGAAGTGCAGTACTGGTTCGCCAACTACAGCTTTAGTCAGTTTATCCCGGCGGCGCGGTATTTCATTCTTGCGTTTAAGTTTGATAGTTCTTACGGTGATAGTTTCGGTGCGACCACGTCTATTCCGCCCTTCAGGAACAAATTTGCCGGCGGCCCTAATACGATTCGCGGTTATCGCGAGAACGGGCTGGGGCCGGTCGATAGTCTGGGTAACCCCTATGGCGGTAATGTGCTGGCGGTGCTGCAGAACGAGCTTATTCTGCCATTGCCACAGTCGCTGTCGCGAAAGGCACGCGCCTCATTGTTTTTTGACATCGGCAATGTATTCTCTACCGGGAACGTTAGTTTTAATGCGCCTGACGGCTCGCCCATCAGTTATAAGCCCGGCGACAGTGATCTCAAATACTCTACAGGCGTGTCGGTTGAGTGGCTTTCCCCGTTGGGCTTGTTTAAATTCAGCTATGCTTTACCTCTTAATGCTCAAGATTTCTCGCCAACAACGTTTGGCGATAATACCGAGCGATTTCAGTTTACGATCGGTGGAGCCTTTTAGTCAGCGAGTGACCTTTGGCTAAGCCGCTGTTTTTTGTCGGCCTATGGGCCGGCCTTAGATTGTTTAATTATATTTATTTGATTATTTTTTTAGAGGAATGAACACGATGAACACGATATCCCGATTGGTTGCTTTGCTTGTCCTCTCCGCAATGAGCACAGTAGCGCTCGCGGCTGAACCTACCAAGATTGGTTTCGTCAACGTACAGCGTCTTATGCAGGAGTCGCCGCAGGCTAAAGCGGCTCAGCAAGTTATGGAAGATGAGTTTTCGCCGATTCAGCGTGAAGTTGTCGCCTTACAAACCGAGTTTCAGGCAAAGCAGGAAAAACTGCAGCGTGATATCGACGTCATGAGTGCTGATGAGCGCCGTAACGCCGAACGTGACTTGCAGAATGATCAGCGCAATTTCCAGCGCCGTCAGCAAGAGTTCGCTGAAGACTTTGATGTGCGTCGCAATGAAATGTTAGGTGGTATGCAGCAGGAGTTGCTCTCAGAGATTCAGGGTTACGCCAATAAGAACGATTACGATGTGGTGCTGGGTGAGGGCGTTTTATACATAGACCCCAGTCTCGATATTACAGCCGATATCCTTGCGGGTTTGGAAGCCCGTTATAAGGCTGCTAAGTAGCTTGCAACGCTGGCTGCATTGGGTTCTGGAGAGCTGCCATGAGTGAGTCACGGAGTCTTGCTGAACTGGCTGCGTTGGTCGGCGCTGAAGTTCACGGTGACCCTGAAACCAGGGTGAGCCGGGTTGCGACGTTGCAGTCCGCAGGGCCTGATAGCATCTCATTTTTATCGAACACTAAATACAGCGAGCAGTTGCTCGAGACGAAGGCCGCTGCGGTTATTTTGCAGCTGCATGCCGTCGAAAACTGCCCGGTCGCCGCTTTGATTGTGACCGATCCGTATCTTGTCTATGCCAAGATTGCGGCGGTTTTGCATCCTGCTGCAGCCCTGAGACCAGGGGTTCATCCCAGAGCTTCGGTCGCGACCGATGCCACAGTGCCGGCAAGCAGCGAGGTTGCCGCTGGCGCCGTGATTGATTCGGGCGTTGTGGTGGGCGAGCGGGTCTATATCGGCCCTAATTGCTACCTTGGCCGGGGTGCTGTCGTTGGCAATGACACACGGCTGATGGCCAATGTCACTGTTTATCATGACGTGCAGATCGGCGCACGCTGCCTGATCCACTCGGCAACGGTGATTGGTTCGGATGGCTTTGGTAACGCGCGCAATCGTGATGGCAGTTGGACTAAGGTGCCGCAGATAGGCTCGGTGGTTGTTGGTGATGATGTGGAATTTGGTGCGGGCTGCACCATTGATCGCGGCGCGATTGAAGACACTATTATTGGCGATGGTGTGCGCTTCGATAATCAGGTGCATGTTGCGCACAATGTAAAGATTGGCCGGTACACCGCAATTGCCGGGCAAGTAGGTATATCAGGTAGCACCATCGTCGGCGAGCGCTGCCAGATGGGGGGTCAGGTGGCATTGTCGGGTCACATAACGATCTGCGATGACGTCGGACTGATGGGGCGGGCAACGGTGACCAACAATGTTAAGCGTCCCGGCGTTTATTCCAGCGGCATCCTACCGTTGGAAACGTCGGCGCAACACAATAAAAATGCTGTGCGCTTCAGCCAACTTGATAAAATGGCCCGCACACTTAGAAAGCTGGAGAAGAAAATCTTCGGCGCACATAGGTCTGTAGACTCTGAGTAGTGCTTCAATGGATAGGCGTTAGTCATTTTTCGCTTTTTCACTTAAATAAAAATGACGTTTGATTCGAGTTCGAACGGCTTGTTAAGCAGGGTTTTGATGATTCATTCTACCGCCATAGTGTCACCCAAGGCCGAGATCGCTGCGAATGTAGAGATCGGCCCCTACAGTATCATCGGTGACGATGTGCAGATTGGCAGCGGCACCACGATTGCTTCGCATGTGGTGATCAAGGGTCCCACCACAATTGGTGAGAACAATCGCATTTTCCAGTTTGCGTCATTGGGCGATGAGCCTCAGGATAAAAAGTATGCCGGTGAGCCAACCCGTTTGGAGATTGGCAACAATAATACGATTCGTGAATACGTCACGATGAACCGTGGCACGGCTCAGGATGATGGCATCACCCGTCTCGGGGATAACAATTGGCTCATGGCCTATGTCCATATTGCACATGACTGTAAGGTTGGTAATGAAACGATCTTTGCCAATTGCGCGATGCTGGCCGGGCATGTGACGGTAGAAGATTACGTGATATTCGGCGGTATGTCCGGCGCTCATCAATTCACCCGCATTGGCGCGCACAGTTTTGTCGGCAACAATGCCGGCGTCACTCGCGATGTGCCTCCGTACTTTCTGGTGTTCGGTCAGCCTGCGGTGCCTAAAGGCATTAACTCCGAGGGGCTCAAACGCCGCGGTTTCGATGCCGACCAAATTCGCTCTATTAAGCAGGCGTTCCGAGTGCTGTATCGGTCTGAGTTACGGTTAGAAGAGGCTACGCTGCAGATTGCAGAGATGGCTAAGACTCATCCCGAACTCATCGTCATGTCTGATTTTCTCAGTAAGTCCACCCGCAGCATCGTGCGCTAAGTCAGCCGCATGCCACGCATTGTTGTGATAGCAGGCGAGGCGTCCGGAGATCAGTTGGGTGCGGGTCTCATTGCAGCCGCCAAGGCGCTTAATCCCGATATCGAGTTTGTTGGTGTAGGCGGTCCTGCCATGGAAGCGGCCGGTTTTACGGCTTGGTTCTCTTACGAGCGACTTGCCGTCTTCGGCCTTTTTGAAGTGCTGAAGCATTTGCCCGACCTGTTGGCCGCCGGTAAAGACGTCAAACAGCAGATTCTTAGCGAGCCTCCTGATTTAGTGATCGGCATCGATGCTCCCGACTTTAACCTGCGCGTTGAAAAAGCCGTTAAGGCGGCGGGTATTCCGGTTATGCATTACGTCTGTCCATCGGTTTGGGCTTGGCGTGAGGGGCGCGTGAAACACATCCGTGAGGCGGCAGACCACGTGCTGTGTTTGTTGCCTTTTGAGCCTGATTTTTTGCAGCGTCATCAGGTTTCCGCTGAGTTTGTGGGCCATCCGCTGGCCGATGATATTGCCGAGCCGTTGCCAAAGGCACCGGCCAGAGCGACGCTGGGGCTTAATGACAAGCCGCGTGTGGCGCTTCTGCCGGGTAGCCGGATGAGTGAGGTGCAGCGCCTTGGTCCGGTGTTTATTGAGACGGCTGCGTGGCTGGCCGCGCAGATACCTGATATTGCCTTCGTGGCGCCGTTTGCGAATCAACCTACCCGTGCTGCTTTTGAGGCACTGTGGCAGCAGGCAGGCGTTCAGGCTCCGCTAACGTGTATTGACGGTCAGGCTCGTGAAGCAATGGCCGCCGCCGATGTCGTTTTGCTGGCGTCCGGGACGGCCACGCTTGAGGCTATGCTGGTGGGGCGGCCGATGGTTGTAGCGTATAAAGTGTCACCGCTGAGTTACTGGCTGGCACGTCTGCTAAAGCTGGTTAAATTGCAGCACTTTTCATTGCCCAATCTGCTGGCAGGCGAAGCTCTTGTGCCGGAACTGATCCAGCACGCTGCCGCGCCCGCACACTTGGGCCCGGCTGTGCTTGCGTACCTGCAGTCGACCGATGGCAATGCCGAATTGTTGGCGCAGTTCGCTGGTTTGCAAAGCATTCTGCGGCAGACCGCAAGTCAGAAATCAGCGGAAGCCGCAATCCGGTTGGCAGGTTTGGGGCTTACCCGTGAGCTTTGAGCTTGGTGTAATCTGAATAGGCTGGCACGCTCTATGTGCGATGGCTGGTAAGCATAAATAAGCAGCGGCAATAGTCGCTGCCGGAGTCATGCGCTGCGCGTGTGAATGAGTAAGGGGAGAGTGTTGAGTTTACTTGCGGGCGTGGATGAAGCAGGGCGCGGGCCATTGGCGGGTTCGGTAGTCGCCGCTGTGGTCGTGATTGAGCGCGGCCAGATTATTGCCGGTGTTAATGACTCAAAAAAGCTCTCCGAGAAAGCCCGCGAAGCCGCCTTTGAGCTGATTATTGAGCAAGCGGTGGATTATGCTATTGCCGCCGCCAGTCCGGCTGAGATCGACGAGTTGAATATCCTGCAGGCCACTATGTTGGCCATGCGGCGGGCTGTTCAGGGCTTGCAAATCACGCCACAGCAAATTCGTATCGATGGCAACCGGTGCCCTGATTTGGGCAATTTAAACCCTATTACCCAACCCTTAGTCGGTGGTGATGCCTTGTGCATGGCCATTGGCGCTGCCTCGATTCTGGCCAAGGTGACTCGTGACCGGCAGATGCGGCTGCTGGATGAGCGCTACCCGGAGTATGGCTTCGCCCGTCACAAAGGCTATCCAACAGCGCTGCATCGGGAAATTCTGGAGCAGCATGGCCCTTGCCCGGAACATCGGAAGAGTTTTCGGCCGGTCCGCGAGGCCGCGCTGCTGCGCGGTGCCGGGGGTTATAGATAATGCCGGGTTTCGTCCATTTGCGGGTGCATTCAGAGTTCTCGATTGAAGACAGCGTGGTGCGCCTGCCGGGGTTGGCCGCCGGAGTTTCCAGCGCGGGTATGCCTGCTGTTGCCCTGACCGATCCCAACAACATGTTTGGTTTGGTAAAATTTTACCGCCAGTGCCTGAATCACGGCATCAAACCCTTGGCGGGTTGCGACTTGCTGCTGCGTCTGCCTGGTCAGGTTGGGAGGGGTTACCCGCTGCCACTGTTGTGTTGCAGCACTGAGGGTTACAAGAACCTGACCCGTCTTATCACCCGGGCCTATCTCGAAGGGCGGACTGAGCATGGCGTCGGTATCGGGCTTGAGTGGCTGACGCCTGCGGCAACGACAGGCCTGATTGCCTTGTCGGGAGGTCAGTCGGGGCCGCTGGCTGCACTATTAAAAACGGAAAATGAAGATATAATAAATCAATTTTTTCAAGTATTTAAAGAATCTTTTGAAGATAGATTCTACATAGAGGTGCAGCGTGTCGGCCGGCCTGATGAAGGCCGCTATGTGCGTGCTGCAGCCCAGCTGGCAGAGGCACGTGGGCTGCCATTGGTCGCAACCAACGACGTCCGCTTTCTGACCGCTGCCGATTTCGATGCCCATGAGGCCCGCACCTGTATCCATCAAAGTATGGCGCTGGATGACAGTCGGCGGCAGCGTATCTACACCAAGAGTCAGTATCTGCGCAGTCCGGAAGAAATGGCCGAGCTTTTCCGGGATTTGCCGGAAGCGCTGGAGAATACGGTTGAAATAGCCCGTCGCTGCAATCTGACGCTGGAGCTGGGCAAGAACTACCTGCCGAACTACGAGATTGCCGACGGACGCAGCCCCGGCGAGTTCCTTGCCGACGAGTCCCGTCGCCTGCTGGTATTGAAGTTGGCGGAGTTGTCGGGGTTGCCGGCGCATACGCCACGACCCGCAGGGGATTATGAGGAACGCCTCGAGATCGAGCTCAAGGTGATCCGCGATATGGGCTTTCCTGGCTACTTTCTGATTGTGGCCGATTTTATTCGCTGGGCCCGGGCGAATGATGTGCCGGTAGGTCCCGGTCGCGGCTCCGGCGCGGGTTCGTTGGTGGCCTTTGTGCTGGGTATTACCGATATTGATCCGTTGAAGTATGCGCTGCTGTTTGAGCGCTTCCTGAATCCTGAGCGTGTTTCGATGCCCGATTTCGATATCGACTTCTGTATGGAAGGACGCGACCGGGTCATTGATTACGTGGCTGAACGCTATGGGCGCGACAAGGTCTCGCAGATCATTACTTACGGCACCATGGCGGCTAAAGCGGTGGTCAGGGACGCGGCCCGAGTACTGGGTATGCCCTATATGGTGGGCGATCGCATTGCGAAGTTGATTCCGGCCGATGTGGGTATGACGCTGGCGAAGGCCTTCGATGTCGAGGCGGAGTTGGGTGAGTTGTACCGCAGTGACGACGAGGCCCGCGCCGTGCTCGACCTGGCCCGTCAGTTGGAAGGTCTCAAGCGTAATGCTGGTACCCATGCCGGCGGAGTGGTTATAGCGCCCTCAGAGCTCACGGATTTTGTACCGTTGTACACAACCGATGCCGGTGCTTCACCGGTCACGCAGTTCGACAAGGATGATGTCGAGGCGGCGGGCCTCGTGAAGTTCGATTTCCTGGGCTTGCGCACGCTCACGATCATCGATTGGGCCGTGAAGATTGTGAACGCGGAGCGCGCCATCAGCGGCGAGGCACTGCTCGATATCCGCGCGCTGCCGCTCGATGATGCGAAGGCCTTTGCCTTGCTGAAGTCAGCTCGCACTTCGGCGGTGTTTCAGCTTGAATCCCGCGGTATGCAAGACCTTATAAAGCGGCTACAACCTGATGAATTTACAGATATTATTGCGCTGGTCGCACTGTTCAGGCCGGGCCCGCTGGAGTCGGGCATGGTGGATGACTTTATTCAGCGTAAGCACAGCAAGTCAGGCGAGGCTATTGATTATATGCACCCGGATCTGCAGCCGGTGCTTGAGGATACCTACGGCGTCATCGTCTATCAGGAGCAGGTGATGCAGATCGCCCAGAAGCTGGCCGGCTACACGCTGGGCGGGGCCGATATGCTGCGCCGGGCGATGGGCAAGAAGAAACTCGATGAGATGGCCAAGCAGCGCGAGATATTTATGGCCGGTGCTGCCAAGAACGGCGTGGATCCTGGCAAGGCTAAGCAGATATTCGATCTGATGGAGAAGTTTGCAGCGTATGGCTTTAACAAATCACATTCGGCCGCCTATGCGTTGCTGGCGTATCAGACCGCCTGGCTCAAGGCGCATTATCCGGCGGCCTTCATGGCGGCGGTGCTGTCAGCCGATATGGACAACACCGATAAGCTCGAGTTTATGCAGCGTGAGTGCAGGTCATTGGGTCTGGAGTTGTTGGCCCCTGATCTGAACTATTCTGAGGCGCGCTTTAGTGTGGCGGGTGATATGCAGATTCGGTACGGCCTTGGCGCGCTCAAAGGGCTCGGCAAAGCCGTGGCTGATACGCTGGTGGAGTTGCGTAATGCCGATGGCCCCTTTGGCTCGCTCGATGACTTTTGCAGCCGGGTCAATACGCAGAGAGTAAATAAACGCGCCATGGAAGCGCTTATTAACTCGGGTGCCATGGATGCTTTTGGCCCCAACCGGCCGAGTATTTTGCACGCCTTGCCGAAGGCGCTGGTTCAGGCTGAGCAGGTGTCGCGTGACCGTGAGGCCGGGCAGAACGATATGTTCGGCGACATGGCCGATCCGGTGGTGGCCAGAACGACGGCTATTACTAAGTTGCCGGAGTGGGGCTTTAGCGAGATGTTGCAGGCGGAGCGGGCTGCTCTGGGCTTGTATCTGAGCGGTCATCCGCTCGATCTGTATCGCTCGGACCTACGGTATATCTGCAAAGACACCATTGGGGGTTTGCTCGGACGGAAGCGGCCGCCACCCAGCGAAGATGGGGGCTATCGTCGCAGTAAGGGCGAAGAGGTTGAGGTGGTGGGGTTGATCACTGACTTCCGTAAACGGGGCAATCGCGTCACCATGTTTTTGGATGATGGCGAGCAGCGGATCGAGCTGCAGATGTTCAAAGATAACTTTGATAACCTTAAGCATCTTATTGAAAATAATAAGGTTCGTATCGTTAAAGGACAGCTGCGATGGGACGATTTCATTGATGGCTGGCGGATTGCGGTGAGCGATATGGCCGATATCGAGCGGGTCGTCGAAAACCGGGCAACGCATCTGCTGATTCACTGGGATGCCACCGGCGATCATCCGCTGGACGTGGTGGAACTTGAAACATTGCTGCAACCCTGCCGACCCGGGCGTTGTGCCGTGAGCGTGCATTACACGACGCCTGTGGCGACGGCGCGAATTACGCTTGGTGATAACTGGTGCGTGCGGCCCACCGCTTTACTGCGCGACAAGCTCACTTCCGTGTTCGGTTTGCACGGCTTCGCCTTCTATGGCGATGCTAATCGCCAATCGTCAGGATAGATTTATGCTCAAGCTGTGCGACAATAGACCCTCAATTATCGAGAAGAACTAACCCAATGGATCTGAATTTTCTGGATTTCGAGCAGCCTATTGCTGAGCTCGAGGCTAAGATCGAAGAGCTGCGTTACGTCGGCGATGATGCCGAGCTGAATGTCGGCGACGAAATCACTCGTTTGCAGACGAAGAGTAAGTCGCTCACGAAGAGTATTTTTTCGAATTTGTCACCGTGGCAGGTCGCCCAGTTGGCGCGTCATCCGCAGCGACCGTATACGCTTGATTACATCGAAGCGATTTGTACCGATTTTCAGGAATTGCACGGTGACCGTATGTACGCCGATGATCCGGCTATCGTAGGCGGTCTGGGTCGTATTGATGGCCGGCCGGTCATGATTATCGGCCATCAGAAAGGCCGCGACGTAAAGTCACGCATGCTTCGCAACTACGGTATGCCCAAGCCCGAGGGCTATCGCAAAGCGATGCGCCTTATGCAGATGGCGCAGAAATTTGATCTGCCGATTGTCACGCTGATTGATACGCCGGGGGCCTATCCCGGTGTGGGTGCCGAAGAGCGTGGGCAAAGTGAAGCCATTGCCCGCAGCCTTCTGGTCATGTCGCGGTTGTCCGTGCCTATTGTTTGTTTAGTGATCGGCGAGGGGGGGTCTGGTGGAGCTTTGGCCATTGGTGTTGGCGATTGTTTGTTGATGCTTCAGTACAGCGTCTACTCGGTGATTTCACCGGAGGGTTGTGCGAGCATTCTCTGGAACAATGCGAGCAAGGCTGAAACGGCGGCCGAGTCGATGGGTATTACGGCTGAGCGTTTGCAGAAACTGGGTCTGGTTGACCAGGTTCTACCTGAACCATTGGGCGGTGCTCATCGTGATCCGGAAGGCATGGCTCAAGTCGTCAAGAATGCGCTTGTCAGTCATCTCGATGCACTGGAGTTACGGGGGCGGGATCAGTTGTTGGCATCCCGCGAAGCCCGGCTTGCGTCATTCGGTCGTTACGAGGAAGCCTGATGCCTGCTCCCGGAGTCTTCCGGTTGCGTCGGCGGTGTGCCGTGTTTGCTTACGTCGTTAATGTCCCCGCCAGTATCTGAATCTACCGCAGCGGCGGTTGCCGATGTGCAATCTTTGCTGTCTGCGCGCTTGGCGTTGCCGTCCTGTGCCGACAAGCCCTTGAGTTTTTGCGTTGCATTTAGTGGTGGCCTTGATTCCACGGTGCTACTGCATGCGCTCTCACGTTTGGCCGTTGCCATGCCCGGCATCATCCTCAGAGCTGTGCACATTGATCATGGTATGCAGGCGGGCAGCGCCGCCTGGTCTGTGCATTGCGAAACAATCTGTGCGGAACTTGCTGTGCCCTATGAGAATCGCCGGGTTGTTGTTGATCCCAATGGCAGCGAGGGGCCTGAGGCAACCGCCAGAGCGGCCCGCTATGCCGCGCTGGCCGATGCGCTCCAACCCGATGAAGTGCTGTTGTTGGCACAGCACCAGGACGATCAGTTGGAAACCTATTTGCTGCAGTTGATGCGCGGCGGCGGCGTGCGCGGTTTGGCGGCGATGCCGGCTGAGGCCGACTTTGCCTGCGGTTCGCTGTGTCGTCCGTTGCTGGATACCCCACGGGATGTTCTTGAGGCCTATGCGGCTGCAGCCAATCTGGCCTGGGTGGACGACCCCAGCAATACCGATGAAACTTACGACCGGAATTATCTGCGCCATCAGGTGTTGCCGCGATTACGCGCGCGCTGGCCGGGGGCGGCCAGCCGTGTGGCGCGCAGTGCCCGCTATGCCGCCGAGGCGGCGGAGTTGGGTGATAGTCTGGCGGCGATTGATGCTGCAGGGGTGCGGGTGGGTTGTGCGCTGCGAATTGCTGAATTGCAGCGTCTGCCAATGCTCCGGCAACGCAACCTGGTTCGTTTCGTGATTCGTGATCTGGGTTTGCCGGTGCCTCCGGAGCGTCGTTTGTTCGAGATCTGGCATAGCGTGCTGCCGGCCGTTATTGATGCGCTGCCCCAGTTGCATTGGCCGGGTGGTTTTGCCACTCGCTATCGCCGATGGCTCTATTTTTTGCCGGCCGGAGCCGCTATGCCGCCACTGGCTGAGCGTTTTAGTCTGACACCGGACTTTGCCGGCACTGAGCAGGTGCTTGAGATGGGCGGGGCTGCAGGCAGGCTCGTTATGCGCCGGACAGTGGGCAGGGGCTTGGCCCTGGCCAGCCTCCTGCGGCCTGTTGAGGTGCGCTTCCGCACGGGTGGTGAGCGTTTGCAGCCGGCCGGAACCCGGCATCATCGGCGTCTGAAAAACCTGTTTCAGGAAGCCGGAGTTTTGCCGTGGATGCGCTCCGCAATCCCTTTGTTGTTAAGCGATGGCAGGCTGCTGGCGGTGGGCGATGCCTGGTTTGCCGCCGATGCTTTGGCGGCGGAGGGTGAGCCTGGTCTGGAGCTGATTTGGCACGCTGCATCGCTTTGGCGCGAGGTGCCCGAGCCTGAGTCGGCTGCAGGCCCGCAGCCTGCCGCTTAGGCGGCAAATACTTACCCCAATGCGGTGGTTTTCATTGTGGCGGGGGCGGTGCTCTGGTATCTTTTAACCCCGAGGAGGGTTCTCCTCTGGACTATCAGATGCCGGCCTTCGCAGAACGACTTAGTACTCAGGTTTTAGTGTAAAACCTACTTCAAGAAGTACACCTAAGTTATTGTGAGGCTGGCAATTTTTATTTGTGGAGCCTGTTTGGGACGACATTGCTGAGCGTCTCCTCAGGCATACTATTGAGATTCATTCATGCCCCGTTTTGTTTTTGTTACAGGTGGTGTCGTCTCGTCTTTGGGCAAGGGCATTACCTCCGCGTCGTTAGGTGCCATCCTCGAAGCTCGCGGCCTTTCAGTGAGCATGATCAAGCTGGATCCGTACCTCAACGTTGATCCCGGCACTATGAGTCCTTTTCAGCACGGTGAAGTTTTTGTCACCGAAGATGGTACTGAGTCTGATATGGATCTCGGCCATTACGAACGCTTCGTGAACACGACCACAGGGCGTTTCAGCAATTTCACCACCGGTCGCATCTACGGCAGCGTCATTGCCAAAGAGCGGCGTGGCGATTATCTCGGCGCTACCGTGCAGGTTATTCCGCACGTTACAGACGAGATCAAAGCCGGCATTTTGTCCGGTGCGGGTGATGCCGATGTGTGTATCGTCGAAGTTGGTGGCACCGTGGGCGATATAGAGTCGCTGCCCTTTATGGAAGCGATCCGGCAAATGGGTTTCGATCTGGGGCCGAGCAACACCTGCTACGTGCACCTGACTCTGGTGCCGTTTATTGCCACCTCCAATGAGATTAAAACGAAGCCGACTCAGCACTCGGTCAAAGAGTTGCGGTCGATTGGTATTCAGCCGGATATTCTGGTCTGTCGTTCAGATCACCCTTTGCCGGAAGTGCAGCGCCGTAAAATTGCGTTGTTTACCAATGTGGCCGAAAAAGCCGTTATTTCTGCGCAGGATGTCGGCGATATCTATGAACTGCCTATTGTCTTTAACAAGCAAGGCCTTGATGAAATCGTAGTCGAGAAACTGTGCCTGGGCGTGCCGCCGGCCGATCTATGCAAGTGGCAGGCCGTGGTTGATGCGCGCCGCAATCCCGAGGCCGAGGTTGTGGTTGCCATGGTCGGCAAATACGTTGGTTATGAAGATTCCTATATTTCGTTGAATGAAGCGCTGAAGCACGCGGGTATTCGCACCCGTACTAAGGTCACGACTAAATTTATCGATTCAGAAAAACTCGATGCGCCCGATGCGCCGATAGCAGAAACCCTTGAGGGTGTTGATGCGGTGCTGGTTCCGGGTGGATTTGGTGATCGTGGTTTCGAAGGCAAGATTAATGCCGTTCGTTACGCCCGCGAGAACGGCATTCCGTTTTTAGGTATTTGTCTCGGGCTGCATGCCGCTACCGTTGAATACAGTCGCAACGTGGCCCGTTTGGACGGCGCACATAGCACGGAGTTCAAGCTGGATACGCCACATCCGGTGATTGGTTTGATTATTGAATGGCAGGATAAAGATGGCAGCACGCAGGCTCGCACGAAAGATTCCGATCTTGGCGGTACGATGCGTTTGGGTGCCCAGGAGTGTTTGTTGACCGAGGGTACGTTGGCGCGCGAGTTGTACGGCGCTGCATCGGTTCGCGAACGTCACCGCCACCGGTACGAGTTCAATAACAACTATCTGGAGCAGCTGCAGAAGGCTGGTATAGTGTTTTCCGGCCGCTCGGTTGACGGGCTTGTGGAGATGATCGAGCTCAGGGACCATCCTTGGTTTGTGGCTTGTCAGTTCCATCCCGAGTTCACCTCTAATCCGCGTAAAGGGCATCCGCTGTTTACCGGCTTTATTTCGGCCGCCCGCGTGCACGCCGCGGCAGCTATTCCTGCGGCGGCGGAGGCCTAGTTTCCATGAGGCTACTGAGCTTTGAAGTCGGCATCGATCAGCCACTATTCCTTATTGCAGGGCCCTGCGTTATCGAGAGCGAAGGGCTTATTCTTGAAACCGCAAGTCGCCTTAAGGAAATAACACAAGCTCTTGATATTAATTTTATTTTTAAAGCTTCTTTTGACAAAGCCAACCGCTCTTCCGAGGCCAGCTATCGAGGTCCGGGTATTGAGGAAGGGCTGCGGATTCTGGCTAAAGTTAAGGCCGACTTGGGTTTGGCGGTGCTCACGGATGTGCATGAAGACACGCCGTTGAATGAAGTGGCAGACGTGGTTGATGTGCTGCAGACACCCGCATTTTTGTGTCGCCAGACTAATTTCATTAAGGCGGTTGCCGCCACCGGTCTGCCGGTGAATATCAAGAAAGGCCAGTTCCTGTCGCCGTGGGAGATGGGTAACGTTGTCGACAAAGCTCGGTCGACGGGCAATCAGGGCATCATGGTTTGTGAGCGTGGCTTCAGCTTCGGTTACAACAATCTGGTGTCCGATATGCGTTCACTGGCAATTATGCGGAAGACCAGCGCACCTGTAGTGTTTGATGCCACCCACTCGGTGCAGTTGCCGGGTGGACAGGGTGGCTCATCGGGTGGGCAGCGCGAGTTTGTGCCTGTGCTGGCCCGGGCTGCCGTTGCAGCGGGCGTAGCGGGCGTGTTCATGGAAACTCATCCTGACCCGTCTAAAGCATTAAGCGATGGGCCAAATGCCTGGCCATTGGAGCATATGCCGGCGTTGCTGGAGCAAATGGTCGCTATAGACCGTGCCGTAAAAGCGGCAGGTTTTATTGAGGATCTCATCGAGGGTTAACTGCAGCAGTTTGCAGGATGCTAAGCCCGGCTTGCGCTTACAGAATTCATATTGAGACTTAACGTGCTGACTTTGCGCAGCCGCTAACAGGCTGCCCGGCGGCCCCGACATATTAGGAAAGACAAAACCATGAGTGCTATTGCAGAAATACGCGGCCGCCAGATTATGGATTCCCGGGGCAATCCAACCGTTGAAGCCGATGTTCGTTTGGCCAGTGGTGCCTTTGGCCGTGCGGTTGCGCCTTCCGGTGCCTCTACCGGCAGTCGCGAAGCGCTTGAGCTGCGTGACGGTGATATGAGCAAATATCTGGGTAAAGGCGTGCTGCAAGCAGTGAGCAATATTAATTCCCGGGTTGCTCCGGCCTTGCTGGGCAAAGAGGCGCTGGAGCAGAGCGCTATCGACAAACTGATGATCGATCTGGACGGCACCGAGAACAAGGCCAGTCTGGGCGCAAATGCCATTCTTGCTGTTTCGCTGGCTGTAGCGAAAGCCGCAGCGGCTGAGCAGGGCAAGCCCTTATTTCGCACCTTTGCGGCAGGTTCTACCCAGTTGCCGGTGCCGATGATGAACATCATTAACGGCGGTGAGCATGCGGATAACAGCGTCGACATTCAGGAATTCATGATTTTGCCGGTGGGGGCGCCAAGTTTTAGTGAAGCGCTCCGCTATGGCACCGAGGTGTTTCATTCGTTGAAGGCCGTTTTGCACAAAGCCGGTTTGAATACAGCGGTTGGTGATGAGGGTGGTTTTGCTCCCGATCTCCCCTCGAATGCGGCGGCGCTTGAGATTATCTCAGAAGCTGTTGAAAAAGCAGGTTATAAGCTGGGTCAGGATATTTATCTCGGGCTCGATATTGCCAGTTCTGAGTTTTACAAAGACGGCGTCTACACGCTGGCTTCAGAAAACAAAACCTTTGATGCGGCCGGTTTTTCAGCGTACCTGAGTAAGCTTGCGGCTGACTTCCCGATCATCTCCATTGAAGATGGCATGGACGAAAGTGATTGGGATGGTTGGGCAACCTTGAGCAAAGCGCTGGGCGACAAAGTGCAGCTGGTTGGGGATGATCTGTTTGTGACGAACACCAAAATTTTGTCACGCGGTATTCGCGACAACATCGCCAATTCAATTCTTATTAAGCCTAACCAGATAGGCACTCTGACCGAGACTCTTCAGGCGATTGAGATGGCGATTGCGGCGAAGTATTCGGCGGTAGTTTCACATCGTTCCGGCGAGACCGAGGACGACACCATTGCTGATATCGCGGTGGGTACTTTGGCCACTCAGATTAAAACGGGTTCGCTGTGCCGTTCTGACCGGATGGCCAAGTACAACCAATTGCTGAGGATTGAAGAGATTCTGGGCAGTGATGCCAGCTACGGAGGCAAGCAGGCGTTTCCGGTTAAGTTCTAAGTGAAAGTTGTGGCGCAAGTGGCGCATTCTTATCGATTGTCCGGAGCGTCAAACAGACCATGAGCAACGCTGGTTCCAACACTCTGTTTCTGCGCCTGCTGATTGTCGGTCTGCTGGTGTTGCTGGTGATGTTGCAAATTCGCTTGTGGTTTTCTGAAGACGGCTATCGTGAAGTGTCCCGGCTGCAGGATGCAGTGGCAGAGCAGAAGCTTGAGAATACCCGTTTGCAAGAACGCAATGCGCGGCTTGAAGCTGATGTGCTTGATTTGAAAAGTGGCAACTCCGCCATTGAAGAGCGTGCCCGTGCCGATCTGGGCATGGTCGAAGAGCAGGAGGATTTCTTCCTGTTCGGCTCCGACCCCGATCAGTCGGCTCAGCCGGCACCCCAATAAGAGTATCCCGATGTCTGAATCTGTAAATAGCATGGCGCTTGATGCCGAGCTGTCTGAGCTTGCCGAGTGCATTGATCCGTCGGCCCTTGCCAATCCGTTTGGCGCGCCCGAATGCAGTGGTTATATCCGCTCGGCGCCTGAGGATTTCTGCGTCACCGAGTTGCCTCTGGAATTGCCTTCGGGTGACGGGGAGCATGCCTGGCTGCACATTCGAAAAGAGGGTAATAACACGGTATGGGTGGCTAAAAGGCTGGCCGATTTTGCCGCTGTTGATGTCCGTGATGTCAGTTATGCCGGGCTTAAAGACCGGAATGCGGTGACTGAGCAATGGTTTAGCATCTGGCTGCCGGGCCGGCCTGACCCCGATTGGGCGGCTTTGGACATTGCCGGCATCTCTATTATTGCCGTGAGCCGGCATCGCAAGAAGTTGCGCCGTGGCGAGCTGGCGGGTAATCGCTTTGCTATCGCAGTGCGGGCGTTCAGTGGCGATGCCGACGAATTTGCCGCACGGTGCGCACGCGTGGCCAGCGATGGCGTACCGAACTACTTTGGTGAGCAGCGGTTCGGTCGCGGTGGCGGTAACCTCCGGCTGTTGGCAGAAGGTGGTCGACTGGATCGTGATCAGCGCAGTATGGCCTATTCGGCATTGCGTTCTGGTTTATTTAATAATTATTTAAAACAAAGAGTTGTGGATGGTTTTTGGAATATCTGTGATGGTGATTCCCGCACGGGTGATGTGGCTTTGTCGGATCGTGATGGCGATATAGAGGCCTATCGCAGGCTTTGCGGAGATGCCGCTCAGGGTCGGCCGACAGGGCCGCTGTGGGGCGAGGGGCGTGGTCGTTTATCACCCGCCGAGGAGACCGTATTTGACGCTTTTCCGCACGTTAAGGCCTTGCTGAATGCGGCCGGTTTGAAGCGCCATCGGCGCTCACTGTGGCTGCCAGTGAGCGATTTGCAGCAGTCGCTGAAGGGCGACGTGCTGCGGTTGTCGTTTACGTTGCCGCCGGGTGCCTTTGCCACCACTGTGCTTGATATGTTGCTGCTGCCAGCTTGGCAATAGTGGCTGAATGCACCATTATCACTGTCTGTGGTGGCGTGCATTTTCCCATCAATAGTCAGATCAATGGTCAGATTCAGAGCGAGATATCGTCCGTATGTTAAATGTCATTGAACATGGTCCGGTGTTTGAAATTCGTATGGATAAAGCGCCGGCGAATGCCATGGATACCGCGTTTTTAAAAGCGCTACGGGGTGTGCATCGCGAGGTTTGTGGGCAGGGTGCTGCCGCCATCGTAATTTCGGGTAGGTCCGGCATGTTCAGCGGCGGGGTGGATGTGCCGGCACTCATGTCGCTCGAGCGACCACAGATACTCGATTTTTGGGAGTGCTTTATGGACCTTATGCAGGCGCTGGCAGCGAGCCCTGTGCCGGTGACGGCGGCCATTACCGGGCACAGTCCTGCAGGCGGTGCCGTGCTGGCGCTGCACTGCGATTATCGGGTTGCTGCGCGTGGCGATTTTAAGATTGGTTTAAATGAGGTTCAGGTCGGGTTGCCGGTGCCATCGACTATCGGCCGTGTGCTGGCGTCTATCGTCGGGCCTCGCAAAGCTCAACAGCTGACGATGCAGGGTAAGCTCATTAGCCCTGCCGAAGCGCTGGAGGTGGGTATGGTGGACGAGCTCGCCGAGCCGGAAGAGGTAATTGCGCGTGCAGTGGAGTGGTCGCAGCAGCTGGTTAGTCTTCCGCCGATTGCCATGAATACCACTCGCTTACAGGCTAAAACAGATTTGTTACAGCATCTCGCTGATGGGAATGACGCACAATTGATTACCGAATTTTGGTTTAGTGAGGAAACCCAAACCGCGATGCGTGCCTTGGTGCAGCGACTCCAAAGCTAACGCGTTTAGCGCAGCAGCACGTACAGTGCTCCGGAGCCGCCATCGTGCTGGGGGGCCGGGGCGTAAGCGACGACTTCATCGCACAGTTGCAGCCACTTCATGACCTTGGGCCGGATCTTCGGCCCGTCTTTTGACCCGAGCCCTTTACCCGTGACAATCCGCACGCAGCGCAGCCGGTTTTTGCTGCACGCGGCGATAAACTGACGCAGTTCGAGCACGGCCTCTGCCACCGTCATGCCGTGCAAATCAATGTATTCCTGTACGGCTAATTTGCCACGTCGCAACTCACGCTGAATTTTCTTCGTGACTTGTGGATGAGCGTAAGTCATTTGTTCGCTGAGCTCATCGGCGATGTCATCAGGCGGTATGTCGGCCCATGATTCTTCCAGAGCAGCCCGTTCATCACGGCGGCGCATAACCGCGCGTGCCTTCGGTGGTGACCGATGCACGTTGCGCGGTCGTTGCTTGATCGGGGTGGTGTCGCCCAGCGATTGCCGGAACAGATCGGCGGTGTCGTCGTCTACTTCGCTAGGGTCTTCGTGATGTTCTTCGTTTCGGCCTTCTTTGCCAGACTGCTTTTTATTGCTCACGTCGCTCGTCCCGGGATTACGATTGGCAGGCAAAAGGACTGCCCGCCGCTGTCTATACATGCGAGAATGCACGCTCTCGCAAGTTTTGACCAGCGTTCCGATGATCAGTTCAGGCCCGCCGGTTTGCTTGCTTCAATCGCGCTTCGCGGATCATACACGGCATGAAAATATTACTCAGCAACGATGATGGCTATCATGCCGAGGGTCTGGCGACGCTTGCGCTGGGCCTTAAGGACCTGGGTGAACTCACCATTATTGCCCCTGACCGCAATCAGAGCGGCGCGAGTCATTCGCTGACCCTCGATATGCCGCTCCGAGTTAACCGTACCCGCGATGGCATTTATTTTGTGAATGGCACGCCTACCGATTGCGTGCATTTAGCCATCACTGGTTTGCTGGACGAAGATCCGGACATGGTGATTTCGGGAATTAATCACGGCTCCAATCTCGGTGATGACGTACTGTATTCGGGTACCGTTGCCGCTGCCGTAGAGGGGCGCTTTCTCGGCTTGCCGGGCATTGCTATATCACTAGCTGGCGACAACCCCGTGCATTTTGATACTGCCGCGCAGGTCGCACGGGATTTGGTGTTGCAATTGGCCAAGCACCCGTTGCCCGCCGATACCATCCTGAACGTCAATGTGCCGGATATTCCGTACAATCAGCTCCAAGGTTTTGAGTCGACCCGGCTGGGTAACCGGCATCGCGCCGAACCCGTTGTGCCAATGCGTGACCCCAAGGGCCGAGATGTGTATTGGGTAGGTCCTGCCGGATTGGGCCAGGAAGCGGGCCCCGGCACCGATTTTTATGCCGTTGAGCACAATCGTGTTTCAGTAACGCCATTGCAGGTCGACCTGACGCGTCACGATCATATTGCTGAGTTGGCGGCGTGGCTGCCGACTCGTTTATCCGACTAATGCGTTGGCATAGCAGAAGGTTTGTATAGCGTGAATCAGACATCCCACCTACAGGGTATCGGCATGACCTCGGCGCGTACCCGAGAACGCCTAATCACCCGGCTTACCGAGAACGGTATCAGTAATCCTTTCATTCTGGATCGCATCCGCTCAGTGCCACGGCATTTGTTTGTGCAAGAAGCTCTGGCCAGTCGTGCCTACGAAGACGATGCGCTGCCTATTGGTTTTGGCCAGACGATTTCGCAGCCGCTCATTGTGGCGTTGATGACGCAGGCCTTGCTCGAGAACGAGGATGGTTCGCTGCGGAGTATGAAGAAGGTGCTCGAGATCGGCACCGGCTGCGGCTACCAAACCGCTGTGCTGTCTCCGCTGGTGGGCTTTGTGTATTCGATAGAGCGCGTGGCGCCGCTCTTGCAGGAAACCCGCAAGCGTTTGTCTTCGTTGAACGTGTCGAATATCCGTCTGCGGCGTGACGACGGGCATCGCGGCTGGCCGGGCCAGGCACCGTTCGATGGGATTATCGTGACCGCCGCGCCGGCTGAAATTCCGCAGAAGCTGCTGGATCAGTTGGCACCGGGTGGTCGACTGATCATGCCTGTCGGCCAGCAGTCTGCGGCGCAGACGTTGTTGAGGATCACGGCGACAGAAGAGGGTTTTGTTGAAGAGCGTTTGGGCAAAGTGGCATTTGTGCCTATGGTTGAAGGTGACTGACGTTTGCAGCATAGGGGGTGCGGCAGGCTGCAGGCTTTTAACGGATGAGTAATAACAGGTAGGGATGCAGAGAGACAGATGAAGGTTTTTTCCTGGTTAATGGATAAGGTGCTGGTTTGGTCTAAGCATCCTAAGGCTCCGTGGTTTCTTGGTGGCTTAAGTTTTGCCGAGTCGTCGTTTTTTCCGATTCCTCCCGATGTCATGCTGGCGCCCATGGTGTTGGCTAAGCCGCAGGCAGCCTGGCGGCTCGCGGCGATCACTACCATCGCATCGGTACTCGGTGGCATGGCCGGCTTTCTGATTGGTGTGTTTGCTCTGGATGCTATTGAACCCCTATTGCGTGATTGGGGTTACTGGGAAACTTACGAGCACGCCCGTGCCTGGTTTGTGGAGTGGGGTTTCTGGGCCGTATTTATTGCGGGCTTCTCGCCCATTCCTTACAAGATTTTTACGATTGCTGCGGGCGCTATGTCGATGTCGTTTTTGCCGTTTGTGATCGCGTCATTTGTTGGCCGCGGTGCGCGGTTCTTTTTGGTGGCCGGCCTTATTTACTGGGGCGGCCCGAAGTTTGAATCGCAGTTGCGGCGCTTTATTGATGTGATTGGTTGGGCGGTCGTGGCCCTTATTATTGTGGCGTACCTGATATTGCGGGGTTAGCGGTGTACCGGAAGCTTTGGCTCGTTGTCTGCTGTGCGTTGCTGGTGGCTTGCAGCAGCGGTACGCTCAACTGGCCTACCGGTTATCACGTGGTAAAGCAGGGTGATACGCTATTTTCTATTGCCTGGCAGTACGGCTTTGATTATCGTGAACTGGCGGTCTGGAATAACCTTGGCGATGGCGCGCTCATTTATGAGGGGCAGATTATTTCCCTGGCTCCCGGCGCCGGCAGTGGCAAGAGAACGCCAGCGGCAAAGCAGGCACCAGTAGCGAAGACCTCCGCTAAAGCATTGCCGGTCTATGCGCCGCCACCCGAACAACAGGTTGCCGGCTGGCAGTGGCCGACGCAGGGTAGCGTGGTTGAGGGTTACAAGAAAAGCGTCAAAACTGACTCGGGTATTCACATTGGCGGACGCTATGGTCAGCCTGTGCAGGCGGCTTCAAGCGGCCAGGTTGTCTATGCAGGAAATGCTTTAAAAGGATACGGTAATTTATTGATTATTAAACATAATGATACCTATATTAGTGCGTATGGTTTTAATTCTGAGCTGCTGGTTACAGAGGGCGAGCAGGTGACCGGCGGACAGCGTGTGGCACTGATGGGGCAGACTCCGGCGCGGCAGGTTCTGCTGCATTTTGAGATCCGCAAAGACGGCAAGCCGGTTAATCCGGCGACCTATCTACCGGGTTCTTAGACGCTAATTCTGATCCTGACCGGGGCTGGCTTATACCAGCAGGGCAGCAACCACGGCTCGTGATTCGCCGTTTAGCACGTTAAAGGTCCGACAGGCGGCAGCGGTATCCATAACCTCGAAGGCAATCCCTTGCTGCATAATGTGGGTCACCAGTTCAATGCCAGGAAACTGCTGATTGTTGCCGGTGCCGAACAAGATGATTTCAGGGTGAAGTGCCAATGCGCCGCTAAAGTCTGCCGGTGTCAGTGCTTCTATAGCATTGGGTTGCCACTCGTAAACAGAGCGGCCATGCACGAAGCAGTGGTTGGTAACCACCGCGTCATTCACCCGCAAGGCGCCGGGTGACCAGGATTGAATAACGATGTCGGTATCGAGAGATAGTTGCATGTGCCGATATTAGCAAATGGCAGGCATTGGCGGCAGATATTGCTTGCTGCGCTCCAGCGGTTGTAGAAGTATTTTAAATAGAGGGCTGTGGTGTCAGCGGCGGCTTGTAAAAGGGGATAGCAGTGACCATTGAAATACGCCGCCGTGATGCCGTGTCTGATACGGTCCTGCCGGCTGAGTTGGCGCCTGCCTTGCGGCGTGTTTATGCCAGCCGTGGCGTCACAGCGGCGCAGTTGCAGCTGGGGCTCGGCAAGATTATTCCCGTAAGCCAGTTGGGCGGTCTTGATGCGGCGGTGGCACGTCTGCAACAAGCCCATGTGGCACAAGAGCGGGTGCTGGTGCTGGGCGATTTCGATGCTGATGGCGCCACGGCGACCGCGTTAATGATGAGTTGTCTGCGCGCCTTCGGCTTTCTCAACATCAGTTATAAGGTGCCGGACCGGTTTCGTTTTGGTTACGGCCTGTCGGTCGGGATCGTCGATGAGATTAGTGCAGAACAGCCCGATTTAATTGTGACCGTGGACAACGGCATTAGCAGTGTCGATGGAGTGGCGCGCGCCAATGCTCTGGGCATTGATGTTGTGGTCACGGATCACCATTTGCCGGGCCAGGTTTTGCCTGCCGCTGCGGCGATTGTGAACCCCAACGCGCCGGGCAATGAATTTCCCAGCAAGTGGCTGGCCGGCGTGGGTGTGGCTTTCTATGTTATGGCGGCATTAGGGCGGGCACTGGCAGGCAGCGGCGCTATCGCCGCCGATGTGGCCCGCAGTGCGGCGGCCGACTGTCTGGATCTGGTGGCGCTGGGCACTGTTGCCGATCTGGTCCAGCTGGATCACAACAACCGGGTTCTGGTGTCGCAGGGCTTAGCCAGAATTCGTGCCGGCCGCACCCGTCCGGGTATTCTGGCCTTGTTTGATGTGGCCAATCGTGATGCAGGGCGGGCGGTGGCCAGTGATATCGGTTTTACGATTGCCCCTCGTTTGAATGCCGCGGGCCGGCTGGACGATATGTCATTGGGTATTGACTGTTTGTTGGCGACCGACAAGTCGGCGGCACGTGATATGGCGTTGCAGCTCAACGAACTTAATAGCGAGCGTCGTGGCCTACAGCAGCAAACGGAGGAAGAAGCGGGCGCATTGCTCGATGAACTGGATTCACGCCTGGGCATCGGCGCACATTGGGGCTACTGCCTGTTTGATGAAACCTGGCATCAGGGTATTGTCGGTCTTGTGGCCACCAAGATTCGCGATCGGGTGAAGCGTCCGGCGATGGCTTTTGCGCCGGCCGAGACTGGCGGTAGCGAACTCAAAGGTTCGGGCCGCTCGGTGAAAGGCGTGCATCTGCGCGATGTGCTGGCCGAAGTCGCTGCGCAACACCCGCACCTGATTGAGCGTTTTGGCGGGCATGCTATGGCTGCGGGTATGAGTTTGCAAGCGGTCAACCTGCCGGCGTTCATGCAGGCATTTGATGATGCCGTTGCCGCCCATAAGGCCGACATCAGCGATGCCGAGGTGCTCTGGTCAGACGGCGAACTGTCGGCGGCTGAACTCAGTTTGTCGCTGGCGGAACAGCTGCGGGGTGGTGGTCCGTGGGGTCAGGCTTTCCCGGAACCCTTATTTGATAACCGTTTCCGCGTTGTCGCGAAGCGTGTGGTGGGCCAGAAACACTTGAAGTTGACGTTGCAGCCGCAGGGTTCGCAGACCGAGATAGAGGCTATTGCGTTTAATCGCGATGAGTTGCCGCGGCGTACCAGCGGTGGCCATGATGGCATGTACCGGATGGCCTACCGGCTCGATGTGAACGAGTTTCGCGGCAGGCGCACGGTGCAGCTGGTTGTGGAACATATCCAATCCGACTAGCATCCACATTCCTCCTATCATGCACGGATTAACGACCTCCATGGAAACCGGCCAGATCAAAGCCAGCTTGACCGACCTTCGTGAACGCACTGCTGCGTTGAGGGGGTACCTTTGACTTCGATGGCAAACAGGAACGTCTGGAACTCGTTAATCAGGAGTTAGAAGACCCCGAAGTCTGGAGCGATCAGAAACGCGCCGAAGGCCTGAATAAGGAGCGTGCCGAGCTTGAGGATGTGGTCGGTATTCTGCAAAAAGCCGCAAACGCTATTGACGAAGCCACCGAGTTGTTGGAGCTCGCCGAAGCCGAAGACGATGAGGAAACTCTCGATAGCGTGGTTGCGGATATTGACAGTCTGCAAACCGATATTGAAAAGCTTGAATTTCAGCGGATGTTCTCAGGCGAAGCCGATCCGGCCAATGCCTTTGTCGATATTCAGTCCGGCTCCGGCGGCACCGAAGCGCAGGATTGGGCTGAGATGCTACTGCGGATGTACCTGCGCTGGGCGGAACAAAATGGTTTCGAGGCTGAGCTCATTGAAGCCTCGGCTGGTGAGGTGGCGGGTATTAAGAGTGCAACAATACATGTGAAAGGCCCCTACGCTTTTGGCTGGCTGCGCACCGAGACCGGTGTGCACCGGTTGGTGAGAAAATCTCCGTTCGATTCAGGTAATCGCCGGCATACGTCATTTTCTGCTGTGTTTGTGTCGCCCGAAGTGGATGACGACATCGAGATTGAGATTAATCCGGCGGACCTGCGTATTGATGTGTATCGCGCGAGTGGTGCGGGCGGCCAGCACGTTAACAAAACTGAATCGGCTGTGCGTATTACGCATCTGCCCACCAATATTGTGGCGCAATGCCAGAGCGACCGTTCGCAACACAAGAATCGTGACACAGCGATGAAGCAGTTGAAAGCGAAGCTGTATGAGTTCGAGCAGCAAAAACGCAATGCCGAGATGCAGAGCGTGGAAGATTCCAAAGCGGATATCGGCTGGGGCAGTCAGATCCGTTCTTACGTGCTCGACCAGTCGCGGATTAAAGATTTACGTACCGGTGTCGAAACCGGTAACACTGTTGCCGTATTAAACGGTTCTATCAATCAATTTATTGAAGCCAGCCTGAAGCAAGGTCTGTAACTATGTCTGAAGAAAACCCGCAAGCCGTCGATGAAAACAAGCTGGTGGCCGAACGCCGCCATAAACTCAAGGTGCTGCGTGAGGGCGGATTTAAGTTTCCGAACGAGTACCGGCGCAATGCGCTGGCGGGACAGTTGCATAACACCTATGCCGAACACAGCAACGAAGCCCTTGATGCTGAAGCGGTGGAAGTTCAGGTTGGCGGCCGCATGATGACCCGCCGGGTTATGGGTAAAGCCAGCTTTGCCACGTATCAGGATCGCAGTGGCAAGCTGCAGTTGTTTGTGCAGCGCGATGCTGTTGGCGAGGACGTCTACAAGAGTTTTAAATCCTGGGATCTGGGCGACATTATCTGGGCGCGTGGGGTGCTGTTTCGCACCAAAACCGGCGAGTTGTCGGTCAAGGTGAAGGAGCTGGTGCTGCTGACAAAATCGCTGCGGCCATTGCCCGACAAGTTTCACGGCTTGTCCGATCAGGAAACCCGCTACCGCCAGCGGTATGTGGATCTGATCATGAGTGAAGAGTCGCGACAGGTGTTTTTAAGGCGCTCGCAGATTGTGCAGCACATTCGCTCGTACCTCGATGCCCTGCAGTTTCTCGAAGTGGAAACGCCAATGATGCACGCGATTCCGGGCGGTGCCGTGGCGCGACCGTTTATTACTCATCACAACGCACTCGATGCCGAGTTTTATCTGCGTATTGCACCCGAGCTGTATTTAAAGCGCCTGGTGGTTGGCGGCTTTGAGCGGGTCTATGAGATTAACCGCAGTTTTCGCAACGAGGGCGTGTCGACCCGGCACAATCCTGAGTTCACAATGCTTGAGCTGTACATGGCCTACGCCGATGAAGAAAATCTGATGGAACTGCTGGAAAGTTTGTTCCGTAGTATTTCTGAAGCTGTACTTGGCAGCACCACCGTCACTTATGACGGGCGCGATTATGATTTATCTCAGCCGTTTAAACGGCTGAGTGTGGAAGAGTCTGTCTTGGCTTTTAATCCGGATCTCGAGGCGGGCAAGTTGCGTGATCGTGATTATCTGGTAGCGGTCTGCAAGCGCATGGATATTCATGTTGAAGACGCTTATGGCAACGGCAAACTGTTGCTCGAGGTTTTTGAGAAAACGGTAGAAGATCAATTATTTGAGCCCACTTTCATTACCGGTTATCCCGCCGAAGTCTCGCCGCTCGCAAGGCGCACCACAGAAGACCCGTGGCTCACCGATCGTTTTGAATTCTTTGTTCACGGTCGCGAACTTGCCAATGGCTTTGCCGAGCTGAACGATGCCGAGGATCAGGCGGAGCGTTTCCGCCAGCAGGTTGAGCAGAAAGATGCCGGCGATAATGAAGCCATGTTTTTTGATGCCGATTACATCAATGCGCTTGAGATTGGTTTGCCGCCAACCGCCGGTTTAGGTATTGGTATTGATCGCCTCGTGATGTTCCTGACCGACTCACCGTCGATTCGCGATGTGTTGTTGTTTCCGCATTTGCGTAAGGTTCAGCGTGACGAGTGAGCGCTAAGTGCGGGCACAATGTGTTCGCCGATCATGCGAATGGCCTTGTCGGGTTCGTCATAGACTTTAAGTGCTATCTGGTTTTGCCCGGCTTTTTCGAAGGCTTTAAAGCGTTCTACTTCAAACGCAATGTTCTCGGTCGATGATGCTGAAGTGCCACGGGTCACAATTTTTTCGATGATCTCATCGGGCACGCCATCGATCCTCGGCGTCTTTTGATAATAGGCCTTAGCAAAACTGCTGATGTGCTTCGTGACAATTGCTGCTTCTTCCTCGTTAACCACATCCCGAATGAAATCGGGATAAATGGTGCCGCGCACGCAGAGCCAGATACGGGCTTCGCGCATTGCTGCTGCCGGATCATCTTTGACATGCCATGCCCAGAAGTTATTGAGCGGGTAGTCCGGAGGATTTATGCTACGTTCTTGCAGAATGGGATTGATGATGTCGCGCGCCCAGGCAATGCGCCCGGGCGTGAAATCGCTCACCATGATGCCATCCGCATAAGTGGCCGCATCGGCCAGAAACTTCGGGCCGTTGGCGCCGACATAGATCATGGGTTTGGGTTGGGTGACCCAGCGGGTGTCCATCCAGCTCAAGGGAAAGTCGGTGCCTTTGTAGGCGCCGCTGTCACCCGCGGCAGCCTTGTTCAGTATCTCGATGCATTCGCGGACCGGCTGTAACATGCGTTTTGGCAGTCGTCCCATGGCGTCGGCAACCCCGCCACCAGCGCCCACAACAATCTGGGCGCGACCTGCGGAGAGTTCATTCAGGCTTAGCAGTGAAATCGCCATTTTCAGCGGGTGCAGTTCAAACGGACTGACTGCAATAGGCCCCATCTTGATACGCTTGGATTGCAGCGCGAACGGCGTAAAGTTCACGAAAGCGTCACGGCCGTTGGCGTTATTGGCGACCCAGATGCCGCCCAGACCATAGTCTTCAGCAATTTGCGCTAGGCGCGTAAATTCGGCGGCGGGCTTATTGGATTCAATGATAACGTCGATACGCATGCGAGCCTCGTAAAGGCGAGATAGGGACTCAACTGTAACGCATCCGGTGTTGGTCTGGGAGCCCTGCGGCTGAGGGTATTTTATGGCGTGCTGCAGACTCCGGCGTGCTGCCGCAGTATGCTGAAAGCCATGAATCTACTGCCGTTGCTCGTTCGGGTGATTGTTGTGCTGATATTCGCCAGTACGGCATTGTCTGCGGCTGATGTTTTCTCAGGTCACGATGGCGCGAAATTGACGCAATCGCAGGTGCTGGAGGCAGTTGCCGACGCCGACATCATTCTGCTGGGTGAGGTGCACACCGATGCAGCCGGGCATTCGTGGCAACAATCGTTACTTGCTAATTTGGTCGCGGGTAACGACAACTGGCTGCTGTCGCTCGAAGAGTTTGACCGGAGTCAGCAGGCAGATCTCGATGCATATGCCGCTGACAATATTAACGGTGAAGAACTTAAAGCCGTTCGAAATTTCGTCGGGCCCGGCGTTAAAAATAACTGGTTGGAATGGAACCTGCCAAAACTAGTAATTGCCCGTGATGGCCGTGTGCCAATGCTCGCGAGTAATGCACCGCTTAAGTATTCCCGCATGGTGCGCAATAGTGGTTGCGACAGTCTTCTCAGTTTGCAGCCTGCAGAGCGAGCATTGGTTGACTGCCCGCTAGCGGTCTCGGATCCGGAGTATCAGGTGCGCTTCTATCGGGCGCTGGGGCGGGTGTCGCGCTCCGGTCAGGCAAAGGGTATGAAACCGCTGGCGTCTGAGCAGATGGCCAAAATGTTCCGTGCGCAGCGCGTCTGGGATGCCACCATGGCGGAGTCTGTGGTCGGTGCGCGCCGTGCAACCGGGCGTCGGGTTGTACATATCGTCGGCAGCTTTCATTCAGATTACAACGGGGGGCTCGTTCAGGAGCTTCGGGCGCGGGATCCTGACGCCCGTATTCTTGTAGTGAGTATTCGGCCGGGGCGGGCAACAGCATTGCCTGCTGCAGATCAGGGGCGGGCCGACATCATGGTTTACAGCGGCAGGTAAGCAATGCGTAAAAACACTCTAGATAGCACGGCAAACGACAACGCCGAGCAACAGATGCCGGAACCTCTGGTTGCTGCAGTATCCCGTCGCAGTGTATTCGGCATGGCCGCGGGTGCGGCAGGCCTTGCGCTAACTGCAGGCTGCACCACGGATACCGGAACGTCGCCACGTGCGGGCCTTAAGGGCAATACACAGGCGCCTTATAAGAGCATGCGGGATTACATGGCCGCCCTCGATGCAGAGGGACTCGTATTGCGCATTCCTAAGGTCGATCAGGATGCCTATGAAGCCACTGCATTAATGTATCGCGCCCGCGATCAGCACGGTATGCGCGGCGCACCGTGTTTCATGTTTGATGACGTAAAAATTGCTGGCAACTGGACTAGAGGTCCGTTGCTGGTTAACGAGAGTGGCAACCTGCATGCCGAATGTATTGCCTTTGGGCTTAAGCCGGTGGATCCGGGGCCTATCAGTACTGAGCCGTTTGGCAGTTACCGCCGCGCCCGCGAGCATGTTGAATCACTGTTGCTGGCCAACGACGGTGAGTACCCGACTATCCCACCTGTGGTGGTTGCTGCGGCAACTGCACCGTGCAAACAAGTTGTGTTGCGTGGTGATGAGATTGATCTCACGAAGTTTGCCTTTATCAAAGGCAATCCTGCGGATGCCGGGCGTTATATTAATACGGGTCAGGTCTATACCAGGCACCCGAAATACGGCGTAAATTTTGGCACCTACCGGTGTCATTTGCGCGGGCCCCGTGAGTTGGGTCTGAACTCTGAGCCGGGTCAGACCGGTTACCGGCATTTGAAGGCCGCGCAGGCACGTGGCGAGAAGACGGCGAAGGTGTCTATTGTGCTGACGCCGGATCCCTATGTATGGATGGTGGCGGGCAGCAAGATGTCGTTTGGCAAAGACGGCTTAGTGGACGAGTTGTCTATTGCCGGCGGTTTGGCGGGTCAGCCGATAGAGACCGTGCGTTGCGAGACTAACGACTTCATGGTGCCGGCGAATGCCGAGATGATTATTGAAGGTGAAGTACCGCTGGATGATATGCGCCCGGAAGGTCCTTACGGCGAGATGGTGGGTTATCAGGGCAAGGTTAAAGATGAGGTGTTCTGGTTGCGTGTCACGGCCGTAACGCATCGACGCAATCCCTGGCTGATGAACAACTTTACCGGTGAGCAGGCAGGCACGCTGATGGCGGCGGGCCATGCACGTTCGTTTATGCGACTTAAACAACGGCACCCTGCCGTGGTGGACTTTTTTCCGGATACCCGTGCCGTTGGTTTTGCATTTTGCAGTATCAATAAAGAGCGTGCTGGCCAGGGTTTAGAGATTGCTAAATCTATAGTCGAGCGCGATTACTTCGCCAAGGTCGTGGTAGTGGTTGATGATGATATCGATGTCAGCGATCACGATGCTGTCCTTGCGGCCATCGGGGCGCGTTGGCAACCGTTCGGCAATCTGCAGGTTTATGAGCAGCTGCCGGCGTTGCCGCTGGATCCCAGTTCTGTACGTACCGGTAAGAGCAGTAAGATTGCGATCGATGCAACCCGCAAATGGCCGGAGGAAAATGGTCCTGCGGTCTTCCCTGAGAGCAATGAATCATTGCTTCTGCAGGGTGCGCCCAATGCGTTTAGCAATGTTGATGCTAAGTGGGGCGATGCATTGCGTTTGTGGCGGCCGGATTTAAAGTGATTGCTGCATCTGTACGCCACGATGCTACGAAATCTCTGGCAGTATAGGTTGCAGCGGGCTGGTAACTAAGGAGTAGAGCATGGCGGTATGGCACACAAACAGCGGGCAGCCGGAGATTGTGCCTAAGTTCATGAATTGGCTTGAGCAACGCAATCCCAACGAACCTGAGTTTCATCAGGCTGTTTACGAAGTGGGTATAAATGTGTTGCCCTACCTGCGGCAACATCCCGAGTATATGGAGGCGGCCATCTTCGGACGGCTTACCGAGCCCGACCGCATTATTAGTTTTCGGGTTGTCTGGGTTGATGATGGGGGCAAAGTCCAGATCAACCGCGGCTATCGGGTGCAGCACTGCAACGCTATTGGCCCCTATAAAGGCGGTATCCGGTTTCACCCGACCGTTAACCTCAGTATTTTAAAATTTCTGGCGTTCGAGCAAACCTTTAAGAATAGTCTGACCGGCCTGCCGCTCGGCGGCGGTAAAGGCGGTGCAGATTTTGACCCTAAGGGTAAGTCTGACGGCGAGGTCATGCGTTTCTGCCAGGCCTTCATGACAGAGCTCTATCGCCACATAGGGCCTTATACCGACGTACCGGCCGGCGACATTGGCGTGGGTGCCCGCGAGGTGAGTTATCTGTTCGGTCAGTACAAGCGGTTGTCGAATACCTTTTCCGGCGTACTGACTGGCAAGGGCTTGTCGTTCGGTGGTAGTCAGATTCGTACGGAAGCGACCGGCTACGGCTGTGTGTACATGATGGAAGATATGCTGGCGACGCGGGGTGAACCGCTTGAGGGTAAAGTTGCTGTAGTTTCGGGGTCGGGTAACGTGGCGCAGTACGCCGTCGACAAACTGATCGAGCAGGGTGCAAAGCCGGTCACTATGTCCGATTCTGCGGGCTTTATTTATGACGCTAACGGCATCGATTGTGAGAAGCTAAAATGGATTCGCGAATTGAAGGACGTGCGCCGTGGCCGCATCGCCGAATACGCTGTCGAGTTCGGTGCTGAGTATCACGCCGGTAAACGGCCCTGGCAAGTACCTTGCGACATTGCATTCCCGTGTGCCACGCAGAACGAACTGAACCTTGCCGAGGCGCAGGCGCTATTAGCCAATGGCTGCATTGGTGTATCTGAGGGTGCCAATATGCCCTCTGAGCAGGCTGCCATCGATGCGTTTCAAGCCGCGCGAATTTTGTTTGCGCCAAGTAAGGCGGCAAACGCCGGTGGCGTGGCTGTTTCCGGGCTGGAGATGACGCAAAACAGTATTCGTATGTCCTGGAGTCGTGATGAACTGAACAAGCAATTGCGCGACATCATGCGAAATATTCATAGTCAGTGCGACCAGTATGGCCGGGAAAGTGACGACTACGTGAATTACCTTAAGGGTGCCAACATCGCCGGTTTTGTGAAGGTAGCTGATGCCATGTTGGCCTATGGCGTAATGTAGTTTAGAGCGCAAATCAGGCTGTGAGCGAAAACACTGTATTGTTATAAGCAAGCTGGTATAGTCCTCTCCGTCTTGGCGCACTTCGGTCTGCGCCATCCACTCAGAGTTGGCAATATCGCTTTCCTGAGTCCTAAGAAATCCAGCCTAGACCGAACCTCTTACGAGGCGGTCCGTTTGCAGTTTCTGCAGCAATCGCTTCCGTTCATGGGTCAGGCGCCACCGGCAACGCAGGACGCGCGCCGGCATCCAAAGAGAAAAAATCTATGTTATTTAACGAACTCGGCCTTTCGGCCGAATTACTGCGTGCTATTGATGAGCAGGGTTACAGTGAAGCAACTCCGATTCAGCAGCAGGCCATACCCCTAGTTCTGGCCGGTCATGACGTCCTCGCCGGCGCGCAAACAGGCACCGGTAAGACAGCAGGTTTTACGCTGCCATTGCTCATGCGCTTAGCGGAAAATCATGTTGAAAGTCGGCGTCGCAAAATACGCGCCTTGATTCTTACACCAACGCGTGAGCTCGCTGCTCAGGTGGCTGAGAGTGTCGCGGACTACGGTCGTTATATGGACTTCCGCAGTGTCGTCATTTTTGGTGGAGTGAACATCAACACTCAGAAAGACAAGCTGAGTAGGGGTGCCGACATCATTATCGCGACCCCGGGCCGACTGCTTGATCATGTGAGCCAGGGCACTATCGATTTATCCGCGGTGGAGATTCTGGTTCTTGATGAAGCCGATCGAATGCTCGATATGGGCTTTATTCATGACATCCGCAAGGTCGTTCGCCTTATGCCTAAGCAGCGACAGACATTGCTGTTCTCTGCTACGTTCTCGACAGAGATTAAAGGGCTTGCCAAAGATTTCTTGCGAGATGCGCGCGAGATTCACGTAACGCCTGAAAACACCACTGCCGAGCGTGTTTCGCAGAAAGTTTGGCCTGTCGATAAAGCCCGTAAACGCGAGCTTTTATCGCATCGCATTGGCGTAGAGAACTGGGGGCAGGTGCTGGTTTTTATGCGCACCAAACATGGTGCGAACAAGCTTGCTGAACAGCTGAGCAAAGACGGTATTAAGTCGGCGGCCATTCACGGCAATAAATCACAGAGTGCGCGAACCCGTGCGCTGGCCGAGTTCAAAGCGGGTCAGACCAGGGTTCTGGTTGCAACCGACATTGCGGCGCGCGGCATTGATATCGATCGTTTGCCGCATGTTGTGAACTTTGAATTGCCCCATGTCCCTGAAGACTATGTGCATCGTATTGGCCGCACGGCACGCGCCGGTGAAGATGGCCACGCGGTGTCACTGGTGTGTGTCGATGAACTAAAACTATTGCGTGATATCGAAAAACTCTTAGGCGAGAAAATTCAACAAGAAATTATTCCGGGTTATGAGATTGATCCGCGCATTGCGGCTGAGCCGATTACGCGTGGTGGTGGTGGCGGTGGACGTCGCTCAGGCGGCGGCAGAAGTTCCGGCAGTCGCAATGACTCGGGTAAGCCTAAAGCTGCGAGCGGTGCGGGTAAGAAGCGGTTTAACCACGGGGCTGCGGCGGCGGGCAAATCGCCGTATGGTGGTAAAGGCAAATCCGGCGGCCGCGCTGGTGGCGGTAATCGCAGTGCGGGCAGAGGTTAGGGCGGACCTAGATAACCCGGCAAGACTAATGCAGTCTTGCCGGCTCCAACTTCTTTAATAACTAAGGCCTGTTCATGAGCGATAGCGTTGCCCCTGACTTTCAATCCAACCGATTTACCTGTACCACCTGTGGCGAACTGCACGATCAGGTGTGGTTGAATCTTTATGCTGAGCAGGTGAATAACCCTGCCGGTGTCCCGCTGCGTATCGAAGGGGCGGGTCTTGAGATGCTGAAGAAGAATCCGCAGTTTTCAGCTGAGGTGCGCGAGCAGAAGGTGGAGTATTGGAACAAAGTGAATGCGGGCAAGGTCTTTCTCGACCGCTGGGCGCCGGTGCAAACTGATTTATTCGTAGCCGGCCTAGAACTCAGTTGCTGTCGTGGCTGCATGGCGGCGATGATCTGGGTGGGCGGTCAGCCTTTGGCTCGCTAGCACCATTGCACAGAGCGGTTTTTGGTGTGACTCGCGCGCAATTGTTCGACATTATTTTTATGCTGCCTATCGTCAAACGACCCCTCTGTTGTCTGCTGCTTGCTAGTGCAGCCCTGCTGCAGTCGGCTCTTCCGAGACGCCGCTGCAGCTAATAGACGGGGATGCTTTTGCCGTATATTCGGAGCACTTCGGTTTAGATGGTTCGTATTGTATGGCCGACAGCGAAGTATTTTCGCTAGCTGGCGCCTCGTTAAGCCTGTCCTCGTTTTGGCATTCGGCACCTGTGCTGCTGGTTACCAGTTCTATGACCTGTCCGCCATCGCGGCAAATTACACCCTCAGTAAGCGAGTTCGCTGAACGTTATACTGCATTGCAGATCGTTGTGCTGTACGTGATCGATGCGCACCCGGAGGGTGATCTGTGCCCGTATACCGGCACGAATTGGCTGACGAAAGACAATCGGGAGGCGGGCATCCTCCGCGCTCAGCCGCAAACCCAACAAGAGCGCAATGCGCTGGCGGCTGGGTTTCGTTCGATGGTGGGCTTACCTGTCCCGGTTGTCGTCGACAATATGCAGAACGCTGGCTGGGTAGCATTGGGCCGTGTAGCCAATAGTGCCATGCTGATTGATAGCGAAGGTCGCTGCGTATTTAGTCAGCCGTGGCTAAGACCTGACGAACTGCCTAGGTTGTTGGCTGAGGCTGGCTATTAAAGGGCACTTGCTATTTATTTTGTAGTGTGCAAAATAACTATATGCTCGTAGCCGCTGCTAAAACGCCGAAAACAGATGCCCGCTGGTCCAAAACCCGCGAGAAGCTGCTCGCCGGTGGCCGTCAGGTGTTTGCCGAGCAGGGCGTTGAGGCCAGCTCAGTGGTCGATATTATTCGTGCCTCGGGTGTCTCGCAGCCATCGTTCTACAACCATTTCGCGTCTAAAGATGCGCTTGCTCGTGAAATTGCGGCCGATTTTTTCCGGCGTGATAGACGCGCCAAACAAGCAGTGTTTGCCAGTGTGGATGATCCGGCAGTAGCTATCGCTATTAATGTCCGGCAGACCCTGTCGATTGCGACTGATGATCCGGTCGTCGCCTGGACACTCGTTAAAAGCGAAACGCTGCGTGATCTCATTATTTCCAGCGAGACCGATCCGCTGGTGGCCATGCTGCAAGCCGGAGTCCAGAAGGAGCGCTTTGTGTTGAACAGTGCGCGGACTGCCGCTATTGCGATTCGCGGTGCTGCGTTGGCTCTCGTGCAGGACATCCTCAATGGTAATAGCGAGAAAAATGCCGTACGGAATTTTCAAGGTTTGGTGCTTTGCATGCTTGGGTTGTCACTCGAGGACAGTCGGCAAGCGATAAAACAAGCCCGCCGATTTATTAGAGAACAGCAAATCAGTTTGCGCTGAGTTAGGAGTTCACCGTGTATACAAATGTTTGGTATGTCGCCGCCTATGCGAAAGACCTCGATAAAGATCCGCTTAAAGTCACCATGCTGGGCGCTGATTTTGTGCTGTTCCGTGAGATGGATGGCACACCGCGTTGTATTAGCAACGTGTGCCCGCATCGTGGCGCAAGCCTGGCAGACGGTATCTTGTACAAAGACGGTACTCTGGCTTGCCCCTTCCATGGCTGGCGGTTTGATGGGCAGGGCAAGTGCACACTAGTGCCTTCGCGTTGCGACCATGAAGTACAGGTGGTGGCGCCACGCGCCAAAACCGATGCGTATGCCACGGCTGAGAAGTACGGCTGTATTTGGGTGTGCTTAGGCGATGATCCAGATGCGGCTTCACCCATATTCGATATGCCCGAATGGGATGATGAACGTTATCGGCATACCATCAACGAAGAGATCTGGGAGGCCGATTGTCACACGGCTAAGTTCACAAACATGGACTATGTGCATCTGCCAGTAGTGCACGGTATTTTGTTTCGCGGCAATGAAAATCCTCTGCAGGCACCCGAGCATGTGGTTACCGCCACCGAGCATGGTTTTCAATCGGTCATGCAGACTATTCCTGCGCCGAGCGAGGGTGTGTGGAGTGAGATGCGTGAAAAAGACACTAAGGTTGAATCGATTCTGCGTTTCTTTTTGCCCGGATTTACATCCCGTGGTCAGGTCGAAATTGGTGGAATCGGCTCCGGCGAATTCAATATCTTTTATGAGTTCAGCACGCCCATTGATGAGCATCGCACGATGATGCGGCATGTATTTCTGCGCAACTATCGTATGGAGCCTGAGTTCGATACTGAGCATACCCGCCGTAATCTTCAGAACATTCATCAGGATAAAGACTTAGGCGAAGCCCAGCGCCCGAAGGTGATACTCGATGGTCCGAATCCTGACGGCATCTACACGCACGATGAAGACAAGATCATGCTGATCTATTGGCAGCTGATGGAGAACCTGCGGAACAAAGGCTGGCAGATTGATCGTCGTCAGTTGTTGCCTGCTGATGAGCAGGTGCGCATTATTCCGTCACCGAATCGCAAAGCGGACCCTGAAGGTTGGGTGTACCCGACGGTGCCGCTGTTGGCAGTGGAGGATATCTGGCAGCCTGCGGTTAAAGATCTGCATTATGTCGATATTGACAGTGTGCCTGCGAGCCGTGCGAAGGATTTTGGTCAGTCGGAACCGGTGGTGCCCCGCGATGCCAAATCCAAAGCGACCCTGGAATGGGAAGATGCCGCATTAGCCCGCATCGAAAAGGCACCGGGCTTTGTCCAGCCCTTCATTATTAAGAACGCCGAGAAGGCCGCCAGAGAACGTGGGAACAATTTCGTCACGGTAGAGCTACTGGAAGAGTTGCAGGCGGAACAGAATGGCGGTGCGGCACCGGCCGCCAGCGGTGATAGTGCACCGGCGCCGAAAATGGCTAAACGTAAACAGTCGGGAGACTCCACAGTGATAAATGGCAAAGAGTTAGCAGGTAAGGTGGTTATTATTACAGGCGGGACCATGGGTATCGGCTTTGGCATGGCAACGCGCTTAGCGAAGTACGGCGCGAATGTGGTTATTACCAGCCGCAATAAGGATACCGGTGAGGCGGCTTTGGCAGGCCTTGTGAGCGCGGCCGCTTGCGACTCCGATGCCGTGGCGTATGTTCAAATGGACATTAGTCAGGAGGCCGATAACGAAAAGCTGATTCAGTTTGCCGTGGATACCTTTGGCCGCCTTGATGCCATTATTAACAACGCGGTGTATCCGGGCGATTTTCAATTGTTGGCGGATGAGTCTCTGGCAAGCTTTCAGCAGGTTGTCGATACCAATATCACCGGTACCTATCTCGGGATGAAGTTTGCGATTAAGCAATTCCTGAAGCAGGGCGCTGATACCGGCGATAACTATTCAATCATTAATATCAGTTCAGCTGCCAGCCGTGATACCGGCATGCGCATGGCGCCGTATATTGCCTCGAAGCTCGCGGTTGAAGGTCTCACGCGAGCGGCCGCTTTGGAGTACTCGCGCCAGGGTATTCGGGTTAACACGCTGTTGTTCGGCGTGTTCGAGACCGAGAAAGCCATTCAGTTTCACGATGCCATGCCGGCGTTTAAAGATAAGAATGCGGCAAAACACCACGTCGGCCGCTTCGGTGATCCCGAGCATGATGCGGGTGAGGCCGCGGCCTATTTGATCTCCGATCGCAGTTCGTTTATCACCGGCACCACGCTGTCTATTGATGGTGGCATGTGTTTGTAGGCGGCTCTAGGGCGACATTAATCAGAAGGTCGCTGTGGTTGCGGATCGTAAACAGCTAAAGCGGACGTTCGGCGGTCGTTGGAGTTGACGGACCATTTGGCAATAGACATCGGTTCTGAGTGGCCGTGCCATGCCTTAGTGTTTTGTGTTCGCTAGACGCATAGCGTTTAATACCACTTTAGGACGTTAGAGGTGGGCATGCGCCGCGAAACAGAACGCTTTGATGATGGTCGCCAGACGGTGCGTTGTTATGACGAGAACAACCGCTTGTCGCGTATTGAAACCTATGCCACTGCGGATACGTTAAAAGTGGCTATCGACTACCTGTATGACCCGGCAGGTAACAACATTGAGCGGATTGTCCGCAACGCTGCGGGCGCGGAACTCCGGCGCATGCATTTCGATAGCGAAGGCAACGAAATCCCTGATCCGGATGCGGGCCCGGTGCGCTGGGCAGCGATGGATGGCTCCGATGAGGGTGTTGATCCGAGGGGTGAAGAGCGGTTAAGCAATCCGCCGCAGTCGGGCACAGCGGATGACCAAGCTGATAACTAGTGTAATAACCGGGCTGTCTAATCAGGCTCGTCGCGGGTAAAGACCGGCGCTTCGGGCGCTGAGAGGTCGGCGTTGTAACGGTAGCCTGCCACTTTAAATGTCTTCAGTTGCTGCGGGTCCGTCAGGCCCTGCTGAATAATCCACGCACTCATCAGGCCGCGCGCCTTCTTCGCGTAGAAACTAATGATTTTGTAGTTGCGGTTTTTCAGGTCTTTGAAGACCGGGGTGACAATCGTTGCGTCTAAGGCTTTCTTGTTAACGGCTTTAAAGTATTCGTTGGATGCCAGATTCACTACAACATCAGATTTGAGCTTCTGAAGTTGCCCGTTGAGCTCGCTGGTAATGCGATCACCCCAGAACTCATAGAGGTGTTTGCCGCGCGCATTGGCGAATTTTGTGCCCATCTCCAAACGGTAGGGCTGAATCAGATCCATCGGTCGCAGCACACCATAGAGGCCGGAGAGTATGCGCAAGTGCTGCTGGGCAAACTTAAGCTCAGTGGCAGAAAAATTCTCCGCTTCAAGGCCGGTATACACATCGCCCTTAAAGGCCATAGCGGCCTGTTTGGCATTCTTCGTGGTAAACGGCGTGTGCCATTCCATAAAGCGCTCAAAGTTCAGGTTGCCGAGTTTCTCGCTAATACCCATGAGCGAGGACACTTTGGCCGGGGTTAATTGCTGCAAGTCATTGATTAGCAGTTGAGATTGATCAAGAAACACGGGCTGTGTGGCAGTCTTGGCGGCCACAGGCGTATCGAAATCCAGAGTCTTGGCAGGGGAGATGAGTATCAGCATGGGCAAAGTGTGTCTAAAAACGTCGATGAGAACAAGCTCAGACAGTAATCCGCCCAAGCGGTTCAGCTGTCGTCGTAAGAGCGCGCGTATCCATGCTGGCCTGGCAACGGCGCAGAGCCGCTCACGGCGATGGCTAAAGGTTCAACTACTACCGATAGCGAGCGCAACTCACTAGCGGGCGCTACCTTCAGTCACCCGCCGCATACCCTTACTTCACCGTGCATAACCGCGTAACATCAGGGCCTTGTTGTTGTAGAAGGTGGCGTGGCTGATGTCCGGCGCGGCGTTAAATAATCCGGTGTTACCTAGTTCAGTGTTAAAGGTCACAGTAGCGTGCCGGGCGTTTGCCGGGCGGCAGGTATTGCAAGACGTGAGCTTTGCGGCAGCTCCCGGCGAGATTATCGCCTTGCTCGGCCCCAATGGTGCCGGCAAAACCACACTGATGCGAGCCATTGCGGGACGCTTGAAACTCGATTCAGGGACGGTTGACCTATGCGGTCAGGACCCTTATCTCGAACCTTCTGCGCGGGGCAAGCTCGGCATCGTGCCGCAGACTATTGCGCTTTACCCCAGCCTTACGGGGCGTCAAAACCTCGATATCTTTGCCCGACTTGCCGGTCTGCGTGGTCCTGCCATTAAAGCGGCTATTGCAGAAGCACTGCAGCGTGCTCAGCTTGTGGATCGCGCGGATGAGCCGCTAGGAAGTCTATCGGGTGGTATGCAGCGGCGGTTAAATATTGTGACAGGTACTTTGCAAAAACCGCTATTGCTGTTACTTGACGAGCCCACTGTGGGGGTCGATCTTGATGCCCGGCAAACCATTCACGCGCTTCTGCAGGATTTACGCAATGATGGCATGGCTATTCTGGTGAGTACCCACGATTTTGAGCAGGCCTCGGCCATTGCCGATCGGGTGGCCTTTATGGCGGGCGGCAAGCTATTGGCCGATGGCCCGGCGGCGGCACTGGTGCATCAGGTGTTCGGCGATGCCAAAGAGGGCGTTGTGGCATTCAGTTCAGCCGTGGGTGAGAAAGCCGGTCGTATTCTGAGTGACTTCGGGTTTCGGGCGACTAGCGATTCAAGGCTTTGGAGCGGCCCCGTTACGGGTGGTTATGAGGCAATGGCGGAGCTTGAGAAAGAGTTGGAAACCAACGGTGTGCATGTGGCTGAATTGCGCTTGCGTGATCCTGATTTAAACGGCGTGTTCATGCACCTTACAGAGATCGCCACATGACGGGTGCCATGTTCCGGGCTATGTGGCTCAATCTGATGAATGACCGCGGTGCGTTAGTCATGGCTTTCGTTATGCCGGTATTGTTCTTTCTCGTCATGGCTGAGATCTTCAGCAGCGCCTCCGGTGCAGAAATGCAGATACGGGTGGGGTTCGTTGATGAAGTGCAGGATGAACTCACGGTGCGCCTGATTGATGCCTTAAAACGCAGCGAATCCATCGAGGTGATCGATTCCCCGGGGCTTGATCGTGAACAGCTCACAGAGCTGGTGATTCGGGGCACAGCTGATGTGGGTGTGGTTGTGCGTGAAGGCGGCCGCTCGATTGACGACATGACCGGTTTTGGCCCGGCGCCATTATTGCTGATTAATGATCCGTCGCGAGCGGTGACGGTTGCGATGTTAAGCGGGCAGATTCAGCAGACGTATTTCTCGGCGTTGCCTGATGTGGCACTGGGCAGTGTGGTCACATTGCTCGAAGATCAATTTATTGAACTTGATAGCGAGCAGCGTGCCGACCTGGATGAAGGCTTTACTGATATGGCTGCCGCGGCTGCCGAAGGCCAGAAAGTGGGCTGGACCTTACAGAGCATGGTTGAGCCAAAAGCGGTCACCGGTCAGACGCAGGCCACCAATCACGTGGCGTACTACGCCGGTGCAGTCGCGTTTATGTTTCTGCTCTTTTCCACTATGAGTGCGGCTGTGTCGCTCACCGAGGAGCGTGAGTCGGGCATTCTCGATCGCATTCTGGCAGGGCCCGGTGGGATGACGGTGCTGGTGAATGGTAAGTTTCTGTTCTTAACCGTGCAGGGTTTCGCCCAGATGCTGCTCATTTTTATCACGGCCTGGCTCGTCTACGATGTGGACCTGCCAGCGCACTTCGGGCTGTGGAGTTTTGTAACCGTGTTTGCCTCGCTGTGTGCCGCAGGGCTGGCGCTATTGGTGGCCGCACTCTGCCGCACACCGGCGCAAGCACGAAATATGGCGAACATCATGGTGATTGTGCTGTCTGTTGTGGGAGGCAGCATGGTGCCACGTTTCTTTATGCCACCGTGGCTGCGGGATGCCGGCTGGGTAACGCCCAACACCTGGGTATTGGAAGCGTATTCGTCGCTGTTCTGGCGTAATGAAGGTCTGGAACAGGTGTTGTTACCCTGTGGTTTGCTGTTGGCACTGGCTGTCAGTAGTTTGGCCGGGGCGCAGTGGTTTGCCGTGCGCCGGGCAAGATTGTAGAAAACGCTGGGTACTGTCCCGGATAGTCATGCGGCCATGAGGCACAAATAGAGTTTAGCTATGTTGGAAATGACCCTTAATATCGGCGTGTTGCTGTTGTGCTTTATTGGCATGGAAGGCGTGGCTTACCTGAGTCACAAATACGTTATGCATGGGTTTTTGTGGTGCTGGCATGAGTCGCATCATACGGCGCGAGAAAGCTGGTTTGAGGAAAATGATCTGTTCGCTTTCTTCTTTGCGTTGCCCTCTATTGTTTGTATCTGGTTCGGTACTAGCGGCTATCCGTTGCTGCTCTGGGCCGGCATTGGTGTGGCGCTTTATGGTCTGGTGTACTTTATTTTTCACGATGTCATTGTGCATCGCCGGGTGCGTACCGGGTATATCCCTAAAAGCCCCTATATGCGCCGGATCGTTGAGGCGCACTGGGTACATCACTCAACCAAAGGCAAAGAGGGCGCGGTGTCGTTCGGGTTTATTTACTCGAAGCCGGTGACTGAGTTAGTGCGCGAACGCGATGAATTAGCGGGTATTCGCAAAGATAAAACGCTTAAGGCGCATGGTGTCGCGTAGGCGGGTTTTTTGCCCGTGATCTTTGGTCCGATTTAGTGAACCGGAGGTGCGGTCCACAGATCGCTATCGCGCGGCACAGGAATCTCGTTCTTATCCAGCCACGAAGCCTTTGCCGCATCAAACATACCTTCAGCAACGCCCAGTAACTTGCGACGTTTTCTCACGATCACACGCTCTGTGAGCGCGTGCACACCACGTTCCCGGACTTTGTCACCAATGGCCTTGTAAACGCCGCGTGCCGCTGCTACCGCCCAGGCCGAGCGGAAGCCCAAGGCTCTCAAACCCTGATCGGCCGAGGCGTAATAACGATCAGCTTCGTTGAGCAAGCGTTCAACGACATTAATAAGGGCTGCGGAGTGGGCGGGGTTGAGTACGTCGTCAGTCGGAATGCCTGCAGCTACTAACCATTCTTCCGGCAAGTATACCCGGTCGATGAGTGCGTCTTCGCGCACATCGCGGGAAATGTTGGTGAGCTGAAAGGCGATGCCTAAGTCAGTGGCCCGTTGTAAGGCCGCGGCATCGCGGGTACCCATGACATAGGCCATCATCACCCCGACAACACCTGCCACGTAGTAGCAATATTGCAAGGTTTCATTAAAGGTCTTGTAGTGATGTTCTCCGGAATCCATCGCAAAACCTTCGAGCAGTTCCAGCGGATAGCGGCCGGGTATTGCATTTTTCTTCAGCACATAGCGCAGACCTTCGAAGACATGATCATCGGAGGGCACGTCATCAATAGCGGCCTGGGTTTTGCGGCGCAGTTCATCAAGGACTTTGCGGGTGACAGCAGCATCTTGGGGTTGGCTGTTGAAACCGAGCTCCTGATTGTCGATCACATCATCGCAGTGTCTGCACCAGGCGTAGAGCATATATGCGTTGTCCCGGGTTTCTTCGTCAAATATTTTTGCAGCAGTCGCAAAACTCTTTGAGCCGCGCTGAATAATTAAGCGGCTAGTGTCGATTAATGCTAAGTGTTTCGCGTCGTGCACTACGGTGTACTCCAGTCTTCCTGCATTAGGCCAGCAGTTGCTCTAGCCGAGTTAATCACACCCGGAATGCCCGCGCCCGGATGTGTTCCTGCGCCGACAAAATAGAGACCCTGTATATTCTTATCCCTATTATGAACCCTGAACCAGGCACTTTGCATTAGCGTGGGCTGCAGCGAAAAGGCCGATCCGAGGTGGGCGTTTAAAGAGCTTTCGAAATCCCGCGGTGTAAAGATTCGCGAACTGACGATATTGGCCTGCAGACCCGGCATAACGCGGTCTTCAAGGCTTTGCAGTATGCGGTCGCGGAGTGCCGGGCCGGCCGTATCCCAATCGACCTTACCTTTGCCCATGTGGGGTACCGGGGCCAATACGTAGTGAGTTGAGTGTCCGGGTGGGGCCAGACTGTCATCACTCACTGACGGTGAATGCAAGTACAGCGAGAAGTCGTCTGGCAGCTCGCCACGGTCGAAGATCTCTGTGAGCAGTTCTTTATAGCGTGGGCCGAAGAGAATGGAGTGGTGTGCCAGATTTTCATATTTGCCTTTGACTCCGAAGTACACCAGAAACAACGACATTGAATGATCGCTGCGCTCAAGTTTGCGGGTTGCAGCTTGCGCCGGTTTGGCAGCGCGCAACAGGTGTTTGTAGGTGTGCACGATATCGGCGTTGCTGGCGACATAGTGGCTGGCAATAAACTCACCGTCTTTAAGGCGTACACCTGTGACTTCGTTGTTCTCGGTTACAATCTCATCGACGGGCGAGTTCAGCCGGATCTCGCCACCGAGGTCTTCAAATAATTTGACCAGCGAGGCCACTAAAGCACCGGTACCACCCCGGGGAAAGTGCACGCCCCATTTTAGCTCCAACGCATGAATCAGCGCATAGATAGCCGAGGTTGAAAATGGATTACCACCCACTAAGAGTGTGTGATAACTAAAGGCTTGCCGCAGTTTCTCGTTCTTAATGAAGCTGGCAACTTTGCTGTACACCGAACGGTAGGCCTGCAGGTGGATAAGATTGGGTGCCGCTTTGACCATACTCCAGATATCGAGAAAAGGCACATGCGCGAGTTTTTCGTAGCCTTCGGCAAAGACGGCCGCCGAGTATTCACGAAACCGTTTGTAACCCTCGATATCTTCCGGGCTGAACTCGCCAATGGCCTTTTCAAGTTCGGCTTCGTTGCCGACGTAATCAAACTCTGTGCCGTCCTGCCAGATCAGCCGGTAAAACGGTGTGAGCTCCTCAAATTCGATGTAGTCTTCGCGTTTTTTGCCACCGGCAGTAAACAGGTCATCCACCACCTGTGGCGCCGTTAGTACGGTCGGGCCTGCATCAAAGGTGAAGCCATCCTGTTTCCACACATAGGCGCGACCGCCGGGCTTATCGCGGGCTTCCAGAATAATGGTCGGAATGCCGGCGGCTTGCAGGCGGATGGCCAGGGCCAGGCCGCCAAAACCACTTCCGATAACAATGGCGGGTTGCGCAGATTGCTGGCTCATGTTGATGCGGGTCTCGTTATGTTTGCCATTCGGCGGGTTGCTCTCGGTTAGTGTTCATTCTCAGGCGTTAGTTCTTGGTGAGGGGGTTATGACCGAACGGTGGATAGGTGTTTGCGGCGTAGGATTGTGAAATGTCCTATTTACCACCAGCGTCTGATCTGTACTTAAAAACGGCTTGCCAGGCTTTGCGCAACGTGACAGGCGGCTTGCCCGAGAGGATGCAAAGTTTATCCCAGGTGGTGTTTTGTCCGGCGTAAAACCGGCTGATGAGTCCACTGTTGAGTCCGTAGAAGCGTTCGAGGACATGTCGGCGCTCGGCAGGTGCTGCCGCCAGAAATAGCATTCGGTTCAGCACCCGGTAGAACCCTGACAGCTGCCATTGCCGCAAACTGGCGTTGCGCGTGATGTTGTGGAGGTCTTCTGCAGTCCAGTCGGCATTTGCAGACAGCTTGGCAGCGAGTTCATCAGCGAGCCGGACCGCATCGGGGAGCGAGTAGCCGGTGGCAGGATGAAACAGTGCGGCATGCAGTCCGGAACGTGGCACACCCGGTTGTTCATCCCAAAATGCGGTGATGTCACCACCCAAGGTGATGGGCAGTACGCCGTTTTCCTCACGCAGTGTTTCGGCAATTGTCCAGCCCTGGTTATGCGCGTAATCACTAATTGCATCGCCGTACTCGCCCGGGGAAATGGCAGGCCCGTCGCTATAGCGTGTGTCCTCGATAAGCAGCGTGTGCGCATCGAATGGCAGTGTATAAAAAAACCGGTAGCCGTCATCCTGAGTGCCGGTGGCATCCATGATGATGGGCCGGGTGACGTAGTGGGGCGTTGTCGTGCGAACGATACGCCCCACAAATTTCTGAAAACGTACATCGAGGTGTGGGCTTGCACTAGGGCCGCGACCATCAATCACCGCACGGGCTTCAAGCCGGCTGCCATTGGCCATTACCACTGAATTGGGCAGGATGTGTTTGACTTCAGCGCCCGTCTTTATGGTGCCTGACACCCCGCTGCGGGCTACGCTGTCGAGATGTTCCGACGTGATGCTGTGGTAGCTGCCGCTCAACGTGCGCTTGCGGTTAGGAAACCGCACCTCGTAATTCTCCCAGCTGTACTGAATTAACGGTTTAATCCAGCTGCGTTGTGCCGCTGTGAGGTCGGCGCCGTGAAATGACCAAGTGTGATTGCCGCCGAGGGCTTCACCCTGCTCGAGAATCATGACTTTGATTTCGGGTAGCGCAGCACTCAGGCGCAGCGCGATGAGCGTATTCGCGAGTCCGCCACCGACGAGAATGATATCGGCCCGCAGGCGCTCCATCGTGGCAGTACTGTAGTCATTCATGGCGCGGGTTCTGTGACGGTGACAGGCGGAAAGTAGGGCTGCAGAGCTGTGACCACGGCTTCGATCAGCGCCTTTTTAGGCCGGCCGCGCCATTGCGTTATAAGGTTATTATTGCCGTCGAGCAATAGCAGGCAGGGTTCAGCAATATCCAGTTGGTACTGATTCGCCCAGTTGTCATTCAAATCAATGGCAATTGGCACTTCCGGCGGCACCCAGCGCTGGAGCACAGCCGCCACGTCAGCATACGAGGGTGTTGGTGTATCCAGCACTCCGGCAACCCGATAGCTATTGAGCTCTGGCAGGCGCTTACGGAGCTTTTGCTCCCAACGACCTATCCAGCGGAGCTTGCGGGCATCGGCCACAATGACCAGCACCGCTTCGCCACTCACCGGCACAAAGCTGTAGTTCTGACCGTATTGATCGGTCAGTGGCGGCATTGCTAAGGGCTCTGCGAATGCGGGTAGCAATAGGCAGCAGAGCAGGAGAGCAGCGGGAAAGCGTTTCATAGAGGCTATTATTGCCTATCGCTCAAGCGGACGGGACATTTTTTATGGCATCTTCCTGATTTCGGATGCAGCCTTGTAGCGTTCGCCAGCGTGAACTATTGCGTTTGGTTGTGGCCTCTTTGAATAGAGTAATAGTGTCTTGAGAGGAGTTGCATGAAAGTCTGGCGCCGAGCTTGTGTTGCGTTTTTGCTGCTGTGCTTGCTGCCCGGCATGCCTCTGCAAGCAAAACTATTCGTGCCTGATAACGAGCCCTGGCCGTTCTGGCAGGTATCCGATGCGGCTAGCATTGTTGTTGTTGACCACAGCGAATGGCAACGGCTGCTAAATGCTTACCTGCTAACCAATACCGCCGACGGCATCTTTCGCTTTAACTATGCTTCGGTGACAGCCAGCGATCGGCAAAGTCTGGTGCGTTATATCGATGAACTCACAGCGCGCGATCCACGCGGGTTAACTCATCCGGAGCAGCGGGCGTACTGGATCAATCTTTACAATGCCCTGACCGTTGAGGTGGTGCTGAGGCGCTATCCCGTGACGTCTATTCGCAAGATACCGGGTGGCTTGTTCGATGCAGGGCCCTGGGATGAGCCGTATATTGATGTTGCCGGTGAGCCTCTGACGCTTAACGATATTGAGCATCGTATTCTAAGGCCGCAGTGGCGGGATCCGCGAATTCACTACGCGCTGAACTGCGCCAGTCTGGGCTGCCCGAATCTCGCGGCTCAGGCCTTTACCGCGGCCAATACGGAATTGTTGCTCGAGTTAAGTGCGGCGGCTTTTATTAATCACCCGCGGGGCGTGAGTGTGGTGGAAAAGCGGGTCACTGCATCGGCTATTTACGACTGGTTTGATACGGATTTTGGCACTGACAAAGGCGAGTTGCTGCAGCACTGGTTGCGCTACGCGTCCCCGGAGCTCGCTGCGGCGCTCGGCACTAATGCGGATCAATTGCGTTTTAAGTATGGCTACGATTGGGCGCTTAACAGTGGGGCTTCTGCAAAAGAATGAGCGCCCGGGATGTCCGTTTAGCGATAGCCCTCGGCTTGCAACATAAATAGTTTGGCATACGTCGCCGGCGCAGTCATCAACTCATCATGAGTGCCGCATTCAATAATTTTTCCGTTCTCGAGCACGGCAATTCGGTCCGCTTGGCGTACCGTCGAGAAGCGATGCGAAATAAGCACCGTGATTTTGCCGTGAGTGTGTTCTCGGAAGTACTCAAACAGTTCGGCCTCTGCTGCAGCATCCATCGCCGCGGTTGGTTCGTCTAGCACCAGCACCTCGGCATTGCTGCGCATGAAAGCGCGCGAGAGCGCCACCTTTTGCCACTGGCCGGTCGAGAGCTCTTTACCATTTTTAAACCAGCTGCCGAGCTGAGTTTTGAAACCGTTATCCATGCGTTCAATAAACGGTGTTGCCATGCCTTTCTGCGCTGAGTCTTGCCAGCGTTCTTCATCACTGAAACCTTCGACATCGCCGGCGCCGATGTTCTCACCCACCGTAAACTGGTAGCGATTGAAATCCTGAAAGATGACGCCTATGGTGCGATTCAGAGCGGCCAGATCCCATTCGCGGACATCGCGGCCGTGCAGTAGCACGCGGCCGCCCGCGGGTGTGTAGAAACCGCAGAGCAGTTTAATAATGGTGCTTTTGCCGGCGCCATTTTCACCAACCAACGCCAGGCTTTCGCCAGGGCGCACGTGCAAATCAATACCGGTTAGCGTAGCAGTCGGTTCGCCCGGGTATTTAAAACTGACATTCTCAAAACGAATGCCATCGGCAGGATCTGGGCCGCTGGTCGCTGCGCCGTGTTGCTCCAACGGCTCCTGCTCCAGATATTCATACAGATTAGTCAGGTACAGGTTGTCATCGTACATGCCGCCAATGGAGCCCAGACCTGAAATCACAGCCGCTTGTCCCTGCCGGAACAGCAGCAGATACATGGTCATCTCGCCAAGCGTAATAGCCACATTAACGGCGGCCACCACAATCCACCCGTAAGCCCCGTAAAGCGCTGCTGTGCCGACCAGCGTGAGTGCCAGACCCCAACTTTCGCGGCGCAGGGTGAGCGCCCGATCTTCTTTATAAATTTTTCGGAAGATCGCACGGTAGCGTTCTAGCAGCATGTCTCCGAGGCCGAACAGTTTAACTTCCTGTGCGTGGTCTTCGCGGGCGAGTACAATTTCCAGATAGTTCTGCAGGCGTGATTCCGGAGCACGAAAGCGAAACAGGCGAAACGCATCGCCCGAGAATTTTGCTTCAGCGATAAACGCGGGGAGACCAGCCATTATCAGTAATGCCATCGCCCAGATTGAGAACTGCGCAATCAGAATGCTAAAACTGACCAGTGCAATAATTTGTTGGATAAGCGCGAAGCTGCGCATGACGAGACTAAGTGGCCGGCTAGAGGCTTCGCGTCGGGCCCGCTGCAGCTTGTCGTAGAACTCCGAGTCTTCGAATTGCGCAAGATCTAGCGTGAGCGCCTTTTCAAGAATCATCTCATTAACGCGCTGACCCAGTTCCGCTCGCAACAGTGCCTGACAGGCATTGATGCCCCGTTGGGCGACACTAATGAGCGCGATAATGCCGCCTTCAATAAGCACAAGTTGCAGTACTGCCCAGTAATCGGGTTGGCCACCGGCCCGCACCGAATTCATCTGCAGTAGGACGGCATCGACGATCAGTTTGCCCACCCAAGCGACAGCCGCGGGCAACAAGCCTGCGACGAGGGTAAGCAGTGCCAGAATGATAGCCAGTCTTCGGTTTGTTACCCAGACGAGTCCAAGCGCGCGTTTGGTATAGCCGAAAACAGAAAAGTTACGACTTAGCGCTTCGCGCCAACTGGCGGCGGTTGATGCCGGGGTTTTGCCGTGCGGTGATGCCACGTTATGTGCCTGTTATATGAAGCATTCATTGTAGCCTGTTGAGTGCTCAATAAGGGTTCATAGCTTGGTCGGTGATGACGTGTTTTGGCTTACAGCCGGGCAACAGAATAGTGTGGATCATCTTCGGCCACTTCGACCTCAACCAGATGGCCCGCCGAGGTAATCATTTTCTGGCATTCCGGACTGAGATGGCGCAAACGCAAGCGTTTACCAGCATTGCGATAGCGTTCGGTCAGCGCGTTGAGCGATTCCATGCTCGAGTAATCTGCAACCCGGGCGTCTTTGAAATCGATAATCACCTGTTCGGGGTCGGTTGCCGGTGACATGCGTTCGGCGAACTCACGCACAGAACCGAAGTACAGCACTCCTTGCAGGCTATAGATGCGCGTGTTGGCATCGACATCTTGCGCACGCAGCCGGACATGCTGGGCGCTTTCCCAGGCAAATACGAGTGCAGAAACTATTACGCCTGCGAATACGGCAAGTGCGAGGTTATGCATCACAACGGTAACGAAGGTGACGACCAGAATAACGAACACTTCACTGAGCGGCACTTTGCCCAGCGTCGTAAAGGTGGCCCATTCGAAGGTGCCGATAACGACCATGAACATGACACCGACGAGCGCTGCGATGGGGATTTGGCTGATTACCGGACCGCCGACCATAATCAGTATCGCCAAAGTGACGGCGGCTACGACACCGGAGGTGCGACCGCGACCTCCCGATTTAATATTGATCAAACTCTGACCAATCATGGCGCAGCCACCCATGCCGCCAAATAACCCTGACAGAAAGTTTGCGCCACCCTGAGCGAAGCACTCACGATTACCCTGACCGCGGGTTTCGGTCATGTCATCAATAAGCTGCAAGGTCATCAGTGATTCGATAAGGCCGACCATGGCCACGGTTAACGCGACGCCGCCAAGCAGCACTATCGTCTGTTGATTCCAGATAATGTCACCGGGCCATGCGAGCATGGGCAAACTGGCGTCTAGAGTGGTGCTGCCGGTACCTTCGTACAGTACGTCGGCAATTGTCTTGGTGCTTACCACATCAAAGTAGGTGAGCAGGGTAACGCCGACAATCGCCACCAGAATTGAGGGCACGGCGCCGGAGATTCGCGGAAAGAACTGAATGATGAACATGGTGAGTAAGGCGAGCGCGATCATCGTGAACAACGGGGTGGCGGGGAGCCAGTTGCCGTCAACACTCCGGAACGAATCGAACTGGGCCAGCAGAATGAGTATGGCGAGGCCATTCACAAAACCCATCATCACAGGGTGCGGCACCAGGCGGATAAACCGGCCTAGTTTGAAGACTCCGACCAGGCCCTGAATAACGCCTGCCAGCATTAGCGTGGCAAACAGATATTGCATACCCAGATTATCAATACCCAGAGCGGCACCTTCGGTGTTACCGATAGCAACGACCTGTGCGACGACCACTGCAATGGCGCCGGTAGCACCTGAGATCATGCCTGGGCGCCCGCCAAACGATGAGGTAATCACGCCGAGAAATACGGCTGACCACAGGCCTACAATGGGATCCACGCCGGCAATGAAAGAGAAGGCGATGGCTTCAGGCACCAGTGCCAGCGCCACGGTCAGTCCCGATAGCGTGTCATCTTTCCAGTTGCCGTTCTTTTTAACGAAGAGGTTAAAGATCATTACAAAATAGTCTGCGCCGGCCGCATTTTGGCGGCAGCCTGCTTATGTCAAAGTGTGGGTGAGTCAGCCGGACAGAGAGTCCAACGACTTGAGAGGTTGAAGACTATACCGAAAATCGGTGGTATTTGCCGGTCTATTATTGATCTCTGCGGGTTTGTGACTAACACACCCATAGTCGTTAGAATAGTAATAGGTGCGATGCATCCGGAGATACCGACCTTGAATCCATGGTGGCTTTACCTGCTTGGTTTTGTAACAACAATTGTGTTTATTGTTGCTCTGCGCCCGGTCTCGTTTGCACTGGGCCTGACTGATAAACCTGAGAACCGCAAGCTTCATGAGGGAAGCATACCTCTGGTCGGCGGCATTGCGATCTATCTGGCAATGCTGGTTACCTTTGGTGTTGAGTCTTACTTTGGTGGTTTTGGTGGCGCCTCCGGTGTCGTGCTGGTGGCCTTCTTAATAGCATCTTTGTTGCTCGTTGTTACCGGTTCTTTGGACGATCGCTTCGGCTTGTCGCCGGGTTTGCGAATCCTGATTGAAATTGCAGCCGCGCTGGTCATGATTTATGGCGCCGGTGTGGTGTTGCGAGACTTGGGCGGGTTGTTGCCGTCGGGCGCTATTGTCTATCTCGGAATATTTGCCGTGCCGCTTACTGTGTTTGTGACTGTCGGTGGTGTCAATGCCATCAATATGTCGGACGGCCTCGATGGTTTGAGCGGTAATCTTGCACTCGTCATGCTGGTCGGTATTGGCATTGCCAATGCCTTATGGGGCGATCCATCCCACCTGCAAATACTCAATGTGTTGTCGGCCTGCATTCTTGGTTTTCTGACATTTAATCAGCGGGTGTTTTGGCGCAGCAAGGCCTCGGTGTTTCTGGGTGATGCCGGCAGCATGATGCTGGGGCTGGCACTCATATGGACCGTTATTGATATTACTCAAGTCAGACCGCGGGTGTTGACGCCGGCTATGGGACTCTGGATTCTGGCATTGCCGGTATTCGATACCGTTACAATCATGCTCCGGCGGTTGTTAAAGGGTCATTCGCCGTTCATGGCCGATACCCAACATCTGCATCACCTGTTGGTGCGCTCCGGTATATCGGTCAGTATCGCCATACTGATTATGTGCGCGGTAGCCGCTGCAGGCTGCCTGGCTGGGCTGCTTTTCCGATACTACATGGTGAGCGACTTCATAGTGGCCGGAGCATTCTTCTTTACGGGTTTGCTGTATATGGGTTTCGTGAGTAGCGCATGGAATACGCGTCGCTTATTCGGGCGTGAGGTCGTCTAGAACATCCACAGCGGTCGCGTGATGAGTTGCTGTTTTCCAGGACGGCTAGAAAGGCCTCACCGTAGCATTCCAGTTGTGCATGACCCTCAACGTTATCGGCAATGTTCAGGTCATAGCAATCACCCGCAGATGCCTAATGTTGTATCGGCTGTGATCGCCGGCTTTCTGGCTTTTAACCAGCGGCTATTCTGGCGCAGCAAGGCGTGGATATTTCCGAGCGATGCCGGCAGTATGATGTTCGCTCTGGCCCTGATCTGCTGATTGGTTGATATCACCGGCGGTGGGCTTATGGCTTTTTTCATTGGCTAGAGCCAATTTGGTGAAGCCGTACGCGCCGTGCTAGCGTAGCGACATGTGGCCATATTCTCCGTTCAGTGTGCAAAGCATGGGCTATAGCCTGCTGATCATCACTTTCTTTATCGTGCTGCGCTATCTGCTGCTGGCCGGTTTCTTTTACTGGGCTTTGTGGAAGCGGCCGCCGGAGAAGGTGCATGCGCGTCGCCTAGCGAAGCATCCGCCGATACAGGCCATCATGCGACACGAAATCTACTGGTCGGTGGTGTCCTCGTTTGTTTACGCGGCCTCAGGCGTGTGGATCATTGAAGCGTGGCGCAGTGGTGGCACCCTGATTTATTTTGACGTTGCCGACTACGGTGTTGTTTATTTGCTGCTCAGTCTGCCCGTCTATCTATTTCTCCACGACACCTATTTCTACTGGACACACCGGGCTATGCACCACCCGAAAGTATTTCCGATCGTGCATAAGGTACATCATGAGTCGCGCCAGCCGACACCGTGGGCCGGGTTCTCTTTTCATCCTACTGAGGCGGTCATTGGCGCTTTAATACTGCCGACGCTGGTGTACACGATACCGATTCATGGTGGGGTGCTGGTTTTTATGCTGGTGCTGATGACCATTACCGGCATTACCAATCATGCGGGCTGGGAGCTTATTCCCGATAAATGGATGCGGGGCTTTGTTGGCAGGCATTGGATTTCGGCAACTCATCACAACGCGCATCACCTGAACTACAAAATGAACTACGCGTTGTATTTTCGTTTCTGGGATCGGCTGATGGGTACCGATGAGATGGATGTGCCCGCTGAAGCTGTGGTCGATACGACTTAGTCAGTACCTTGGAGTACCGCTAAGAACGCGTCGCCATAGCGGTCAAGTTTGGTTTGTCCGACGCCGCTGATGCTGAGCATGTCGTTCAGTATTGTCGGTTTTTGCGATAGCATCTGTCGCAACGTGCTGTCATGAAACACCACATACGGTGGCACACCATGCTCGCCGGCTAGTTTCTGCCGGCACTCGCGCAAGGCCTCCCAAAGTGGCAGATCGGCGGCTGAGATGTCGGCATCGGCCGATGTGGCGCGGGCTTTGCCACTGCTGACAGCGCGCAGCTTTGGCGGTGGGGCCGGATCAATACGGAACAGTACCGACTCTTCGCCGCGCAAGACAGGCCGGCTTTGCTCCGTTAGCACCAATGCGCCATAGCGTTCCGGATCTGCTCGCAATGAGCCGTGCACGACGAGCTGGCGAATAATGGAACGCCAACTCTCCGGTGTTTTATCGGCGCCAATACCAAAAACACTTAAATCATTGTGTTGGCGCTGGCGGACTTTGGGAGTGAGCTTGCCGAGCAGCACATCAATTACGTGGGCGGCGCCGAAACTCTGACCTGTTCGGTATACCGATGAGAGCAGCTTCTGTGCATCGGTGCTGCCATCTCTCGTATTGGGCGGTTGCTGACAATTGTCGCAATTGCCGCACTTGGCTTCCGGGTTTTCGCCGAAATAGCTCAATAGCGGCGCACGCCGGCAGGCCGTGATTTCGCACCAACCCAGCAGGGTGTCGAGTTTCTGCCTCTCGTGCCGTTTGTAGTCTTCAGCGGCAGTCGATTCATCCACCATTTGTCGTAGTCGCACAACATCCTGCAGGCCGTAGATCATCCAGGCCTCAGCAGGTAACCCGTCACGACCGGCACGGCCGGTTTCCTGATAGTAGGCCTCAAGACTTTTAGGAAGATCCAGATGAGCAACAAAGCGCACATCCGGCTTATCGATACCCATGCCAAATGCAATGGTGGCGACAATAATAAGACCATCTTCATTGAGAAAACGGCGTTGGTTTTCGGCGCGGGTTTCTGAGTCTAGACCGGCGTGATAGGGCAGTGCTGTGTAGCCGGAGCGATTGAGGCGGGCAGCCGTTGTTTCGGTTTTCTTGCGCGACAGGCAATAGACAATACCGGCCTGATTGCGGTGTTCGCTCAGAAACCCGTCGAGCTGCGCGCTGGCATCGGTTTTCGCCTGCACCCGATAGCGGATGTTCGGCCGGTCAAAGTTGCTAATGAGGGTGGCCGCATCGGTGAGGTCGAGCCGGTCAATGATCTCTTTGCGGGTGAGTTCGGTTGCCGTTGCGGTGAGTGCAATACGGGGCACGCCGGGAAACCAATCCCGCAGCTGATGCAGAGCCAGATAGTCTTGCCGGAAGTCATGACCCCATTGCGAAACGCAGTGCGCCTCATCAATCGCTATCAGTGACACGGGTATACTCTGCAACAAAGCGCGGGTGCCGGGCTGAATGAGCCTTTCAGGTGCCACATAGAGTAACTTGAGTTCGCCGTTTCTTAACTGTTGCGTAATCTCGCGCTGCTGGTCACTCGTGAGTGCCGAATTCAGGAAAGCCGCTGCAACGCCGAGTGCTCTGAGTGCGCTCACCTGATCCTGCATGAGTGCAATGAGCGGCGAAATGATTAGCGCTGTGCCATTTAAGAGTTGTGCCGGCACCTGATAACAGACTGATTTGCCGCCACCAGTGGGCATAAGTACCAGCGAATCTTTGCCGTCCAGCACTCTGTCGATAGCAGCCTGTTGTTGACCGCGGAATTCGCTATAGCCGTAGATGGTTTGGAGGATTTGTTGCGCTGAAGTGGTCACGGCCGACAGCATACCAGCGAACGTGGCAGCTGGCTGCACTTGTTTCTACTGCAGCTACAGAGAATGCCGGATCACGATCTACAGTGAGATTTTCTGGCTCAGGTTGTTACCGTGTCTGATCGGTAAAGAGCCATCTCGGCAAGTGCGATGTCTGCTTCAAACTCGCGCATCCAACCGACCAGGGCAATGCGTTGCAGCTCGGCTGAGTTGAGGGGTTCACTCAGACCACTGGGTGTGAATTCAGTCCACGGAATTCTCACGGTTTGCCACTCAGGTTTTACAAAGGTCGTGTGCCGGTAAGACTGGTCATACCGGCGACAGTCTTGCGTGCGCACATGAACGTTGTAGTCTTCGTTGTTGCCATACATCAGCAACTCAATGCCAGCGTATTCAGACGCGTTGAACGACAAATAGTTGTTGCCGAAGTAATACGCCATTTGTATAAAGCCGCCGTTGCTTTCCCGCGTTACATTGCCGGTGAGGTGCAGGGCTTCTTTGCCAGCGACTTCTACAATATCGAACTCGGCGTTGGATATGCCGCCCATAACGCGATCGCTGAAACCGCGCCAGCCGCTGCCCTCGTAGGTCTGAATATCGCCGTTATGAAAGGTGCTGAGAACCAGTCGTTCTGAGAGATCTGCTTTGCTCATATAGTTCGGGGCTGCCGCAAGGCTATCCAGGCAAGCGAGCGCCGGCAATGCACTTATTGTGCGCACTAAGGCTCTGCGTTGCTGGTCCATGACCCGCCTCCTGTTTGCGTTGTCTGTGACTACAGTACATTATTCGCTAGAGGCATAAGCTTGGATGTGCTGTGTTGCACTACGGCAGCGATGTCCTCTCAGAGTTGGCGCATGCACTCATCAGCAGACATCAGGTTGATCCCGATAGAATTCAGTTCATCCCAGCCGTTTTGCGTGAAGTTTGAAATGCCGTCAGTAATGGCGACAACCCGGAAGTCGCGTTCGCTGGCTTCGTAGACTGTGGCGCGAATGCAGTTGGGGTAGTTACAGCCGGCCAGCACGATAGTGTCGATATCGAGCGACCTCAGATGTGCCTCCAGACAACTCTTATAGAATGCCCCCCAGCGTGATTTGTAGACGTACCACTCTTGCGGCCCGATCCGTTGTGGCCGATTTTCGAGCAGGCTTGCATCATTGGGAGCGGGCGCATCGGGCGGCAGCAGTTCTGTCGCGATTTCACGACCTGGGTGGCCCGCAAGAAACATCTGGGCACCGTTTGCGAGCGACTCGCGCCGGCATAGTTCGGCATTCGAGCCATCGGGCAAGTAGAGCCGCAGAATGTGTACGATGGGTTGCTCGCATTGCCGGAAAATCTCGCAAAGCTTGGCAATGCGCGGCAGGGCTTGCGAGGTGCCGCTAATCTCGAAGGGCTGCCCATCAAGGGTGTCGCGTTGCACATCAATGGTGACAAGTGCGGCGCGTTTAAAGTGTGGTTTTGTCCACTCGTTCACAACAGGTTCTCTCAACTGCTAGGGCCCACAAAAAGGGCTAGTCAACACTGTCGCTTAGTTTAGTCGGCAAGCGAATTAGCTGTGAGCGCAGAGTGCTGGCCTGACCACTTCCGTAAGTGCCGGGTTAATTTTAGCGTCTGTTAAGAGCAGCGTTTAGCCTGCCACGCCATGGCACTTTTTGAATTTCTTACCGCTGCCGCAGGGGCATACGTCGTTGCGACCTACTTTAGGTTCGCTACGTTGAAAGGGGGTTGCAGGCGCGTGATGTTCATGACTGCAGTCAGGGCCGTGCACGTGTGGTTCAGGCTGGGCGAGTTTGCGTTGTGGCATGGGCTTGGGTCCGTAGGTTTCAATGTTGCGTTCGGCTATTGTCGGCACAGTAGGGCTCCGGCGCAAGGGTCGTTGCCGTTTTACTTTCATGTGTTTTTAGCCGCGCAGAAGTGCTCGCCATTGCCTACAGATACGTCACCGCCACATCGGCGCTGTTGCTCAGTGAAACCGGCTGTCAGAAGGGCTAGAGGCCATGCTGTTCAACATGCTCCAAGACACACGCGGGCCAGACAGTATTCATAAGGCCGTTGGGGTGGCCTTCGCCAATGACAGCATAGTCCTGGTCGATAGCCAGATTATCGTCTTTCAGAGATTCAGCATCGCTAATATTCGCGGTCGAGAGCAGCTTGCTATAAACGGCGCGATTTTTCTTCACCGATTTTTAAGAACAGCACCAGCACTTCTGCATCGTTCACATTGCCCAGCGTAACCATCTCATCCATCAGGGCGCTGAAAACTGCTTTTGCCCAACTGTTGCGACCTTTGGACAGAGCATCAATGTAGGGTTTTTCGGCCAGTTTCAGCATTGCAAAGGTGTCTTTGAGCGGCCAGGGTATGCGCCGTACGCTGGTGTGAGGCGCCAGCTTGCTGGCCTCCGTTTAGCGACACATAGGGTGGCAATTTGCCTTTGCCGGTCTTTTTTGTTTAGCGCAGGTTTGCAGCAGGTTGATTCAAGTTTATAGCAGAGCACCAGTAAAAAAGACAAGCGCCTCCATGTCCGTGTAACCGGCTGCAGATTTCGTGGCCGAGGCTAAAAAGTAACGCAATTGTTTGAACTGAGGCAGATTTATAGCGTATCCCAATCTTTCTATACAATAGAAAGGCTATATCTCTAAGTAATCGATTTTACAAATCTCTTTAATTTGTTTAGATTGGGTCTACAAATCGAACCCAGCAGGTGATGACATGAAAGTACAAATAGGCATTAGCGAGACTGATAGAGAGGCCATTGCCGCGGGCCTGAGCCGTTTGCTGGCCGACAGCTACACGCTGTATCTGAAAACCCACAACTACCACTGGAACGTGACCGGCCCCCAGTTCAATACCCTGCACACCATGTTTGAACTGCAGTACACCGAACTTGCCTTGGCAGTAGATCTGATTGCCGAGCGGATTCGTGCGCTGGGCGTTGCGGCTCCCGGTTCGTATCGCGAATTTGCCGGGCTCACTCAGGTTGATGAAGCCAGCGGTGCCGAAACAGCGGAAGAGATGATTCGTCAGCTGGTCCTAGGGCAGGAGGCTATCGTGAGAACCGCCCGTGAAGTTTTTCCCATCGCTGGGGCAGCAAACGATGAGCCAAGTGCTGATCTGTTGACCCAAAGAATGCAGGTGCATGAAAAGACCGCGTGGATGTTGCGCAGTATGTTGGCCTGATACCTTTGGTTGATAGATAGGTATTACGAGCTTATTAGAATGCAGAGAAAGGATTTAGATGATGTTGGAGAATAAAGAAGGACAGCAGGTGCCGGCAGCGGTGTTTAGAACCCGCAGTGGCAGTGAGTGGGTTGAGCTCAGCACTGATGATGTGTTCAAGGGTAAGACTGTCATCGTATTTTCGTTGCCCGGAGCATTTACGCCCACATGCTCATCTGCACACGCACCACGCTATGACCAGTTGGCCGAAACATTCGCTGAACAGGGTGTTGATGAGATTATCTGCATGGCCGTGAACGATGCCTTTGTCATGAACGAGTGGGCGCTGAGTCAGAAAACCGAGCACGTTCGTTTTGTGCCGGATGGCAATGGCGATTTTACGCGCGGCATGGGCATGCTGGTGGGTAAAGAAGACTTAGGCTTTGGTCGGCGTTCGTGGCGTTATTCGATGTTGGTTAAAGACGGTGTCATTGAAAAAATGTTCATCGAACCGGATGAGCCGGGTGATCCTTTCCATGTGTCCGATGCCGACACGATGCTGGCCTACATAGCGCCCTCTGCACCGAAGCCGCATAGCGTTAGTGTGTTAACGCGCAATGGTTGTCCACACTGCGTGCGGGCGAAGGGCATGCTGAGGGATGCGGGTATAGCGTTTGAAGAACTGGTGTTGAACCGGGACTATAGCGATCGCAGTCTGCGTGCTATCGCTGCCGCTAACACGTTTCCGCAAGTCTTTATTGACGGCGAGCACGTTGGTGGAGCAGATGAGCTACAGGCCTGGTTGGGCGCACACTAGCAATTTGTTGAGGCTGGCTGGTGGCAAAGCTGATAAGGCTTTGCCGCTTTTCTCTGGCCGCGGGACCACTAGTTGGTGTCTCCGGCATGGTGATTAGGGGCAACATCAGGCAGAATTCACGTTGTTGTTGCTAATTAATTAACCGGAGATTGGATTCAGAAATATCTGAGTCTCTGCCGTCCTTATGTTTCGATTTTCTGCCGACCGGATCCCGGTCTTTTTTGTGCTCGCATTTAGCCTGCTTGATTTCGCGGTTTACTTTACTGTCGATAATCTGAGCTGGTTGCTCATTTATATGGTTGTGACGATCGTGCCGAAAGGCTGCGTTTCTGCGTGGAATCACCACCATCAGCACACCAAGACATTTCGCTCAACGGCGATGAACCGTGTACTTGAATTCTTTTATGCGCTGCACACCGGTGTAACGACTAATCTTTGGGTTTTACATCACGTATTGGGTCACCACCGTAACTTCCTTGATCAGACTCGTGATGAGAGTGGCTGGCAACGTGCCGATGGCACCAACATGAGTGTGCTTGAGTATATGTTTACGATTGCAGGTACTGCCTATCAGCGGGGTTTTAAAGTGGGTAAGGAGTTCCCGCGTTTACAGCGACAGTTTGTTACCTTTGGCTTAATAACATTGCTGGGTGTTGTTGCGTTGTGTGTGTATCGTCCGCTTCCGGCGTTGCTGGTTTTTATCTTGCCCATGATGATGAATTTGCTGTTTACCGCCTGGGTGACGTTCGATCATCACAGTGGTCTGGATACCGATGATCAGATGGAGGCTTCCTACAACAACACCAGCAAGTTCTTTAATCTAATGACCGGTAACCTTGGTTACCACACGGCGCATCACTACAAGCAGGGTTTGCATTGGTCTAAGTTGCCGGAATTGCATCGCCAGTTGGAAGATCGCATTCCCGCGGAGCTCGTCCGCAATGCCAGTTTTGTGCTGACAACGACCTGATTCGGGTTGAAGTTTGACGCTAGTCACAAAAAGGCCGGGTCTCTGACCCGGCCTTTTTGTGTTTACGGTCGGCTAGTGGGTGATTCTTGGTCCCGGGGCCTTGCAGTTGCTGGCTTGCGCGGTGACAGGGTTGTGTAATCAGACTGCTGTGCTGGGGTAGCCGATTTCTGTGATATCACTGAAAATGTGACGAACTTGTGCGAATTCGAATCGAATTGCCGTCATCGTGTCCCTATAAGATAGCGTGCAGTTAAAAATTGAGGATAGTTTATGGTGCGGCAATACATACAGCGAGTGGCATTATTATCACTGGCATTAGTGCTTGCAGCTTGCGGCGGTAACAGTGAAGGTGAGCCTACTAGTTTCGGCGAAGGCATTGGTGGTGATGGTGTGCCCGGTTCCGTTAATGGCGGTCTTATCCTATCAGGTGTCATTAGTGTGCCCGAATCGACCAGTGTTGATGCCGACGTCAATGATCCTAACGCCGACTACGCTTCAAACGATACCCCGGGTCTTGCTCAGTTAGTCTCCAACCCTTTGTCTCTGGGTGGCTATGTCAATGTGGCCGGTAGCGGCGATGATGGTCGCTCAAAAGATGTGGGCGATGTCAGCGACTTCTACCTCTTCACTTTTATTGCCGGTCAGCAGGCGACGTTGTCCATCTCCAACACCGACGCGAACCTCGATCTTTATTTGTGGGATGAGACCGGCACTTCCGTTATTGATTCCTCAATGGGGTTTGGCTCTATCGAGAATCTTACTGTGCCGACGACCGCTACTTATCTCATTGAAGTCGTGGCGGTTTCCGGTGCCTCTGCCTACAACCTGATTACAGGTCTTGGCGGACTGAATGCGCCGACGAGTAGTCCCGGTGCTGTACACCTTTCCGATAACTTTGTGCCGGGTCAATTGGTTGTAAAATCTGTTCCTCAGGTTACCGCCGCAGGTGCCCGCAGTATTGGCGCTTTGTCGGTTTCAGGCGTGTCTATGTCGACTCTTGCTGGCACCGACGAACGTCTGATGCAGTTGAATATGTCGCCGTTGGCGGCCCAGTCCGTGGTGGCGGACACTGGCTCGCAGGCCATGTCTGTTGAGCAACGCGCTGCCGCTATTGGGGATCATGCGTTGCGCGAAAAGTACCGCACGCTGGTCGCTATGCAGCAGTTGCACGACACTGGCGACTTTGCTTATGTTGAGCCCAACTATATTCTGCAGCCGCTGGCTGTGCCTAACGATCCCTTATACCCGTTCCAGTGGCACTACCCGATGATTAATCTGCCGTCGGCCTGGGATCTAACCACCGGTTCCGCGGCTGTAACTGTCGCGGTCATTGACACCGGTATTCTCAGTGGACATCCGGATATTCAGGGTCAACTGGTTCCCGGTTATGACTTTATTTCTAACGACATAAGTGCTGATGATGGTGATGGCATAGACGCAAACCCTGAAGATCCGGGTGATGGCGGCAACGGCTCGCCTTCATCGTTTCATGGCACTCACGTGGCCGGCACGATTGCTGCCGCCAGCAACAATGCAATCGGTGTGGCAGGTGTGGCCTGGGGTGTGAAAATCATGCCGTTGCGGGTGCTAGGCATGTTAGGGGGCACCAGTTATGACGTCCGGCAGGCGATTCGCTATGCCGCGGGTTTAAGTAATGATTCACCGGGTACGGCCAGTCCGCCGGTCGATGTGATCAATCTGAGCCTTGGTGGTGGTGCTTTCAGTCAGGCCGACCAAGATGCTTATACCGCCGTTCGCACCGCCGGCGTTATTGTGATTGCGGCCGCGGGCAACAATGGTAATTTCGAAACGGTTTATCCGGCTGCGTACGATGGCGTCGTTGCTGTTAGTGCGGTGGGTTCTGCGAAGCAGATTACGAATTACTCCAGCCGGGGGCCGGCAGTCGATGTGGCGGCACCGGGCGGCGATACCTCAATAGATCGCAACGGTGATGGCTATGTAGACGGGGTGCTGAGCATCGGCGGCAGTAGCACCGGCGCTATTAACTTCGTTTATCCTTACTATCAGGGCACGTCAATGGCTGCTCCGCACGTGGCCGGTGTTGCCGCATTGATGCGCTCGGTTCATGGGGCGCTGACGCCTGATGAGTTTGATGCCTTGCTGATAAACGGCGATCTTACTGAAGATCTTGGCGCTGCGGGCCTTGACGATTTCTATGGGTATGGCCTCATTGATGCACAGAAGGCCGTTGTTGCCGCTATTAGCGCCATTGGTGCGCCACCGGTTATTAATCCTGCCTTGTCAGTATCACCGGGTTCGATCAGTTTAGGCTCGGTGCTCGATTCTGTTGATATTACGCTCAGAAACCTGAGTTCTAGCCCGGACTCACTGACAGTGACGGTACCTCCGACTATTGTTCCGGCGGCGCCATGGTTAACGGTTACCGCCACTAATGTCGATGCCGATGGTCTTGGTACTTATCAGTTTACGGTAGACCGCACAGGGCTTGCCGATGGATCCTATGCCACCATAGTGAGTTTTGCCTCGAGTGAAAATACGGTGTCAGTACCGGTGATCATGCAGCAGCAGAGTGTCGCGGCCAGTGGCATTGGCTCGGTCTATGTGCTGCTCATTGACGACGATGAAGCTCTGGTTCTGGACCAGTTTTCAGGACAAATGGTAAACGGTTCGCTGGCCTATTCATTTAGCGGCCTGTCTCAGGGCAACTACAGCATTATTGCCGGCACTGATATCGATAATAATACATTTATTTGTGAGAGCGCTGAAGCTTGTGGTGGTTATCCGTCACTGGATAGCTGGAGTTCGGTGCCGGTGACCGGCAACATTAATGGTCTTAATTTCTTCGCGAGTTTTGCGGGGCTGTTTTCGCAGAGTGTTGATGGCAACACCGGGTTGCCACGTGTTAAGACTGAGGATGAAGCGGAGTAGCATTGTTTGACACTGAATAAAAAAGCCCGGCAATGCCGGGCTTTTTTTGTCCACTGCAGGGCGTGTTACGGCCCGCAACCGTCGAGGTCGTCAATCCAGTTGCCGATGAGCTGGATCGCAGCAGCATCGACTAGCGCTGTGCCTAACGGTGGCATTTGTTCAGAGTTGCGCTCGTTCATACGCGCCAGAATCACTGAATTGGCGGCGCTGCCGGGCGAGATCAGTCGGGCGTCAGGGCCGATGCCCAGATCGCCTAAACCAGGGAGTTCATCGCATGCCGCAATGCTTTGCAGAGGCGTGGTATAGCGGAAATCCATTGGCGATGGAACAACCGAGCCCGGACGATGACAGCCGGAGCAGTTGGCGTGCAGATAGGCGCGGGCGCGCTCGCCTTCATCGGCGCTCTGATCAAACGGATCCGGCATGCTGGCCAGACTGTTGGTGTCGCCCAGTGGTGCGCTCAGGTAATCGATAGCTTCAAGTGTCAGCAATTGATTTGCTGTAATGCCGCTGCTCTCGTACAGGAATTCGTGATTCAGTTGTACCACCTCGGGGCCGAGTGTTTTGTTAGCGGCGTCGGTGTGACAGGCATTGCATTGAATCTTGTTGGGGTAGGTCCATTCCTGTCCATCAATGGTAGTTGTCTTGCCGCCGTCAACCCGTTCTGCTGCAGTCTGTTCGGTATTCCACTCGTACGAGAAACCTTCCCACTTAGAACCGCTACCGTCCTGGCGATGCATGAGGAGGCGTGTTTCAATGATTTTGTCGTTGAGCCAGAAGTCTTTATAGAGGACCGAACCTACGGGGTAGAGGAAGTCGCCATCGGCATCGACAGTAACGGTTGTGCCGTCAGGAATGGCCATGGCGCGATGCTTTTCGGCACCGTCTGACCAGAGCCTGGCGCGGACGTCATAGGGCACAAAGGCGCTGGCAGGTTGGGTTGGATCTGCCGGGTTTACGCAGCCGGTGTCGATGAGATTCTCCGCTACATACTCACCGGCAACTACCGGCTCGTTGTTGGCAGCCACAAGTTTGCCGATGCGCCCGGGAATCCAGCGGGTGAAGTAGAGTTCGTTGTCGGGGCCTTCGGCAAAGCTGGTAATGCCAGCGCTCGTCGTCAGAATAATTTCAGTATCGTAACCGCCCTGACCATTATCAGTGACTGCATAGATACGTCCGGTCATGACATCGCCAAACACATAGCGGCCGATCAACGCCGGAATGTCACTGCCGCGATAGACAAAGCCACCGATTACCGCCGCATTTGAACCTGCGTGGGAATAATCAAAGATGGGAGGCTCGAACGGGCCGACGCAGGGTAGTTTTGATAGTTCGTTAACATGGGTACCTTCGAAGCAGCCCCAGCCGTAGTTCTTGCCAGCTTCAACAATGCTGATCTCTTCATAGTCGTTGTAGCCAACATCGCCGACCCATAAGCGGTTTGGATTGGCCGGATCAAAGCTCCAGCGCCACGCATTCCTAAAACCCCATGCCCAGATCTCAGGGCAGTTATACGGGTTGGTAATCTCGTCGCCACAACGATAGTCGGGCTGACCGATCGGCAGGTCGAACGCATTGCCGTCGGGGATGTTGTAACCGGGCAAAGGATAATTCACGTCACGCACATCAAGGCGTAATACCGAGCCATACAGGCTGGCTGTATCCTGAGCTTCTGTAGCCTTGCTGTCATCGCCCACAGTAAGCCAGAGCAAGTCATCGCTGCCAAACTTTACGTCGCCGGATTGATGGTAGATAGTGTCCTGATCCAATCGCAGCAGAATCTGCTCGGTTGCGTTGGTTGGCAATTCAGCATCATCGAGGATGATCCGTGACAGACGTAATTCCGGATCTGTTGCAGTAGCTGGGTCCGGATAACCGGTGTAGGTCACATAGACTTCCGGCGTGTTTGGAAAATCGGGATCGAAAGCCATGCCCAGTAGACCCATCTCACCATCAAACTTGATATTGCCGCTGAAATCTAGCCAGGTGACTACGGTAGCCGGATCATCAATATCAAAGTATTTGATGAGGCCTTCCTGTTCCAGCAGATACCAGCGATCCTCGTTATCGGGTGCTTGCAGGAGCAGAGTTAGTTTTCTAAAACCACCGGCCTGCTCGGCAGCCGGGTAGGGGAATTCAATGGCGATATCCACAGCTTCCGCGACGACCGGAGGCGCTACGCAGGTTAGGTTCTGCGGTCTTGTATTGAGTCCGAGTGCATCTGAGCTGAAGCGCACGTTGTCGATAAGCGATTTGCGCAGGCCGCCACTCAGTTGCATAAAGACCAGTTCATGCACACCGCCGCTGATACTCAGTGTCTTGGTTTGCCAGCCTCCGGAATCGCCGCTGATGGTGAGAATTTGACCGCCGTCAAAATACACCTGCAGCGTTGCTCCGGGCAGGGTTCTGTAATCAAAACTTAAGCTGCCCGCTGAAGTGCGTGCTACCCAGCTGCTGGATGATCCGGCAACACCTGAGGTTAGCGAGCAGCTGCCATCGCTGGCATCTTTGCAGTATCGATCCCAGGTTCTGTCGCCGGGAGCAGAGGCTGCGGTTTGCCAGGCATTGCCGGCGAACGCCGTTTCGAACGACTCCTGGTAGCTCTTAATACTCGCGGGGCTGCTCAATGTTTCGTTGGGATCGGTATCCAAACGGAACTCTTCGTAGTTGCTGAACGTGTCGCTATCTGAATCAAGGCTGCCATCGGCCGTATTGCCATTGTCCAGATTGTTGGCGGTTTCCCAGTCATCATCAATACCATCGGTGTCGGTATCCGGATAGCCCCACATCAGAGTCGGATCGGTGCCATCGAAAATTTCCCATGCATCGTTCCGGCCATCGCCGTCGGTATCGCTGGAATTAGGGTCTGTGCCATAGGTAAAGACTTCTGCCCCGTCATTCGCCCAGTCCCCATCGCTATCGCGATAGTTAGGGTTAGTTTTGTAGGTAAATTCACCCAGATTGTTCAGGCCATCATTGTCGGTATCCAGAATAGCATCGGCTGCATTAAGCGGATTCAGGCCGTTGTCGAGTTCCCATTTGTCCGCCATACCATCATCATCGGTATCGTTCTTAATTATCGATGTGCCGGCCCAGAGCTCCATAAAGTCAAACAAGCCGTCGCCATCAGTATCAAGGGCGTTGGGGTTGCTCGCGTAGAAGTTTACTTCGACACCATCAGATAACCAGTCATCATCGGTATCGAGGTCGTTCAGGTTGGTCTGGTTCTGATATTCGCCAAGGTTTGTGAGACCGTCATTATCCGGGTCAGCGGCGGCATCGCTCGCATCGTTCGGGTTGAGTCCATTGGCTGTTTCCCAAGGTTCCGGCATGCCATCGTTATCGGCATCGATTTGATAGATTCCTGCCGGCATTTGTGCTGCAACCTCCTCAAAATCGAGTGTGCCGTCGTTGTCGGTATCACGAACATTGGGGTTGGTCTGACTTGTGTTAACTTCGTAGCCATCAGAGAGCCAATCACCATCGGTGTCTCTTAACCTTGGGTTGGTGTAAGCATCATGTTCCTGCCGATTGGTGAGCAAATCGTTATCAAGATCAATATTGGCGTCTGCCGGATCGGCCGGATTAAGACCATTGGCTGTTTCCCAACTGTCGAACATCTGGTCGTTGTCGAGATCGGTGTACGCGAATGCCGTCGTCGCTGACAAGCACAGGATAAGGGCAATAGCACGGCATCGCAGTAAGAACGGCCGGCGAGCGCGAACTGATGATTCACTACCGTCCATAGCGATGAATTCCCCTGAATGCTAAAGCCATCTGATCTATCGCCGGCAGTTTTCCTCTGCCGGTTGACCTCGCAAGCTTGGTGTTGGTGGATGCTGCTTATTATTGGGCGGTAACGTGATGCCGCCTCTTATTTGTATAGGGGTCAGTGTAGTCCCTCAGTTAGCATTGGCAATAGATACTTAACATAACCAATTAGGCCGTTATAATTGCGGATGCCACGTTGCTGTGCTGTGCTGTGCTGTGCGAGACGTGAGTGTCCTTTAGCTGTTAAATTCGGCTGAGCACAACGCGGTAGCGGGCCTTGCCGGCTTTGAGATGTTCTACCGCGGCGTTGATGTCTTCAAAGGCAAAGTGTTCGGTTTCCGGAGCGATGTTGTGCCGTGCCGCAAAATCGAGCATCTCAGCAATAACGGCCGGGCTGCCGACCATTGATGAGGAAATGCTGAGTTGGCTACCCATGAGTTGCATTACGCTAATTTCTGCCGGCTCTAACGTTGCCCCTAGAAAGTGCAGACGACCCTTTTTATTCAGAGTGCCAAGATAGCCTGCCCAGTTGAGTTTGACGTTGACCGTCGAAAGAATGAGATCAAAGTGTCCCGCCGATTCCTGCAAGGCCTGCGGATCTCGTGAATTGAGTGTTTGATGTGCGCCCATGGCTAGCGCTTCGTCGCTTTTTGCATCGGTTGAGGTAAACGCTGTAACTTCGCAGCCCCACGCCCTGCAGAATTTAATGGCCATGTGGCCCAGACCACCAATACCGATAATCGCAACTTTATCCGTTGGCTGAATATCGTACTGCACCAGGGGGTTGTATACGGTAATACCACCGCAAAACAGCGGGCCGGCTTTGGCGGCATCAATGCCGTCGGGCAATGGCACGCAGCTGCTTGCCATGGCTCGTACTTTGTCGGCAAATCCGCCGTGATGCCCGACAATAGTGCCTGTCGCTGTGTTGCAGAGATTGTGATCGCCGCTCATGCAGCTGAGGCATTGCATGCAATAGGCGCTGTGCCAACCGAGGCCCACGGTCTGACCGACACTTAAGTGGCTTACTGCTCTGCCGATGGCACCGATCGTGCCAATGATTTCGTGTCCCGGAACGATCGGGTAGCGGGTCATTCCCCAGTCGTTATTCATCATGCTGATATCGCTATGACAGATGCCGCAATGCTCTACGTTTATTTCGACAGCATCAGCGGCAAGCTCACCGGGGTCGTACTCAAACGGTTGCAGTTGGCCGTTGGGCTCTAACTGGGCATAGGCTTTTATCATGATATTGCTCCGCTACTAATGTTTGGCAGTGCCAAGTTGGACATCTCTGATTAATCAGAGTGCTAAAGCTCTTCGACTTTTAAGATGGCGACCGAGGTGAGATCAGTACAGCGAAATGATGTCGAGATTGTCCTCACCTACCATTACTGAACGGTGGCGGCGAGGCAGCAAACGCTCTGCAAAGTCGACGGCTGGAGCATTAAGCAGACGCGTTAGCCTTGAACTGCCGGAGCCATAACGGCCCTCATCATACGCCTGCATAGCATCAATAAGTTGATCGACAATCATTCCACCTGCCTCATTGATAGGGTGGCAATAGTCCACAAACAAACTGACATCATTCTGTTCGCGGGGAACCGTAATATTGATGAGCGGCAGGTTCATATCACAAGCGAGCGACTCAAGTGTTCTGCGATAGGCGGCTTTTACACGCGGCACCAGAAAGTCGAGTTCGCGAGCCATTCTGAGGTCGTGGTCTTTCTTAGTAGACCACTCGGTATCTTTGGCTTGCTCCCAAAGCTGCATGGCCTTGGCGAGTGCCGCCGTCACCAGATGAGCCGCCGCTGCATCATCCTGAATAACAAAGTTATCCGCCACATAGCGATTGGCCGGTTGCCAGTAGATTGGTGTTTGCGGAAGGATCAGCATGGGCGCTGCACCGAAGTAGCGCGCATCGCGAATCATGGTTCGCATGTTCGCTTGGAAGTCCGGCAAGCTGGTGCGAAGATGAATGCGTTCATTGTCGGGTTTACGACCTCGCACCCGTTTTCTGTCAAGCAACAGCGGCAGATGACTGCGCAACCGGTATTTGTCTTCGACATTGTTTTCCCATTGAGAATCATTGTCACCAAAATAGAAGCTGATGTAGTCGGGGCTGACCCCGCGTGTTTTAAGTGCTTTAAGCAACATACGATTGCGCCGCAGTCCTTGCAGCGTGGTATGGCCCGGAATGCCGGCATTTAGCACAATAAGGTCGTCGCCCGTTTTGTCCTGGAGTAGGTCGGAGTAGGTAGAATACTGAAACAACGGGAGAATGACGGGCAGACCCTCAGCGCGGCGCTTTTTATTCTCCAGCCCGACCCGCGAATCCCAGCCGGCGGTTGAGGAATCACCGATATTCAGAATGACCCGCTTGCCGGAATCTCTTGCTGTTGAAGCTGCCTCATCCAGCGAGATGAAACCATCTGGCCCGATAAAGTCCTGGCCCGGCATAAATTGCCGACCAAACCACAGGTGATCGTTGAACCGTTCGCCGCCGGGCGGAATTAGGTGCTTTTCTTTAACGGTATGCTGAGCCAAGGTAGCGGATCCACGTTCTAGTGTGAGGAAATGGGGTTTAACCCTAATGCGTTTTCATAGACGCTGCAATAACCGCAGCCAAGCTTTGGTGTGGCGGACTTCTAGCTGATTAACTCTTTGTACCACTTGCGAAATATCATGCTCGGACTATCTGAAGGCACCGATATTTCGTCGCGGTCTGTGAGCACGCAGCCATGCTGACTTTCGACAATAGCGCGATCTTCATCGAGTACCTGTTTGTCGGTGTGCAGACTGCGGTCGAGCTGCGCCTGCACAGCATCTACTGATGGCACCATGCGCACGTTCATGACCCTTGTGTACTTGTCATTCACAGGCACACAGTACACATGAAGTGTCTTGTAGGGCGGTGGTCCGAAGTGCAGTATAGTCATATTAGGCTTGTACCATTCCACCGGAAAGCCGCGCTCATCGCGACCCAGCGCGGTTGTCATGTCGTAGCCGTACGGCGTTTCTTTGTGGGTAATAAAGGAGATGGCGCCGGCTTCCGCATGCTGATGGAGCCAGCCACCAATGGAGGCCTGGTGCAGATAAGGCGGGTGTGTGAAATCGATAAAGTTCTCGAGCGCGCGGGTCCAGTGTGCGACCCATTCCTGCGTGTAGCAGGCGTAGCTGTGAGGTTCGCCCAGCATGGTGTCGGGTAGCAACGGATCGGGTATAGCGGCCGCTTCTACAGCACTGAGTGGTTTGGTCGTCGTGTAGACCCAGACGCAGCCGCCAATCAGCTTAGTGGGGAGTGCTGTCGCATGAATCTTTTGCAGCGCTTTATCATTCAGGTCGTTCATCGGTACGCGCGTGCAGTCGCCGCCACCTGTAAAACGCCAGCCGTGATAGCCGCAGCGAATTTCGCCCTCCGGCGTGATATTGCCGAGCGACAGAGACGCACCCCGGTGCGGACACTTATCGAGCAGCACGTGCCATTGATCGCTGGTGTCTTTGAATATGACCAGCTTCTCACCGGCTATTTCTGCTGGCATCGGGTTCTTATCGATAAGCGTGAGCGGCAGGACGGGTGTCCAGAGATTCGGGAATGATTCAAACATAGCAGTTAACCAATGGTGTTTTGCCAAGCATAGGCGTATTTTTGTTAGTGAGCTTGTCTAGGCTTTCAGCGTTGCAAAATTATTGCATAGGATTCACGTACACGATGTCTATAAAACTACGTACTAGCAGTGTGTGGACAGAGGCACAGGTTGAGGCCTATCTGCAGCAGGCTGAGATTCCGGTGCGCCTCGGTAGTATCTCTGATGGCGCACCGCTGGTCAGTTCGCTGTGGTATCTGTATGACGATGGCGCTATCTGGTGTGCTACCCGCCGTGACGCAAAGCTTGCCGGCTGGCTGCAGGATGCGCCGCGGTGTGCTTTTGAAGTAGCGGGAGACAGCATGCCTTACAAGGGCGTGCGCGGGCAGGGTGTCGCTACCCTGGATGCCGCTCTTGGCCAGGCGTTGCTGTTACGACTGATCGACCGCTATCTGAAAGATCGTAACGGTGATTTTGCCCAATGGCTTATCGCCAGAAGTGCGGATGAAATGGCCATCTGTATTCGCCCCGAATGGCTGACATCCTGGGATTTCTCACGCCGGATGCGCTAGCTTAGGCGCGACGGCTGGTGTCCATCAACTCGGGTGGGATCGACTACAGCGGGTCTGATTCCGGAATAGCGTAGGGCATTGTTAGTCGTTCGGCGACCCTTAAGCCTGCCTCATCCAGACTTAAGGCTTCATCCAGTTTGTCGATGGAGACAACCGCCAAAAAGTGCGTCTCCTTACCGTCGCTGACCGCATCAACGACCTGACCTGCAGCGCTACCTCCGGCATACAGCTTGCTGCCTGGGGCCACGTCGTCTTCACCTGCAATCCGGTACAGATAGCTGCGGCGTTTAATTCGCCCCAGATTCTGGGTTCGGGCAATAATCTCCTGACCGATATAGCAGCCTTTCTTGAAGCTTATGCCCTTCAGCAAATCGAGATTGACCTGCTGAGCGACAAATTCTTCCTGCGTCTCGCTAAGTATTCGCGGCACACCTGCCTGAATGCCGCGTAACCAGAAATAGCCGGGTGCGACCTCATCAATGTCCTCGTTGTCCACATCGACAACGTCGGGGATAAGATAAATAGAGCGTTGTTTGTCGCCGCAGACTTTCGTTATAAAGCCGTTCTCATCAGCGAACACATCGGCATCGTGGCTCGCTGTGTCGCCATCCGCGCCATCGCCCAGCCCGACTATCGTCACCTCGGCAATTTCCAGTTTTACATCAGCGCGTAACACGTACATGCCGAGCTTCTTCTGCACGGTTGCCACAATATCGGCAGGCATTATCAACCAAATGGCCTCTTGCCAGTCGACCAACTGACAGATCGTGACGAGTCGGCCTTTGTTATTGCACCAAGCGGCCAGCATTGTCGTTGTCGGTGTCAGCAGGCTGACGTCATTTGTCAGCTGGCCATTCAGGAAACTGACCCGATCGGAGCCTGAAACTTTAAGGGCGGCCAAGCCGTCTTCTCCGGATAGCTGGCAATACCAAGGGTCGGGGTAGCTGATGTCAGTCACTTTAATTGGGTTCCGCTGCAAACTGGTGAGGTAGATTGACCTAAGTGCCCATTGTACGACAGCCAAGTGGTCGCTGGGTCATTTTAGCGGGGTGCCGCGGTCTGTTCCTTGGAGGTCGGTTCAGCCTTCGGGCAACGCAGCGGTCTTCTGAGTATATTCCCGTCTCGTTGCTATGCTTGACCAATAACCCTCAATTCAGGAAACAGCAATGTCCGATTCGCCCGCCACCCATGATTTCGTCTCCAGCCCTATGCGCGATAACTGGTATCAACGCAGCTCCTTTCTGGCCTCTACGTTTGCTCTTATCACGACAGTAGATGAGTACGGCCAGACCAACATCGGACCGTATCAGCTTAGCTTTCCGTTTGAAGTGAATACCGGTCGTTCGTGGATGGTGATTAGCCGCAATACCTCGAACACGGCGACGAACGTGCACCGTACATTGAAGTGCGCGCTCAACTTTATTGAGTATGACGCCGATACGATTGAAATGATTCTGAAGTTTGGCTACCCGGGGCAGACGACCGCTGACAAGATGGCCTACAACACGTTTGAGCTCATCGATAGTCCGACACCCGGGCGCGAGTCGAACGATATCTATCCGAAGATTCTGGCTGAGGCTTATCAGGTGTATGAGTGCACACTGGATATAGACCGCATTAATGAGAACCCTATTCTGCGTGATTCACCATCAGCCCATCTGTTGTTGAACATCGACAATATTCTGGTGAAAGAACGTTGGATGAGTTTGGTGGATGGCAGCGGTGATGAAATGCCAAGAGTGCCCATGACCTATGGTTTCAGAGGCGGTGCCACGTTTTGGTTTGGTGAGGTTCAACCCGCCTACAAATTGCCGATTCCTGATTTGGGCGCGAAACATCAGGTGGTGCACTACGAAGCTAACCGGCTTGATGATGAAGTGCGTTTTACGATGGATGCCTGTAAACAACTTACGGGCATTCCAAACGCGTTTCTGCAGAATGTACTCGGCGGCATAGTGAAGCAGGCAAAAGCCCGTGGCGTGACCAATGTTGATGAAGCGTTCGTCATTGCGCTTAATAGCGAGCGCGATAGTTAAGAGTGAGGTTAGCCATGACAACCCGGCGCGATGTTCTTCGGTATTCTTCTTTAGCAACAGCGACAGTATTGCTGCCGGCTTGCAGTGGGCTTGGCCGCAGGCCTGCAAAGATCACTAGCATGGCCGCTGTTCCCCGCAGTAATTATGGTTTTGCAACGACCGCTGAGGAGGTGGTCGCAGACTATGATTTGCGCGGGATGACAATGTTAATTACCGGCGCGAACTCCGGTTTGGGGTATGAGTCTATGCGCTCCCTGAGCTTGCGCGGGGCCACGGTTATTGGCACCGCCCGCACGCTTGAAAAGGCAGAAGAAGCAGCAAGTGAGGTGCGCGCTGAAGGGGCAGAGCGGGGTATTGATGTCAACATTGTTCCGGTGGTTTGTGAACTTACGGATATGCAATCTGTAGTGGCCTGTAGTGATGTTGTCATGTCGATGCAGCGACCTATTGATGTGCTCATGTGCAACGCCGGCATTATGGCTTTGCCCAAGTTGGAACAAATTGATGTAAATGGCACGTTGCTCGAGAAACAGTTTGTCGTTAATCACTTGGGGCAATACCTGCTGACCCGCCGCTTGCTGGGGCAGGTGGCGAGTGCCGATGCCGGCCGAATTGTCATAGTGTCCAGTTCGGGCCATCGAATGGCGCCCGAGGTAGGCATTCAGTTCGATAATCTATCGGGCGAGCAGAGTTATCAGGGCTTCCGTAATTACGGTCAGTCGAAGCTGGCCAATATTTTGTTCTCCAACGAACTGAGTCGCCGTTATATAGATGATAGGCTGACGTCCAATGCCATTCACCCGGGTGTTGTTGCCACGAATCTCGGGCGTTATATCCGGGGTGATAAAGAGGGCGTTACTAAACGCCCTGCTAACAAGCCCTTGGGCAAAGGTCAGAAAACCCCGGAACAGGGAGCATCCACGCAGGTTTACGTGGCTGTTGATCGTCGTTTGGACGGTGTGACCGGCTTTTATTTCGAAGACTGCAACCCGGTAGAACCCAAGGATAGTGCCAATAATGCGGCTTTAGGGCGTGAGCTCTGGGATGTGTCGGCGGATCTGGTGGCTCCCTATCTGTAGTTCATGGCGCACTTAAGTTAGCCGATTTGTAATCCGTATAGCTCGAAGCGACGAATGCTTGCCTATAGCGCAGAACACCCGTTCATCAGGAGACAAAACCTATGCGAGCCATTTGGCACGATACCGTGATAGCAGAATCGGACAACACCGTTGTTGTCGAGGGTAATCATTATTTTCCCGCGACTGACATTCATGCGGACTATTTTAAGCCCAGTTCGACCACATCGGTTTGCCCGTGGAAAGGCACAGCAAGCTATTATTCGGTCGATGTAAACGGTGAGCTGAATGCCGATGCTGCCTGGTATTACCCAAAGACCAAAGAGGCGGCCAATAACATTAAAGACCACGTTGCATTCTGGAAAGGCGTGCAGGTCGTCGATTAAGCACTCTGAATGTTGCCATCAATAACAAGTTATCCGGTTCACTGCATGTACGGTGATGCCGGCGAGCAGGGTGGCTTAGCCTCCGTGCACTATCTGGGTGATGTGCCGTTCGACACATTCGATAGTTACGCCACATCGTTGTTCACCGATGCAGTGCGGTTGCGTCCGACTGAGGTGCTTGTTGCAGGCGGAGCGGGTCGTTATACCGTTGAGAGTTACTCGGCCAACGGACGCCAGATTCAGTTCTGTGGTCATGGCGCACTGGCGGCTGCATTTGTTGTGTTTGAGCAATTAGAGGATGTCGCCGTAAGCGTTAACTTCTTCAATCACTATCAGTGCTGGCAGGCTCAGCGTTCTGCTCATGGTGAGATGGCACTGCGCTATAACCGACCGGCTGTCGTTGAATGTCCGATCCCTGACTTTGCTGAATCGGTGCTGGGCACGCCGCCGATAGGAGCGGCAGCTTCAGGCGGTTCCGCGGGCTATCTATTGCTGGTTGTTCCCGATGCGGCGACAGTGCAAAACCTGCAGCCGGACCTGCAGCAGTTGGCGGCAAGTACTGACTGCGCACTGATCGTTACGGCTTTTGATGCCGCTGAGGCAGTCTGTTTTTTTCGCTATTTTGCGCCTCAATACGGCACGCTAGAAGATACGGCCACCGGTTCTGCAGCCGTGCAATTAACGGCGTTCTGGCAGGCGCGCCTTCGGATTAGTGACATACGGCTTCGACAGTTGTCGGCCGGAGGCGCGCTGTTAGCGGCGGCATGTCACGGTGACGAGGTCGAATTATCTGCGCGTGTGGGGTATCGTTGAGACTATGCAGCCCGCATCACACATTGCAGAGCAAACACTGCGCAGCCAATTCTTCGAGGTTCGCAATACCAGTGCTGAGCTGTGCTCGACGTTAGCGCCTGAAGATTGCAATCTTCAGGCGATGCCAGAAACCAGCCCTGTGAAGTGGCATCTTGCTCATACGAGTTGGTTTTTCGAAACCTTTGTGCTGCTGGAGTTCGCGGCCGGCTATGAGCTCGTGAGCCCGCACTATGCCGTCTTATTTAATTCCTATTACAACGGCATTGGCCAGCAATTTCCGCGCGCCCGGCGCGCCCTGTTGTCACGCCCGTCTATGACAGAAGTGCTGAATTATCGTGAGCAAGTTGATGCGGCGATAGACCGCTTACTTAGCGATGCCAGTCATCCGCAGGCGTACCGCATCGCTGAGTTGATTGAGTTGGGTTTGCAGCATGAGGCACAGCATCAGGAACTCATGCTAACTGATATTAAATATTGTTTGTTTCAGAATCCGTTGTTGCCGGCATTTCGCGATCAGCCTGTTGCTGTTGCTGTTGCTGTGGCCGCTGTCGCTGTTGAGCGCTTAGCGTTTTCAACTTTTAATGGCGGGCAGGTTGATATAGGTGCTCTTGAATCGGGTTTTAGCTTTGACAACGAGCGTCCCCGCCACACTCATTTCCTAGCACCGTTTGCGCTGGCAAATCGGTTAGTGACCAATGGTGAATACCTGGCCTTTGTGGTATCGGGCGGTTACAACAATCCCGAGCACTGGTTGGCAGATGGCTGGTATGAGGTGCAGCAGCAGGATTGGCAGCAGCCGCTATACTGGCTTGAGCAGGCAGGCGTTTGGATGGAATACACCTTGCAGGGACTGGTGAGGCTGGATCTGGCGGCGCCGGTGTCTCACCTGAGCTATTTTGAGGCGCAGGCATATGCCAGCTGGGCTGGGTATCGTCTGCCCACTGAAGCAGAGTGGGAGTCTGTTGCAGAGCAGGCTGCCTCTATATCAGCAGGGAATTTTGCTGATACCGACTTTTTGGTGCCGCAACCGAGAGCAGATAACAGCGAAGCCATAGCCCAACTCTATGGTGATTGCTGGGAATGGACCAGCAGTGCTTATTTGCCGTACCCGGGTTTTAAGGTGCATGCGGGTACCGTTGGTGAATACAACGGCAAGTTTATGAGCGGCCAAATGGTATTGCGCGGTGGCTCTTGTTTAAGTAGTGCGTTTCACGTCCGGTCGAGTTACCGGAATTTCTTTTTCCCCAAAGACCGTTGGCAATGCACGGGTGTGCGTTTGGCCGCGGATGTTGAGTAGCTAAGTATGGTTTTACCACAAAAGAAAATGAATGAGTCAGAGGTCCTTGCGGCCGCTGCGAACGATATGATCGAGGCAGAGGTTATTGCCGGGTTGTCGCAGGTGCCGAAACGCATTTCGCCGAAGTATTTTTATGATCAGGAAGGCTCAGTTTTGTTTGATGCAATTACCGAGCTCGATGAATACTATATTCCGCGTCTTGAAAAGCAGATATTTTCGACACATTGCGCTGAGATTTGTTCGGTAATCGGCGAGTCGGTCACGCTGGTGGAGCCTGGCGCAGGCTCCTGCGAAAAAGTCCGTTGGTTGCTGCCGGAGCTTAAGCCCGCTGCATACGTGCCGATGGATATTTCAGGAGATCATCTGCAGGTTAGTGCTGAGCATCTAAGTAAAGAGTATCCGGAGTTGAGCATCGTGCCGCAGGTCTGCGATCACACTCAGGGCCTCGATCTTGAATTAGCTGATGATGCGTCGCGTGCCGTATTCTTTTATCCGGGGTCTTCGGTTGGCAACTTCGAGCCTTCCGCAGCGGTCGCGTTTTTGCGGAGTATCCGTGCTCAGATAACCGATGATGGCGGCCTATTGATCGGCGTTGATGCCAAGAAGGATCGGCGTATTCTGCATGCTGCTTACAACGACAAAGAGGGTGCTACGGCCCGTTTCAACGTCAATGTTTTAAGCAATCTGAACAATCTTTTAGAAGGAACTATCGATAGCGATAAGTTTGAGCACCATGCGCTGTATAACGAGGAGCATGGCCGGATCGAGATGCATCTACGTTGCACCGAAGCGCATTCTGCTGAGATTGCTGGTCAGCGTGTTGAGTTTGTCGAGAATGAATTGGTGCATACCGAGAACTCGTATAAGTATCATCCTGATGAGTTTGTCGCATTGGCAGAACGTGCCGGCTTTACTCATGAAAAACTATGGCAGGACGAGAAGTGTTGGTTTTCTGTTATGTATTTTTCGCCAGCCTAACCGTTGTTGGTCTGGCTGATGTCTATTATCAGGGTGCTTACCAGTGACTAGTGTTCGGGCCTCCTTTCCAGGGGCCTGCAATGCTGTCCGTAACCCAGCCGCCATAAAAACCACCTTCCTGGGGTCTTACCCGTTCGCCGGAGATGTAGCATTCAATCCGGCCGGGGTAAAAGCAGACCCAATTCCGAAGCCCTTCGAAGGTGGGGTTTGGTTGCGGGTAAGTCCATGCAACAGCCGGACTGTTAGCCGGAGCGTCGGCGAGACCTAAGTAAACTGCTGCACCTTTCCATTCGCAAAATGAGGTGCCTGGCACCTGAATCAACGCATCGGGCAGCAGGTCATGGCTCGGGATATAGAGGGTCGGTGGACTCGCAGTTTCGAGCACGCGTTTGCAGCGGGTGGACTGCGCGATAACCCGATCGCCGGAGCGCACTTCTACCAGCTGACTGAACTCAGCCAGCGCCGGCGGGCGCGGATAGTCCCATACCGATTCCTGACCCGGACCCGGTTCCTCGGCAAATGCAGGGCGTTGTTTTCCAATGTTGTGCCACATGCTCAGGTATTCGCCCGAGGCGCGTCGCTGGATGTTTAGTGCTCCGAGCACAGCACTGACGCTGGCTTCCTTAGGCGATCGAATCAAAGGCTGGCGGCGAGTTTGGCGAGCTCAGGCATGGACTGCCGAACGCGGGTTGATGCCCGCCCGCTGTCAGAAGCTGTAGCAAAGGTTCATCTGTAGTGACTTCCTATGAGCCCTTGCCCGCGCTTTTCTACGGTATTTCCTAATGAAATAGTCTGGTTGTTCTGGCACAATATTGATCATGCCTTCTGAACCCACCGTATTCGACCCGACTCAATCTTCAGCAAATAGCGCCGAACAAAAAGCCTCTGTGAAGCACCCCGAAGTGAAAGTCTATGAAACCGACGGCGCAGACGGCGCGAATCCCTCTGCCAAGAACAATGGTCTCGTCATTAAAGACGAAGCTCTGCCCAAAGAAGTAGGCGGTCGTGACGGTCCGGAACCTACGCGTTTCGGGGATTGGGAGAAAAATGGTCGCTGCATAGACTTCTAGTGCTGATGTTTGCGCTACGGGGTCTACTGGATAGCAGTCGATACAGCGTTATTGACACTGATCTTTATTAGATCACCCATTGTTGCAATGGAATGATCACATCGCGCGCGGGCATGGAAGTGTCTGCGGGTGTATTTTTGAGCGTGTATTGTTAAGGACGTGCACATGGCAAATCACGATCGGCCTTTATCGCCGCATCTAGGCATTTATCGCTGGCAGATTAGTAATGGTCTGTCTATATTGCATCGTATGACTGGCGTTGCGCTGTTCACCGGCGCCTTCTTGTTTGTGGCCTGGTTGCTGTCAGCATTGGTTGCTCCGGCCTGTTATGACTTCTTTATGGGCGTCATGCGCAGCTGGTTCGGTGTGTTGGTGATGTTGGGTTACACCTTCTGCTTCTATTTCCACCTGTGTAATGGCATTCGCCATCTCGGTTGGGACATTGGCAAAGGCTATGGCAAGGATACGGCGGTGAAGACGGGTATTATTGTTGTTGTTATCTCATCCACACTTACGCTGATCTCTGCCTTCATTGTTTACTCAAGCACGGGAGGCGCATCATGAAATACCGCACTCCTTTGAACAACGTACTGGGCCTGGGTTCATCTAAAAGCGGTGTGCATCACTGGTGGGTTCAGCGCTTAACCGCCGTTGCTCTTATTCCATTGACCCTGTGGTTCGCCTACGCCGTTGTTTCGGGTCGTCTGGATGTCTCCAGCTTCCAAGGCGCACGCGCCTTTATTGGTCAGCCTATCCACGCGATGCTGCTGATTCTTCTAACCTTCACGATGCTGCATCATTCGCAACTGGGTTTGCAGGTTATCGTTGAAGACTATGTACACGGTCCTCTAAAAACCATCACGCTGATTGCGTCTAAGTTTGCGCATATTATGGCGGGTGTGGCCGGTATTTACTCCATTGTTATCATTTCTATTGCAGGGCAGGCGTCATGAGCGACAAGTCTGAGTATGAATTTATAGATCACACCTATGATGTAGTCGTTGTAGGCGCCGGCGGTGCCGGCCTACGCGCAACCTTCGGTTGTGCAGATGCGGGTCTTAAAACCGCGTGTATTACCAAAGTATTCCCCACCCGTTCACACACCGTGGCAGCGCAGGGCGGTATCTCCGCATCACTGGGGAACATGGGTGAAGACGATTGGCGTTGGCACATGTACGACACCATCAAGGGTTCCGACTGGCTCGGCGACCAGGATGCGATTGAGTACATGTGTAAAGAAGCACCCGCTGCGATTATCGAACTGGAGCATTACGGTGTGCCGTTCTCACGTACCGAAGACGGCAAGATCTATCAGCGGCCTTTTGGTGGCATGACGACCAACTATGGTGAAGGCACTGCGCAACGCACTTGTGCGGCAGCCGACCGCACCGGCCATGCTATGTTGCATACTTTGTATCAGCAGTCGCTCAAGCATGATGCCGAGTTCTGCATTGAATATTTCGCACTCGACCTGATCATGGAAGACGGCGTATGTCGTGGAGTGATCGCTATCGACATGGCCACGGGCGAAATTCATCGCTATCGCGCCCATCGCGTCATTCTGGCAACCGGTGGCTATGGTCGTGCGTTCTTCTCTTGTACTTCGGCACACACCTGCACAGGTGATGGCAATGCGATGGTTTTGCGTGCCGGCCTGCCATTGCAAGACATGGAGTTTGTTCAGTTCCACCCAACCGGTATTTACGGTTCAGGTTGTTTGATTACTGAAGGCTCACGTGGCGAGGGTGGCTATCTCACCAACTCAAAAGGCGAGCGTTTCATGGAGCGCTATGCACCGTCCGCTAAAGATCTTGCTTCACGCGACGTAGTCTCCCGTTCAATGACGGTTGAGATCAACGAAGGCCGTGGTGTGGGTCCCGAGAATGATCATATTTATTTGCATCTCGAGCATCTTGGTCCTGATGTCATTAGTGAACGCCTGCCGGGTATTGCGGAAACCGCAAAAATTTTCGCTGGTGTCGACGTTAATAAAGAGCCCATTCCTGTTATTCCAACGGTTCACTACAACATGGGCGGTATCCCGACCAATATTCATGGCGAAGCGCTGACACTTGATGCCAACGGCCAATTGATCGAAGTCGAAGGCCTAATGGCCATCGGCGAGACGGCCTGTGTATCAGTTCACGGGGCCAACCGCCTGGGTTCAAACTCATTGCTTGATTTGGTGGTCTTCGGTCGTGCAGCTGCACATCGTTGCGCTGACAAGGTCGCTATAAATCATGGTCACAAAGATCTGGCCGCCGATGCCGGTGCCGAGACGATTGCCCGTTTAGATAAATTGCGTAATGCAGATGGTTCACGTCCGACGGCCGAGATTCGTTTGGAAATGCAGAAGACTATGCAGCAGCATGCGGCGGTATTTCGCACCGGCCCAAGTCTGGAAGAGGGCATCATGAAGTTGGATGCGACTTACGCTACGTTCTCCGACGTTAAAATTCAGGATCGTTCGCTGATTTGGAACACTGATCTGATCGAGACGATCGAACTGGAAAACCTGCTGATGCAGGCGCAGGCAACGATTAAGTCTGCGGTAGCGCGTAAGGAGTCTCGCGGCGCGCAGGCCCGTGAGGACTATCCCGATCGCGATGATGAAAACTGGATGAAGCACACGCTGGTTTGGGTGAACCCCGAAACAGGTGCTGTCAATCTTAACTACCGTCCGGTGAAGCTGGAAACTCTGACTGATGAAGTCGAGACCGTTCCACCAAAAGCTCGCGTTTATTAAGAGGATTATTAGAAATGGCTGAATTTACTCTTCCTCGCAAGTCACGCGTCAAGAAAGGCAAGCACTTCAAAGCCGAAGGCGCTAAGAATGTGCGTAAATTTGCGGTGTATCGCTACGATCCCGATAGTGGTGAAAACCCGCGCATCGACACGTACGACATTGACATGGATAACTGTGGTCCGATGGTTCTCGATGCTCTAATCAAGATCAAGAATGAAATTGATCCGACGCTGACCTTTCGTCGTTCATGCCGTGAAGGTATTTGCGGTTCTTGTGCGATGAATATCGACGGCTCAAACACGCTGGCCTGTACTCAGGCGAATGCGGATATTAAAGGCGATGTAAAGATTTATCCGTTGCCGCACATGCCTGTTGTAAAAGATTTGGTGCCGGATCTCACCAACTTCTATGCGCAGTACGCGGCCGTCAAACCGTGGTTGCAGACCCGGACACCGGCACCGCCGGATCAGGAACGTTTGCAGTCCAAAGAAGATCAGGAAAAGATCAACTCGCCCTCCGCCTGCATTCTGTGCGCCTGTTGCTCAACGGCTTGTCCTTCTTATTGGTGGAACTCCGACCGCTACTTAGGCCCTGCCGCGTTACTGGCCGCCTACCGTTGGTTGGTGGATAGCCGCGACGAAGCAACGGGTGAGCGTTTGGACGAACTGGATGATCCGTTCCGTCTGTACCGTTGTCACACCATTATGAATTGCACCAATGCTTGCCCGAAAGATCTTAATCCGGCTAAAGCCATTGGTGAAATTAAGCAGATGCTCATCGAGCGTCAGCACTAGGGTCAGCTAATCAGGGGTCAGAGTGGTTGCTCTGGCCCCTTTTTATTGCCTGCTTTTCTTATCGAGTGGTTAACCATTGTGAGCCCATTTGCCCCTGAGTTTTTGCACAAGCTTCGCTGGCGTTGCCGGCGCGGTATGCAGGAACTTGATCTGCTACTGCTTGCGTTTCTTGATACGCGCTTCGAAGCGGCCGAGCCTACTATTCAGCAAGCCTTTCTCGATGTGCTCGCCATGCAGGATCCGGATATCTTTCATCTGCTGACCGGTCGTTCCATGTCCGATGACCCCCAGGTTCAGCAGGTCGTTGATGTGTTGCTGACGCTGCACAGCTAAGCGCGTTATCGGCGCGACCGCTGTGCTTTCGTGGCGCGGGACTTTCCGGCCAAACTCACCCGTTTCCCTGGAAGCTTGCCTGGCTATCGCCGGAGTAAGCTGCCTCTATGCGCGATCGGTTTCACGAGTTTATTGAGCTGCGCCCTGTGGCGAGTATCTGGCTGCTGCTTTGGTCGCTGGTAGTTGCGGCGTTCACCGGCTCGATGATCCTGCTCTCTGATGCCAGCACTCCGCTCACCACGGCTTCGCTGCTTGGGCTATTGCTCTGTATGAGTGTCGATTGTCAGCGCATTGCCGGTCAGCCTGAGCTCATTCGTTGCGCGCCAGACGGTAGATGGTCCGGCCTTTGGCCAGCGCCCGGGATAGCTAGAAAGCCCTTTTCTCTAAAGCTTTCGGGGGGTTGCAGCTGGGCCAGAGAGCCGACTTGCCAATCAGGGCTCGCGAAAACCGCCGGAACGGCAAAAAATCTCACTGTGGAACGGCACTTTCTTCTGGGAACCCGGTCAATAACTCTGTTGGTTAGAGATGATCAGGGTCGCCTTTTCAGATTCTGGTGTTTTAAAAATGCTTGTCCAGACCCCCAATGGCGACGGCTCAGAGTGCTGCTGCGTTGGCCGGACGCCACCAAGGGTCAGGGTAAACACTGAGTGTTATCACACTTCAGCGCGTATCCGGACAGGTTAAACGTCATTGCCGACGGTTGTTTTTTGTCGGCGTGGTTATGGCGCTAAACAGGGAACGTGAACTGTTGTTAAAGTGCGTTTACAGGTATTGCTAAAGCCTGCCAAAACGTACGTGCTAAATGACGTAAACTTATGAAACGCAGCGGCTAAAGGAAAGCGAATGATCGGCCGCATACTGATTCACAAGAAACAAGCAGTCGTCAGCGAAAGAGGTGGAGCCTCTGCGGGGCATCAGTCCAGCGGGACGGCGTCCAAAGATCGTTGCAAGACTGAGAAACGGAAACCCATGATTGCCCCAAGGCATACTGGGGCCAGTTCCGGTGGCTTTAAATCTATGACCGACAGACAGAGTGATCAGTTGCTTGTAGACCGCGTAAACGCGGGCGAAAAGCATGCCTATGATCTGTTGGTCGTGAAATATCAGCAGCGTCTGGTGAATCTTATTATGCGCTATGTTCATGACCATTCCGAGGCTCTGGATGTGGCTCAAGAGGCGTTCATTAAGGCCTACCGGGCGTTGCCCAATTTCCGTGGCGACAGCGCGTTTTATACCTGGCTGTACCGGATTGCGATTAATACCGCTAAGAATCATATGGTCGCGGCCCGCCGCAGACCTCTGGCGTACTCCGAGGATATTGATGACCCGGACCGCTACGACTGGCATGCCAGTCTGCAGGATACAAATTCGCCCGAAAAACAGGCTATGGGTGATGAGCTGCGTGAGACGGTGGAAACAGCTATTAGCAGCCTGCCTGAGGATTTACGGACTGCCATCATGCTGCGTGAGCTTGATGGTCTTAGTTATGAAGAGATCGCTCAGGCTATGGATTGTCCGGTCGGCACAGTAAGGTCGCGCATCTTTCGTGCACGAGAGGCGATAGATCAGAGTATTCGTCCTCTGATGGATGGTCCCGATTAGTCCGGTTGATGGCTTTAGTGGCTAAGGTTTAGCCATAGAGTTCTGTGGTGGTTTACGCGAACTGTTCGGGTTGTTGGTGTTTGCCGATAATGTTTTTGATTTTTGTTCGATGGTTAATGGGTCAAGGAAACGGTAATGGGTTCTGATAAATATACAGATAATGGGTCGGCGGGCGTGCCACCGCGGACGTCCACGATTGAGGAGCAACTGTCAGCGTTTGTTGATGGTGAATTGCCTCATCAGGAGATGGAACTGTTATTGCGTCGCTTAGAGCGTGACGATAGCCACCGAAGTACTTTTGCCCTCTATGTGAGCATTGGTAGCGTGCTGCGCGGCGATGTGAGTCAATCTGACCGTATCCGTGTGGGTGTTATGGAGACGATCACTCGTGTTGAAGAGCCCACTATCCAGAGGGTCCCCCCGGCAAAGACCGGCAATCTAGGGCTTAGAGTTGCCGGCCTGGCGGCTATTGCCGGTATATGTGGCTTGGCTGTGATGGGATTTAAGCCTTCAATGATTGGCTCAGGCGGCGTGATTTCGGTAGCGGGTCTGGATGATGCAGCGCTCGCGGTGCCGCAGGCGGCGGCCTTACCTGTGGTTGCTCAGCAGCCACGGCGCCAGGTGATTGATGCGGAGCGGATGACCAGTTATCTGGCATCCCATGGCGAGCACGCCCGGACGATATCGTGGCGCGTAGCAGAGCCTGGCTTTACGATGCAGCAGGCCCGGCTTGATTATTAATCAGTCTTAATGGTTTTATACTATCGAGATATGCATCATAAATTATTGGTTTTATTAAGAAAAAAATAGATGATAGCAATCCCTTTGACAGCTTTATCGCCCCGTATGCCGTGGTTCGCCGCGGCGTTGATGGCTGCCCTGCTGTTGCCGTCTTTTGCTAGCGGTATGGGCAATGATCCACGGCAGTGGATTAATCGTATGCATATTGCTGTCGATACGATGAATTATCAGGGCACTTTGGTGCGTCTGCGACAAACTCAGGGTTCTGATGAAACAGACCCGCAAGCGGAAACATTTCATATTTATCATCGCTCTGCCGATGGTAAAACAATTGAGCGGTTGGTCGGCATGGATGGCGAAGGGTTCGAAGTGATTCGCAATGACACCGAGACCGTCTGTATTTTCCCTGCGCAGCGTGCGTTGGTCGTTGAGCAGCGGGCAAATGGGCCTAAGAGTCCTCTGGCGGCGGGTTTGCCGGCCTATTCCAAGACTATGGAAGGGCACTATAGCTTTGCGGTGGTGGCTGATGACCGGGTTGCCGGTCGCAATGCCAAGGTATTGCAAATTGCAGCCGCCGATGACTTCCGCTATGGCTACCGAATTTGGATCGATGTTGAGACCGCAATGCCTCTGAAGTCGCAGTTGCGCGCGGCTGAGGGCCAGCAGCTACTTGAAGAAGTGATGTTTGCCGATATTAGCTTGCAGGGTGAGGTTTCTGAGGATCTCGTTATGTCGGCCTACGATACGAGTGGCTATTCCCAGCTGATGCCGGACGAGGGGCAGGTGACTGAGGCCAGTGCTGCCGATATTGCCTGGGAGGCCGATGAGTTGCCTCCGGGCTTTGTGTTGAGTGCTATTCGCACTGAAACCATGAAGGGTGCGAGTGAGCCGAGATTGCATTTGGTCTATACCGATGGTCTGGCCTCGGTATCGGTGTTTATTGATACGCCTACTCCTGATCAGTCTGAGGGCGCCGAGGTTATGGGCGCTACCCATGCTTTTACGGCCATGAATGGCGTTCATACGGTGACGGCGATAGGGCAGGTGCCTGCAGAAACGGCGCAGCGCATTGCTTTAGGCATGCGGCATAAGCCCTAGGCACTCCGGCTAAAAATCTAAATAATATTAGCTTTATTCTGCAACTATTTGTTTTTAATAGTTAATGTAAATATTCTTCACTCCTATCTAATGTGCGCCGTTTCCTTGAGCGATGCTTGTGCATGGCGTAAACTTGCTTCGGATTTTAGGGGCAGGGTTTCGCGCGGTGCTTTAAGGCAGGCGCGGAATTGTCAGGGAAAGCGATGTGCCGGCGCATCAGCAACGGCACCTTCAGATGGATTTTAGACTTCAAATGGTTCGAAAACTAATCATCGCGTGCGTGTTTGCTCTGGGACTATTTGCGCTGCTGGAGTTCAGTTATCGGCTGATCATTATTGGCCCGGCTGCACTAAACCCTTTTGCGATTAACAGCTACACCAACTTGCTGGATTCGGGCAATATCAAGCCCTCTGAGTACCCTTCGGTCTACTTCGAGCTCAAACCCAACCTGGATGTGATGCTTCGCGGTGTGCCACTGCGCACCAATTCACAGGGGCTGGCGGATAAAGAGTACTCGGTCGAGAAGCCTGAGAACACCTATCGGATTGCTGTGTTGGGCAGTTCGTGGACGATGCCGGCCTCCGTACCTCCGGAAACGGCTTATCACGCGGTGCTTGAGGAGGCGTTGAACGCCCGCAGTACAGGCGTTAACTACGAGGTCATCAACTTTGGTGTTGAACTGTATGGTCTCGGTGAGATGGTTGGCACATTAGAGCACCGAGTTAAGCCGTATAAGCCTGATTTGGTCATTTTCGCGATGACATCGTTTACCTCCACCATTAAATGGCTGGATCACAAAGCCCCGTTCCAGCCGGAAGTTTATTACGCACCCTTCTTCCAGAGTATGGTGCTGATGCAGTTGGGGATAGGTTCACCGAAGCCTACTAGTATTCTAACCCGCCCGACCTTGAACGGATTGAATGGCGAGGATTACGAAGGACGCTTTATGGCGCAGATTCCTGCGGCCTTGTATCAGGCTAACAAACTAACTACTGAGAACGGCGGGGAAATGGTATTTTTGTTTTTGGCGTTTCAGCCCTGGTTCCCTAAAACAGAATCGCTTATTACCAATACGCTGAATATTCTAGATGTACCCTTGGTTGACGCTGCTACGGCATTGGCGGATGGCGTGACTTTTTATAAAGTCAGCGAGCTAGACATGCATCCGAATCCGGCGGCGCATCAGGTTATTGCCGATGAATTGATGCGACACCTCGACACACGATTAGAGTTGAACCCAAATTGAGGCTAGTTAAAGCGTTTATGCGGGGTGTTGGGGCCTTTTTGGTTTCTATGTTGATTTTTCTGGTGCTTCTGGAAGTCACACTGCAAGTCTATACACGGGTCGCTATCTACTACGATGTTGAGATGGCTCGCTACGCCAACGAGATAAAGATGCCGGCCGATAACCCGAAGGTCGGGCACTATCATGAGCCCAACGCATCCGCCTATCTCATGGGGACCGACTTCAAGACCAGTTCTCACGGTTGGCGCGATAAGGAGTATGACTACGAGCGCAACGACGCTTATCGTGTGGTCGTGCTGGGCGACTCCCTGACTGTAGGCTGGGGTGTTGAGAGCTTCGAGATGTTCGAGTATCTGCTCGAAGAGCGTTTCAATGAGGCACGGCCGGTCGAAATGATTAATACCGGTAACGGCAACTACAATACCGAGCAGCAGGCCAACGTCTATTTTGATAAGGGGCGTGAATACAGCCCCGATAAAGTGGTGATGTTCTATTTCATCAACGATGCTGAAGTGACACCCAAGCAATCTGAGTACCAGTGGCTGGCAAACAGTCGTGCCATTACGTTCTTCTGGTCACGCCTGCGTGGTTTGTTGTCCAGCCCTGAACAGGCTCAGACCTTTGAGGGATTTTATAGCGCCTTGTATGCCGATGATCAGCCTGGTTGGCTGGCCTCGCAGGTCGCTTTCATTGAATTGCGCGATGTTCTGCAGGCCGAGGGTGTCGAGTTTCAGGTGGTGATGATTCCTGAATTGCACAACGTGCAGGATTATCCGTTTAATGCCATCTACGAAAAGGTGTATGGTTTTCTGCAGGATCAGGGCATCGATACCCTGGATTTACGCGGCAGTTTCAGTGCTTATACAGACGACCCGGTGACTTTGTGGGTGGCGCTTGATGATGCTCACCCGAGTGCATTGGCGCACCGGATGATTGCGGACTATTCTTATGACTTTATAGCCAAAGGCATTGTTGACTCAGTGGAGAGCAATGATAGCCCGGAAGTCGATGCGGCAACCGAAACACAGGCAGCGCTCAGCGAAGCAGCTGCTGATGAGGGAGAGTAACTGATGACGAACAATGACAGCGCCGCTCCGAAGAAGGGTTTGTGGGCTCGCTACAAGAAATTTGTATTGTCTTTTTTGGTGATTTGGGTGTTGTTGTTGCTCGCTCTGGTGTTGCTGACCGACCAAAAGAATTTGCCGTTTATTTATCAGTTTGGTTAATGCCGCCGGGTCGTTGCGTTGGCGCATCGGCGGCTGAGTAAACTTATGCTGCGTTGTCAGGCTGTTGTTCATCGAATCACTGCAGAACAGGTGGAGTTTCGTGTTGCACCACGACCGGCTTGCACGAGTTGCGAGCAAGGCCGAGGTTGTGGCATGGCTCTATTTGAGCGCAAGCAGTCAGTAGATCTTATTCAGCCTCTTGTGAGGCTGCGGTCATTCTCAGTAAACCCTATTGCGCCCGGCCAGCGGGTCGAGTTGCGCGTTGGCGCCAAAGACTTGCTGGGCTTAAGTTTCCGGGCCTACCTATTGCCACTCGGTTTGGCTGTGGTCTGTGCCGGTTTACTGTCGCCGTGGGGCGATTTTGCGGCGGCACTCGGTCTTATGCTGGGGCTATTCGGCGGCTATGTCGTCAATCGGCAGGCTATGTCAGGAAAGTCCTGTCCTGATCTCACTGTTGTTCATCAGGATGCCTCAGCCTGATGACCGTCTTGCTGCCTCTTATCACCGTCTACAGCCGCCGTGGCTGCCACCTCTGCGACGAATTGCTCGAAGCACTCGAGCCATTGGTGCGGGGCCAAGCACTCGTCCGGGTGGAAGATGTTGACACTAAACCGGAATGGGTAGAGCTATATGGACTGCTGGTGCCCGTGGTATATTACGCCGGTTCTGAGATCTGCCATTATCAGCTGGATCGCAGTGCAATTCTGCAGTTGTTGTCTGAAAGCAAAGTCTGATCGAGTCGCCCGTCTCAAGGGTCCTGTCGCATGGATGATGCATTGCCCGGTATAAACATGCGCCACATACGTAACTTCTCAATTATTGCCCATATTGATCATGGTAAGTCGACGCTGGCTGACCGGTTTATTCATTTGTGCGGTGGTCTTTCAGACCGTGAAATGGCCGAGCAGGTGCTCGACTCTATGGATATTGAGCGTGAGCGGGGTATTACCATCAAGGCCCAGAGCGTGGCGCTTACGTTCGCATCGCAAGATGGCAATACTTATCAGTTGAACATGATCGATACTCCGGGGCACGTCGATTTCTCTTATGAGGTCTCGCGTTCATTGGCGGCGTGTGAAGGCGCGCTATTGGTTGTGGATGCCAGTCAGGGTGTTGAAGCGCAGAGCGTGGCCAACTGCTACACCGCGCTTGATCTTGGTCTTGAAGTTATTCCTGTGCTGAATAAAATCGACTTACCTGCTTCTGAGCCGGCACGGGTTAAGAAAGAAATTGAAGAAGTGATTGGTATTGATGCCAGTCATGCCCTGGAAGTCAGCGCTAAAACCGGTTATGGCGTGCCTGAGTTGCTGGAGCAGTTGGTCCGTTTAGTGCCACCGCCGGTTGGTGATCCCGACGCTCCGCTTACTGCATTGATTATGGATTCCTGGTTTGACAGCTACGTGGGTGTGGTGTCGCTCGTGCGCATCATGTCGGGCACGCTGAAAAAGGGGGCTAAGGTCTCGGTCATGTCTACCGGCGTTTCTTATCTGGCCAATGACGTTGGTGTGTTTACCCCTAAGAAAACCGCCCGTACCGAATTGCGGACCGGTGAGGTAGGGTATTTGATTGCCGGCATTAAAGAGATTCACGGTGCACCGGTGGGCGATACTGTTACCACCACAGAGAAAGGCATTGATAAAGCCTTGCCTGGCTTTGTCGAAGTGCAGCCGCGGGTGTTTGCCGGTTTATTTCCGATTAATTCTGAAGACTTTGAGAATTTCCGCGATGCGTTGGGCAAGTTGAATCTTAATGATGCGGCGTTGAAGTATGAGCCCGAATCTTCTGCAGCACTTGGCTTTGGTTTTCGCTGCGGTTTTCTGGGTACGCTGCATATGGAAATTGTGCAGGAGCGACTGGAGCGTGAATACGACCTGGAACTGATCAGTACTGCACCGACCGTTATTTATCGGGTGAATACTACTGATGGAAGGGTTCTGGAGCTTGATAATCCGTCAGCCTTGCCGCCGATTACTCAAATTGTCGAAGTCCTTGAGCCCTATGTCACTGCATCCATCATGACGCCGCCTGATTACGTCGGCAAAATCATGCAGCTGTGTATTGAGAAGCGCGGCGCCCAGATTGGCATGAAGCATCACGGTACCAACGTGACGCTGGAGTATGAACTGCCCTTGGCCGAAATCGTTCTCGATTTCTTCGATCGTTTGAAATCTATTAGTCGCGGTTATGCCTCGCTCGACTACACGCTGATTGACTTCCGGGCGGGTGACTTAGTCCGTCTCGATATCATGATTAACAAAGATAAAATCGACGCGTTGTCTATCATTGTGCATCGCGAGACAGCGTATAACCGCGGTAGGCAATTGGTGGACAAGTTGCGTGAGTTGATTCCGCGGCAGATGTTTGAGATTGTGATTCAGGCCGCCATCGGGTCGAACATTGTGGCACGTTCATCGGTGCGCGCCTTACGCAAGAACGTTACGGCAAAGTGCTATGGTGGCGATATCTCGCGTAAGCGCAAGCTGCTTGAGAAGCAAAAGGCCGGTAAGAAACGTATGAAACAGTTCGGCTCGGTAGAGATTCCGCAGGAAGCCTTTTTGGCCGTTCTGCAGTCGAGTGACACCTCATCTAAGAACCGATGAGCTAAGCATAGATAAACCCGGAGTGACGTGGGGCCAAAACCGGTCTGATGCCCGCACCGCCTAAAGATAAGGTTTGCAGAGGAACATGAGTATCGATTTTTCGTTGATATTGGTATTGGCCACTTTGGTCACGGGAGTTGTGTGGGGCGGATGGCTTGCTTATTTGCGGCAAACCGGTCAGTTGGGTAGCACCGCAGAGGCTCGTGAGGCGGGTCGCGTGCCTGAATCGGCTAATGCTATTCATGAGCCCGTCTTGGTGGAATATGCCCGTTCGTTTTTTCCGGTGTTGCTTATTGTTCTGGTGGTGCGCTCCTTCCTGTATGAACCGTTCCGGATTCCGTCCAGTTCAATGATGCCTACCTTGCTGATTGGCGATTTTATCTTCGTCAACAAGTATGAGTATGGTTTGCGCTTGCCGGTGCTCAATACAGAGATCGTTGATCTTGGTGAGCCGAAGCAGGGCGACGTCGTGGTGTTCAGGCTGCCGGCTGATCCAAGTGTCAATTACATCAAGCGCCTCATTGGAATGCCAGGCGATAAGATTACTTATCGGAATAAGCGTCTTTATATTAACGACGAGCAGGTTCCGATTGAGTATATCGGGTTGTATGAAACCGATCTCGGAACTGAAGTACGGATTGCGCGCGAATCGCTTGAGTTCGTAGAGCATGATCTTTTACTGATGCCGTATCAGAAGAGTATGGAGGGTACGTTCATGGTGCCCGAAGGCCATTACTTTATGATGGGTGACAATCGGGATAATAGTCGTGACAGTCGTTATCAGGGTGTGGGCTTTATTCCTGTTGAGAATGTTGTTGGTAGAGCCGTAAGGATATGGATGAACTGGGATTTCCCTGGTTCATTGCAATGGCGTCGCATTGGCAGGGCAATTGAATGACCGTTAGAGGAGACGAGTATGTTTAATTCGCAGTTACCGCAGAAACAACGGGGGATAACAGGTATCGCTATGGTGGTGATTCTGGGCTTTGTCAGCATGGTCGGCTATGCGGGATTCATTCTGATTCCGATCTATCTCGAGACCACGAAGGTCGATGCCATTCTTGATGATGTTAAAGTGAAATTTGACGGCAAGCCGACCAGTGTAGGTTCTATTCGCAATGCCATTGGTAAGCGTCTGAATATCGAAAGTGTCACCAGCATCAAAGAAAAAGATTTCGTGATTAAGCCGGTGAATCGTAATTTGCAGGTTAGCGTAGCCTTCGATAGAGAAGTACGTTATGGAGGCAATCTGTACTTACTGGTGAAATACGACAATATGGTTGAGCTTGGTCAGTGATTAAACCTGCGCAGTGGGCAGAGCGGACACTGCACTACGAGTTTACGGATACCGAACTATTGCAGCTGGCGCTGACTCATCGCAGTGCTGCCTCGGTGCATAATGAACGACTCGAATATCTGGGTGATGCGGTGCTCGAGCTTGTTATTACCCATGCTTTGTATCGATTAAAGCCTAAAACCGATGAAGGCGGCCTGAGCCGTCTCCGCTCGTTTTTGGTGCGCAAAGGTACGCTGGCTGAGATTGGCACGGAGATTGGCGTTGCCGAACAGGTAGTGCTGGGCTCCGGCGAGAAACGTACAGGTGGTCATCAGCGATCATCAATTCTTGCGGATACTGTGGAGGCGTTGCTTGGTGCTGTCTATCTGGATGGTGGCTACGCTGCGGCAGTTCTGGTTATTGAGGGCTTGTATGCAGGACGCCTGAGTCATCTTCCCGACGAAGCCGAGCTGAAAGACCCGAAGACTGCTTTGCAGGAATACCTTCAGGCCCGTGGTGAGTTGCCGCCGGAGTATGATGTAGTAAAGGTGAGCGGCAAATCGCATCAGCAGACCTTTAAAGTGATCTGCCGGGTTGCGGAACATCAAGCTGAAGTGGAAGCGAGTGGCGCCAGTCGGCGCAAAGCAGAACAACAGGCAGCGCGGCAAATGCTTGAGCAGTTGCAGCCTGCGAAGTAGCTTATTAGCACAATCTATTGAAGGATTTAGTCTGTGGTTGAAGGTGGTGTGTTTCCGGATTACCGGAGTGGCATGGTGGCGGTCGTCGGCCGTCCGAATGCAGGCAAGTCGACGCTAATCAATGCGTTGATCGGCCACAAAATCAGTATTGTGACCGCTAAGCCGCAGACAACGCGTCACGCCATTCTCGGCATTCTTTCCGACGACTGTTCTCAGGCCGTGTTTGTCGACACGCCGGGTATGCATAAAGTCAGCGGCAAGTTGATCAACAAAGCTATGAATAAGGCGGCGGTTGCGTCGCTTGAAGGCGCCGATCTTGTGGTGTTTATGGTTGATGCACGGGGTTGGAGTGAAGATGATGACGGGATTCTTCAGCGAATTAGTGATGCCAATGTGCCGTGCATCCTGCTGGTTAATAAGATCGACTATATAAAACAGAGAGATCAGTTGTTCCCCTATTTGCAAGCCGTTGGGCAGAAGCACAACTTTCTTGAGATTGTGCCGTTGTCGGCGCTAAAGCAGCAGGATGTAAATCGGGTCAAGGAGATGGTTGTTGCTCAATTGCCGCCAGGGCCGCAGTTGTTTCCGGATGGCATGCTGACTGACCGTGGGATTGGATTCCGGGTTGGTGAGGTGCTGCGCGAGAAACTCATGTTGTCTTTGCATGATGAGGTTCCGTACGGGCTCGGTGTAGAGATCAATGTGCTCGAAGATTCCGATGATCAGCTGAAGGTGGACGCCACCATCTGGGTCGACCGCGAATCCCATAAGGGTATTGTCGTGGGCAAGGCCGGTGAAAAACTGAAGGGCATCGGCAGGGCCGCGCGCTTGGAACTTAATGAGATCTTCGGTAGGCGGTTTCATTTGCAGACTCGCGTCAAAGTTAAGAGTAACTGGGCTGACAATGCTCAGGCTTTGCGACAGCTGGGCTATGACGAGTACTAGTATGAAGAGTACTGGGGTGAGTTGCTGCGAGCAGCAACTTGCACTGACGTAGTAACGTCATGGGTTCATCTACCCGTGTTGAACTAGAACCCGCCTGGGTTTTGCACACTCGCCAGTACCGCGAAACCAGTGTCATGCTCGAAGTGTTTACGCCGGGTTCTGGTCGCATCGGGTTGATTGCCCGTGGTGCCCGACGACCGAAGTCACCATGGCGCGCTTTGCTCCGCCCATTTGAGCCGCTAGTGATGTCGTGGTCCGGCCGGGGTGATCTGGCAACCTTGCAAGCCGCGGAGCGGATTGGCAACGGAGCGGCGCTGACCGGCGCCGGTTTAGCCGCCGGCTTCTACGCTAATGAATTACTGATTCGCTTACTCGAGCGGCGCGATCCCCATCCTGTGTTGTTTGCCCATTACTCGGGCTTGCTCGAAGAGCTCACGCAAGCGGAGCGTCTTGAGCCGGCGCTGCGAAATTTCGAAATGGCATTGCTACAGGAGTTGGGTTTTGGCCTGAATCTTGGCTATTCGGCGGTGGATCAAACACCGTTAGAGGCGGGGCGATGGTATGAGTATCATCTCGAAAGAGGTGTGTTGCCGGTTGCCGCTGAAGATCCGACTGCGATGGTTTTTGAGGGGCAGATTTTCACCGCTATTCATGAGGGCGACTGGGCCTCGCCGGAAACCCGCAGAGCCGCCAAACGATTGCTCCGTTATACGATTGATCACTACCTCGATGGTCGTGAGTTAAAAACCCGCCGGGTCTATGCCGCGATGCTGAGTCGCGTTGATCGTGCTGCCAAATAGGTACTGCCGGTATTGGTGCGCTATTCACCCAGCATAAATGCGGCCGGACAGTGCAGTTGTGCTAATGCAGGTAGGATGCCACACTTCTCGTTTAGCAAACTCTTCGACAGATGTTTTGAAATCGTCTATTTAAGAGTCATCTTTATATCGACATCTCTTAATTAACAAGGGCCTGGATGAGTCAGACTACTATGGTGGTGTTCAATGAGCTTTTGCTCGGCGTGAACGTTGATCACGTTGCTACGTTGCGACAGGCGCGCGGTACCCGCTATCCGGATCCGGTGTTGGCCGCATTAATTGCCGAGCGTGCCGGTGCTGACAGCATTACTGTGCACCTGCGTGAGGATCGTCGGCACATCCAGGATCGCGATGTTCGCGTGTTACAGGAGGTTATGCAGACCCGAATGAACCTCGAAATGGCGGTTACTGATGAGATGCTGTCGATTGCCTGTGACGTAATGCCTACCGACGTTTGTCTGGTGCCGGAGAAGCGGGCAGAACTTACTACGGAAGGTGGTCTGGATGTTGTCGGTGGCTTTGATCGTGTCCGTGCCGCTTGCGAACAGCTCGCAGCGAGCGGGATTCGTGCCTCACTATTTGTTGACCCCGATCGGGCTCAGCTTGACGCTTGTGCGCGTGCCGGTGCACCTGTCGTCGAATTGCACACCGGTTGCTACGCTGATGCAGAATCGGCTGATGTGCTGGAGCAAGAGTTTGAGCGCATAGCTGCGGCTGCAGCACATGCGCACGCTATTGGTCTGCGGGTGCATGCCGGGCATGGGTTGCACTATCAGAATGTCCAGCGCATAGCGTTGGTCCCGCACATTGTTGAATTAAATATTGGCCACTCAATTGTGGCGCGCGCGGTCCTCGACGGCCTCGAGACGGCGGTAAGCGAAATGAAAATTCTGTTAGCGCAGGGTTTACGAGAACGATCACAACAACGATTACAGCAACGATAGGTATAGCAGCTGTCACTTAGGTTTTGGAGGACTGCACATGACCACTATAGTGTTTGATATCGAGACGGTTCCCGATATTGAGTTGGGCCGGAAGTTACTCGGTCTCGACGGCGTGAGTGATGAAGATACTGCCAAAGCTATGGTCTTTAACCACCTGCAGGCAAGCGGTTCGGATTTTTTGCCGCTGTATCAGCAGCGTGTCGTTGCGATCTCGGTGGTGGTGAAAAAGGGTGATCAGCTCACCGTGCTGAGTCTCGGTGACGAGGAAAGCACCGAAGCCGATCTCATTCGTTTGTTCTACAAGAGCATTGATAAGTATTCACCGGAGTTGGTCTCGTGGAATGGCGGCGGTTTCGATTTGCCGGTGCTGCACTATCGCGGGTTGCGGCATAAAATTCAGGCGCCTACTTACTGGGACACCGGCGATACCAATCGTGAGTTCAAATGGAATAACTACCTTAGCCGCTTCCATTGGCGGCACCTGGATTTAATGGACGTGCTTGCCGGTTTCCAGCCGCGCGCCCGGGCTGGCCTTGATGTGATCGCAACGATGCTGGGCTATCCCGGCAAAATGGGTATGGCGGGCGATCAGGTTTGGCAGCAATACATGCAGGGCAATTTAGCCGGCATCCGCAATTATTGCGAGACCGATGTGCTGAATACTTATTTGGTTTATCTGCGTTTTCAGTTTATGCGTGGTTTGATTGATGATGTGCAGTTGGAGCAGGAGGAAGCGCGTGTAAAAACCGCATTGAGTGATTCCGGTTTGCTGCATCTGCAGGAGTTTCTGGCAGCTTGGGATGGAGATGCCAGCGCGTGAGTCGGCGACGCAAGTCTAAGCAGACCTTCGAGCCCGAGCAGGGCGCGGTGCGTGACGTCACTGCCGAGGGTAATGGGGTTGTCGCCGGCGATGATGGTAAAGCTGTGTTTGTTGATGGCGCCTTAACCGGCGAGCACATCGTCTTTCAACGGCGTAAACAAAAGCGTCGCTACGATGAAGCCGATCTTCTGGAGGTGCTTGAGCCATCGCCGGATCGCGTCACGCCAAAATGCACCTACTTTTTGAACTGTGGTGGCTGCATCTGGCAGCATTTGGATTCAGAGCAACAGATTCTGATGAAGCAGGATGTCTTGCTGCAGGCCTTTACTCGCTTAGGTGGAGTGACGCCCGCGGCGGTGATGCCGCCACTGCAGGGTAGTTCATGGGGTTATCGGCGCAGAGCCCGGTTTGCGGCACGTTATGTTGATGGCAAAGAACGCATGCTGGTGGGCTTTCGTGAGCGTCAGAAGCCGCTTGTGGCTGACATGGCCAGTTGCGAAACCGTTGACCCTGCGTTAAGCCAATTACTGCCCAAGCTACAGCAGCTTATCGGTTCGATGGATCTTGTGCGGGAGGTGCCGCAAATTGAGGCCAGTGTAGGTGAGGCCGAAACCAGTCTCGTGTTTCGCGTGCTTGCGGAGCCGGGTGCTGCTGATATTGACAAACTAATGGCGTTCGCTGAGGCCGAATCTGTCACTGTGTTACTGCAGCGGAAAGGGAGCGATACCATCACTCAGCTGTTATCTGATGCGGCTCCAGAAAACCTGTTCTTCACGATTCCTGATTTTGATATTCGTCTTGAGTTTGGTCCGGTCGATTTTATTCAGGTGAACCACGAAATCAACCTTCGCATGATTCAGCAGGCAGTCGATTGGTTACAGCTAAAGTCGACCGAGCGCGTGCTAGATTTATTCTGTGGTTTGGGGAATTTCAGTCTGCCGCTGGCGCGTCGTGTGGCTTGGGTTACCGGTGTAGAGGGTGAAGTCCGCAGTGTTGAGGGTGCGCGTGCCAATGCAGAGCGCAATGGTCTTGAGAATACCGACTTTCATGCCGGCGACCTTTTCGATGCTGAGCTTGAGGCGCTATGGATGAAACAGCCCTACGATATTGTGCTGCTGGATCCACCGCGGGCCGGTGCTGCTGAGATCATGCCGGTGTTGAAGCGTATTAATGCGGCGAAACTACTGTATGTGTCTTGTCATCCCGGAACGTTGGCCCGTGATAGCAAGACACTGGTCGAGGAATTGGGTTATAAACTGGTGCAAGCTGGTGTTATTGATATGTTTCCGCAAACCGGACACGTTGAGTCGATGGCACTGTTTGAAAAGAACGTTTAGTACGCCACCTGAAGGGGCGTTTTCAACCGGAGTCTGTGTTGAGTACCGATGAGCTACACATTGAGGTTAGTGTCACGAAGCAGCGTGTGCAGTTGCTGCAGGGCGATGAAGTGGTTGCAAGCTATCGTGCTTCAACCTCTCGATACGGTTGCGGTCAGCGCGCAGCTAGTCAATGCACGCCGCTGGGCGAGCATGTTATTACAGCATCGATAGGGGCAGGCGCTGCACCCGGCACAGTTTTTATCGGCCGCGAACTTAGCGGTGAGGTCTGGTCGGAAGCGCTGGATACCGCAGAGCCCGGGCGTGACTGGATTCTTAGCCGGATTCTTTGGTTGTCGGGGAGTGAGCCGGGCATTAATCAAGGCAGTAATGCCGAGGGTTCCTGCGACAGTCACGATCGTTATATTTATATTCACGGCACGAGTGACCTTGAGCCGCTGGGTGTACCTCTGTCGCACGGTTGCGTGCGCATGAACCTGCATGACGTTATTGGGCTTGCCGACCGTGCTCCTGTGGGTACACGCGTCAGTATTGTTCCTTAGCAGGGTCATGCGCCATACGTTGTTGTCAGTCAGCAGAGCTTGCTCATGAGCCTTGGACCGTTAATGGTGGATGTTGTCGGCACCGAACTCAGTGCTGAAGAACGCAACTATCTGCAGCACCCTCTGATCGGCGGCGTTATTTTATTTAGCCGCAATTACAGAGATCGCGAGCAGGTCACCGAACTAGTGGGGCAGATCAAGGCATTACGTTCACCGCAATTATTGGTTGCTGTCGATCAGGAAGGTGGTCGGGTGCAACGGTTTCGCGATGGCTTTAGTGCGCTGCCGCCATTGCTCAAACTCGGCAAGCAGTTCAATGTCGATGCGCGTGCCGGGCGGCGTCTGGCGTCGCTGCATGGCTGGCTAATGGCTTCTGAGATTCTTGATTTGGGTATTGATATTAGTTTCGCTCCGGTCGTGGATCTCGACTATGGGGTTAGCGAAGTGATCGGCGATAGGGCATTTCACTCGCGGGCCGATGCGGTCTGTTCGATGGCTCTTGCCTATATGCAGGGCATGCACAAAGCCGGCATGGCAGCGACCGCCAAGCATTTTCCCGGGCATGGTGCTGTCGCTATCGATTCGCACCTGGCATTGCCTGTCGATCAGCGCAGCTACAGTGAGTTAAGTGATGATCTTCAGCCGTATCAGACGCTTATTGAGCATCATCTTGAGGGTGTTATGGTGGCGCACATTCGTTATCCGAAGATTAATCCTGAGATTGCGAGCTTGTCGCCGTTCTGGCTTAACACGCAGTTGCGTGAGCAGTTTCGTTTTAAAGGTGCTATTTTCTCAGATGACCTGACCATGGGCGGCGCTGAAGCCGCAGGCACAGTGCCCGAGCGCACACGCCTGGCGCTTGATGCCGGAGCCGACGTTGCGCTTATTTGTAATAACCCGGAAGCCGCGGTTGCAACGATTGATGCGTTAAGTCATGAAGCATCACGTTATGTTTCTGCCGTGGGGCATACCCGCATTGCTGCCATGCGATCGCGGCGGCATAATTCTGAATTAGTGTACGGTAGCGATTCCTGGTTTCAGGCCCGTAACGATCTTGAAAAGGGTTTAGAGCCACCGGAGTTTACGCTGCAGGGTTAGCGGTAGATGTTTATCGGCATGGCGCCGACAGCACATTAACGGAGTTTTTCATGAGCACACGGCATTCCCCGGTTGACCAGCATCCTGATTTTCCCAATGCCGAAAAGATTATTGAGCATGCAGAGATTGATGCAGCACTCACCCGCATGGCTGCGGATTTGCAGCCGATTGTGCAGCAGGGCAATTGCGTGTTGTTGGGTGTCATGCTTGGTGCGATGTTGCCGCTCACGCGGCTGGCCGAACTCTTGGCCGGTGATTTTATGCTCGACACGTGTCATGCCACGCGCTACCAATCGGGGCTTGAGGGCAAGGAACTGGCGTGGTTGAAGCAGCCCTCGGTTGATTTGGAAGGCCTCACCGTTATTGTCGTTGATGATATTTTTGACTTGGGTATTACACTCGAGGCGGTGGTTGCAGCGTGCGAAGCCAATGGGGCTGCCAAGGCCTACAGTGCGGTGCTGGCCAGCAAAGAGCATGACCGCCAGGTGTCGGATTACCGGCCTGATTTTCATGCGCTCACTGTCCCTGACCGCTACGTATTTGGTTATGGAATGGATTATCGCGGTCATTGGCGTCATGCGCCTGATATCTACGCGCTACGGGATACCTGAACCCGTGCGTATCGGTTTAATCGGTGGCACCGGTGCAGAGCTTTTTGCACCCTGGGGCAGTTCTACCAGCCTTGCTGTGGGCACGTTGTATGCGCCTGCGCCGGTAGAGATAACCTGCTGGCAGGCACACGGGCATGAAGTGTTATTTATTGCGCGTCATGGGCCAGAGTCACAAATTCCACCGCACCGGGTGAACTACCGCGCCAACATTGCCGCCTTGAAAAAGGCAGGGGTAAGTCGGGTTGTGGCAATGAATGCAGTGGGTGTTATCAATGAGGCGGGCGGTTTGCCCGGCACGCTGACGCTGCCCCATCAGTTTATTGATTACACCTACTGCCGTGAGCACACGTTTTATGATGGTGCCCACGCTGAGCATTGCGCTGATATTGATATTCCGTTGACGCTCCAACACGTGGAATGCACGGCACCCCTTAATGTTGAATTGCGTGCGTCTTTGCTGGCCGCCGCTGCCGCTGCAGGGATTGTTATTACGCCCGACGCCACCTGTGGGGTTATGCAGGGGCCGCGCCTCGAAACGGCGGCCGAGATCGATCGCCTGGAGCATGACGGCTGCCAGCTTGTGGGCATGACGCTGGCGCCGGAAGCGGCACTGGCCATAGAGGCGGGTCTTCCCTATGCGAGTATTGCCGGTATTGTTAACTATGCGGCGGGCAGAGCCCCGGCCGCGGCAAACGGTGAATCGCAGGGCATTCACGACCAGATTGGGGAATTTGTACAGCAATGCATGGCCCAGTCGCATGCAGTGCTTGATGCCTGGCTGCGAAGCCTGCCCACCGATTAGTTGTGCACCGGCGGCTGTACATAACTCGCTTTAGTGAAGCGGTTCACAGTCCTGAATCGTGGTTTTTATTAGGATATGCCACATAACAGACGTTAAGTAGGTATTGCTCTGCTCTCTGCAGAGTTCCTGATTGCGAGTGGTCATGAGAAAGAACGAACTGCAACTTGCCGCACAAGTGCTGGATTTGAATCCGGTTGGCGCGGTGCTATTGGATGCACGCAAAAAGGAATTGCCTGTAGCTTGTGTAAATCAGGCGCTCGTTGATCTGACCGGTTTCTCGGCAGCAGAGATGCTGGAGCAGCCGTGGCGGCGGTTCTCAGCCGGAGCTTGCGCACCTGTTACCGAAAGCATTCAGCACACGTTACGTGATGCGGATCAGTCGGCACCGGCTTCGCGTATCCTGAGTCGCAACCATCAGGGGAGTAACGATGGCGTACAACTTAACTTCTCACCACTGTTCGATGTGAAGGGCTTCCTTACCGGATGGTACGCCACTATTGCTGATGTGCCTGTGAGTGGAATTAGTGTATTGCCATTATGCACAACAAACGACGAAGGATCTGCTGCAGTTCGCAAAAGAGCCGGCCGTGATGCAGCAACCGGATTGCTTAATCAGCAAAGTTTTACTACAGCACTCCAGCGTGAATGGTTGCAGGGTTCACGTGAGCAGCGTGAGTTAAGTGCTGTTATCGTTCGTGTCGATTCCTTTAATGAGTATCTCGATGTGTTCGGACAGCATGCCGGTGATGCGTGTCTGCGGAAGGTGGGTTCGGCCATTAGTTGTTCGCTACGCCGTTCCCGAGATATCTGTGCGCGGCTTGATGAGGACAGTTTTATTGTGCTGTTGGCGGGTACGAGTCCGGCTAACGCGCGGGCAGTGGCAGACCGTATCAGTGAGAAAGTCCGGGGTCTGGCGGTGCATCATCCGCGGTCGCTGCTAGCCCGTTTTGTGACGGTGTCATATGGTGTGACCAGTGCGATGCCTGATTGGCAGCAACCTTCGGTGGCGCTGATTGATGCCGCACGTTATGCGCTTGCTCCGGTAGTTTCCGGCTCAGTGTTAAGCGCCTAGCGTAGTGTTATTCTCGTTCTTGCTGCAGAGCTTGCGGCGGCCGCCCTTTCCGGCTCAACAATTTACCGCTCAACAATTTCCGTCACCAATGAAATCACACTAAACTTAGGGTGGTCGAAGTACTGGATGTCGCTGCCGCGCAGCCGGCGTGACTGACTCATGGTGTAAACCAGTGGCTCTATCTGACCAAAGCTGCTGGCCTGTTCAGGCAGCTGCAAATCCACAACCAAGTGCAGATAGCGTTCTCGGTAAAGACGGAACTGACCATCAAGCACATTGGCCGGCACCCCTGTTAATGAAGTATCAAAGGCCTCTGATGTGGATTTATCCGCCACTTGTTGGCGCCAGGTGGCATAAAGAACGGGTTGGTAATCGGCACTTAAATTAAGGCGTTGATATTCTGCGTTGAGCCGGCGTTCGTCATTTAAACCAAACACAATGCTAAAGGATGATGCGACAGGTTTTGCATCGAGCAGCAAAAAGCCCTGCTCACCCAGGCCTCGTGAGGGGTAGTAGAGGCTATTTGCGGGCTCAACTTGCGACAACAACAGATCGAGATTGCCCGGCGCACTGGGGTCGCTCTGGTCGTTCGTTGCTTGCACGGGCCATGTTTCTGATGAGGTATTGGTGTTGAGATTGCGGAACACAATCACGTCAACCTGATAGATGCGTGGTTGCTCTGCGGCGTCTTCCTCGGCATGCACCGGCGCAATACTCAGAGCAGCAATGGCGAGCAGCGCGCAAATACCGGCGCAAATGCGTTCAAAAAAAACTGATGTCATATACTCTGGGTCCTGATCCTGTTATCTCAGCAACAATAGACTTGGCATTGAGTCGTTGCTACTGATTCCGGCCGCTAACCACGGTGTCGCTTAAACGACCGATGGCCGATTCTACCGCTTTGAAGCGTGCCTCGTCCGAATCATCCAACCAATTCAAGCGCAGACGCTGAGTTTTATCAAGGGTGTAGCGTTTGGGTTCGTCTGAGATCAGAGTCACCAGCAGTATCGGGTCTACTTTGGTATCGCTCGAGAACTCAATGATAGCGCTGCCGGCATAAACATCAATCTTCTTGATCCCCAGTGGTGTGGCCTGCAGTTTAAGCATGGTCTGACGAAACAGGTTCTGCGTACTTTCCGGCAGCAACCCGAACCGGTCTATCAGCTCAACACGAAGTTGCCGCAAGGCATCTTCAGTAGGTGCGCTGGCAATGCGTTTGTAGTGCACGAGGCGCATGTGCACATCGGGCATATAGTCTTCAGGTAGCAGCGCGGGCAGGTGAAAGTTAATTTCGGGCCCGTGGTTGAGGCTGACCTCCAGATCCGGCTCATTGCCTTCACGGATAGAATCGACCGCCTTAGAGAGCAATTCAGAATACAAGCTAAAGCCGATCTGCTGCATGTGGCCGGTCTGATCATCGCCCAGTAGTTCTCCGGCGCCGCGAATTTCAAGATCGTGAGTGGCGAGCACAAAACCCGCGCCCAGTTCTTCCATCGATTCAATGGCATCCAGACGCTTCTGTGCATCGCTGTTCATGACCTGTCGCGGCGGTGTAATCAGGTAGGCAAATGCTTTGTGATGCGACCGACCGACCCTGCCACGCAACTGATGGAGTTGAGCAAGCCCGAAGCGATCAGCACGATTAATGATAATCGTGTTGGCATTGGGAATATCCAGGCCGCTTTCGATAATTGAGGTGCTCACTAAGATCTGAAAACGCCGGTGATAGAAATCGAGCATGATCTGTTCGAGTTCGCGTTCATTCATCTGGCCGTGTGCAACCCGGTAATCGGCATCGGGCACAAGCGCACCAATCTCCGCCCCCACCCTCGTAATGTCGGAGATACGGTTGTGGACCACGTAAATCTGACCGCCACGTTTGAGCTCGCGTTGGCAGGCTTCACGCAATGTTCCCGTATCCCACTCGGTGACGTACGTCTTAATAGCCAGTCGCGTTTCCGGCGGGGTGGTAATGAGCGACAGATCCCGCAGCCCCCCCATAGACATGTGCAAGGTGCGTGGAATGGGTGTTGCGGTAAGGGTTAGAATATCGACTTCGGCGCGCAGGGCTTTCAGCTTTTCTTTTTGCCGTACACCGAAGCGGTGTTCTTCATCAATAACGAGAACGCCTAAATCTTTGAACTTAATATCAGCCTGTAAAAGCTTATGGGTGCCAATCACGATATCGACGGTACCCTTAGCCAGGCCTTCCACCACCGTGCGGGTTTCCTTGGCGGTGCGAAACCGCGATAACACTTCTACATTGACGGGCCAGTCGGCAAAGCGATCGCAGAAGGTTTGGTAGTGCTGTTGTGCCAATAATGTTGTCGGCGCAACGATCGCCACCTGACTACCAGCCGACGTGATGGCAAATGCAGCACGCAATGCGACTTCGGTCTTGCCGAAACCCACATCACCGCAGATAAGCCGGTCCATGGGTTGCTTGGATGCCAGATCGGCGAGTGTTACCTCAATGGCGGTAGCCTGGTCTTCGGTCAGTTCGAAGGGAAAGCCAGTACAAAAGTTTTCATAGTCCATTTGGCTGTAGGGGTGAGCCGTGCCTTGGCGGGCTGCGCGCTGTGCATAGAGACCGAGTAACTCGGCGGCAACATCACGAATCTTCTGGCTGGCTTTCTTGCGTGCCTTGGCCCATTGGTCGGTGCCGAGTCGATGCAGTGGCGCTGTTTCGGGCGAGGCGCCGCTGTAGCGGGAGATCAGTTGCAGCGAGCTGACCGGCACGTGCAGTTTGTCACCGCCGGCGTACTCAAGCGTTAGAAACTCTGTGGCGATGCCGCCGGTATCCAGATTGGAGAGCCCGATAAACCGACCCACGCCATAATCCTCGTGAACCACTGCAGTGCCAGGGGTCAGATCATTAAGATCGCTGAGTATGGCCTCCGGGTCGCGAACCCGGCGTTGACGACGGCGGCGCGGCGTCGCACCAAACAACTCCTGCTCGGCAATAATCGCCAGTTTAGTCAGCGGCAGGAGTACGCCGTTGTCGACCGGGGCTACGGTAATCGCTAGGGGCAAATCGTGGCTCATAAACTCCTGCCAGTTCTGGACCACTGGCGCGCGAATACCACGATGCCGCAGCAGGTCGGCGAGCATCTCCCGACGACCCGGCGATTCGGCGGCAATCAGGCAGCGGCCATTGAACGACTCCAGCCAATCTGCTAGCGCGGCGGCCGGCTCCTCAGCGTGACTATTAATCAGTAAGGCCGGAGCGGGCTTTGCGGCGAGATTGATGCCGGGCTCAGGCAGTTCATTCGTTAGCAGGGTGGTGACCTGGCGACTGGCAAGAGCCTGCTGCTGGGTCTCCATTGAGACAAACAACTCGTCGGGTGTGAGCGCCGGACGTTCCGTGTCATGCCGGTACTGTTCGTACTGCTGCTCGATTTGTGCCCAGCTGTCGACAAGCATGGCCTCGGTTTGTCCGAGGCAGACGATCTGCGTGTCGGCGCTCAGGTAATCCCACAGGCTGGCCGTGGACTCATGAAATAGCGGTAGGTAATTTTCGATACCGCCCGGGCTGCGGCCCTCCGAGACATCCCGGTAGACATCGCAGAGACTGGGATTGCCTTCGAAGCGTTCGCGGAAACGACTGCGGAATGACTTGATGGCTTCATCGTGCAACGCAAACTCACGGGCTGGCAGACTGTGCAACTCATCGATCGCATCGAGCGATAGTTGCGTGTCCGCATCAAACTGCCGCAGTGATTCTATTTCGTCATCGAAAAAATCGACCCGCACAGGCATTTCGGAGCCCATCGGGAAGACATCGATCAGCGAGCCGCGCAGTGCGTACTCACCGTGATTGTTGACCTGGCTCACGCGTTCGTAGCCGCTGGTCTCAAGACGTTGCTGAAACTGCTCCAGTGTGAGTCGTTCGGATTGTTTGAGGGTGATGCCATGGGCGCGAATGTAATCCGCTGGCGGGAGCCGGTAGAACAGAGTCGGACAGGCAATGATGAGTGCTTTTAACTGCCCCTGAGCCAGTTCGCTCATCACTTTAAGCCGGCGTGAAATCAGATCCTGATGCGGGCTGAAGCGATCGTAAGGCAGGGTTTCGGGGTCACGCAACAGCGCCACGCCAGGGCTGCCACCCATAAAGTATGTCAATTGCCGGTTCAGCGTTTCAGCGCTGCTGACAGTCTCGGTAATGATGAGCAGTGGCTTGCAAGCAGCCGCATTGAGCCACTCTGCCAGCAGCAGAGCCGGCGCACAGCCATAGGCCTGACCCAGTTTCTGGGTGGTGACAGTGCCCGGCAGATTGTCTGGTAACAGGGCGGTCGCCATGTCCGCGGTATCCCGTGTGAGTGTCAGTTAGTGAATATCGGCGACGTGTGGGCAGACTTTTCTGCAGCATGATCTGGCCAGAGTCCTGAGTTAATAAACCAGGACTCACAGAACAGAACAGAGCGTCGCGAAGCTAACGATTATCCCACAGCAAAAACGCGAATGCTCGGGCGAATTAACGGTGAGGCCAACCTGGGGTGAGGCCAGACCAGATTAGGAGGCGGGCTTGGGTATGACCGAGTGCAGCACCGAGCTGTACTCAAAGTAGACGATGAATCCGGGGTATTCCCAACGGGCAATGGGCGGGTCGCCGACAGGACGTGCTTCGACGGTAGGCGCACCAAACGTCTCGCGAACCTTGTCCATCGTCATGCCGCGGGTAGGACGCTGCGCGCTGCTGTTGCTCGACGCGTTAATCCCTTCTATCAGGAGCGTGTCAGCAAAGAGCGTTAGCGGCACACTTGAGACGGCCAGAAGCAAAGTAAACAAAGCGTTGCGGAGCATGATAACCTCGTGTTTTTACAATCTCCGACGACTATAGCACCGCAATACTATGCGCGAAACCAAGCCCCTCGAAGAAAAACTCTGGCGCCGTGGCACGGCAGCCATTGCGTGTTCAATGCTGTGGAGGTTTGACGCTTGAGGAAGCCGTTGCTGGTGTTTATCGGACTGCGCTACTTGCAGGCCAGGACATCCAATCAATACGTCTCATTTGTTTCGCTGGCTTCCGTGCTGGGCGTTATGTTGGGTGTGGCCGCGCTTATCGTCGTGCTGTCGGTGATGAACGGCTTTGAGAACGAGTTGCGTGATCGGCTACTCAGTATGAGTTCGCACGCTACGGTGAGCAGCAGTACCGGCGGCATTCGTGACTGGCCAGCTCTGCGCGACGAGCTCGCGGCCACCGAAGGTATTGTAGCAGTGGCACCTTATATAGAGTTGGAAGCCATGTTATCGACCGGCGGTGAACTCGGCGGTGCGATTCTCACCGGCATTGAGCCGGAGGCTGAAAGCCAGCTTACTAGTGTCAGTTCGCACATGGTGAGTGGCAGTTACGAAGCGTTGCAGTCGGGCAGTGGCCGTCTGTTACTGGGGGTTATTCTGGCCCGTCAGTTGGGTGTGGTGACCGGCGACAAAATCACAGTATTGGTTCCGCAGCGCTCGACCACAGTGAGTGGCGGATTTACCTCCGTGACCCGCAGCTTCGAAGTGGCCGGCTTGTTTGAGATGGGCCTGCAGGATCATGATGCTATTCGCGCGCTAATGCACATTGATGATGCCGCTGAGTTGGCAGGCATGGTGGGCACAGTGGCTGGGCTGCGTATTCGCGTGGCCGATCTCTTTGCCGCACCGCGGGTCATGCAACGTTGGCAAGCGAACTCCGCTAATGCCGGCAACCTGAAGGTTAGCGACTGGACTATTGAAAACGCGAGTTATTTTCGTGCGGTGCGTATTGAGAAGATCATGATGGCACTGCTGCTGTCGCTCATTATCGGTGTTGCTGCCTTTAATATTGTGGCGAGTCTGGTGATGGTGGTGACTGAAAAGCGCGCCGGTATAGCGATACTGCGAACGCTGGGCTGTTCACGGCAAACCATCATCGGTATTTTTGTCTTTCAGGGCACAGTGATCGGTTGGCTGGGCTGCTTGTGCGGTATCGCGCTGGGTGTTTATCTGTCACTCAATGTGTCCACGTTAGCACCGCTGCTCGAAAGCGCTTTCGGGTTTCAGTTTATGCCCGGTGATGTTTATTACCTGACGAGTTTGCCGGCTGAATTGCATTGGTCGGATGTGGCGGGCACCAGTGTTGTCGTTCTCGTGATTACCGTGTTGGCTACATTCTATCCGGCGCTGCGTGCGGCCGGGGTGGAACCCTCCGAGGTGCTGCGCTATGAATAAGCCAGCACCTTTTATTAATCCCTATGAAATTAGTATTGCGCTGCGCTATTTGCGATCGCGTAACAAGAGCCGTTTTGTCTCGTTTATTTCAATGATCTCAGTGGTCGGAATTGCCCTGGCTACCACGGTACTGATTGTTGTGTTGTCGGTGATGAATGGCTTTGAGTATGAAGTTCGCAACCGTATCCTGACCATCGTTTCGCACGCCACCATTACTGGCCTTGATGGCTATATTGAGAATTACAAAGAGTTGCAGACGGTCGCCGGCAATGACCCGCGGGTACTGAGTTCATCGGCGTATGTTGAAGGGCAGGGTATTTTGGTGTCGGCTAAAGATATTGCAGGTATGCGTTTGCAGGGCGTTGACCCCGCTGCCGAGGCTGCCACCTCCGGTGTTGGTCAGTTAATGCGTGAAGGCGTACTCAGCGATTTGCAGCCGCGTGGCTACGGGCTGGTTCTGGGTTCCGTGCTGGCCGATGAACTCGGCCTGGTGGTGGGTGATCGGGTCATCATGTTGACCACTCAAGGCCTTATGACGCCGGCAGGCCTAATGCCGCGCACGCGACGCTTCACGGTAATCGGTATTTTTCATGCTGGAATGTACGAATACGATAAGACTCTTGCTTATACTCATCTCGACGATGCATCGCGGTTGTTCCGCACGGGCGGTGCGGTGAGCGGTGTGCGTCTCGCGCTAAGCGAACCGATGCAGGCCGATCTTATTGTGCGGCAGGTGGCGCGGTCCTTCGGCGGCGGTGTGTACGTGACCGACTGGACCCGGCAGCAAGCTAATTTCTTCCGCTCTATCGAGCTGACCAAATCCATCGTGTTTATTATCTTATTGCTGGTGGTGGCGGTAGCAGCCTTCAATATTGTGTCGACTCTGGTGATGGTGGTCCGTGACAAGCGCGCCGAGATTGGTATTTTGCGATCGCTGGGGGCATCCCGCTTTTCGATTTTGTGGGTGTTTGTGATCCAGGGTACTTGTATCGGTTTATTGGGTACGTTGGCCGGCATCTTTTTTGGTGTGCTCTTAAGTTTCAATATTTCATGGATCGTCGGCATTATTGAGAGCGTTCTCGGTTTTCGGTTTCTCGAGGCCGATGTCTACTTTATTAGTGATTTCCCCAGCCGTCTGTTGTGGTCGGATGTTTTGAAAGTATCTTCGATTGCATTTCTATTAGCCGTTCTTTCTACGCTGTATCCGGCGTGGCAGGGGGCGTTAACCCGGCCAGCCGAAGCGTTGCGTCATGAGTAGGCACTCGCCGTTTTATCAAGTATTGGATAACGTATGACAGTGAACGAAAAAATCATGGTCCTCGAGTGTAAAAACCTGGCACGTCGCTTTAGTGATGCCGGACAAACACTCGACGTGCTCAAAAACGTCAATTTTCAGGTGGCTGCCGGCGAGCGTATCGCCATTATCGGCCGTTCAGGTGCGGGCAAGACTACGTTGCTGCAGTTATTGGGAGGATTGGATCTGCCGGACTCAGGCACTGTTTCAGTGAATGGAAAAAACCTCGCAACACTGAGCAATAAAGAGCGGGGTGTATTGCGTAATGAAGCGCTGGGCTTCGTGTATCAATTTCATCATTTGTTGCCGGAATTTACGGCGCTTGAAAACGTCGCTATGCCCTTGCTAATGCGTCGCGATGCGGTGAGCGATTCGCTGGCCCGGGCTACTGAGATACTCACTAGAGTGGGTCTGCAGGACAGACTTGAGCATCGCCCCGGTGAACTGTCGGGTGGCGAGCGTCAACGTGCTGCTGTAGCTCGTGCGTTGGTGACACGACCGGCCGTTATTCTGGCTGATGAGCCTACCGGTAATCTCGACAAACAAACCGGAGAAGTAGTGTTTGAGCTAATGCTGGAGCTTAACCGGGAAGCAGGCGCGAGCCTGATTGTGGTAACCCACGATCTCGAGCTGGCCGCGCGTATGGATCGGATTCTCGAGTTGGATCAGGGAACGTTGCTGCCTTACGAGGGCTAGCTAGCAAGGCGTGCCGACTTTACCGCCCGCTTAATCAAGATTGGTGCCAGGCTCAGCCGGGTCGGCTTTTGCGGCTTTGCGCAGTCGCAAACCACGCTTCAGTTTGCGCTCACGATAGCGGATGGCCGCTGATAGGCTCCAGATCATACTGATAGCGATATACGACAATGTCGCCAGCGACAAGCCCAGCACAACGCCTCCATACAAGGTGACTTCCCAAATTTTGCCCATGCCGTAAATGGTCTCCAGAAAATTGAAGTCGGCAGGCCAGGGTTCGATCGGGATATGCAATATCGCCGCACCCAGCCGGTACGCCAGATAGAACAGCGGCCACATAGTTAGCGGATTGGTGACCCAGACGCCGAGTACCGCGACCGGAATATTGACCCGGGCAATAAGCGCTAGAAGTGCAGCGACACCCATTTGCATGGGGATCGGAATAAACGCCACAAATACACCAATCCACACACCCCGTGAAATAGTTCGGCGCGACACCGAGAAATACACCGGGTGGTTCATGACGTAGGTGAGCGGCGCCATGTACCACGGATGTTGTTTCTGCCGATATCGGCGGGAAATGTTGGTGAAGTATGTTCTTAGCATTACCTACTATGGCCTATTGGGTCGGGCATGTCTCTGCCTCTGCAGCAGTCAGGTATGCCTGCGTTTCAAACGGACCCATTTTCATCGGCCAATGCATTCGAGGCAGCTATTGCGTGAGTGTTTTCAGCGATTCTTCCCCGGCAAACCGAATGGACTGGCCGGCACTGGCGCTACTCGCCATTGGTGCCTCGTTAGTCGGCGCGCTGGTGCCGGTGTATACGGCATTAACTGGGTATGAGGCTAGTCTATACGCTGTTGCCCTAGGTGGCACGGCTTGTCTATGGGGTTGGTCCACAGATTGGCGTCGTGCGGAACTTATGCTGGTGCCGGGCATGGTGTTTTGGGTGTGGTGTTCAACGAGCTTGCAGCCGGTGCTGCCGCCTGAAGTGGCGGGTCGTGATCTGCGAGTAAGCGGCTACGTGGCATCGTTTCCCGTTACCCGAGATGGCGTTACGCGGTTTGACTTTTTGCTGTCCGGGTCGCCGCCTCCAGGCAAACATCTGCCGGCGGATAGTAGCCGTGATCTTGCCGGCAGTCGCATCAAGCTGAGTTGGTATAACCCATCTGTCACACTTGAGCCGGGTTCCCATTGGCAGGTCGAGGTGCGTTTGCGCAAGCCGCGCGGCTTAGCCAATCCCGGTGGCTTCGATTATCCGCGCGCTATGTTTCTACGCGGTGTCCCGGCTGCCGGCTATGTGCGGGCCACTGAGTTCAATCGGGCCTTGCCGCAAGCAATGGCTGCCAAGCCTTGGTCGATACGACTGCTAGCGCAACGGGCCGATGTTGCTGCCTCTATTGCAGCCGCCTTGCCCAACGATTCGCCGGGACTGCCTTTACTGCTGGCTTTGGCGGTTGGCGCGCGTCATCTGTTAACAAACTCCGATTGGCGCGTGCTGCGCCACACCGGCACCTCACACTTGCTGGCTATTTCCGGTTTGCACATCACGTTGGCTGCAAGCTTCGGGTTTTTGTTGGGTCGCCTTGCCTTGTTGTTGGGTGCTGCCGCGTGGCTGCCATGGCTGACATCCGCACTGCTGGGCGCTATGTACGCGGCACTTTCGGGCTTTGGGTTGCCCGCGAACCGGGCGCTCATCATGTTGTTGCTGTATACCATGCTATTGCTGGGTCGTCGTGAGTACAGTGGTTTCGAGTTGCTGGGTATAGCGGCTATCGGCATTCTGTTGGTCGAGCCGTTAGCGGCATTTCAGCCCGGTTTCTGGTTGTCGTTTAGTGCGGTCGCCGTGCTTATTCATGTGAGCCGTTTATTCGCAGGGCAGGAACAGCCTGCAGTAGTGGTGCCGGCTGGTTGGCGCCGGCTATTGACGATAGTTAGCACAGCCGTGCGTTTGCAATGTCTCCTGGTCGCTGCATTAGCGTTACCCGGAGCCGTTTTCTTCGGCGAGTTGTCGCTACTCGCCCCCTTGGTTAATGTGCTCGCCATACCCTTATTCAGTATTGTTGTGGTGCCGCTGTTGTTGTTGGCTTTGCTGCTACTGCCCGTGCTGCCATTGTTGGCAGATGGGCTCCTGAGCCTGCTGAGCGTTTTCCTGCAGGTGGGCTTCGGCTGGCTCACGGTGTTGGCTGATTTTCGCTTTGCGACGGCGCCACTATTTGATGCCGGTGCGGGGGTGTTTTTATGCGGGGCGCTGGCCGTGCTGTTGATGCTCGCACCGGCCGGTTTGCCTGCTAGAAGTTGCGCTGTTTTTCTACTGGTGCCCATATTCTTTGGCGTACGCTCACCAGCGAACGATGCATTGCTCATCGATGTGCTGGATGTGGGGCACGGGCTGGCCGTGGTGGTGCGGGCAGGGCAACATACACTGCTCTATGACACCGGGCCTTCCTGGCGCGGGGGCGACGCAGGCGCTTCTGTGGTGCTGCCGGCGTTAAAGTCTATGGGGGTGGCAACCCCGAATCTGTTGATCGTCTCGCATTCGGACAGCGATCATGCAGGAGGTCTTTCTAGTCTGCAGTCGGAGTGGCCAGCGTTGCGCCCTTATACCTGTGAAGCTGGCAACAGTTGGCATTGGTCCTGGCCGGGCAGTGCGGGGGCTGCCGTGTTTACCGTGTTGCATCCGCAAGCGGCGCACAAATGGTCCGATAATAACGGTTCGTGCGTGTTGCAGATCGATTACGCCGGCCGCCGCATTCTGTTGCCGGGAGACATCGAAGCGCCGGCCGAGGCGGCCCTGGTGGCTGAAAGCCGGCTTGCCTTTGCCGATCTGGTGCTGCTCCCGCACCACGGCAGTCTCACATCATCGACGGCAAAATTTGTGGCTGGGGTTGCGCCACGTTTCGCCGTGGCCTCGGCCGGCTGGCGCAACCGGTGGGGCTTTCCGAAGGCGCAAGTGATTGCCCGCTGGCGTGACGCGGGAGCCTGCGTGCTGAGTACCGGCGACACCGGCGCTTTGCGTTTTATTGCCGATTCCAATGGTTTTTATTTAGATCGGGTCTGGCGAGAGCAGCATTGGTGGCAGCAGTGGGCATGGTCGGCGAAGAGTCTCAGTGGCAGCAAGCTGGCGGGGGATTGTCTGTAACGCGTTCGGGGGCGCCGCCAAGACTATGCACAGCAGCAAGGGGCACGGTATAGTTAGCTCTCGCGGATTGTTGTCGCCATCAGAACTTAAGGAAACGAGCGCAAATGCTGGAAATCGTGCAGGCCGGCGGCTGGGTCATGTTGCCCATAGTCATTTGTTCCATAGTGGCGCTAGCCATTATCGTTGAGCGTCTCTGGACGCTGCAGGAAAGGCGGGTATTGCCGGCTAACCTGTCCAAAGACATCTGGGCTTTTGTCAAAGATGACAACCTCAGTCGCACTCAGATTGAAACGCTGCACGACAGCTCGCCCTTGGGCCAGATTCTGGCTGCCGGCCTGAACAACCGACATCGCAATCGCGAAGTCATGAAAGAAAGCATCGAAGACACCGGCCGGCATGTAGTGCATGAGCTGAATAGCTTTCTAAACACTTTGGGTACCATTGCTGCCATTACTCCGTTGCTGGGTTTACTCGGTACCGTGATTGGTATGGTGAATGTGTTCGCTGCAATTACCACGCATGGTGTCGGGGATCCATCCGTGCTGGCCGGTGGTATTTCTGAAGCGCTCATTACCACGGCTGCCGGTTTGTGTGTGGCGATTCCATCGCTCATTGGTTATCGCTATTTGCGCGGTAGCATTGAGGCGTTGGTCGTGCAGATGGAACGTGAAGCGTTAACGCTAATTGAGGCTTTGTTGCGTAAGCAATATCTCGATACCGCAGGTGGTCAGGGCTCGCTAGCCCGGCTCAACGGAGTGGATGAGTGAATCTGAGCAGTCGCCAGCAGGATGAGCCGGAGCTGAATCTTACCTCGCTCATCGATGTGGTGTTGTTGCTACTGGTGTTCTTTATGGTGAGTACCAGCTTTGTGCGCGAATCGCGAATTGGTATCCGTTTGCCGGAAGCCGGTAACGCTCAGCCAGCACAGTTGATCGCCGAGCAAATGACGATTGCGGTGACGGCGCAGGGTGACTACCTGTTGAATGGTCAGGCCCTGATTGACAGCCGTCCCGAAACATTGGAGGCCGCTATTGCCAAGTTGGGCGTCGATTTTTCAGACTCGGCGATTACCGTGAGCGCCGATGCCAATGCCAGTCATCAGGCGGTTATTACGGCTATGGATATGGCCGGTAAGCTCGGTTATCGCGAGATCAGTATCTCTACTGTAAATGCGGATCGTTAGCCGTTTAGTGGCGCGACCGGCAAAGGTGTATTGAGTGAGTAAAATGCCAGAACCCGAAAACCCCGAGATGTCCGCAAAGGAAATCTACGGGCGTCTATTGCGTATTTCGATGAAGCAATGGCCTATCTTTTTGGCCTCTATTTTGGCGATGGCGGTGTTTGCCGCCTCTGATACCGGCTTTGCGCTCTTAATTAAAACACTCACCGAAATTATTGAAGCCGGTGATAACTTAACGGAGCGTCAGCAGTTCATTAAAGACTATCTGCCGGTTGGTGTTTTGTTGTTGTTTGTCGGGCGTGGTATTGCGGGGTTTTTATCGGGTTATGGCCTCGCTGTAGTGGGTACCAAAGTAGTGGGCACCTTGCGTCAGCGCTTGTTTGATAAATTTGTGATGTTGCCGACAACTTATTATGACCAGCATTCGGCGGCCAAGCTGCTCGCAAAAATGACCTACGATGTGGGCCAGCTCTCCAGTGCCGCAACGGGGCTGGTTGTGGTGGTAGTGCGGGATGTGCTCACCGTGATCGGGCTGGTCGGCTACATGTTTTACCTCAATGCTCAGCTTGCGGCGTTTGTATTTATTGCGGCGCCCATCATTGCGTTTATCGTCAAGTTTCTGGGCGGGGTTTTTCGCCGGCACAGCAAGAAGATTCAGGATGCCGTGGGTGAGTTCACCCGGGTGTTGCAGGAGTCTTTGCAGGCGAACCGTATTATTAAGATTTTCAACACGCAGGAATATGAAGGTCAGCGTTTTGCCACGGTTAACCAGAATGAACTGAAGCTGGGTTTGCGACTGGCGGCGGTCTCCGGCATGGGCAATGCAGTGACTGTTTTCGTGACCGCGATGGGCTTGGCCGGGGTGATTTATCTGATCACACAAATAACGCTCGACGTGAGTGAGGTGGGCGGCTTTATTGCGGCTATCGTATTGCTGATGGCGCCATTGAAACGGGTCACCGGCATCAATGCCACAATTCAGCGCAGTATTGCCGGCGGCGAAAGTGTCTTTGGCATGCTGGATATGGCCTCAGAGTTGGATGCCGGTACCCACGCACCTGAGAGCCTGCGGGGCGAAGTCGAATTTCGGGATGTGAGCTTCGGCTACAACCCCGAGAATGGCCCGGTGCTGCGAAACATTAATCTGCACGTGCCCCAAGGTCAGCATATTGCCATTGTCGGGCGCTCCGGCGGCGGCAAGTCGACGCTGGTTAATCTTATTCCGCGTTTCTACAACCCGACGGCAGGGCAAATTCTTGTCGATGGCGTGCCCTCTGAAGATTACACGCTGCATTCGCTGCGTTCGTTTGTGAGCGTGGTGAGTCAGGAAGTCACTTTGTTTAATCAGTCGATTGCCGAGAACATTGCCTACGGCTCGGGCGATGTGACGCGTGAACAGATTGAGAAGGCGGCGCAGGCGGCTCATGTTGATGAGTTCACTAAGGACATGCCCAATGGCCTTGATACGATGGTGGGCGACCGGGGTGTGATGCTCTCAGGCGGGCAGCGGCAGCGGGTGTCGATAGCACGGGCGTTGCTAAAGGACTCACCGATATTGATTCTTGATGAAGCCACGTCGGCGCTGGATACCGAATCTGAACGGCATATTCAGGCGGCGCTTGAAGAGTTGATGCAATCACGCACCACCTTTGTTATTGCACATCGCCTCTCGACTATTGAAAAAGCCGATCGGATTATTGTGATGTCGGCGGGCACCGTTATTGAGAGTGGCACGCACCATGAGCTCATTGCTCTGGATGGCGCCTACGCGGCGCTTCACCGCATGCAGTTCACGGATGATACCGCCGAGTGAAGCCGGGTTTTACGCGCCGGATAGAATTGCTTTGGTATAAGCCTGAGGGCTTAGATGTTCTCTTGATGGTGCTGCTGACGCCCTTCACACTCCTTTACTTTTGCCTAACGGCGTTACGTCGCTTCGCGTATCGCACCGGTGTGTTTCCGGTGGTAAAGGCGGATGTGCCGGTGATTGTGGTGGGTAATATCACCACCGGTGGCACCGGTAAAACCCCGATTGTGATTTGGCTGGCGCGGCAATTGCAGGCGCAGGGTTTCAGGCCCGGCATTGTGAGCCGCGGCTATGGTGGTGAGCGTACGCAGGATCAAATGAGCGTTGAGGCCGCGAGCCTGCCCGCAGAAGTGGGTGACGAGCCTTACCTGATGTATCGCGCCACCGGCTTTCCCGTGCAGGTGGGCAGTGATAGAGCGACGGCGGTGCAGAGCTTGCTGGCCCGCGGTGATGTGGATGTTGTGGTCTCCGATGATGGCCTCCAGCACTACCGGATGGCACGCTGCGTTGAGATTGCGGTGCTGGATTCTGCACGCGGACTGGGCAATGGCTGGTTGCTGCCGTCCGGCCCCTTGCGTGAGAGCAGGCAGCGGCTGGCTACGGTTGATGTGGTGTTGTGGAATGGCGCCGGCGAAACTGCCCATAAGGATATTGCCGGTGTGGCTTTCGATCTGGTGCCGGGCCCTGCGGTGAACCTCAAGACCGGTGAGCATCGTGCGTTACAGTTGTTTAGCGGGCAGCAAGTGAGTGCGCTGGCAGGCATTGGTAATCCGCAGCGGTTCTATGATTTGCTGCAGCGGTTCCAGTTGGAGCCAACGCCCGTTGTAAGCAGTGATCATGGCCGGGTTGATTTGGCCGCGGTGCTTCGCGACGGCAAGCCAGTGTTGATGACTGAAAAAGACGCCGTAAAGTATAGTGATACGGCCGATACCAACTGCTGGTATGTGCCGGTGCGTGCCGCGTTTGATGTTGCCGATGAGCAACAACTCATGCACCGGATCTGCGCTAAGCTTAAGGTCGCGTGAAAGCAATGTTGTTTAAGACTCAGATAATTGAGAGTCGGATAATTGAGAGTCGGACAATTGAGAACCAGATGATTAATACTCAGACAATCAAGCGCCGGACGATCAAGCAGAGCTAATGAGCCAGGATTTTAAAATAGTGATTCCCGCGCGACTGAATTCGTCGCGCCTGCCCCGCAAAGTGCTGCTGGATATCGCCGGCAAGCCGTTGGTGCAGCATGTCTATGAGCGTTGTATGAAGGTAGGAGCCTCCGAGGTGATTATCGCCACCGATTCGGACGAAGTGCTGAGCGTGGTTTCAAGCTTCACCGCCGATGTGATCATGACAGACGCGAATCACGCATCCGGTACCGACAGAGTAGCCGAAGTGGCGGCGCTTAAAGGCTGGGCTTCTGCAACGCCGGTGGTCAACGTGCAGGGTGATGCACCAATGATCCCGCCTGAGAGCGTGCGTCAGGTTGCCGATTTGTTGCTTGATAATCCGCAAGCATCGATTGCCACCTTGTGTGTGCCGATTGAATCGGCCGCCGAATATTACGATTCGAATGTCGTGAAAGTGACCTTCGATCAGCACGGTAGAGCACTGTATTTTTCGCGGGCATCCATTCCATCGAACGCGCGTGCGCCTGAAGTGATCCCCACCGCGTGGCGGCATCTTGGTTTGTATGCCTACCGCGTAAATGCACTGCAGCAACTCACCAGCACACCACCGTGCGAGTTGGAGCTGGTCGAGCACTTAGAGCAGTTGCGTGCCCTATGGCTGGGACTGGAGATTCGCATCGCTCCGGCGGCCGTACCGAATGGCCCCGACGTCGATACCGTAGCTGATCTCGAGCAGGTTCGGCGTTTATTGAGTTAATACCGGGTAGGTAACGATGAAAATTCTATTCGTTTGTATGGGTAATATCTGCCGGTCGCCAACGGTTGAAGGCGTGTTCCGTGATTTGTTGCAACAGCATGAAGCGTTACAGCACGTTGAAGTGGATTCGGCCGGTACCCACGCCTATCACGTCGGCGAAGCACCAGACCCGCGCTCCATCGCTGCCGCCAGAAGGCGCGGCGTCGATCTGGGTAGCCTCCGCGCCCGGGCCGTAGCCGATTCCGATTTCGAATATTTTGATCTGATTCTGGCTATGGATCAGGACAACCTGGATATTCTGCGGCGCGTGAGCCCCGCCGGGCAGCAGCATAAAGTGCGATTGTTTTTGGAGAATGTGACGCTGGATGCCCAGCTGCCCGATCCCTATTACGGCGGTGACATCGGGTTTGAGCTGGTGCTGGATCTGGCCGAGCAGGGTTGTTCGGCGATGATCGCAGATTTGCTGGCATGAGTTTGTCCGAGTGCGCTTTTCTGAAGTACCACATAGGGTCATAGGCATGACGACTGAGTTAGTTACGGTAATTATTCCTTCGTATAACCATGAGGCCTACGTGGGAGCTGCGATTGAGGGGCTGCTGAATCAGACGCATGAGCGTATAGATTTAGTCATTATTGATGATGGCTCATCCGATGGCAGTATTGCCGCTATAAATAGTTATGCAGAGCGCTGTGAACAGAAATTCGCAAGGTATAGGTTTATTCGCAAGCCGAATTCCGGATTGGGAAGTACGCTAAATATAGGTATTGAGAGCGCTCTTGGCGAGTACATCTTTATTAATGCTTCTGATGATGTTGCTGAGCCTGATGCCATTGAAAGTTTGTTAGCCGAGATGATTGGTAGAGATGACGTCGCGTTGGTTGCTTGTAATAATCATTTTATAGATGGAAGTGGTAATCGTGCATTCTGGAGTAAAGACCATAAAAATGTTTATAATCCTGAAGATGCCGCGGCGACGACGTTTATCGATTGGCTTCAGAACGGACGATCAGACTTTGACTTACGCGGCGAAGAGTTTGGCAGTTACGCGCGGCTATTGCAGGGAAACTACATCCCCAATGGCTACTTGCAGCGAAAAAGTGCGTTAGTAGCTGCTGGTATGTACAACCCGGTTCTTCCTTTAGAGGACTGGCCAATGCATTTGGCGTTGGCGCGACACAACAAGTTTCGCTATCTCGATAGAGTAGTTTTTAACTATCGTTGGCATGGTGCAAATACCATTCTGGATGATAAATTCGGCTCGCCGATTAAAAGATCAGTGTTAAAACAAGAAAAACATTTTGCGTTAAGTAATGGCTATGCAGATGCATGGAATGCCGCGCATCGTGGTTTTGTTCGTGAAGTGCTACACGATATGCGTCGCTGGTTGGTTACAGTAAACACAAGTTCTCGTCGCAGGCAGTTGAGGTTATTTGGTATCTACTTTATTCGCCCACCCGGCGCTTCATGAGAGTTTAGCTTCGATCAGAAGGCGTTTTCAAAGATGCCCGTAGCTTCTCGAGAGCTTCTATTGTTGCTTCAATCACAATGCGCTGCTGCACGGCGCGCTTAATACCGGGATCCCATTCTTCCTCGTAGCCACCGCCATCGAACGAACCGTAGTACATGTGTTGTGCACCAGGAATAATTACGAGCGGCGTGTCTTCGGGGAAGAGCCTGGCGTTGTCGATAAATTTTTGTGCCCGTGAGCCGTCAGCGTGCGCCCGTTCAAACAGCAGAATGGGTAGATCTGAATCGGCAAGGCTATTAGAGCTGGGCGGGTAAGAATCGAAGACGATCAGGCCGGCGAGATTGTCCTGATTGTTATGGGCGTAGCGACCGGCCATGGCGCCACCCATCGAGTGACCCGCAATAATCCAATGTTGTATTTGGGGGTAGGCCGCACGCACGTCGTCCGCAATATCGGGCGCGAAAATCGAAAAGTCGAAGGGCATGGTAGGTGCAACAACCAGATAGCCTGCAGCAGCAATTTCCTTCAATACAGGAGCATAGCCGCGCACATCGCAGTAAGCACCGGCGTAGAAGACAATGCCGATGTCCGTTGCGTTCTTCGTGGGCTGCATAACCAGCCATTCATCCATAGTGACATCGACCGAACTGTCGCTGTCCATCGCGACCAGAGCCTCGGTACTTGGCGCCGCATTGTTCTGTGCCGTGCTGTAGCTGAGGTAACCGTACATGCCAATGGCGAGTACAACGATCATTGCTAGGATTATTTTGAGTGTTTTTTTCAATGTGGTCTACCTCAGTAGCATGTGACTGAATATAAATCTTTTGCAGTTGCATCGTAGCGTAATAGTACAGTGAATCAATCGCATTGGTATTTCGTTTAATGAGGGGTTCTGCTTGTTAAATGCATGAAGTGAACTAGTGAGATTGAGATCTTTAGTGTTTGGGTTGTTGCTGCTAGCACGGATATTTATCATCAACGCGTGCCACCTGTTGTGAGACAGCTATCGGCCAATCAACTAGTTTTTATATATCCACAATGCTCTTCGGGAAGATAGTGATGATAAATATATTCGTTTTGGGCTTCGTTGAGCGTTAGCTGTTTAGCCTTCGGAGTTTTTTGTGCAGCAGGTGCTTTCGTATTTTTGCGGCGATGCGAATTGGCCGCTGCGCTCTCTTTTCATATGGTTTAATGAAGTCGCGATCTAGTTTCTTGAGCTTTGCGATGGCGGTTAAGTTAGGGTCGTGCTGCTTTTTAGCAACCTGCGCATATAAAGAAGGTCTGACGTAACCTGCTATCACTTGGTCTAATAGTTCTTCTAGACAAATGAAATCGTCATGCACTGCCTGTATAAGTTCTGCTACCCAGATAGGAGACAGTGGGTTATCTAGAGATAGCCACGGTTGACTAGGCATATCCGTATAGTGCAGCAGTTTTGTTTTATGTTCTTCGAAGCGCTCTAGTGAATTCCATTCCGGTTCAATAGTCGCCGAGCATTTGGCTAACCTCATTTCATGCACTAAGCCGCGATAGTCGATTTTTCCCGTATCGAGTTCATTTACAATTGCGCTGATTTCCCAGCCTAGTGATTCACAGTCGATTAGCATCACACTGTATTGGGGGATGCGACTGCTTGCATTTACTTCATAAGCTGACAGTACTTGATTGCCATTGAAGTCACGATTCCACAAATGTGCAATGTCGGCGAATACCTGCATATCAGAGTCGATATAAATTGCTTTACCAGTGTGGCCGTTTAATTCCGGAATAATAAAGCGCTGAAAGCTAAACGGTGTACGCGGCTGATTGTCTGGATCTCGAGGTAGTGGGATGATTATGTCATTATCAAACAGTGCGTATACGTTTACTTCGAGAGCAGTGTGTCGTTTTATTGAGTATTCTAGAACCCGAACGGCAAGCATTTGCTCTTTCTGGCTGCCAAAATAGACGGCTACTGTCTCAGGTTGGATCAAAGGCAGTATTCTCACGCCTGTCTTACGACGGGTCTTTATAAAAGCTCTGAACTGATCGCTGAAGCTGCTGCGACCATTTGCCAGTAGAGTTGTCTCGGTCAGGCTGGAAAATTTTTCTGCATATGTGTCGCCACCATCAACGCCAGCTGTGTAGATAGTCTTTACACCATTAAACGCCAATAAAGCGACGGCCGCATCCGCGCTGAAAAACTGAACGGGAACAACTGGGTAGTTGTTATCAACGTTTTTGCTGCTTGATGTGTTGTACCAATAAAGTAGCCCTGCTTTATCGAGTTTATTAAGTAGCTCGATCTGATCGATCAGTTTATTCAGACTTTGTTTTGATGGGCGGAAGTTGATGTGGGGGTAAAGCGGCATTATCACTGGCGTATGTCTTTCTAGAAGTTTCTCGCCAATATCTATAATGACATCTAGGTCAATTGCATGTGCATAGCCAGTGTCAACTTCTATCGCCGCATGATTCAGCGCTAATGTGTTGTATTTGCCTATATCTATGGTTCTGATGTAGTTGAAACTTGGCCCTTTCCCGATGATTAGCCAAGGGCGGTGCGTATCGGGATGGTTATGTTTGCGGAATATTTCTTCTATATGTTTCATTGGTTATCGGGTTTGAGACAATGCCGCTCAATAGAGGTTAGTATGCGGTAATTATTTGGATGTAGGAGAGCTTATCACTATATCTTACCTTGCGTGATATACCCGTCAAGTATTGTTATATTTGGTTTTGCGCACGCGTTTCGGGTTGCTCAGGATTCGATCCGTTAGTTGAAATAAGGAGTGTTTTGTTATGGGTATCGCGTTTTCACGAGAGTCTCTTGACCATTGTCCTGTGTGCAATTCATCCAATATTCGCGTTTGGCTTAGCGATTGCACCGATTATTTACATAGGTTGACTGACGAACGTTTTTCTTATTCGATCTGTAATGACTGCCGGGTCTATTTCTGCTCCGATCGTCCCATTGAAGAAGATATTAGCCTGTTTTATCCGTTGGATTACGCGCCCTATACTACCGTCGCTTGTAATGCTTCTGACGCCCAACATTCAAAATCACTTATTGCACGCTATCTACATCGGCAAAAACGCAAAAGCATTAAGCGTTATCTGGAGGAGCCCCAGGCCAAGCTTGCAGAAGATATCTATGGGTTGTATACAGATCCTGAAAAGGGCCGTTTGATTGACTTTGGTTGTGGCTCAGCTGTATTTCTTAACTATGCTCGTGAGAATGGGTGGAATACAACCGGTGTAGATTTTAACCTAAAGACTATTGATGACGTGAAGGCAAATGGTCATGTCGGGTTTGTCTTTACCGATGATTCTTCGCTTGATGGTATTGCTGATGATTCTGCGGACGTTATTAGGCTCAATCATGTGTTGGAACATTTGTACCAGCCTGAGCATGTGTTGAGGTTGTTGATTCGCAAGCTTAAGCCCGGTGGAACAATGCGAATTGCCGTGCCTAATCCTGCAGGGATTTCTGCTACTGAATTCGGAGCCCATTGGAAAGGATTAGATTGTCCACGCCATGTCATTCTGTATCCGCCGGATACACTGGTAGCATTTCTCAGGAAGTTAGGTGTGGGCGATATTAGTGTTGTTCATGAGTCGGGCCCAAGGGATTACGTTATCAGCGAGTGTGTGCGTGAGGTGGTTCGCGAGGGGCGTTTAGGTGAGGTGCCTACAGAGGCGGCAGCGGATGATAAGCATCTGATGCTGGCGGCTGCGCGGAAAACAGTTTCGGCGGCGGCGGCAGGCTGCGGCGACCGTATTCATGTGACGGCAACCAAGACCATTTAGGGCTTTTCGATGTGGGTGAGGCATCCGTCTTATGACTGATTTTTTGGGCCGATCCGCCGCTAAAATTGGCTGGATACCGGCGGGTGATGAGAGTATTGCTAGTAGTCGTTACAGAGCATTTAATCCTATTCGCGAGTTACGCAAACGCAATGTCCCCGTTGAAATATACAAGCATCGTCGGCGGGATATGTATTCGACTTTAGTCGTTCAAAAGAATTATGACCCAAGTGTCCGAGACACTGCTGAGGCTATACGAGCGCGAGGCGGTAAAGTGATTCTTGATCTATGTGATAACCATTTTCTATTTGTGAATGGTCAGGGTTCTGACGATGCGGAGTTGCGTCGGTCAAGATTGGAGGCGATGCTGCTGGTGACTGATCTGGTCACAGTTTCAAGTGAAGAAATGGGGCGTTTAGTCGAGTCCACAGTTGATCTCCCATGTTATGTAGTTGATGACATGATCGACAGTCTCTCCAACCGCCCTTTTTGGCGACGCATGCTGTCCGAACAGCATGCAGTCTCTCACAGGTATCGGCGCAGTAATGGTCCTCTGCGTTTAGTGTGGTTTGGTAATGCTGGATCGGAACTTTATGATTTTGGCATGATCGATCTAGGTCGTATTATTGATGAGCTGAACGTGTTGTCAGGCACGCTCGATATTCAGCTAACGGTGATTAGTAACTCAGAGGAGCAGTTTCAGCGCTATGTGCGGTCATCGGCAAGTTTCCCTGTGGAGTATGAGGAATGGGATTTATCAACGTTCGAACAGTCTGCCCGTAGCCATGACGCGTGTGTTATGCCGATACGGTTAAATGACTTTACTCGCTATAAGACTGCAAATCGTGTGGCTACAGCTGTTTTTCTTGGGCTGCCCGTCGTTACATCAATGGTGCCCAGCTATGAGCGCTACGCCGCCGCGCTTTATATTGATAACTGGGCTAGTAATTTGCAGGTCATCGCGAATTCACCAGATGAAGTTGCAGACAAGCTGCAATTAGCTCGTGAGCTTGCAGAAATGCAGTTTTTCCCTGAGCCCGTGTGTCTGCAGTGGCAGAAGGTTTTTCTTGAAGCTGGTGTGCTTGTATAGGAAAGGCGATTATTCTTTAGGTAGGTTACTGCATTTGGTAAGAAGTAACCCGGTTGAATTGCTTCGCACGCATCAGCTCAGGTCGATACCATTAGTTCAGTCATCCATGGATATTGCATTAGTTATTGTGAGGGGTTCTGGCAAGTGGCAGCACAACAATTTGTGAGCATTCAGTTCAGCAACATAACAAAAAACCTATCGCTAGTAGCATTGGCAAGCTGTCTTTTTGGCTCAGGAACCGCCTTTGCTCAGGACGTCATCGTCCACGGCAACGTCGATGCTATCTCTGAGTTGATCGATGCAGAAGGTTGGTTTGGCGAACAAAACGCTGAGCAGAAGCTTGAAGTGCCACGAATCTTGATTACCGGCATGCCGGAAGACTGGCAGCGGGTATCAGCCGGTATTCCCGCGTCTAAGAAAAAAGAAATTTTCTACAGCTTTATGCTGCCGCTTATCGTGCAGGCGAATGAATTAGTTCGTGACCGTCGCGCTAAGCTTGAGGACATGGATGCCCGCTTAGCGAAGCAACAGCAGCTGCGTCCCGACGAGTACGAGTGGTTGGGTGAGCTTGTGGTGTTGCTGCGTATTCCTTCTGCATCGGGTGGTTTGCCAGAGAGCGTTCCGGAACAGCGAAGGATTATAGCGGAAGCACTGTACAAGCTTGATGTCATTCCTGCGGGGCTTGTCTTAGGACAGGGGGCCTACGAGAGCGGTTACGGCACATCGCGCTTTGCTGTTCAGGCCAATGCATTCTTCGGGCAGTGGACCTTCGACGGCGATGGCATTGTGCCCATGCGCCAACGTAAAAACCTCGGCGACTATCGGATTGCAGCCTACGCTTCGCCCTTTGATAGTGTGCGTGGCTATTACGCCAGCATCAATTCGCATCCTGCTTACGAGAATTTTCGCAGGTTGCGAGCCGAGAGTCGGGCTGCGGGTAAGCCCTTGTCGTCTTTAGAACTTGCCGAGGGGTTAGGTAGCTATTCAGAGCTTGGTCAAGAATACGTTGGTACTCTGCAATCCATTATTAGGGTGAATAAACTAAATGCCGCTGATGGCGCTGTATTTCGCGATGAGCCTATGCGCTTTTTTGTCATCGACGACGACGTGGAGGCAGCGGAACAGCTACAGGCTAAGATAGAAGAGCTTCGCAAAGCCGGAAAACTTCAGGAAGTCTCACTGTTCGACCGGATTATCGAACGCATGCAGTTGGAGTATGAATTATGAGAGAACCCGTTAAATTATTAATCAGTGCTGTGCTGGCCGCAGCCATGCTGGCGGGGTGTGAGCCACAGTCTTCAGTCGATGGGTCAGAAGATGTCGCCATAGCCGCTATGGATGTTCCCAATGAGGTGGTCGAGCCAGTAGGGCCTTTGTTAGTGAATGCCGATGGCAGTTACGCCACGGTGCCGCTTGAAAAAGACACCGTCGTTATTAAAGTGGTGCAAAGCGGAGCGCAGAACCTGCAAGAGGCCGAGAGCATTGAGGCCGGTCTGCGTTATAACCTGGGCCGTATGGTCGAGTTTGCCGAGCAAGCCTGCACCGAGGGCCCGAAGCCCGATTTTATTCTGTACAACGAGTTTCCACTCACCGGCTATTCATTTGGCACGCGTGACGAAAAGCTCAAATTTACGATTCAGATTCCCGGCCCCGAAACCGTGCGCCTCGGTACAATCGCTAAGGCTTGCGATGCTTACATTATCTTCGGTAGTTACGCGATAGATGCTGCCTGGCCCGGGCATATTCTTAGTATCAATACCGTCATCGGCCGTGACGGTGAGATCGCTAAGAAGTTCTGGAAGGTTCGCAACATTAAACGTTTCATGCCCGATGGCGAGATTCCAACCACCACCATTGAAAATGTCCGCGATAAGTATCGGGCCATGTACGGCGAAGAGGAAGAGTTTCCTGTTTTAAGAACTGAGTTCGGCAATATTTCCGTTAGCACAGTGCAGCTCGACCCACTGGTCTACGCGGCCTTTGCTATGCGGGGTACAGAAATCATGTTCCGCACCGCCACGCTGTTTTCCGAAGAAGATGTGCGCGCTACCGCGTTTATGAATAACTACTATTCGGCCATGTCGAATATTGTGTTCCCTGAAGGCAGCCCCGCCGCACCTATGGGCGGCAACTCGCTTGTCGTTAGTCCCAAGGGCGAGGTCCTGGCACAGGAGCCTGGCAACAGTGAGGCCATCATCACTGCCGAGATTCCTATCGCCGAATTCCGCCAGGGCCGCACCATTCCACATTACCCCATGGAGTTGGTCATGCCGGTTTTTGAACAGTATCAGCAGGAGGTGCCGCTCAATCACCTCGATTTACCCCCTGAGGAACTGCCGCAAACACGCTTGGATATGAAGGATCTGTTAGATAGTGTGAGTCGTTGGCTTAACTAGCAATCTGCCTGGCTGAACCTTTACTCTGCGACAGGAGTCGTAACGAGTGTGAACAGGAAGTCTACGTTTATCGTTTATCAGTTACCGTAGCGTGTTTGTGTTAATCGCGAGAGAGTCATCATGTTACCTGCCTTTAAAATGCCCGAACCGATGTTTGCCATTATCAACCCGATAATGAAAGTATTGCTGCGTTCACCGCTGCATGGAGTGCTGAGCAGCGGGATCATGCTCATTACCTTTAAGGGTATAAAAAGTGGTCGTTGGTTCACCACGCCGGTGCGCTATATTCACGACGGTAATACCGTACGGGCTTTTTCGTCGTCAGAGACATTCTGGTGGCGCAATCTTGTGGGTGGTGCCGATGTCACTTTGCGCCTGAAGGGTAAGGACCATCGCTATCACGCCATCGCCGTGCGCGAGAACCCTGCGCTTATCCGGCGGTGGATGGATGTGTACTTAGAGCGCTACCCGGAAGACCGTGTGTACCACGATGTCGGGCTTAATAAAGACGGCAGCTTGAACGAGGCCGATATTGAGCGCGCTGCTGCAGTAGCCGTGCTGGTTGAAGCGAACCCCGTTTAGTAAACATGGTTCAGTAAACTCGGTTCAGTAAACCATTTGCAGTAGCTAGCCGCGCTCGCGCCGCCACAGCAGAATACCAAACACCAATACCAGCGCATTGGCAGCGCCAATGGCAATAAAGGGTGTGCCCGGACCGACCAGATCAAACAGGTAACCGCCGCCCCAAGAAATAGCCAGAATGCCTAAAGCACCAAAGAAATTCTGCATGCCAAATACCGAGCCGCGATACTCTATGGGCGCTTCCTGACCTAGCAGCACAGTAGAGGCAAGTGCGGTACTCGATTGGCCGATACCGACAAATATCAAGGCCGGAATAGTGGCTGCGAATGAGGTCACATCGGGCAGCAAGCCCACCCAGGTGTAGCCGATGGCCGCGAGGCCGAAGCCGATAATCATCACGGTGAGGCGATTGAGCTTGTCTGCAATAATGCCAAAAATAGGGGCCCAGATGACGGCCATAAGGGAACAAATACCAATGAACATGCCAGCCCGGGCTTGTGCCTCGCCGATGCTAAGGCCGGCGGCGGTACCTGCTTTCATGACCCACAGCACCAGAAACAGCGTGATGATGATCATGTCGGCCCGCGCGGCGAAGGCGCCGAAGTAGGCGAGGCCAATGCGCTTGTTCCTGGCGGCCTTGAGTGCTTCGCTAATGAGTTGCGTGATCGGGGTTTTGGGTTTCACACCTTCCGGCCGGCCGGGCTTTAGGCCGATCATTACGATGGAAGCCACAAAGCACACGCCCGCCGCAAACAGGAAGGCGTAGCGCCCGGCCCAAAGCTCATCAATGCCGTTCTTCTGAAAAATATCCGGCAGCTGATTGAGCCCGGCAAAGAAGGCTACTGCCCCCAGACCGTTCAGAATAAAAGCCATGCCGGTGAACTTACCGCGTGATTGATCCTGCGGGTAGTCGGCCAGAATGGCAGAAAGGCTGGTTGAGCTGGCGGCAATGGCCAGCGCGTAAATCACGCGGAAGGCCATCAGCTGCGGTACTGAGGTGGCAAAGGAATAGGTCAGGTAGGCCACCATCATGATGAGCCAGCTAATAATATAAATAGCACGCCGGCCGAAGCGGTCGGACATGGCACCCCACCAACTGATCGAGAAGATCACCACGATCTCCTGCAGGAACTGCAGGTTGCCCATGAGACGCCCTTGCTCTGCCTCCGGAATGCCGAGGTTAACGGTCAGAATGTAGGGTGAGAGCGACACCAGATAGGTGAAGAGGCCAATGCTGACGCCGGCAGCAAACAGATAGCAGGCAACATGCCGGCGTGAGACACCGGGCGACAGCATGATGGGCCCGAAGTTAATCGACGTTGAATTCATAACAGATCGCTTTACCTGGTTTGGACTTTCTGGAGGTAGATCTTTTAAGTCTGGACGTTCTGAGCTTCGATTTTTTTATCATTGACGCCGGTTCATTACTGAACCGGCGTTTGAATCGTATTGCCTGGCAAGTGCTCTAAGCTGTTATCTATACAGCTGTGCGGCGATTACTTTTTCCGCAGCAAACGCATGCCGTTTAATGTTACCAGAAGGGTTGCGCCCACGTCGGCGATTACCGCCATCCAGAGCGTCGCGATACCGGGAATGGCAAGCGCTAAGAAAGCCAGTTTCAGCGCGAGGCTCAGCATGATGTTCTGTTTCACAATGGCCCTGCAGTCGCGTGCCATCTGCAATGCTAGGTGCACGTGGGATAGGTCATCCTGCATCAGCACTACATCGGCCGTTTCCATGGCTTGTGCAGTGCCACCTCCACCCATCGCAATACCAATGTCGGCACGGGCCAGCGCCGGCGCATCATTAATGCCGTCACCCACCATGGCAACCGCCCACTCAGCGCTGTGCAGCCGTTCAATCTGTGCGAGTTTTTCAGCCGGCAAAAGCCCGGCATGCACTTCATCGATATTGCCCAGTTGACCGGCCACACGATTGGCCGCCTGGATATTGTCACCGGTCAGCATGACCCGCCGCACGGGAGGGTTCATCCGGCCCAATTCATCCAGGGCAGCGCGGCTGTCTTCACGCACTTCATCCTGCACGCCAATGTAGCCCACCACTTTCTGGTTGTGCTGGATATACATCATGGTCTGGCCTGCCGCCTGAGCTTGCTGCGCTGCCTTGCTCACTGTCGCCCAGCCGGGCTCTGTCTGCGTGAACATATCAGCACTACCCACAATAATCTTGTGGCCGCAATCGACTTTGATGCCTGATAAGCCCTTGCCCGGCGTGGCGTGCACCGCGTCTGCCTGCGGCACGTGGCCAACGCCCGGACGGCTGCCGGCCGCGGTGACAATAGCGTGTGCCACGGGATGCTCGGAGGAGCGTTCAATGGATGCTGCCGCACTCAGTAGTTTGTCGCAGGGTATGCAGGCAAGAATCTCATCGCCGTTGTGCTCGCAATCGACGGTTTGCATGCTCACCACAGCCGGCTTGCCGTGCGTGAGTGTGCCGGTTTTATCGAACGCAATAATCCGGACGTCGGCCATACGATCGAGTAGCGCACCGGATTTCACCAGTACGCCAAGCTGCGCCAGGCGCGTCATGCCGCTCACCACGGTGACCGGAATGCTAATTACGAGGGCACAAGGGCAGGCAATAATAAGCAGCGTTAAGCCGCGATACAGCCAGCCGCGGGTGCCGTCGGCCGTATCAAGGAATGGTTGGGCAAATAGCAACACCGGCACGGCGACCACCAGCACGGCGAGAGCGACCACGGCGGGGGTGTAGTAGCGGGCAAAACGGTCGATAAAGCGTTCGGCCGGGCTGCGTTGTGACTGGGCTTGCTCCACGAGGCGGGCGATGCGGGCGATGGTGCCCTCGGCAGCGGGGCGGGTAACCCGCACCTCAAGTGCGGCTTCCCCATTCACGGTGCCTGCCATTACGGCGTCACCCACTTGTTTCAGCACCGGCATGTCTTCGCCGGTAACCGGGGCCTGGTTGATGGAGGAGATGCCTTTGATGATCTCGCCATCCACGGGAATACGTTGTCCGGGACGCACTAATACGCGATCACCGACCAAAACGTCCTCCACGCGCTTAATCACCTGATGATCATGAGCCTCGTCGCCATGATCGTATCCGGCATGCTCACCGGTCTTGTCATCTTCATGGGCATCGTGGCCACCGCAGTTGCTGTGGTCATCGTGAGCATGGCTATCACCATCCTTTTCGACATGCGCGTGCTCTGCGTGATCGTGATGCCCTGCAGGTTCGTGACTGTGCTTCGGTTCGCTATGCGCGTGTTCACCGTGATCATGAATGGCTTTAGCAACTACGGGTTGATGGCTGCCATGCTCGTGTTCTGAATGATCAGGTTCGCTGTGGTCATGACCGGAGTGATCGTCGTGGTCGTTGCAGCTACTGTGGTCATCATGCCCGGCATGATCGTGGGCGGCAGCGTGGGCTTCCAGCACAGTGGCTTCCTGCGGTTGCAGTGACATCAGTGTGCGTAACGAATCACGGGCGCGTTCGGCACTGAAGGCTTCTAATGCCTCGCCGAGCATAAATAATAGGATAACGGTGCAGGCTTCGCCGGTCTCGCCAATGCCGAGTGCACCGATGGCGGCGATTGCCATTAACAGATCAATGGTAATCCGGCGGGCAAAGATCAGCGCTCTGAAACCTTTCATAAAGACCGGCGCACCGGCCACCAAAACGGCCACACCGAACATGATGCTGAGCGCCGGAATACCCATAACGCCCGGCACACCGAGCGCAGGAATAATGAGCAGGCCCAGCAACACGGCTGCCGTAACCATCACGGCGGTGCGCAGGGGTGGCTGTTCCCAAAGGAAATACAGAAAGCCTTTAAAGCCGGTGTGCTCCGGTGCCACCATGGCGGCGGCGGCATCAGCCTCGTCGGCTATCCGGTAACCGAGTTCTTGCAGACGACTCGCAATCTCATCCAGCGAGACGTCACCGCTCACTTCCATGCTTTCGGTGGTAAAAGACACAGACGCAGCCTCCACGCCTTTGAGCTGGAGCATGCTGTTCTCAATGGTCATGGCGCAGCTGCCACAATCCATGCCAACAATCTTTACTTTGAGGGGCTCTGCTTTCTCTGCCGCAATCGATGCTGCCTGATTCATCCCGGTATTCCTTGGGTGTAAGTGGTGTATATACATACCTTAATCCTTAAAGGCAGGTTTAAGGTCAAGTGGACAGTAATAAATAAATAATTTATCTTATAAATCAATTATTTATATTGCTTTAATAAAGTGATATATCGTGAGAATTCTAGCCCCGATTTGCGCCTGGCGAGCGATTAGCAACGCTTGCCCGCTCAGTCCTCCGGGGCTTCCAGCGCCAGAAACAGCTGTGCGTAGAGGAACGCATTGGTCCCGCTGGCCCGGAACAGGATGCCGTCATCGGTTTTCTCGACCGTGGGCTGCTCATGCGCCTCACAGCCTGACTCGCTTTGCGCCAATTTTTGCAGTGCCTTATGCGCCTTGTCGCCCGCACCAATAAACAGGGTGCTGTACGCCGAATCTTCCTGCCAGACGTGCATATGGCGGCCGCGCAGGTCGGCCAGCAATGTGTCCCATTCGCCTTTCGCCAGATTGCAGCTCATGCGCTCAGTGAGCTTTTGCAGCGACGAGCGTGGCGAGCCCCCGTGATCATGGCCACAGACCTGTTCCATGAGTTCGCGGTATTGCCCGCCAATTTCTTTGCCCGCCTGCTCATCAATGAGATCGGCCAGGTCATCCAGAAAGATCTCGAGCTCATGCCGCAACACCAGCATTTCTGTCACGCGGCGTTCGATATCGATGAAGCGCTGTTCGGCAATCGCCTTAATGTCTTCACCGGTGCCGGCCTGATGTGCCACACCGCGCATCATCTTGATGTCATTCAGTGAGAATCCGTAGCGCTGGGCTTTGCGAATAAACCGTAAGTGCCTTACCGCATCGGCCGGGTAGTGCCGGTAACCCGCAGCGCTGCGGCCGGCCGGCACCAACAGGCCTTCCTTTTCGTAGTAGCGGAGCAGGGAGGTGGCGACATTGCCCTGTTTGGCCAGTTCGCCTATCGTCAGTGTGGTTTTAGACATTGTGGTATTCCGGTTGTGGTAAGCCGATGGCGCCCATGACGTGGACCCCTCAAGTGGAGGATGGAGGCAATGCATTTTATCGCTTGACCTTAAACCTTACTTTAGGGCTTAAGATTCATTCATACAATCCGGAGAGCGACTTTTTTCCGCAGAGCTTGCGGTGGATTTCGGTGGTTTTAGCAGTGGTGTTGGTCGGTGACCGCACAAATGGAGCGAAGTAATGCTAGGTGTAGATGACAGGCTGATTACCCCAGCCACAATGAAGTGGGTCAAGATTGGCCTCGGTGCCGGTTTGTTGGCCGTACCCACCACCATTATTCTTTATTACGTTCTCGGCATGGCTGTCGATGCGGTCTGGAATGCCGGCGATGTGTCCAATGGTGTGAACATCCTTAAAAATTACCTGCCGGCTTTTGCCGGTCTCGTGCTGCTAAAAGCCTTTCTTGCGTGGATCTTCCGCACCGGCCAGTTCCGGGCTTCTAGCGAAGCCAAGCTTAATGTGCGTGATCAGATTTATAAGCAAGTGGTCAATCTGGGCCCCGGCATTCTGGGTAAACGCCGCACCGGTGAAATTGCTAATCAGGCCACCGAAGGTGTTGAGTATCTCGATTACTACTTTAGCGTCTACTTTGTGCAGATCTGGGTGGCTATCGCTATTCCTATTTTTCTGGTTATCGCCATCACCTCTATCGATTGGGTTGTGGGTTTGTGGATGCTCGCCGGGGTGCCGTTGACGCCGTTGTTTGTGGGTTCGTCGGCGCGTGGTTTCCGCCGCATTAGTAAGCAGAATGAAGGTGTGAAGAACCGCAATAGCGCCGCCTATCTTGATTCTATTCAAGGTATGTCGACGCTGAAGATGTTCAATCAGGACAAGCGCCGTGGCCAGCAAATGGAAGACGGCAACGAAGAGCAACGCAAGACCACGATGAAATTGTTGATGGTGGCACAGTTGCAGTTTATTCCGTTGGAACTGGGCTTTGCATTGTTCTCTACAGCCTTCGCTTTTGGTGTTTCACTGTATCGCTACACCGGTGGCTTTATGACTCCGGGTGAAGTCTTTGCGGTTGTGCTCATGAGCCTTGAATTCAGTCGCACACTGTTGCTCATTGGTGAGTTCTTTTTCGCTGGTGCGCTGGGTCGTGAGGTAGCGGCCAGTGTTATCGAATTTTTGGATGAGAAAGCACCCATTCGCAGCAATAAAGCGGCGAACCGTCCCAGCACTGAAGGCAGGCCGGTCTCTATCGAGTTTAAAGATGTTGAGTTCACCTATCCCGGTGCAGACGAGCCCGCCATTCACAGTTTTAATATGAATCTTCGGCCGAATGAAACGGTGGCCCTCATTGGTAAGAGCGGCTCGGGTAAAACAACTATTACCAACCTTATTCTGCGCACGCTCGATCCGCAATCGGGCACCATTCTGTTCGATGGTATTGCGGAAGAAGAGTTATCGCTGGAGTGGATTCGCGAGCAGATTGCACTGGTACCTCAGGATCCGTTCCTGTTCTTCGGCACTATTCGCGAGAACCTGCTCATTGCGAAAGCTGAGGCTACGGATCTTGAACTACACGCTGCTATAGAAGCCGCAGAACTCAAGGTTTTTATCGATTCGTCGCCGGATGGTCTGGATACTAAAGTAGGTGATCAGGGCACGGCATTGAGTGGCGGGCAGGCACAGCGTCTGGCTATTGCGCGCGCTATTTTGAAAGGTGCGCCAGTGGTTATTCTGGATGAACCGACTTCACAGATTGATGTTGAGACGGAAGCGTTATTGAACCGGGCGCTCGAGCGTCTTACTGAAAACAAGACCGTCCTGCTGATTGCACATCGGCTCAGCACCATTGAACAAGCCGATCGTATTGTTGTCATGGACAAGGGCACGGTTGCCGAGATGGGCACCCGTCAGGAGCTGTTGGCGCAGAAAGGGCTCTACTCCAAGATGATTCGTACTAAACAAGAAGTGGAGGCCGAAGCACATGCTGTTACGGCCCCCGCGGTTTAATTGAGGAATACGCTATGACAACTACGCAAGCCAATGCTGGTAGTGCACCGAAAATGAGTAATGCACAGATTATTCGTCGCTTGTTGACGTACATGACCCCATTTAACCGCATCATGTTGACCTCCCTGATTGGGCGGGTTTTAAAGTTTTCCGGGCAGGCCGCCATATTGGGTATCGCTGCGGCGAGTATCGGTATCTATATCAACGGCTACGATCCGGCAGAACAAATGGGTTGGGGCTCAATGGGTGTCGCCATTTGGCAGCTCATTAGTTTTCAGGACGTTGTTAGTACTAACTGGGCCATCATTGGCACTCAGGTGAGTTATATCTTCTGGGCGGGTTTGTTGGTCGGTATCACGTCTTACCTTGAGAACTACACCGGCCATTACGTGGCATTCCGTATTCTCGCCGCATTTCGTGATAAGTTTTATTACGCGATGTTGCCATTGGCTCCTGCACGCACGTCTAAGTTGCAGTCGGGTGATGCCGTAAGCCGTGTCATGACCGACTGTGAGCGGGTTGAACCGTTTTACGCGCACACGATTGCGCCGGCGATTGCGGCTATTTTTGTACCGCTCATTATCCTGAGTTGGTGCTGGACGGTACATCCGCAGATTGTCTATTTCCTCACACCGTTCTACATCGCCAATACCGCGTTGTTGCCTTGGCTGGTTTCGAAGCTCGGCGGCGACGGCGCTGAATATAGAAACAAGCTGGGCGAAGTCAACGGCTTTGTCTCGGACAGTATTCAGGGTGTTCGCGATACCGTGGCTTTTGGCTATGAGGATCGTCGCGCAAAGCAGTTGTACGCCATCGGCGCCACCATGCAGGCAGGCCAGGAGAAGCTCTATGGCGCAGATGCCTGGCAGCGTGCACTGGCAGAAGTGTTTATTACTGTCGGCATTCTGGCATCAGCCTGGGTGGGTGCAGATTTGGCGATTGCCGGTGAGATCGAGCCATTAACGCAGTTGCCAGCGGTGATCGCGGTATCGGTGGTGGGCTTTTACTTGTCAGTGGGGCTTGCCAATAACTACACCGATTTTCGGGTAGCTATGATTGCGGCGCGCCGCTTATTCTCAATGATGGACCAAGCACCTGCTGTGCAGGAGACATCTTCCAGCCCGGTGGTTGGCGACATTGAACCGTCTATTCATATTCGCGACATGATCTTTGAGTACGATGCCGATGATGCTGAATGGAGTCGTAACCGTCGCGTGTTTGATGGTCTGAGCCTTGATCTTCAACCGGGCAAGAACATTGCCTTGGTGGGCCCCAGTGGTACCGGTAAATCGACCGTGATTAATTTGCTACTGCGGCAGTGGGATCCCCAATCGGGCAGCATTGACATTGGCGGCCACAAGCTCACCGATTTTCCGTTGGCCGATTTGCAGCAGTACTTTGCCGTGGTCTCGCAACGCAGTTTTATTTTCAACGACACCATTCGTGAAAATATCCGCATGGGTAAGTACGCTGCGACGGATGAAGAGATTATGGGGGCTGCTAATGAGGCTGGTCTCGCCGAGTTTATTGCCGCAAGTCCGGACGGGTTGGCTACCGAATGCGGCGAGCGGGGCAGTAAGCTCTCGGGTGGTCAGCGTCAGCGTGTTGCGATTGCACGTGCGGTACTGAAGAACGCACCTGTCGTGCTGCTTGATGAAGCCACGTCGAGTCTTGATGTAGAGACTGAGCGCGGTGTTATGGAGGCGTTGAAGCGTCTCTCGGCCGGTCGCACAACGCTCACCATTGCCCATAGGCTTTCAACTATTGTTGATAGCGATGAAATTCTCGTGATGCTCGACGGCAAGATTGCCGAGAAGGGCAGCCACGGTGATTTGATGGAGATTAACGGCTGGTACGCCAAGATGTTCCGGATGCAGCAGGATGAGGTGGATACCTTGTAGCTGCAACGGCTATAGATAAAAAGGCCGCAGCTCTGTCTGCGGTTTTTTTGTGGAGAGATGCTGTGACTTACAGATGTCTGAAGCGGGAGTTTTTATTTCCATGCGCTGTATCGTTCTAACCCCAATGCGATGGTTGTGGGCAGAGAGTTAATTCTGCGATGCAGGTTGTGGTGCTCGATTAGTCTATAGCCACAAAAAAGCCGGAACAATTGTTCCGGCTTTTTTGTCGTTGAGCTTTAGCCTTAATCGATGCTTAGCGCTCTTCCGGTCCTTTCGGCTTATCACCATCTGAAGACCATACTTTTTGTGATTTTGCAGACTCAGGCACCGAGGTCTCCCAAGGCAGCTTGCGGTCATTGTTTGCAGGCTTGGCCAGCACGTTGGAGGGTGCCTGTGCGGCTGCCGGTTGTGCCGGTGCCGGCTTAGCCGGTGCACTCTGTGCCGCTGATTGTGGCACTGCTGCTTTGGGTGCTTCGACTGCACGTGGTGGAGTAACCGGCGCGGTGGGTGCAGCAGATGCCGTCGGTGTCGGTGACGGCACAGGGCTGCTAGCCGCTGCTGGCGATTTGGGCGCAGCCGTTGTTGTTGGCGGTGCTGTGGCTACCGGTGGTTTCGGTATTGCAGCAGGCGGGTTCGGCGTAGCTACTCTTGCTGCAACGGCCTGAGGTGCGGTAGACGAAGCAGGAGCAGGTGCGCGCGTTGCCGGCGCAACCGGAGCGGGTGCAGAGGTCGCATTGGCGGCCGGCATTGGTGCAGACTGCGGCGTTACCGGATTGTTAAGGGGCCCGGACTGAGCAGGTGCCGTATTGGCCGGTGCAGCGTGCGGAGCAGGATTCCGCGGGGGTGATTCGCCCACAGTATTTGACGCCGCTAAAGGTGCACTTTCTGCAGTACCACTATTGCGCTCGTTGCTCCGACCCGAATTTCGACCGCTACTCTGGTCGTTGTTCTGGTCGTTGTTCTGGTCGTTGTTCTGGTCGTTGTTCTGGCTGTTGGCCTGGTCATTGCTTTGGCTACTAGCCTGGTCGCCGTTCTGGCCATCAGTCGCACCATTGCTCTGCTCGCTACCTTCAGCCGTCTTGTCACGATTGCTGCTGGTGCGACGACGACGACGACGGTTGCGGCGTTTGCGATTATTCTCATTGCCGTCGTCAGCCGTTGGCTGATTGCCATTGGCTGCTGCTTCCGCATTCTCGTTCTGCACCGCTTCGTTGCCGTCGGCCGGTTTATCGGCCGCTTTACGAGTTTGCTGCTTCGGGTTGCGACCATCACTCTGCTTATCAGTATTCTTGTCGTTACTATCCCGTTGTCCATCTCGGCCTTTAGCATCGCTGCGACGATTACTACCGCGACCTTCGGTTGTGCCCGGTTTACGATTACGACCTTTGCCGCGAGTGCGATTGCCGTCATCTCTGAGTTGCTTGGCGCGCTGCGGTTTCTTCGGTTCGGCCGTGCCGTCACCAAAGAACAACTGTTTAATCCAGCCAAACAGGCCGAGCTTTGGCTTAACGTCTTCCGGCTTCGCTTGCGGAGTTGGTGCGGGTGTTGCAGGACGCGCGACCGAAATAGCGGGTGCTTCATGCACGCGCTTCTCGCTGGTTTCTATCACGGCTTCAGTCAGATCCTCTTCAGGCGTGGTGAGGTTGTAACTAACACCGGTATTCTCAGCATCTTCGATCTGGTCATTGCGGACCCGACGAATGGTGTAGTGCGGCGTTTCGAGGTTAGCATTGGCGACCAGTACGAGCTGGACTTTATCCCGCTTCTCGATATCCATGATCCAGTCACGTTTCTCATTAAGGAGGTACGTGGCCACATCGATAGGCAGTTCCGTAATGACTTTTGCGGTCATATCTTTACGTGATTCTTCGCCAACCAAGCGCAATATAGAGAGTGCAAGAGACTCAACACTGCGAATGGAGCCCGCACCGGTGCAGCGTGGGCAGACCTGATGAGCTGATTCACCGAGTGAACGACGCATGCGTTGACGCGACATTTCCAGCAGACCAAAGCGTGAAATCTTGCCAATCTGCACCCGGGCACGATCGGCGCGCATTGCTTCGCGCAGCCGATTCTCTACTTCGCGTTGATTGCGTGACGGGCCCATATCAATAAAGTCTATAACCAGCAAACCACCGAGATCGCGCAGCCGGCATTGGCGGGCAATTTCATCAGCGGCTTCGAGGTTGGTGTTAAATGCAGTGGCTTCGATATCGTCGCCCTTGGTGGCACGTGCCGAGTTGATATCGATAGAGACCAGCGCTTCAGTCGGATCGATCACCAGACTGCCGCCCGAGGGCAGGCTCACCGAATGCGAGAATGCCGATTCGATCTGGCTTTCGATCTGAAAGCGAGTGAACAGGGGTACCGACTCTTCGTAAGCCTGCAATTTACGCAGATTATGCGGCATTGCATGTTCCATAAACGTCTTGGCCTCAGCCAGCGCTGTAGGGTCATCGACAATGATTTCGCCAACGTCGCTGTTCAGATGGTCGCGGAGAGCACGGATAACCGGGCTATTGTCCTGGAAGATCAAAAACGGTGCAGGCTTGGTGTCGATAACCTGAATGATGGCGTTCCAGACGCCCTTCAGGTAATCGAGATCCCAGTTCAGTTCTTCGGCGCTACGACCAATACCGGCGGTACGCACGATAACGCTCATGCCTTCAGGCACATCGATTTCTTTAAGCGTGGCGCGGATTTCATCGCGCTCTTCACCGGCAATACGGCGGGAGACGCCACCACCACGGGGGTTGTTGGGCATCAGCACCATGAATCGTCCGGCCAGGCTGATAAAGGTGGTGAGCGCGGCGCCCTTGCTGCCCCGTTCATCTTTATCGATCTGCACCAGAACTTCTGTGCCTTCTTTCAGCGCCTGCTTCATGTTGATGCGACCGCCGGAATCAGACTGTTTGTCTAAATAGCCAGACCAGATTTCTTTTAGTGGCAAAAAGCCATGGCGATCTGCACCATATTCGACAAAGGCGGCATCAAGACTGGGCTCGACCCGGGTAATTTTGCCTTTGTAGATGTTGGATTTTTTCTGTTGGTTATCGGCGCCTTCAATATCAAGGTCTATTAACTTCTGGCCATCTACGATGGCTACGCGCAACTCTTCTTTCTGAGTTGCATTGATTAGCATTCTTTTCATAAGCCCCTAAACTACTTTTGTTGGGGGTCACTGACGCGAAAAGTCTTTGGTAAGAATCTGCAAAAGATCGGGTGCTGCTAAGAAGACCGCTTACACGGGCAGAGCACGACCGGCGCCGGAAATGACGCGTTCCATTGATTGGATTGTGTTGTACCGAGGGCATGTATAACCCCTTCGAGATTCAGTCGGCAGTCTGTCGGGCAGCACCGTCTGTTCTCTAATGACTTTAAAATAATTCACCATCACAGAGTTTTAGACATCTGTTTTGATGATCGGGTCAAGTGACCGTTTAATGACCTGCAGCGCAGATCATGAAAAATGTAAAACCACAGCACCGCCGTGGACGAAATGGTGCATAGCCAAAAAAATCAAGCCATACAACGGGTAACACGCCTGCGCGAGTCGGGGTAATATAGCAGCGCGTGCCTGTTGCATCAATGTATTACGACGCCTAATCCGAGTATTTTCTAGTTATGACCTCAGCTTCCGATAAATCCGATAACAATGCCGCCAGAGCCAATGCCGGTGAGGCTTTGCCCAAGACGCCAGCGCGTTTCGTGACTATTGAGGCTGAAATGGCCGACCGGCGGCTCGATAACTTCTTGATGGGTGAACTGGGCGGTTTGCCGCGTTCGCACATCTACAAAATGATCCGCAGCGGCGAAGTGAGGGTGAATAAAGGCCGTATTAAGCCTGCTTACCGCTTGCTGGAAGGGGATATCGTACGGATTCCCCCGGTGCAGCTGGCTAAGGAGCGCGCCCAATCGTCGCCAGAAAATCCCGAATGGATCAACAAATACATTATTTATCAAGATGATGACGTTATTGCGATTAATAAGCCTTCCGGTCTTGCCGTGCACGGTGGCAGTGGTATTAGCGCGGGTCTGATCGAGTTAATGCGCGCGGCAAACCCCCAGGAGCACTCACTGGAGCTTGTGCATCGGCTGGACCGTTCCACGAGCGGCTGTTTGCTGGTGGCGCGGCGGCGCAGCAGTTTGCGGTATCTGCATGAGGCGTTTCGCGAGGGCAATGTTAAGAAGAGCTATCTCGCGTTATTGGAGGGCAGGCTCGCCAGTGGCTCGCAGGATGTAAAGCTGCCACTCGAAGTGCACACGCGCAAGGGTGGAGAGCGATACGTTACTGTCTCTGACGGCGGTAAGCCGGCACACACCCGGTTTATTCCCTTGAGCGTTCATTCGGAGGCGACCTACTGCAAAGTTGACCTGTTCACCGGCCGCACTCATCAGATTCGCGTGCACGCGCAGGCGATTGGTCATCCGTTGCTGGGTGATGATCGTTATGGCAGTGAAGACAGCAACGCGCAGCGCAAACTGAAGTTGAAGCGTTTATTTTTGCATGCGGCAGTGCTTGAGTATCCCGACCGTAACGGTGAGGGAACCGTGATGATCCAGGCGCCATTAGGTGAAGAGTTAATGGCGACGCTCAACCGTTTGGAACGAATGGTCTAGGTTTTTGGTGGTTTTAGGGTATTGATGTTTATTGACTGCACAGCAGTTTAACGTCGCAACTCATCAGTGCATCGGCAACCCAGATAAGCGGTAAGCCAATAAGTCCTGTCGGGTCATTGCTGTCGATGTGATCAAACAACACAACACCCAGACCTTCCGATTTAAAACTGCCTGCGCAGTCGTAGGGCTTTTCGGCCTGCAAATAGTTTTCGATCAATTCCGCTGATAGGGTTTTAAAACACACGCGGGTGTGATCGGTATGCAGCAGTTCGGTACCGTCCACCTCGCGCTGAATACAAACTGCCGTATAGAAATCGACATTACGTCCGGAGCAGTCACTCAGTTGCGCAACCGCAGTAGCATGGTTACCGGGTTTGCCGAGAATCTTGCCAGCGAGACTGGCGACCTGATCGCTACCAATCACGACTGAGTTCGGATGTTGTGTTGAGATAGACTGTGCTTTGCCCCGGGCAAGCCGCTGTGCGAGTGCTGCCGGGATCTCTTCCTGAAGCGGTGTTTCATCGCAAATTGGCGCTTCCTGAGCAAAATCCTGACAGATACGCGAGAGCAGGGCGCCGCGATACTTGGATGTGGAAGCGAGTATTGTTGTGTTTGGCATGGTGTTCCGGCCTTTGGCTTTTGCTCTCGAAGTGCTGTCAGCTATAGCTTTGCGGCAAAAACCTGAGTTGCCCCGAAGCATCTCCGGTCAATTGCTATCGACAGCATCGGCTAATCCGGCGAAATTCTTTTCAGCATTGTTTTGACAGGGGTTTTAGCGAAATCTATCATACCCGCCCTATGCTCACTGAGTATATCGGAATCGCAGAACTACACGACCTCATTGCCCAAAGCGCTGAGTCTGATTTTGTTGCGTCTGTGTCTGAGATGGATCGTGTTCGGCAAGTCGCGTTTGATAGCGAAGCGGCCGCCAGTTCGGTTTTTACCGTAAGACTTAGGTTTAAGCCCGCATTGGTTGGTTTGTCTGCGTCAGCATATAATCTCCCATCGCTATCGGGGACGATAGCAGGCGAACTTGATCTTGAGTGTCAGCGTTGTCTTGAAGCGATGCAGTGGTGTTCGGATATAGACTTTGAGTATGTGTTGCAGATGCCGGGCTCGGGTCGAAACACTTCGATAGATTTGTTTGAGACGGTAGAAGTAGCGGACCGTGGTTTGTTGTTAAAAGAGCTCATTGAAGATGAGCTCATTAGCGCCATACCGCTGGCACCAAAGCACGACGATGAAAAATTATGTGCCCGCCTGATTGCTGCCGAGGTTGAACCCGAAGCAGAGACAGGGCAGGAAGAAACTTACCAACCGTTTGCGGACCTGGCAGACCTTCTGAGCAATAAGCGCTTAGCTAAGGATGACGAGTCTACTAAATAGTTAGAAATATACAGTTACTGGAGATGTAACCATGGCAGTTCAAAAAAGTCGCAGAACCCCTTCTACCCGCGGCGCGCGTCGTGGCCACGACAAGCTTAGCGCACCAGCGCTTTCTACCGAAGCGACCACGGGTGAAACCCATATGCGTCATCACATTAGCGCTGACGGTTATTACCGCGGTAAAAGAGTGATTGCTGCTCCTGCTGTCGAAGAAGATTTCGAATAAGTCAGCTGGCTTGTCGCGACGTTAAACCACGCCCTGCAAGGGGCGTGTGTGCTTTCGGGCAGGGGAAATAGGCATTGGGTAAGCAGGTAAAGATAGCTATTGATGCAATGGGCGGCGACCGCGGCGCAGAAGTTTGTGTGCCGGCCGGTCTCAATATGTTGCGAGAATATCCGGATCTGCACATCGCCTTTGTGGGCTTGCCAGATGTTGTGCAGCCCTATCTGGATGCGGCCCTTGATGTGAGCGCGCGCGCTCGTCTTGTTGTTGCCGAGCAGGTCGTCAGTATGGAAGAGTCTGCTGCCGATGCCTTACGTAAAAAGAAAAAGTCGTCGTTGCGTATTGCCATTGATCTGGTCAAAAGCGGCGAGGTAGATGCCTGTGTCAGTGCGGGCAATACCGGCGCCTTGATGGCTACCGGTCGCTTCGTATTAAAGACGCTCCCCGGTATTGATCGTCCGGCCATCATGGCCAGTGTGCCAACGCTGAAGGGCAGTAGCCTGATGCTTGATCTCGGCGCCAACGCCGATTGCACGGCTGAACATCTGTATCAGTTTGCGATTATGGGTTCTGTGGTTGCCTCGCAGGTTGAGGGTATTAAGAATCCGACAGTTGGTTTGCTGAATATCGGCGAAGAAGACATGAAGGGTAACGATACCGTTCGTCAAGCGGCGGCAATGCTGACCGCCAGTTCGCTTAACTATGTGGGTTTTGTTGAGGGAAACAAAATCTCTCAGCACAAGGCTGATGTGGTCGTGACGGATGGCTTCTCCGGTAACGTTGCACTCAAAGTGATGGAGGGTACAGCCCGGCTTATCCGGCAGTACCTGAAAGACGAATTTGGCGGTGGTATATACGGTAAGATTGCCGGAGCGATTTCACGGCCGGTCTTGCGTAGACTGGCCGATAAACTTGATCCGCGGCATTATAACGGTGCCAATCTTATTGGTCTCAACGGCATTGTGATTAAAAGCCATGGTGGTGCTGATGAAGTTGCATTTCAGAGAGCTATCAAGATAGCCATTATCGAAGTCGAGCAGGATGTACCGGCAAAAATCGGTCGCTTGCTTGAACAACAGGCGGACTGAATGTATTCCAGAATTGCCGGCACGGGACACTATGTGCCCGAACGCGTATTGACCAACAAAGAACTTGAAACCATGGTCGATACTACCGATGAGTGGATTCGCTCGCGCAGCGGTATTGAACAGCGCCACATTGCTGCCGACGATCAGACAACCTCATCTCTAGCCATAGAGGCCGCCAAACGCGCCATGGAATCGGCGGGCGTTGGTCCTGAAGATATCGACTTTCTAGTGGTCGGCACCACAACACCTGATCTCGTTTTTCCGAATGTTGGCACGATCATGCAGCAGGCGTTGGGTATTCGCGGTTGCCCTGCATTTAGTGTTGAGGCCGCCTGCAGTGGCTTTATCTACGCATTAAGTATTGCCGACAAATACGTAGCCACCGGCGCGGCTAAAAATGCACTGGTGGTTGGTGCGGAAACACTATCCCGGATTACCGACTGGACCGATCGCGGCACTTGTGTTTTATTTGGTGATGGTGCGGGTGCCGTAGTTCTGCAGCCTTCAGAAGAGCAGGGCATTATTTCCACTCATCTGCATGCCGATGGTCAGTATAAAGATTTGTTGTTTGCACCGGCGGGTGTTTCTAAACGGCCGGTCGGCGATCTCGACAAAGCGTTCGCGATTAATATGCAGGGCAATGAAGTGTTTAAGGTGGCCGTAAAGACGCTGGGTGCGGTAGTTCAAGAAACCTTAGAAGCTAATAATCTGGAGCACGATGATCTTGATTGGCTGGTCCCGCATCAGGCTAACAAGCGCATCATCGAAGCCACGGCGAAACGGCTTGGTATGCCCATTGAGAAAGTGATCCTTACGGTCGCCAAATACGGCAACACCTCTGCGGCTTCTGTGCCCATGGCTTTAGATGTGGCGGTGCGCGATGGCCGTATTAAACGCGGTGATCTGTTGCTGCTGGAAGCCTTTGGCGGCGGCTTTACCTGGGGTTCGGCACTCATTCGTTATTAGGTTTGGTATGGTGTGCTTCTTTGTCGGTCATGGGTTCTGTAGCTGGCGTTATGGCAACGCCGGACGAGAGGCGTAAGCTCTTTTGACCGACACCAACAACGCCACTGCCATACCCAGTAAAGCAATACCGACCGTCCTTGGTCCTGTGCTTGCGGCGGTTGTATTTTTTCTATTGCCCGACAGTTATACCAGTCCTTCCGGTGACACCCTTGCATTAAGTATCTATGCCCGCTATGTCGCGGCTATCGGGTTGTGGATGGGTTTCTGGTGGATGACCGAGGCATTGCCGGTGTATATCACCGCGATGTTGCCGCTAGCGTTGTTTCCGTTGGCCGGCGATGCACCCATTAAGGAAGTCGCTATTCCTTATGGCCATCCTCTGGTATTTCTTTTTCTGGGCGGTTTTCTTGTAGCGCTGGCTGTTGAACGGTGGGGCTTGCACCGGCGTATCGCGTTGCTGACATTGGGCATGGTGGGTTCAAAACCTAAATGGATTGTTGCGGCGTTTATGGGGATATCGGCAGCGCTGAGTATGTGGGTAACCAATACGGCGACGACTATTATGCTGCTGCCGGTAGCCTTGAGTGTGGTTTCGCTGTTACCGGCAGCCGAAGATGCCGGCCGCCAACAAAACTTCACGTTGTGTTTGTTGCTCGGTATTGCCTATGGGGCATCTATAGGGGGTATCGGTACCATCATTGGTACGGCCCCTAATTTGTTTGTTGTGTCGTTTCTTGCTGATGAGACGGGTCAGACCATTAGCTTTGCCCGTTGGATGATGATTGGTGTGCCGCTGGTGATTGTGTTTGTGCCCATCGCCTGGTGGGTGCTAACCCGTTTAGTGTATCCGGTGCAGACTCAGGGTATTCCGGGCGCCAGCGAGTTGTTGCGCGAGGCGCGTGCGTCCTTGCCCGCAATGACAGTGCCGGAGCGGCGCACCTTAATCGTATTTTTGTTGACCGCGGCGGCATGGATTACGCGGCCGTTACTTAATCAACTGTCACTGGGCGACTGGCAGCCTCTGGTTGGGCTGACCGATACCGGAGTAGCGCTGCTTTCGGGGATTGCCTTATTTCTGGTGCCGGCAGGTAACGGTCAGCACGAGCGCTTGATGGATTGGGATACGGCGCTGAAATTGCCATGGGGCTTGCTGTTACTATTTGGTGGTGGGCTGAGCCTCGCCGGTGCACTTGATAGCAGTGGTTTTAGTTTGTTTCTGGGCGCGCAGGCGGTGGTTCTGGAGGGTATGCCGGTTTGGCTGGTGGTGTTATTGGTTGTGGCAGTAGTGATCTTTATGACCGAATTGACCAGTAATTTTGCCACTACAGCGACATTGGTGCCTGTGTTGTATGCAGTAGCATTGGGTTTGGACATTCGCCCTGAGCTGATCATTATTCCGGCCGCCATTGCCGCAAGCTGTGCTTTTATGCTGCCGGTGGCGACGCCGCCGAATGCTATTGTTTTTGGTTCCGGCAAAGTTACCGTGCCGCAGATGTCGCGGGCAGGCTTTATATTGAACCTTGTCGGGATTCTTCTGGTCACTGGTATTATCTACACGTTATTGCATTGGGTTCTTATTTGATGGCTGGGTTGATGGAGGGGGTTGTTGTGTTTATAGGTCGTTGTTGGGTTGCCGGGTTTTTTGCTGTGTTGTCGGGTGCTGCGGTAGCCGCAGAGCATAGGCTGGATAATATCGGCGATCAGGCTATTGGTCAGGTCGGGTACGCCACCGTTGCTCACGACGATACCTTTAGTGCCATTGCGCGGCGCCATGGTCTGGGCTTCGAAGAAATACGTCTCGCTAATCCTGATATGGATCCGTGGTTACCTTTAGATGGCGCTGTTGTGACCTTGCCATCGAAACATTTGTTGCCAATTGCACCGCGTGAAGGTGTGGTAATTAATATTGCCGAATACCGGCTTTATTATTACGGCAAGCTGGAAGGATCGAATCAGGTGATTACTACATTTCCGATTAGCATCGGCCGGCAGGAGTGGCTTACGCCGCTAGGTAGGGCGAAGGTCGTCAGCAAACGCAAGAACCCGACCTGGTTTCCGCCGAAATCAGTGATTGCCGAGCATGCCGAACGGGGTGATTTTTTAGCGTCATCAGTGCCGCCTGGTCCTAACAACCCTTTGGGCGAGTATTCGTTGCGTCTGAGTATTCCCGGGTATTTGATTCACGGTACCAACAGGCCTGCAGGTGTGGGTATGCAGGTGACGCACGGTTGTATTCGTTTGTACCCTGAAAATATTGAGTGGCTGTTTCCAAAAGTACCTATTGGTACTCCTGTGATGATTGTCAATCAGCCTTATAAGTTTGCTTATGTGGGTGACGAGTTGTTTTTTCAGGCGTATCCGTCTTTGGAGCCGGAAGACGATGCTTATGCCCGCAGCCTGACCCGCGTGATGGAAGTGTTTGTGCAGGTGGCAGATTCAACTACCACTAAAATTGACTGGGATCGTATTGACGAGGCTTATCAGAAGCCTACAGGTGTGCCGGTTCTGGTGGGGCAGAGGGTGCCGGTTCAGCAGGTGGTAGCTGATCAGTCATTGTGATTTTGCGCGGCCACTGGGCTTTTTAGCCGGTAAAAATTAAGCAAAAAAAAGACCGCCGAAGCGGTCTTTTTTTGTTCTTGCGTTAAAGCCTTACTTGCTCTGGCTTTGCTTGAACATGCGATCAATCTTTTCGTTGGTCGCATCACAGCAATCCTGACTCTGCTGAGCAGCAGCATCTGCCTTACTCTGAGCTGCAGCAGCTGCACTGTTCGCAGAAGCGATATCAGATTCCAGTGCGGCAACGCGTGTTGTCAGACCATCGACACAAGTCTGAAGGTCAGAAGTTTGTGCGCAGCCCGCTGTAAAAGCGATTGCGATGGCCAGAACGCTGGCTTTAATCATTGTGTTCATTATGGAGCCCCTTGTAGATATCATTTTTACTGAGAATCGGCAGCGCTTAGCGCGGCAACGATGCGCAATCATCGCGTAAAATATATTGATTAGCAATATAGACGTTGTACCTTTTTTATAAAGCTCTTTATTAGCTTCTCAATTGTCGTCTCAGGTCGGCCATCCGCATTTCCGTAAATTGTTTTTTTATAGCTTGCCAATCCCCTGAAGCTGTATATAATCACAGGCTGTTGATTTATACAGGTGTTTTTATGGACGAGCTAACTCCACGCCAGGCACAGGTGCTGGCCTTTATACGAGAGTCGATAGCACTTGATGGCATGCCGCCTACCCGTGCTGAAATTGCTCAGCATTTGGGTGTTAAGTCGGCAAATGCCGCCGAAGAGCATCTGCGCGCCTTGCAGCGTAAAAACGTGATCGAGCTGGTACCCGGTACTTCCCGTGGCATTCAATTGCTGCATTCTGAAGACGAAGAGGAAGAGGGATTGCCATTGGTCGGTAAGGTTGCGGCCGGCGAACCCATTCTCGCCGCAGAGCATGTTGAGGATTATCTGAAGATCGATCCTTCCTTATTTCATCCGCAGCCGCATTACTTGTTGCGTGTTGATGGAATGAGTATGCGCGATGCGGGCATTCTGGATGGTGATTTAGTCGCCGTGCATCGCACACCTGAAGTTCGTAACCGGCAGATTATTGTGGCCCGTTTGGATGATCAGGTCACTATAAAGCGCTATAAGCAGGATGGGCACACAGTTTGGTTGCTGCCTGAAAATGAAGACTTTTTGCCTATCGAGGTCAATTTGCATGAGCAACACATGATGATCGAAGGTGTTGTAGTGGGCTTGGTGCGTCAGGGGCAAGCCCTTAAAAATTAGTATCGTGAAGCACTGGTGCCTAGGAAGATCAGGGCCAGATGGCTCGGAACCAGGCTAACCAGCACCAAGAGCGACCGGCCCAACGTTTTATAAAGTCAGTCTTACCACGCTATTAAAGCCTGCGGCATTGCTTTTGCAGGTGTGAATAGCCAAAGGACTTTGTAGAAAAGATTATAGAAGAGCCGGCAAAGACTGACGTGTGAGCTTATGCCCGCTTAATCAGGCGGGCTGGCAACGATAACAGGCTATTTCAGCAAGATCTTATCGTCCGACATTCAGGTCTGACCTTCTCAGATCGGGCATCCTGAGGATGTGCCGCTGCTTTGCCGACCGTCATTATTCTGTGAGGAGCAATAGGGCATTTTAGTGAGTAAGCAGCCAACAAAATCAGCTTCTAAGCATGCAGCATCTGATCATTCGGATGATGATTCATTCGGCTTCAATAATGAGAATGCGGCAGTGCCTGATAAACAGCGTCGGTTGGCCGCTTTGCTGCAGCATCCACAAATTTTACAGATGGGCAAAACCACTATTGCAGAATCTGTGCCTAGTGGTTTTGCGGGGCTTGACCGGTTGCTACGTGGAGGCTGGCCAGCCGCAGGTTTAACCGAAGTCTTTGTTGGGTCCTATGGCAGTGGTGAGATCAGCTTGCTGTTGCCGGGTTTGTTATCGCGAGCGGCTGACAGGGGTCTTATCGTTTGGGTTGCGCCACCTTACATTCCTTATGCGCCGGCTTTGCAGCAGGCGGGTTTTGATTTGTCGCGGGTGTTGGTAGTGAATGCTGCCGATGATAAAGAATCGTTATGGTCGATAGAGCAGGCTGTGAAATCAGCGGCTTGTGTTGCCGTATTGGGTTGGGCTGCCGTTGCCGGCGATCACGCGTTGCGTCGGTTACAACTGGCTGCCGAACAGCACCGTTGCTGGGTGGTGTTATTCCGGCCTTTGCGGTTTATGCAGCGCTCCTCGATTGCCGCATTACGCCTGAGAGTATCTGCCGGACCTGCAACAACATTGCAGGTTGAGGTGTTAAAGAACCGCTGCGCGCCGCCCGGTACTGTGAGTGTCTCATTGTGAAGTCGGGGCGTAAGCGCAAAGAGGGTATGCCTCGCCAGCACGATTTGTTTGCTGTGCCTACAGAGTCTATTCGTAAAGTGCAGATGCCTGTGCTGCAACAGCGTCGAGAGCGTTTGTGGTTATGCGTCGCTTTTCCTGATTTATCATTGGAAGCTATTGATACCGAAGCATTGCAGGCAACCGCGCCTATTGCAGTCGTTCAGCAGCTCGATGGCCGTTTGCAGGTGTTGGCGGCAAATACTGTTGCACTCGCTGCCGGTGTTACTCGGGGCTTGCCGATTAATGCCGCATTAGCGCTTGCACCACAGCTGGTTACTTATGCCCGTGATGCACATGCTGAAGCGGTTTTACTCGATACTCTGGTGAGTTGTTGCCGAAAGTTGACGCCGGTGTTGAGTGTGGCCTCTGAGTCAGCGTTATTGCTTGAAGTGCAAGGTAGCCTGGCATTGTTTGGTGGCTTGCAGACGTTATTAGCCGCATTACGTCGTGAGTTGGCAGGTTTCCGGTTATTACTGGCCAGCAGTCCTGTAGCGCAGGCTTCGCTGTGGCTTATACAAGCGGGTGCAGACATGCATTTACAGGATATCCGCGATAGTCGCTTAAGGGCGCTTCCCGTGAGTTGTCTGGTTTGGCCTGAGGCTTTGCAGCGGCAGTTTTCTCGTATGGGTATCACCACGCTCGGCGATTGTTTGCGGCTGCCCCGAGATGGTTTTGCGAAACGCTTTGGCGTGGAGCATTTGCAGGAGCTTGATCGTGGTTTTGCGCGTGCCCCTGATCTGCGGGTTGCCATCAAGGAGACTGAACAGTTCGATAGTTTGCTCGACCTGCCTATGGAGACTGTCGATTATTCCCAGATTGCCATAGTGCTTGATCTGCAGTTGCTGAAACTGGCTGCTTTTTTACGCCGGCATCAGTTGGTGCTGCAACGGTTTCGTATCAGCCTATTGCAACGTGAGTTTTTGGTGGGGCAGGGCTCAAAGAACACCCAAACCGATGTCGAGATGGGTTTGTTGAATGCTGAGCCTGTTGTTGATGGTTTGGCTGAGCTCATTGCGCTGCGGTTTGAGAGAATTCAGTTAACCGCGCCTGTTCATGCGGTGCAATTACAAACGATAGCATGCTTTTCATTAGCGGCCGTACCCGCTACATCGACTATGAATGGGATTGATATTTTTTCCACCAATGTTCTGTGTGCAGGTCTTGAGCCTGTGCCGGCCTCCGGATCTGGTTTGCAGCTTATTGAACGTTTACGGCAGCGCCTGGGTTATCAGCATGTCTATAGTCTTGCACTGAAGGCCGACTATCGTCCTGAGCGGGCCTGGGAAAAGATAGAACCCTTGTCGGTGACAGATTCGGCCGGTAGTTACAGCGTTGCCCGGCGTCCGCTATGGCTACTGCAAGAGCCGCGTGCCTTGTCTATTCCTGAAGCCTTAGCGGGCCATCCTGAGCGTATTCAAAGCGGTTGGTGGGATGGCGCGGATGTACAGCGCGATTATTTCCAGTGGCAGCCGCGTTCAGGTCAGCGTTGCTGGGTCTATCGCGATAAAGCGGGTTGGTATTTGCACGGTTTGTTTGGCTAATGTCGGGTGCCGCGGTTTCAAAAGCAGTGCCCCATTATGCTGAACTGCATTGCCTGAGTAACTTTACGTTTCTTACCGGTGCTTCTCATCCTGAAGAGTTGGTACGCCGTGCGGCCGAACTGGGTTATCAGGCGCTTGCTATTACCGATGAATGTTCAGTGGCTGGCATTGTTCGTGCACATGTGGTGGCGCGTGATCGTGGCATTAAACTCATCATCGGTAGTCATTTCTTTCTAGCAGATGGCTTGCAATTGGTTTTGCTGGCTACTAGTGCGCATGGCTATAGTCAGTTGTGCGCACTGATTACGAAAGCCCGGCGTGCTGCAGAGAAGGGCAGTTATCAACTCTCGCGTGAGTGTATTGCGGCAGCAATGCTCGATGAATGCATAGTGATCTGGCCGGTTGCTGCAACCAACAGCATCGCTGATGGCCGCTGGTTGCAGCAGCAATTTCCGGGGCGCTTATGGATTAGTCGTAGCATTTTTCTTGAAGCGGCTGATGCCCTGCGTGAGGCTCGTGCTGCAGAGTGTGCCGTTTCGCTGGGTATTCCGCAGGTTGTAACGGGGCACGTGCATATGCACCGGCGCGGCCGGCGGGCATTGCAGGACACGCTAACAGCTATACGGCACTGCCTGACAGTGGCTGCTGCAGGCGAACACTTGTTTGCTAACAGTGAGCGCTATTTACGCGGTCGGCCCCGTATTGGCTCCTTGTATCCTGCTGCCTGGGTTCAGGCCACCTGCGAGATAGCGGCCCGTTGCCATTTTAATTTAGAGCAACTGCAGTATGAGTATCCTCGCGAGGTGGTACCACGAGGGTTTACCGCAACCAGCTACCTGCGACAAATTACTGAAGCCGGTATTAAGCAGCGCTGGCCGGAGGGTGAGTTGCCGAAGGTGCGCCAACAGATTGAGCATGAACTCAGTTTGATTGCTGAGTTACGTTATGAGACCTATTTTTTAACCGTCTATGACATCGTGAAGTTTGCCCGAGGTCGGCAAATATTGTGTCAGGGGAGGGGTTCCGCGGCGAATTCTGCCGTGTGTTATTGCCTTGGCATTACCGAAGTTGATCCGGCGCGGATGTCGATGCTCATGGAGCGGTTTATTTCGCGTGAGCGTGCCGAGCCTCCGGACATTGATGTTGATTTTGAGAACGCACGCCGTGAAGAAGTTATTCAGTATATCTACAACAAGTACGGTCGTGACCGTGCCGCGTTAACCGCAACGGTCATTACTTACCGGCCGCGTGGCGCTATCCGTGATGTGGGCAAAGCGCTGGGACTTGCCCCTGCACAGATCGATCAGATTGCTAGAGCTATGCAATGGTGGGATGGTCGCCGCATTAATGTGGAGCGCTTGGTTGAGCTTGGCTTTGATCCCGAGAGCCCGGTAATTCGCCGCTTGTTGGTGTTGTCGGAATCGGTGCTGGGTTTTCCACGGCATCTATCACAGCATGTGGGCGGTTTTCTGGTTTCTGAACGGCCGTTGAGTGAGTTGGTGCCGGTTGAAAATGCGGCAATGCCTGAGCGCACGGTTATTCAGTGGGACAAAGATGATCTTGATGCACTCGGATTGCTCAAGATCGATGTGCTGGCGCTGGGTATGTTAACGGCTTTGCACAAGAGCTTTGATTTGCTGACCGATTATTACGGCAGAGTTTTTTCGATGGCCACAGTACCTGCCGAAGATCCTGAGGTGTATCAGATGGTCAGTCGCGGTGAAACGATTGGGGTGTTTCAGATTGAATCACGGGCACAGATGGCCATGTTGCCGCGGTTAAGGCCGGCGTGTTTTTATGATCTGGTGATTGAAGTGGCAATTGTTCGTCCTGGTCCTATACAGGGCGATATGGTGCATCCGTACTTGCGCCGGCGTACCGGTGAAGAGCCGGTGGTCTATCCGGGTGAGGCGGTTAAATCGGTGTTAGAGCGAACCCTCGGAGTGCCTATCTTTCAGGAGCAGGTCATGCAGTTGGCCATTATTGCCGCAGGGTTTACGGCGGGAGAGGCGGATCAGTTGCGCCGATCCATGTCGGCGTGGCGCCGGCATGGCACGGTGGGTCTTTTTGAGCAGCGCCTGATTCAGGGAATGTTGGACCGTGGCTATTGTGAACAGTTTGCCCGTCAGGTCTTTAAGCAGATTGAGGGCTTTGGCGAATACGGTTTTCCTGAGTCTCATGCCGCGAGTTTTGCGTTGCTGGTGTACGTCTCGGCATGGCTAAAGTGCCATCATCCAGCGGCTTTTTTCTGTGCACTGCTTAATTCTCAGCCCATGGGCTTTTATGCACCGGCACAATTGGTTCAGGCTGCACGCCGTCAGGACGTTGAGATTTTGCCATTGGATGTCAATGTGAGTGCGATGGAGTGCGTGCTGGAGCAGGGTAAGGCACCGCGTTTGCGGCTGGGCTTTTGTCTGGTGCATGGCTTGTCTTCTGCGGTGGCAGAACGTATTGAGCGTTGCAGAGGCATCGGGCTTTATCGTGATATGGAAGACTTTACTACCCGGGTATTACCCGACCGTAAGTCGTTGCAGCTATTGGCTGCAGCAGATGCTTTTAGCACGCTTGCCGGTAACCGGCATCATGCCCATTGGCAGGCCAGTGGCATAGAAGGTGCTATGCCACTGTGGCAGCACCGCCAGCAACAGGAAGCTATGCCATTATTGCGGGCACCCTCTGAAGGCGACAACGTGGTTGCTGATTATCAGAGTATTGGCCTTACGCTACGGCGTCATCCGTTGGCATTACTTCGCCCGGAGCTTAATCGTCTGAAGGTGACATTAATTAGCGAGCTTGCTGACTTGCCTGACGCCACATTAGTGCACTCCGCCGGTCTGGTCATTACCCGTCAGCGTCCGGGCACCGCCAATAATGTCACGTTTGTGACGCTTGAGGATGATACGGGCTATCTGAATCTGGTGGTTTGGGAGCAATTGGCGGAGGCCCGCCGAAGCGTATTGTTGCGCTCACGGCTAATGGGCGTAACAGGCCGCTTGCAGAAACAAAACGGCGTGTTGCATTTGATCGCAACACGCCTGGAGGATTACAGCTATTTGTTGGGGGAGCTCACGACAGGGAGTCGTGGCTTTCACTAGTCATCCTGTCTGGTCGTTTTCACTGGTTTATAGCACTGGCGCATTTCAGGGATTGCTCAGCGTCTAGTCTATGTCGTACTCATCAAAATCGTCCAGTTCATGCTTGTGCTTTTTGCGTTCCATAATCTCATCAAGCCGTTTTCTGAGATCGCCATCGCTATCAATGCCTTTAAACTTTTCTGACTCAAGTTCAGCAATCAGGCTTGCCACGTCGATTTCAACTGACGCCTGACCGACATTGTCTGACAGGCTATATTCATCGTCGTCTTCGGCATCGTCGTCTTCGGCATCATCATCGTCAGTGACTTTGCTGTTCGTCTTACTTTTCTTTTTGACAATGATGTCGGTGTCGTTCTCGTCATCACCATCAAGGTTGTCACTAAAATCGAAGCTGTCATCGAAGTCGTTATCGAAGTTAATATCGTCATCGTCATCGCTGGATGAAAACATGCTCATCAGTAGTCTCCTTGCCCATTCCTACAAATGTCATAATCCAATGCCATTAACTGGCTACTAAGGTTAGTTTCAGTCATTTCTATTACCAGTGACCGTGACTTATGTCACAAAGTTGCACACCTATTATGTGGAATACCTAGCCCGCTGTCAGGATCTACAATGCGCTGGATAGCGCAGGTTTGGGGCGGCAGGGGTGTTAACCAACCAGTTCATTCAGCTGGAAGATCGGCAGCAGGATGGCCAGCACAATAAATGTCACGATGACGCCCATGCCCACAATGACGGCGGGCTCTAGAATGCCCAGCATGGTGGCAATAAGCCCATCCATCTCGCGTTCCTGATTCTGTGCCGCGCGGCCCAGCATGTTTTCAAGTTGTCCGCTGCTTTCGCCGCTGGAAATAAGGTGCACGCAGACAGGTGGAAAGTAACCGCTCTTGCCGAGCGAACCGCCAATAGCCGCCCCTTCACGAATCCGGTGCGCGGCTTCTTCAACGGCTGCCCGCATTGGCATATTGACAATGACTTCGCTAGAGATTCGCAGACAATCCAGCACCGGAACGCCGGCACCAGTGAGGATGCTAAAGGTTCGTGTGAAGCGTGCCGTATTAAATCCCTTAACCAGTCGCCCAACCAATGGCAATTTTAATAGCACCTTGTCGAAATTTTCTCGTGGACCCGGTTGCTTGAGTAACTGCTTAAACAGAAAGCCGCCAATGATCAGGGCTATGCCGAGGAAGATGCCATAGCTTTGTAGAAACTCGCTGGTACCGATTAACACCCGGGTCATCATGGGGAGTTCGCGCCCGGTATCGCTAAATACACCAACGACTTTCGGCACCACGTAGACCAGCATCAGAGTGACAATAAGAAAGGCCAGTATAATTAGCACAGCCGGATAGATCATGGCTTGCTGAACCTTCTGCCGCAGTTCCTGCCGTGCTTCTGTGTAGTCGGCCAGACGTTCCAGCACTGTATCGAGATAGCCCGACTGTTCGCCGGCAGCGACCGTGGCGATATAAAGCTCCGGAAATGCTTTCGGGAAGTCTTTCAGTCCATCGGCGAAGGTATGACCTTCCATGACCCGCGAACGCACGCTTAAAATAATGCTTTGAATTTTTTGGTTTTCAGTTTGTTCGGCGACAGCCTTGAGCGCCGTTTCCAGCGGCATTGCCGCATTAACGAGGGTGGCTAGCTGACGAGTAAGCAGCGCCAGATCACTTGCCGAAATGCCACCACCAAACTCGAGTGAAAAACTGCCGCTGCGTTTCTCTTCTTTGATTTCAGCAACGGTCGTCGGGAACAGATTCTTCTCCCGCAGGAGTTGTCGCACCTGGCGGGGAGTTTCACCCTCCAGCACGCCTTTCGTCTCTTTGCCGGCAGCATCAACTGCTGTGTATTGGAATGCACCCATCGTGTGTGGCGTTATGAGGCGCGGGTAACGCGCAGTACTTCTTCGAGAGTGGTGGTGCCATCGTAGACTTTACGTAAACCGTCTTCACGAATGCCTCTACTCTTGGTGCGCGCATACTTCTCCAGCGCATGTTCGCTGACACCATCATGGATCATGCTGCGCATAGCATCATCGACCTCGATAACTTCATACACACCGCTACGACCATGGAATCCACCACCGCTGCGCAGCGCCTCTTCGCTGGGGCGATATAGAGTAGGCGGGTTAGCAGGGTCTACACCCAGGCCGGCGCATTCAAACTCACTGGCCGTGTACGCTTCGCGGGTGTCGGGCTCGAGCACTCGAACAAGCCGTTGCGCCACTACACCAATCAGGCTGGAAGACAGCAGGAAGGGTTCAACGCCCATGTCACGAAGTCGGGTGACGGCGCCTACGGCGGTATTTGTATGTAAGGTTGAAAGCACAAGGTGGCCCGTTAAGCTGGCCTGAATCGCAATCTCGGCGGTTTCCAGATCGCGAATCTCACCTACCATAACAATGTCCGGATCCTGTCGCAGGATAGCCCTCAGGCCTTTGGCAAACGTCATGCTGACTTTCGTGTTGACCTGTGTCTGCCCAATACCATCGAGGTAGTACTCAATAGGGTCTTCAACAGTAAGAATGTTGCGACTGTTGTCGTTGATTTGTTCCAGTGCTGCATACAGCGAGGTGGTTTTACCCGAGCCTGTCGGCCCCGTCACCAAAATAATGCCATGTGGACGATGGATCAGATCAGTCATTACGTCGCGCGCACCGGTCTCCATGCCCAGCGAGTCCAGCGTTAGACGTCCTGCTTGTTTATCGAGCAAACGCAGTACCACGCGTTCGCCGTGACCCGAGGGTATTGTCGAAACGCGCACATCCACGGCGCGACCGGCAATGCGCAGAGAGATTCGTCCGTCTTGCGGCAAACGCTTCTCGGCAATATCCAGTGCCGACATAACTTTAATACGCGAGACCACCAGGGGCGCTACGGCCCGGCGTGACTGCAACACCTCTTTCAGGATGCCGTCGACGCGAAACCGGATAACCAAACGGTTTTCAAACGGTTCGATATGAATATCAGATGCATTCTCTTTAATAGCAGAAGTCAGCACCGCATTAATCAGGCGAATTATGGGTGCGTCATCATCGGCTTCGAGGAGGTCGGAGGGCTCGGGTAATTCCTGAGCCACACGCAACAAGTCGGAGGAATCGTCGAAGCCTTCTACCATCTGCATGGTTGAATCTGAGTTATCTTCGTAGGCTTGCTGGAGTGCCTGCTCAAATGTCTTCAAATCGATAATGCGGGTGTTCAGCGGAACGCCGACCGTTCGTCGTGCTTCAGTCAGGCTCACCGGCTTGGCATTGGCGCGCACCAGTGTGGCGATCTTGCCATCGCGACTCCGTTCTACGAGCACTCCATGGCGTTTAGCAAAAGCAAATGGCAGCAGAGGACCCGGCCGATCGCCTTTGACAGATATTGCCGCCATCTCCGCACCGGCCATATTCGTGCCGAGAGGTTTATCATTGATCAACGGTTCGACCAAGCTATCGGCTAACAACTCCGATACGACCTGACTATTAGTATCTGCTTCCATGGTTAACTACAGATCTCCGGTTTCGGTTTCGCTGTCACTGCCCACTGCGCTTTGCGTATCGCGAAGATCAATGGTGCGTGTGCTTCGCGGCGATTTAAGCAAAGGCAGAGTAGGGCGTTCACCGAGGTTAAACCGCTCCGCAGATTGTGCGGCCAGCTGAAGGTCGCGGATTAGTGTGTATTTTTCATCGGTGGCGAATGCAGACTGACTGCTGTCGCGGAGAATGGTGGGTTTAATGAATACCATGAGGTTAGTTTTTACGAGCTGCGCCGATTTGCCCCGGAAGAGAGCGCCAAGCAAAGGTATGCTACCTAAGAAAGGCACGCGCTGTTCGCGCTCACGCATCTCGTCACGAATGAGACCACCAAGCACTAGCGTTGCGCCATCATCAACAATTACCGACGTGGTGATCGTGCGGTTGTTGGTGATCAGGTCGACAGCCTGAGTGCTATCGCTAACACTCGATACTTCCTGGTCAATCTTCAGAAGAATGGCATTGCCTTCATTAATCTGCGGCGTAATTTTTAGTGTCAAGCCGACCTGCTGCCGCTCGACAGTTTGAAAGGGGCTGACGGCGCCACCCTGACCGCCGGTATTGGTGAAGCTGCCGGTAACAAACGGCACCTGCTGTCCGACCTGAATCTCGGCCTCTTCGTTATCCATGGTGACTAATGTTGGAGTCGCCATGATATTGCTGTTGGTGTCGGCTTCGAGTGCCTGTAGAACGGCGGCAAAACTCAAGCCGGTCTCGGAGACACTGCCGATGCCAAAGTTAATGCCATCAGTAAGAGCTGCGGCAGCAGCAAGGGGGTCATCACCGACGGCAGCGCCCAGAAGACCAACAGCACCAGGGCCGATTTGTGCGAACCTTGTAGCGCCCACGGCGATGCCTTCATCATAGGCTGCCCAGGTGACCCCGAGTTCGGCGGCACTTTCAGCCAGCACTTCAACGACGATGGCCTCAACCAGCACCTGTGCCCGCCGGATATCGATTTTGTCGATAACCGTCATCATGGAACGCATGACTTTTGGGGGTGCTGTTACGATCAGGGCATTGGTCTGCTCATCCGCCCAGATAACGATATCACTGCCATCACTGCCGTTAGGGCCGGCGTCCGGGCCGCCGCGGGTGGCGTATTGAGCCTCTAATTTCGTGGCCAGATCAAGTGCATTGGCGTATCTCAGATAGCGCACTCTGGTATCGCCGCCATCTTCGAGTGGTGTATCGAGATGGGTGATCAGTGCTCTTAAGCGCAGTCGTTCGGTTTTCTCGCCACTGACCAAAACGCTGTTGGTGCGATCATCGGCAACGATGGTTGTCTGGCGTGAAGCAACACCTTGTTCAACCCTTGCGCCTTGTTGTAGCGCTGTCACGACACGAACGGTATCAGTGGCCGAAGCATGCGTTAAGCGAATCACTTCAAATTCATCATCGCCGGCCTGATCAATCCGCCGGATAATAGACATGAGTCTGTCAACGTTTGCTGAGCGATCCGAAATAATCAGCATATTCGACGCGGGGTATGCCGCAAGATGACCGTACTGAGGAATCAGTGGCCGCAGAATGGGTACTAACTGCGCTGCTGAAACATTGTCGATTGTGATAACCCGCGTAACAATATCGTCGGCGCGTTCGCCGTCCCGACCTTCCCAGCCGGGCATCTGCCTGGCGTTGGCATCGGGCAGGATTTTGATAATGTCACCAGATGGCACGGCCACATAGCCATACACCTGCAGTATCGACAGGAAGGCTTCATAAAACGCATCCGGGCTCATGGGCGATGCGGACAGCATGGTCACCTGAGCCTTGACGCGCGGATCGAGGATGAAGTTTTTTCCGGTAACAGCGCCCACGGCTTCGATAATTTGCTGGATATCGGCATCTTTGTAGTTGGGCGTAATTGTCGCTTGCGCAAACGTCGCATTGGTGCTCAGCAAACCCAGCCACAACAATAGAGTAGGGGCAAGGCGCAGCATTTTTAGGGTCTTTGTGCGCGTGATCATTGTAGCGTTTCGTCCTTGTTCATCATGGCGCTGGTATCAAGTGTAAGTACCTGCGGCTGGCCGTTGCGTTCCAGTGTAACGGTCAGTTGAGTGGCGTCGCCAAGGCTTTGGAATACAGCCATGCCTTGTGACATATCAGTCAGTGGTACCCCGTTAATATCGGTGACCAGATCACCGGGCCGTAAGCCCATTGCAGCAAAACTTTTACGGTCGCGGCCCGGATAGAGCCGATAGCCTTTGAGTGTGCCGTCAGGCATATACGGTTGTGGCCTGACGATATCCGTAAACCGGGCTATATCATCGGGCTGACTATCACTTTCTTGTTGGCGCACGCTGCGCGGACCAAAATTGCGGCGCGCTGTGCTGGCAGGCGCCGTGGCAATCGCCGTGCCTTTGGCGATTTCAGGCAGTTTGAGCGTTTCCAGAACTCCACCCCGGCTAATAATGACCTGAGTTATCTGCACCTCGTGGAGTTTGGCTCCGCCGGGAATCAGGTCGTCCGTGAAGTAGACTTCGCTCGCCTTGCCGGCCTCACTAATAATGGCGTGTGCTTTTGTGGGGTCGGTCGATTGAACAGCACCCTGCAGTTTCAGATTTAGCTGTGTTTCAGGTGCATCGTCGCTGCGCTGCACCGGCAGAGCCGCATCATCGGCTGTGCTTTCTCCAAAAATATGCATCTTCACAATGGATTCGTAGCTGTTCCCCGACGGCGTTGCCGATACGTTACTTGCCGGGCGCTGGGCAATGGCCAGTGGAGCCGGAGCGATGGCCGGTGCCGGAAACAGCATCCAGAATATCTTTGCCAGATACCAGGCGATAACAACCACTAACCACAAGCTGACCCAAAATGGCAGGTGCTGATTGGCCGCAGCCAAAGCTGCAGTCATATCCTGGCTTCGCCACTCATCAATTTTTGCCTGCAGTTCCAAACCCGGTGTACCTCGCGGTCAGCTATCCGTGCTTCGCGTCAGTATTTATGCCATTGCAGTATTGCTAAGAATCTGCGCGTTACGACCATACTGAATAAATTGCTTAGTATCTATCCAGAACGTTAAAGTTACGTAACGTTCACAGACTGTTCCATAATAAGGCGTGTTTGTGCCCGGTCTCAAGTGAATAGGTTCGAAATACTAATTAAAACAGGGGTTTTCGGTCGTTTTCGTGAACTGTTGACAGAAAGCCCGGCTGTTCTCCCCGGTTCGGCGACAGATTTTCGTCTGATCTGCGGTTGCCGGGCTTCGGCCGAGCTTGAATCCCGAGCTAAAACCCCCATGTTTTTTATAGCAACTGGATACATAAGGGTGTCTCCAGACAAGCCTTTTTTGAGTACACTGGATTTGTACGTAGGCGCTGGGCCGGATTCGCTCAGCGTTAAACCTTAGGAACAAACTTAATCGGAGCGCTGTCAGTAGAGCTATGGCTGGAGATGAAAACAATAATCCGCAACCCGGGATGGGTGACGACTTCGGGCTCGCTTTGGAGGAATCCAAACCGCAGCTTAAAAAGCCGCCGCTATACAGAGTTGTATTACTTAATGATGACTACACTCCGATGGAGTTTGTTGTCGAAGTCTTGGAATTAATTTTTAGTTTGGACCGGCAGCAGGCGACCCGGATCATGCTGGAAGTGCACACTAAGGGCAAAGGTGTCTGCGGTGTGTTCACTTATGAAATTGCTGAAACCAAGGTGGCTCAGGTGTCGAGTTTTGCACAACAGAACCAACACCCGCTGCTATCAACATTGGAAGAAGCGTGAGTGTCAGGCCCGTTACTCTTGAATATGAGCCACTAATGCAGGAAGCAACCCAATGCTAAGCCAGGAACTGGAAGTATGTCTCAATGAGGCGTTTCAGCAAGCCCGTGAGAGTCGGCATGAGTTTATGACTGTTGAACATTTGCTACTCGCGCTGATTGATGCCCCCGGTGTTGGCGAACTGCTGGCAGCCTGTGGCGCGAATGTGAGTTCCATGGCAGAAGATCTGGAAGCATTCATCGATGAGTCGACACCGCGTCTGGCTGCAGGTAGTGAGCAGGATGTATCACCGACGTTGGGCTTTCAGCGTGTTTTGCAACGGGCCGTCTATCACGTGCAGTCGAGCGGTAAGCCGGAAGTGTCCGGTGTAAATGTCCTCGTCGCTATTTTTGGTGAAAAACAATCCCAAGCCGTTTATCTGCTAGGTTTGCAGGATGTGAGTCGACTGGATGTGGTGAACTATATTTCTCATGGGATGGCACCCATGGATGGCACTGCTTCCGGTGCGGGTCAGACGGAGGGCGGCGCAGAGGCCGAGAGTTCAAGTGCTCTTGACGCCTACACAACCAACCTTAACCAGCGTGCTATGGACGGCAAGATAGACCCGCTCATTGGTCGTGCAGCCGAGATCGAACGCACTGTGCAAGTGCTTTGCAGACGCCGTAAAAACAACCCGCTGTTTACCGGTGAAGCCGGAGTGGGCAAAACGGCTCTGGCGGAAGGTCTTGCGAAACGCATCGTCGATGGCGAGGTGCCCGATGTGCTGGCTAAAAGCACGATCTACGCGCTCGACATGGGCGCACTATTAGCGGGTACTAAGTACCGCGGCGATTTCGAGAAACGCCTCAAGGGTGTCATGAGCGAGATGGCTGAAGATCCCGAAGCTATTTTGTTTATTGACGAGATTCACACGGTGATTGGCGCTGGCGCCGCGTCGGGCGGCGTGCTTGATGCTTCTAATCTCATCAAGCCAGCATTGGCTAACGGCGAGTTGCGTTGCATTGGGTCAACCACGTATCGCGAGTACCGACATATTTTTGAGAAGGATCACGCGCTGGCGCGCCGCTTCCAGAAGATTGATGTGCTCGAGCCGAGCATCGCCGAGACCGTTGAGATTCTTCGGGGGCTGCGATCGCGTTATGCGGAGCATCATGGCGTTGACTACACCGATGCCGCGCTTGAAGCGGCTGCCGAGTTGTCGGCGCGACATATTAATGATCGGCAACTTCCGGATAAGGCCATCGATGTTATTGATGAAGCGGGCGCGAGTCTGCGTTTGCTGAAAGAATCGGAACGGCCTGAGAAGGTAGATGTTGCACAGGTAGAAATCGTCGTTGCCAGAATTGCACGTATTCCGGCAAAGAGCGTGTCTGCTTCAGATCGCGACGTACTAAAACACCTCGAGCGTGATCTTAAACTGTCAATTTTTGGCCAGGACAAAGCGATCAGTGCATTGTCATCGGCGATCAAGATGGCGCGCTCGGGCTTGCGTGAAGAAGAAAAGCCTGTGGGTAGCTTCTTGTTCAGTGGCCCTACAGGTGTCGGTAAGACTGAGGTGACACGGCAGTTGGCGTATTGCCTGGGTATTGAATTGGTTCGCTTCGATATGTCGGAGTACATGGAGCGTCATACCGTATCAAGACTTATTGGTGCACCCCCGGGCTATGTCGGTTTTGATCAGGGCGGTTTGCTGACCGAGGCTGTGAGTAAGAATCCGCATTGTGTCGTGTTACTTGATGAGATCGAAAAAGCTCACCCGGATGTGTTCAATATTCTATTGCAGGTGATGGACCACGGAACGCTTACCGATAACAACGGGCGTAAAGCTGACTTCCGCAATGTGGTTTTGGTGATGACCACCAACGCCGGTGCGCGGGAGATGAGTCGCAAGTCAATTGGCTTTACCGAACAGGACCACAGTTCTGATGGTATGGCATCCATTGAGAAGTTGTTTACCCCTGAGTTCCGTAATCGACTGGATACAGTGATTCAGTTCGCGCCGCTTGATCGTTCATCTATTTTGCGGGTGGTCGATAAGCTGGTGGTTGAGCTTGAATCTAAGTTAGAGAGTAATAACGTGACTTTGGAGCTCGATACCGCAGCACGGGAACTGATCGCTGATCAGGGTTACGACGAGAAGATGGGTGCCCGGCCTATGGCCCGCGTTATTCAGGAAGAGATCAAGCGGCCGCTCGCAGAGAAACTGCTATTTGGTGAGTTGGTCGATGGAGGTCATGTCATCGTCATTGTGAACGCCGAGGGCAAGTTGGAGCTTGATGCCACACCAGATGCGAAACGTCTGGAGCATCTATCGCCTGAGCGGGTTCACTAGGCGCACGTTAGGGCGCTAAAAAAAAGGCCGGATCATTTGATCCGGCCTTTTTCGTTTGAAGCTGCCATTTAGCGAGCGCGATAGACAATGCGACCTTTTGAGAGATCGTACGGCGTGAGTTCAACCGTTACTTTGTCGCCCGTCAGAATGCGAATGTAATGCTTTCGCATTTTGCCTGAGATGTGCGCCGTTACCACGTGGCTGTTTTCCAGCTCAACGCGAAAGGTTGTGTTTGGCAAGGTCTCTCTGACCGTGCCTTCCATTTGAATGGCTTCTTCTTTCGCCATGAATTATTCCGTTTTTAATTTTAGAGGGTGGGTTTGCTATGACCGCACAAGTGGGCGAGCGGCGGGCAATCCGTGAAGTGGCGCGAATTGTGCAAGAACTGAGCCTTGCACGCAACTTTCAGGCGTTTTGGTTTCGGTTCATCCATGCGGTGGTGGGCAATGGCGCACGGCGCCAGTCGCTGTGTTGCGGTTCGATATCCACATTAGCCGCCAGTATTTCACTGAAGCGCCGGCGCTTAATGAGCCTCGCACCCAGTCTGGCGAGGTGTGCTGAGGCCTGCTGACAATCAATAAGCGCAATGCCGGAAGCCTCGCAAACCCTTACCAGCACTGCCAGAGCAACTTTTGATGCATCGGGTTCAATACTGAACATGGATTCGCCGAAGAATATTGAACCCATACGGACACCGTACAAGCCACCCACGAGTCTGCCATCGAGCCAGGTCTCCACAGAATGTGCATGCCCGGATTGGTGGAGATTTTGGTATGCAGTCGCCATTTCACTGGTAATCCAGGTGCCGTCTGATTCGCGCACTGCTGCGCACTGCCGGATGACTTCGTTGAAGTCCTGATCGACTGAAACCTGAAAGCGATCTTTGCGCAGCGTCTTCGCCAGACTGCGTGAGCAGGCGAACTCATGGGGCACCAACACCGCGCGCGGATTAGGTGCCCACCAGAGTACATCTTCGCCTTCGTTGAACCAGGGGAAGATGCCGGCCCGGTAGGCTGCAAGTAGTCGTTCTACTGATAGATCGCCGCCGATCGCGAGCAATCCATCCGGCTCATGCAGGGCCGTTTCCACATCGGCAAAACCGATGGGCTGGCCTGGCACAATCAGTTGTATCTCGGGCATTAGGCCTCGGCTGAATCGTTATTGGTGTCGTGATCTGCGTCCGTGTCTTTATAAGGCACGTGCTGTTGCAATGATTGCATATAGCTATCGATATGCCTGCCTTCTTCTTGCAGGTAGTTATCGATGGCGGCCGCGAACCGGGAGTCACTAATCCAGTGAGCTGATGCGGTTTGAGTAGGACGAAAACCGCGGGCGATTTTGTGTTCACCCTGGGTACCCGGCTCAAACAAAGCCAGCTTCTCCCGAATACAATAATCGATGCCCTGATAGTAGCAAGTCTCAAAATGCAGGCTGTCGAAGTCGCCTGCCGAGCCCCAGTAGCGACCATACAGTGCCGTGTCGCTGCGGAAGCAGATCGCGGTAGCTACGGCCGTGTCGTCGAGATAGCCAATAATAACCACGATGGATTCCGGCAGGGCCCTGCTCAACTGCTTAAAGAACTTTGGCGTTAGATAGGGTGGCCGGCCCCGCAGCATGAAGGTTCGTGAGTAGAGCGGGGCAATTTGGTCCCAGAGCTCATCGGTCATTTGAGTGCCGCTCAGCACCTTATAGCTGATGCCGGCCTCGCTCACTTTGCGGCGTTCCCGGCGCACCTCTTTACGCTTCTTTGATTTAAAAGTGCTCAGAAAATCATCGAAATCGGTGTAGTCAGCATTGTGCCAGTGAAACTGACAGTCCTTGCGCATTAGAAGGCCAAGACTTGTTAGGTTGGTTTGTTCTTCAGTGGTGGGAAACAACAGATGCAACGACGAGATATTGGAGGCTTTGGCTTGCTCTGTCGCCACGTGGATCAATTGACTGCGCAGGTATTCCGGCGTCTCGCCACAGTCGCTGGCGTACAAAAAACAGCTGCAGGTGACCGGCGTAAAAGGTACCGCTGCTACCAATTTAGGGAAGTATTCGAGGCCGGCCTGATAATAGGCGCGTGCCCAAGCGAAATCGAAGACGAACTCGCCTTCAGAGTTAGTCTTTTGGTAGAGCGGCATGACCGCGATGAGTTTTTCGTCAGAACGGCGCTCTAAAACGAGATGCAACGGAGTCCAGCCCGTCTCGCCACCGATGCAGCCGCTGTCCTCGAGCGCACTTAAGAATTCATGCCGATGAAACGGGTACTCGGTACCGAGCAGGGCATTCCAGTTGGCCGCCTTTACGTCGCTAACGCTATTGATGAAACGTGCCGTATAGGCAGAAGCTTTACTCATGCGGGCATGCCAAAGTGCACGAGCAAATGACTCCTAAGTATTTTTCGCAAGCTCTTCGGCGTCGAGATATTTTTCGGCATCAAGGGCTGCCATGCAGCCTGAGCCGGCCGACGTGATAGCCTGACGATAGACCTGATCAGCCACATCACCTGCGGCGAAGACGCCAGGAATACTCGTTGCTGTTGCATTGCCATTAAGCCCTGATTGTACCGTGATATAGCCATGATTCATCTCGAGTTGGCCAGCAAACAGCGAGGTGTTCGGCGAGTGACCAATGGCAACAAATACGCCATCAAGTTCAATCGCTTCTGTTGTGCTGCTGTCGTCAGTGCTACGAATGATGATGCCGGTGACGCCACTGTCGTCGCCCGTTACTTCATCAAGTGTCGCATTCCATTTGATCTCGACATTGCCATCCGGGCCGGTCTTAGCAAACAACTGATCCTGCATGATTTTCTCTGAACGTAGCTTGTCGCGGCGATGCACCAGTGTCACTTTCGAGCAGATGTTTGACAGATACAGTGCTTCTTCGACGGCAGTGTTGCCACCACCGATGACAGCAACCGGTTTATTGCGGTAGAAGAAACCGTCGCAGGTGGCACAAGCAGATACGCCTTTGCCTTTGAAGGCTGCTTCGCTTTCAAGGCCCAGATACTTTGCCGTGGCACCGGTGGAAATGATGAGTGCATCGCAGGTGTACTCGGCATTGCCGGAGAGCTTGAAGGGCCGGACCGAGAGATCGACGCTATCAATGTGGTCGGTAATGATCTCGGTATCAAAGCGTTCTGCATGTTCGCGCATGCGCTCCATGAGACCGGGGCCTTGCAGGCCATGCGGGTCGCCGGGCCAGTTGTCAACGTCAGTAGTCGTCATGAGCTGACCGCCTTGTTCCAGACCTGTCAATAAGACGGGGCTAAGGTTGGCGCGCGCAGCATAGACCGCTGCTGCATAGCCTGCCGGACCAGAGCCCAGAATGAGTAAACGACAATGCCGCGGGGCGCTCATGTATAATTCCTTGCGTTGTTGTGTTGTCGGGTGAACCCCAGATATGGAGGCTTAATGGCCTGTTTCAAGCTGGTTTTCCTTGTGCCCGTCTATAGACGACGCGGGTTGCAGTTTTGCGACGTTAGCCCATGGCTGAAAGCGGGATAGTGTAGGGGAAACAATTTCCCTAAACAATTTTGCTGGGCAAAGCGCGGCGCCGGCGGCGCCATTACGCGGGTTCCTTGATCGGGCATGCCTGCAATTTGCGTATAAATAAAAAATTTATTTGTTATATTTTAGTTGCTTATCAAATATATAAAGAATGGGTGTAATGTGGCGAAAGCGGCAAAAGTAGCATCAGGGTCCAATACTTCTGGCTCGTCGGCAATGATTGTCCGCAGTGTTAGGGAGTCTGCGCTCTGGGTTTTAGGGGCTCTGGCGCTCATTATGCTGCTGGCCTTGCTCACCTACGACAAGCGCGACCCCGGCTACAGTAATACCGGCGACGGTGATGAACTGCATAACCAGATAGGCTCCGTTGGGGCCTCGTTTGCGGATATCGCCTATTACCTATGGGGTATGCCTGCCTATTTGTTCCCGGCAATGATCATGCTGGCCGGCTGGCTGGTGTTTTCGGCCCGGGGCACTGGCGAACCTTTAGATAAGTCATTACTCATTACCCGCTTTAGTGGCTTCGCGTTGGCACTGGTGACCAGTTGTGGTCTGGCGACGTTGCACTTCGAGAATTCTGAGTTGCGTGAATCGGCGGGCGGCGTGCTCGGCGAGTTGGTGGGTTATGGCCTCGAAGATTCACTCGGTATGATCGGTGCCACGCTGTTGTTGTTGTCACTGTGGTTGGCCGCCATTTCTTTGTTTGCCGGAGTCTCATGGCTCGCCGTGATGGATGCCATTGGCAAGTTTGTGATCGATGCCGGCGAGAAAAGCCGTGATAAGGCCATGGCTCTGAAAGCGAAGGCGGCACTCCGGCAGGTGCAGGAGCAACGGCATGTGCAGAGCCGCTTTAAGCGCGAGAAGGCCCGCACCAAGATTGCGCCGAAGATTGAACCCATCATTACCGAAACCGAGGTGAGTGCGCGCGCCCAGAAAGAGCGTCAGGTGCCGTTGTTTGAGGCCGCTGCCGCCGGTGAGTTGCCGCCATTGTCTCTGCTCAATGATCCGCCACCTAAAGGGCCGGGCTATTCCAATGAGGCATTGGAAGCCATGTCGCGACTGGTTGAGATGAAACTGGCCGATTTCGGTGTGGAAGTTGAGGTGGTTGCTGTTAAGCCCGGCCCCGTGGTCACCCGTTTTGAACTGAATCCGGCACCGGGTGTGAAGGTCAGCAAAATCAGCAGTCTTGAGAAAGACATTGCCCGCGCGTTATCGGCGGTGTCTGTCCGCGTGGTTGAGGTTATTCCCGGTAAGTCCTACGTCGGCCTTGAGATTCCGAATGAATCCCGTGACATAGTGACGCTGGGTGAGATTCTGCGTTCCCGTGTGTTTGAAGAAATGAAATCGCCGCTCACGCTGGCGCTGGGTAAAGATATTAGTGGTAAGGCTGTGGTCGCCGATCTGGGGAGCATGCCGCACTTGATGATCGCAGGTACCACGGGCTCTGGTAAATCCGTTGGTATTAACGCGATGATCCTGAGCCTGCTGTACAAGTCGAAGCCCGAGCAAGTCAGGTTGATCATGATTGATCCGAAAATGCTTGAGCTTTCAGTGTACGAAGGTATTCCACACTTGCTGGCACCGGTTGTTACCGACATGAACGAGGCCGCTAACGCATTGCGTTGGGCGGTGGCGGAAATGGAACGTCGCTATAAGCTGATGGCCACACTGAAGGTTCGCAACATGGGCGGTTACAACCGCAAGGTCAGAGATGCGAAAAAGGCGGGCGAGCCGATTCTTGATCCCCTGTTTAAGCCCAATGAGTTGTACAGTGAGAACACCGCTCAGCCGCTGGAAGAATTGCCGAATATTGTGATCGTTATTGACGAACTGGCCGACATGATGATGATTGTGGGCAAGAAGGTTGAAGAGTTGATTGCGCGTCTTGCACAGAAAGCCCGTGCCTCGGGTATTCATATGCTGGTTGCCACGCAGCGCCCTTCTGTGGACGTGATTACCGGTTTGATTAAAGCCAATATTCCGTGCCGTATTGCGTTCCAGGTATCGGCGAAAGTCGACTCACGCACCATTCTTGATCAGAGTGGCGCGGAGAGCTTGCTCGGGCATGGTGACATGCTGTTCCTGCCTTCCGGTATACCGGCGCCGATTCGTGTGCATGGTGCTTATGTTGCCGATGAAGAGGTGATTGCGGTCACTGAATATCTGAAAGCGTTCGGCGCGCCAGTTTACATTGAGGAGGTGACAGAAGGGCCTGCAACTCCCCTAGCCGGCATTTCCGGCGAGCCCAGCGAAGATGCTGATGGTGAGGCCGATCCTTTGTACGATCAGGCCGTACAAATTGTCACTGAGACACGCAAAGCCTCCATCTCAGGGGTGCAGCGTCGTTTAAGAATCGGTTACAACCGGGCTGCACGCCTGGTGGAAACTATGGAAGCCGCCGGCATCGTCGGTGAATTGCAATCTAACGGTCAGCGCCAAGTGATTGCGCCACCGCCGCCGGATTTTGATTAATGTTCCGTTCTCTGGTAATCGCTTTAACCACACTTTGCAGTGTGCTGCTGGCGCCGGTCGCTGATGCGGCTGCCGGTCGCGAGCAGCTCGAACACTTTATTGCGGCCACGAAAGCGTGGCAGGCCGAGTTTCGGCAAGAGGTTTATAACGACAAGGAACAGCTGGTCGACAAGGCGGCAGGTCGTTTTAGTCTGTTGCGTCCTGGCATGTTTCGCTGGGAATACACGGCTCCCTGGGAGCAATCCATAGTGTCCGATGGAGAGCGTGTCTGGTTGTACGATGCCGATCTTGAGCAGGTGACCGTTCGCAGTCTTGCCGGCGGCTTAAGCCAAACACCAGCGGCATTACTCGCAGGTGATATCTCGGCTTTGCAGGCATTGACAGTCGTGGCGGTAACCGGTGATGACGGCATTAGCCGGCTCGAGATGCAGAACGTTGATACCAACAGCGACTTTGAGCGGGTTACCGTAATGTTTCAGGGCCGCGAGCTTGTTGGTTTGGAGCTGGCCGATCGCTTAGGTCAGACCACCCGCATCCGGTTTTTTAATCCTGAGCGTAATCCGGACCTAACGCCGCCTGACTTTGAGTTAGTGGTGCCGGATAGCGTCGATATCATTGATGAGTCGGCACTGTAATCCGCGGGAGTTAGCATGAGGCTGCGTAAGCTGTGGTGGACACTCGGGGTGCTGATGGTTGCTGGTGTGCTAGCCATCTGTTTGGTGCCGGTAAACATGCATTCTGCTTTGCCGGCCTACAACGACAAATTTATGCACGCGGTAACCTTCGTTTTACTCGCGGTCTGGTTTGGCGGCTTGCAACGGGCCACGCTCAATAAGCGTTTATTGCTGGCAGCCCTATTGCTTAGCTTTGGCGTGTTTATCGAGATTCTGCAATCATTCACCGTTTACCGAAGTGCCGAACTGGCCGATTTTGTGGCTGATGCCGGCGGCGTGTTTTTGGGATTGGTGCTGCTGCAATTGGGTTTCTCGCGCTGGCCTTTGTTCATTGAAACGCGCGTCTTCAGACTGGCCCCGCGGTGACCACCAATCTGTTTGCACCCGCACCGTCAGGCTGGAGACCGTTAGCTGATCGCATGCGTCCGCAAACGCTGGCAGAAGTGTCGGGGCAGTCGCATTTGTTAGCGCCTGGCAAGCCACTGGCGCGGATGTTGGCGGGCGACACCTTGCATTCGGCCATCTTCTGGGGCCCTCCGGGGGTGGGTAAAACCACGCTCGCGCGTTTGATATCGGAAGTTTCAGGTGCTCACTTTATCGGGCTCTCTGCGGTTATGGCGGGTGTGAAAGACATTCGTGCTGCTGTTGAACAAGCGGGTTCTGGCATGCGCAAAGGCGCCACGGTGCTGTTTCTCGATGAGGTGCACCGCTTTAACAAGGCGCAGCAAGATGCCTTTCTCCCATGGGTTGAAGACGGCACATTAATTTTTGTTGGCGCAACCACTGAAAATCCGTCCTTTGCCCTGAATAATGCGTTGTTGTCGCGCGCCCAAACCTACGTGCTCAAGACCCTGGAGCCTGCTGATCTCGTGCAGCTCTTGCGGCGGGCGTTGCTGGATGATGAGCGGGGTCTGGGTGCGCTGGGTATATCGGCCGACGATGCAGCACTAGTGAAGCTAGCGAAGGCTGCCGATGGTGACGGCAGGCGGGCCCTTAATTTGCTCGAACTTGCTGCTGATCTGGCCGTTGCTAATAACGAGAGTGCGCCGCAGATTAACGACGCCGTGCTTGCGGAAACCCTGACCGATACGCTGCGGCGTTTTGATCGCGGCGGCGATGTGTTTTATGACCAGATATCGGCCTTGCACAAAGCGGTGCGCGGTTCCGATCCCGATGCTTCGCTGTATTGGTACGCGCGCATGATCGATGGTGGCTGTGACCCTCTGTACATTGCAAGGCGGGTTATCCGGATGGCCTCCGAGGACATTGGCAATGCCGATCCGCGGGCCTTGCAGATGGCCCTTGATGCCTGGGAGTGTGTCGAAAGACTGGGCCAGCCCGAGGGCGAACTGATGTTGGCGCAAGCCATCGTGTTTATGGCCTGTGCCGCCAAAAGCAATGCGGTGTATTCGGCATGGAACGAGGCGCTTGCCGATGCCCGCCGCCTGGGCAGTCTTGAAGTGCCCCTGCATATCCGCAATGCCCCCACAAAACTAATGAAGGATTTAGGCCACGGTGACGGTTACCGCTACGCCCACAACGAAGCCGATGCCTTTGCTGCCGGCGAGAGCTATTTCCCTGAGGGTATGAGCCCGCGACGGTATTATCAGCCGGTGGCGCGGGGGCTTGAGATACAGATTGGCGAAAAATTGGCTCGCTTGCGTGCGCAGAATAGCGCCGCAAAGCCGGCTAAGCCGGACACCCCAACCTAAGCGGTGTAGAATTCCCCATTAGTTTATTTATCAAAAAGACAGCCTCATGTTAGATCAGAAATTACTGCGTAACGACTTAGCCGCCGTGGTTGCCAACCTGGCGCGCCGCGGTTTCACTTTTGATGCCGTGCGCTTTGCCGAGCTTGAAGAGCATCGTAAAGGCGTGCAGATCAAGGTTGAAGAACGGCGCAACGACCGCAACGTTAAGTCGAAGGGTATTGGTCAGGCCAAGGCCAAGGGCGAAGATATTCAGCCATTGCTTGATGCTGTGGCCTCGATGGGCGCAGAGCTCGAGGTGGCTGAAGCCGAACTGAAAACCTTGCAGGCCGAGTTGGATGCGGTGCAGTTGGGTTTGCCGAATTTACTGCATGAGTCTGTGCCCGATGGTGCCGATGAAGCCGACAATATTGAGGTGCGCCGCTGGGGCGACATACCGGAGTTTGCTTTTGAGCCGAAAGATCATGTTGATGTGGGTGAGGCGTTAGGTCTGCTTGATGCCGGCACCGGTGGCAAAATTGCCGGGGCGCGATTTACTGTAATGCGCGGCCCGCTGGCTCGCCTGCATCGTGCACTCATTCAGTTCATGCTCGATGTGCACGTGCAGGAACACGGTTACGAAGAAGTCTACGTGCCGTATCTGGTCAACTCGGCTTCGTTGCTGGGCACCGGTCAGCTGCCTAAGTTTAAAGAAGATCTGTTTCAAGCGGCGGGTGAGCACGATCTGTTTCTAATTCCTACCGCCGAGGTTCCTGTAACCAACATGGTACGCGATGAAATTCTGAGTGCCGCTGAGCTGCCACTGCGACGCGCCGCTCACACGCCGTGCTTCCGGTCTGAGGCCGGTTCTTACGGGCGCGACACCCGTGGCATGATTCGTCAGCATCAGTTTGAGAAGGTGGAGTTGGTGCAGATTGTTGCGGCTGAAACATCTTATGCGGCGCTGGAGGAGCTCACCGGGCATGCCGAGAAGATTCTGCAGTTATTGCAGTTGCCGTATCGCGTGGTCGCTCTTTGTGCCGGTGACATCGGTTTTGGTGCGGCCAAAACCTACGATCTGGAAGTGTGGTTGCCGGGTCAGGGTAAGTATCGTGAGATTTCATCCTGCAGCAACTGCGAAGATTTTCAGGCGCGCCGCATGCAAGCGCGTTGGCGCAACCCCGAAACCGGCAAACCCGAGCTCGTGCATACGCTAAACGGCTCAGGTGTGGCAGCGGGCAGGGCCTTGGTTGCTGTGCTGGAGAACTATCAGCAGGCTGACGGCAGCGTACTCGTGCCGGCAGTGCTCCAGCCGTATATGCACGGTCTGCAACAAATCGGCAAGATCTGAACGTTAAGGCGTTCTTCGCTCAAGGTTCCTTAGGCGCTTCGGGGCCGGCATCTTTCGGCCCATCATTGATATCGTCAATGCGCGGTGGCTGCGGCGCCTGCTGAATAATGTGAATGTCGCGTTGCGGGAATGGAATCTGTACACGTTCTTCGCGGAAGCGCCGGTCTATTTCGAAATTGAGCGCGCTGATCACATCGAAGCGTTTTGGAATGCGTAAAATACGCACACGCAGTTCAAAATCGAGCGAACTTTCGCCAAAGCCCATGAACAATGCTTTAGGGCCGGCCGCTCTGCCGTCAGTAATGACTTCCGGGTGTTCGGCAGCCACTTCCTCAAGAATCTGTTTCACGAGTTGCACATCCGAACCGTAGGCGACGCCAACTTTGACGCGCAGCCTGCCGTAGGGATTGTGCAAGACCCAGTTGGTGACCCGGCCCGAAATCAGTTCAGAGTTGGGTACCAGCACATCCTGATTGTCGAGTGTCTCGATCTCTGTGGAGCGAATGCTGATGCGTTTTACAAAGCCTTCGGTTTCACCGACGGTAACAAAGTCGCCTGCTTTGATCGGCCGTTCGAACAATAGAATGATTCCGGATACAAAGTTGTTGGCAATGGCTTGTAGACCAAAACCAATACCCACGGATAGCGCACCTGCAATAACCGCAAGGCCGGTAATGTTGATACCTGCCATCGATAAAGCGACGATGGTGGCGATGACAAAACCGATGTAGCCGACCACTGTAGTAAATGCATCGCGAGTGCCGCGGTCCTTGGTAATGTGCTCTAGCCAACGCTGTTCCATCCAGCGTTTCATCCAGCCCGTGATGACCAAAATGATGGCAAAGATAGCGATGCCGGCAATGATGTCGGCCGGCACAATACGAATGTTGCCGACTTCGATGCCTTCGGTGGCTTGGGTGGTAAGTTTGGTTAGGACGGTGCCTGAGTTATCCCAGATATAGATGAGTGCGACAAGAAAACTTATCCAGACAGCGGTGTCTACGACCAACTGGTAGAGCCCTATGCCCGGGCGGCGCTTGTCATCCGAGAAACCCAGCAGGGCTCGGGAGAGCTTGGCAACAGACTGTTCTGATTCATTAAGCCATTCGATGAAGACGCCGGTCTGCCACAGAAATACCCACAATAAGAACAATGCCAGCGTGCTCAGAATGAATCCGCGTAACATGAAATTGCAGAAGTTGTGATAGCCAAAAATCTCGGCGAGCAGTGTGGCCGTGAGTGCGATAAAGGCAATAGTCCTGATCGCGCGGAAGCGGCCGACGAGCCAGCTGTATTTTGAGGCGGTGCCCAGAATCATGTAGAGCGGCACCACCGTTCCTACAACCGCAATGAGTCGGAGTAGAGGGAACTTGCCGCTGGCTTCGGAGCCCAACCAGAACGGACCGAGAATAACGATAGAAGCGATTAACGCGAAGATCAGATAACGCAGACGGCGGCGTAACGGAAATAAACGTTCATCGGTGCTGTTACTGAGCAAGCCCACTGGCGAAGATCTGCCAGTGCACCAGTCCACCAGGAACAGGCCAAAGCCATAGAGAATAATACCCAGCGTGAAGCGTATGGGTAATGATTCGTAGAAGGGCGTATTGCTAACGCTCATTAGCGCCGCGGTGATGCCGAAGCCTGCAAGAATAAGCGGCATACGCTTAAACAAAGGCTTTAAGAAGAAGAGCGTATTGTTGTGCGGGGTGGAAGCCGGCGATTCTTCGACTGATTCGGTGCGGTATCTGTAGCGTAAATACCACCCCGCCAAAAGCCCTAGGGCAAGGCCGAGGAGGGCTGTCAATAAAGCCCTGCTGCGGGTTACATCAGCGCTTAATCTTGGCAGTAACGCCACGTTGGATGCAGCCGGCCAGGTGAGTACTTCCGCAGGTGCTTGCGTAACGATATCAATCAGCGTGTATTCACGTGTGGAGAGTAATTCGGCGCTAATGTCTTTAAAGCGCTCTTCAATAGCATCGATTAAACGGTTCAATTTTGCGGCGGCCAGTTCACAACTGGTGGCCGTGGCAGATAGCTGGTTAAAGGTTTCTAGTGTTTGGTTGCGGCTTTCCCAGATCTGCAGGTCAACGGCATCGGTAATATCACCGAGCAGGGTGAGTTCTTCCTGCAGTTTGCTGATTTCAGGCTGCAGCTCATCCGCACAGGTAGAGGCCTCTGCGCGGATAGCCAGCGCCTCATTGCGCATGTCGCTGAGTTCGCCGGCCGTAATCTGTTGTTCATTCAGTTGTTTTTGTAGCCGATCAAGCTTGTCTTTGGCGCTGCTGCTGTCGAATTGTGCAAAGGCTGAGGCGGCGACGAGTAGGAGCAGAATACCGAAGAGGGTATTGCTGGATGAGTTGTGCAGTATTCGGTTGTGCAGCATCAGTCGTCGGGTTCCGGCTTAAGGGTGCCAGCCACTATCTTAGCCCCATTAGCGCAAATAAAAAGCCCCGCGATTGCGGGGCTTCTTGATGGCGGGCTGAATTAACATCCCTGAAGCAGGCTTTAGTCGTTGCTGCCCAAGCCCAGAATCATCAGTAGGTTTACAAAGATGTTGTAGAGGCTCACATACAGCATCACTGTGGCTGAGATGTAGTTAGCCTCGCCACCGTGAATAATTTCACTGGTCTGCCAGAGGATCCAGCCGCTGGAAACCACAATCCATACCGCCGAAATAACCATCTGAAAGGCTGAGAAATCGAAAAACAGACCGAGCATTGAAACCGCAAAGACACCAATGGTGCCGATCATCAGGAAGCTGCCCATGCCGCTCATGTCTTTCTTTGTGGTTAGAGCAAAAGCACTCAGACCCAGAAAAATTGAGCCCGTAGCTCCCAATGCGGTCATAACCAGCTGGCCACCATTAGGAATAGACTCGACATACATGCTGAGCATTGGGCCTAAAGTGATGCCCATAAAGCCGGTCAGACCGAAGACCGCCAGAATACCCATAGAGCTGTTGCGGAACTTGTGGGTGAGGTACAGCAACCCGAAATAGCCGACCAGCGTAATGATTAATCCGGGATGCGGCAGTTTTAGTGCCATTGAGGCGCCTGCTGTCGCAGCGCTGAAGAGCAGTGTCATCGACAACAATAAATAGGTGTTACGCAGTACCTTGTTGGTCGCTAGGACCGATTCCTGGCTGCGACCGGCTGGTAGGGCTGTAGTGCCGCCGCGGGGCAGGTTATTGCGTTCCATGTCGTACTCCTTAACAAGTGGACATTAAAGTGTTGCAGCGTCATTGCTGCATTAAGATTGACCGCAGTTTAGCACGCCAAGTTCCGTAAAACTCCCGCTCCGCTAGGGACTGTCCAACCCTGAGATAGCGAAAAAAGTGCCATTTGCGGCAAAGAATTTGCCCGCAGGCATTGAGTTACGCACCAAGTCAGTAGACAATCGCATCCCTCGCAAAGGCTCAGATCTGTCGCGAGCCTGAAAATCAGCAAAATATCGCTGTACGACTTGGAGAGGTGGCAGAGTCTGGTTGAATGCACCGGTCTTGAAAACCGACAACGGGTTAAACCGTTCGAGGGTTCGAATCCCTCCCTCTCCGCCAAATAGAGAAGCCAACCCTTTGTGAATCAATCGGTTGGCTTTTTTATTTTGGGGGCTATCCCCCAATCTATCCCCCAATTATTTTTCTTTGTGCGGACCTTTCTGTAGGACGGTTTGCGCTAACTTCAAATCGCGTCGACATCGAGTGATCTGTCGTGAGATTCAACGTTAGTTTTTAATGAGCGGTGATGGTGTTTTGTTGGAGTCTCATAGCGTCATTTTTATAAATACAGCATTTGCTGTTTACATATAAGCGTTCGCTGTGTATATTCTCCGAATCGATTTGGAGAACTATATGCCTGAAGTGCAGAAGATAAAAACCACCATGATGCTGGACGCCGCACTCTATGAGGAGTTCGCCGGCATTGTCAAAGCTATCGGCCTTCGCCGAGATGCGATGCTCAGCAAATGGTTAGAGGCGGAGCTCAATTACCTTCGTGAAATCAAGCCGAACAGTTCGGCTCAGGCAAAGCTACGTAAGCTGCTGAGAGCGGACGGGGTTGGAGAGCTAAAGAAGGTCGTCTTCACTCTTAACAAGTCGGTGGTCGATGAGCTAAATGCCATTTGTCGTGAGAAGGGCATTCTGCGTGATGCGTTTGTAGAGAGCTATCTGCGGTACCTCTTAAAAGATGATCAAAATGACATGGGGCCGCCGCTGTATCGAATGTTGGAACTGATCGAGGACCCTAGATGCACGTACGGCTTTTTGCCGGATGGGGAGCGGTCTATGCCCTATGACGAGTTAAGTATTGAGTTGCGGCTTGAGCAAGTTGAGGCATCGCTCAACAAATAGTTGCCTATGTGAGTTCAGCGCATGAGCGGTATCGCTCGAAAGTGTACCTGGTGGGGAGCGGGTCTGAATATTCCCAATAATTTAATCTACGGGACTTTGTTATGAATAACTTAAAGAGTTATGACCGATTCGCACATGCTGGAGTTAAGCGCCATTTGACGCAGCTAAGAAACCATTCTGTGTTGCAGGGGCTAGGGCTGGAGTTTGGCAGCAGTGGGGAAGGTGAACTGACGATTCGCTCACGTAAGGCGACCGCATATGCCAGAAAATATAAGAGTCGCGATGGGTGGAAGCTGGTTTTTTGCACGGGAGCAAAGATTGATCAAACAGTCTTTACGTCTGAGCTGCGCGAGACGGCATCAAGGGTTAGGGCATGCCTCTCATAAGATGCTGCCCAATAATTTTTTGAAGAGAGTTTTATATGAGTAGCGATACACGTCAAAGCATAGCCCAGCAATTCAAGAAAAATACATCTGTTGATCGTGCGGAAATCTTTGCGCATCTGGATCAAAAGTGTCGTCCAATAAATCTGCCCGAAGATGCAGATGTAATGTTCGCCGGTTACGTAGGTTCAGATTATTTGCCGGGTTCCGTGGTCGTTCTTGCTATTAACCCTGGCGGCGGCGGTGACTCCTATACCAAACGTATTCCTGAGGACGAAGTCCTCTATCCTATCTTGCGTTCTTTTAAAGTCTGCCCTGAATCACAAGTGCTGAGTGCTTTTGAACACGTCAATGGTGCTTTTGAGCCTGTAGTTAAACAGTGGAACTTGTGGCGGATACTCGGACCCACGCTGGAGGCGGCTGGTGTAAGTCTTGCGCAGGCTGCATATTTGAATGCTGTACCTTATCGAACACGTGGGGACAAAATGCCACCAGTTCACGCCCAGCGCACTGCCTGGGAGTTAGTCACTGCTCCAAGCTTGAATGTATTGCAGCCCGGAGTAATTATTGCGTTGGGTAAGAAGGCGGGGAGCGTTCTGGATCGTTTCTATGAAGGTGATGCTGCAACATATTGTGTGCCTCGTACTATTGGGGATAGCTATATTTCGGAACCTGCAAAAGTTGTTCTTCAGAACCTCAGAAATAGCGGTGTATAACCATCGCGACCTGTTCACATCGCTGGTTTCTGGTGGAATGGCACGTGGTATTGGGTTTGAATAGCTAGTGTTTTGCCGGAGTGGGATATGAAGTACAACTCTGAAACTAATGAAATACTGGGAAGCGATGGAAAGCTGATTAAGCGGCTGTTTTGTCCCGAAGACCTTAAGTGTTGATGATCTTTTTGAGATCAACGGTTCCTCGGATAGGCTCTGTGCAACCTGTGATAAGGAAATTCGGTGTATCGATGGTCTTTCCGAATCAGCTGTTCGCGAGATAGTTGAAGAAGATGCTAACGCTTGTATGCTTGTTATGGCGAACGAGGAACAGGCGCTTGGACAGCCAGTTTTTGGCCTGGACTCCAATCCTGAGCACGGCAAATCAGTGCTTCGAGTGATTAAAACTGCTCGGGGTATCGACGCGATAAATGCCGGCGCAGCAGAAGGGCTTCGTCCTCTTGTAAAGAAGGTTGAGCAATCAACAGAGTTGTGTATGTCAATGGTTGTATATCAGCATGAGGATACGGGAGAGGTGTTTGCAGATTTAGACCCTCGTAGCGAAATCCCTCCAGGCTATACGCAGGTCCTGCCTCACTTCGCATACTATCCAGACCCACCGAAGCATCCGGTTGCAGCATATCTGATTCCAGATGACCTAAAAGCTGGGGAGAGGGTGCTGCTAGAAGATCTGATTGAAGATGTTCTGAAATCTATAGTTCTTGAAAATGTTTACCGTCTACAGAGTTGCGAAGCCACATGGGATGGCTCTGAGTTCGAACTTCATGCGCCTAAGCAAACTTGGGTCGTGGGCTAGGGAAACATCTACAGGTCAAATCACAGATAGCTGAAAGATTTCTTGTAAGGTTGGGGTAGTCCACGAGGGGCTGTTAAGTGTTTAGAGAAATGGGGGCGATTCAGATGGTCAGTTTGCGACTTCAAAATGAACAGGTTCTAACCGTAGAATGAACAGGTTCGAACTGATGTTGAACTTCCGGCGGACATATTGATAATTTCGGCATTTCCATAGCTGTCACTCTTATCTCGGAGATAGATCACGATGTTAAAACGAAGTGTTTACGGAGCTAGCAGTATCGCTGCGATTCTCTCTGTTCCTTTTCTTGCGATGGTGCCTCAATCAGGCTATACCCAGCAAATTGAAGAAATTGTTGTGTCGGTCCGAAAGAAGAACGAAAGCATTCAGGAAGTTCCTATTTCTGTCAGTACCCTTAGCGCAGAGCAGATCCAGCGCTGGGGCATTAACACCACTGAAGACGTTGTTCGATACACCGCCGGTCTTGAGTTTGATGAAGGGCTTGGCGCGCAGGACACCCGAATTGTTATTCGTGGCCTATCTCCCACGCGAGGTCGTTCCAACGTAGCAATTATCGTAGACGGCGTCGATTTTACCGGTGAGGCCATCGGCACAGCGGGTGGCGGTATTCTGGTTAGTCAGCAGTTGCTGGATCTCGAACGAGTCGAAGTTGTTAAAGGTCCGCAAAGTGCTCTGTACGGACGCAGTGCTTTTGCCGGTGCAATTAGTTACATCACAAAACGACCCAATTTAGAGGCGCCCGAAGGCTCTATGAATGTTCAGTTGGGCACAGGCGATGGTTCAGAGGGTATGCGTGTGGCCGGTGCTTATGGTGGTGCTGTTACTGATGGATTTGGCTTGCGTGCAAATGCTTTGGTCTATGATCAGCAGGGGTTTTATCAAAACTCCCTGACGGGCACAGACATCGGCGGCTCTAAGGGTTACGGTGCAGCATTATCCGGTCTATGGGACAAAGGTGGTATGTTCACTGCCAATGGCCGTATTGCGTATTCCAATGATGAGTATGAGCCTCAGGCGCAGGCCCGACTCCAATCGAATACGATCATCGATATTAATCAGTCCCGGGCCGTGCTTACCGGGCAGTCGCCAAACCTTGTTTATCGCCCCGGTTTTCCTTTTAGCACCGCTACGGGCGGGCACGCATCCTGTGGGGGTCTTCCAGCCAGTCGCAACTTTGCGATCGCCAGTTGTAATGGTCAGCCGTCGCCCATTTACGTGGGTAAGGTCCCTGATGCTGACGGTCTGGTGAGCCTGCAGCGTGAGAATCCCCGTACCGGCACCGGCTATAAAGGCACTGAGGTCGATACGTTCACGTCCACTCTAGGTCTTGAATGGGATACATCTGCAGGTATTTTTACATCCTATACCGGTTTCGCCGCTCTGGATTCTGAACAGTTTTTTGATGGACAAAATGACCCGCTGCCAGCTGGTAGCTATACCAACGTCAATGGCGACTATTCGTTCACGTTACCTGATTGCGGATTTCTAGATTGTTCGCCAACGGCTCAGGAATTTAACTTTGAGAACGAAACCCGGCTCTTTAGTCAGGAGCTGCGTTATGCCACCAAATTTGACGGTCCGGTTAACTTCACGGTAGGTGGCTTGGTATGGGCCGAGCGTGTTGAGCAAACCAATCGCAGTATTACTATTTCACCGACGATTGCACGTGTCGCGGGACCATTTTTCAATAACGTTAATGGCGAGCCAGCGGCTAACTCGGTCATACCTTTCGTGAATATGCCGGGTCCGGATGTTGTAGAGCGCGATACCACCAGCTACTCGCTCTACGGTCTTGTCGATTGGAATATCACCGACACGATTGCACTTGCATTAGAAGGCCGTTGGGTTACCGAGGACTTGGACGTGACGGGCACCAATTGTAACGCTGCTGCAACCATAGCGCTGGTCGGCCCGAGCCCCGGCCCACCGTCAACGGCGTGCCCCCCTAATTTTCGCGGTGCTTCTTCAACAAGTATTGCCAACGGCGCTGGATCGCTTGCAGCCGGAACCTATACGCTGGCGGTATTCGATTCACAAACGGCCAGTTTTTCAAACAGCTTTTTTGCGCCAAAGGCCACATTGCAGTGGATGCCGAACGACACAAATATGTTCTATGGCTCTATTGCGCAAGGCGTGAAGCCGGGTGGCATAAGCACCATCACCGCTGGTGCGTTCTTCGATCCTGATGCAAACACCTTTGACAAGGAAGAGCTGCTTGTCTATGAATTGGGTTCTAAGAGTACGTTTTTCGATAACAGCGTATTGTTTAACACTGCGGTGTTCTACCAGGATTACACTGATAAGCAAGTTGGCGTAACTCGCTTTGATGCATCAATAAATACTGATGTGGGTGCGATTGAGAACGCCGGCGAAGCTGAGACCTATGGTATTGAATTGGAAGCGCAATGGCTAATTACCGAAAACCTATCGGTGGGTGGCGGGTACACCTGGCTGCAGTCTGAATACACCGAGTTCACACAGTTTACACAGTCGGGTAACAATGTGGCTCGTAACTTGGCTGCCGGTGGTGAAGGTTGCCTCAACATAACTCCAGGCGCGTCCGCCAATCAAATTGGCACTTGTGAGGTGTCTCTGGCCGGTAACCAAATCGAAGATGTTCCTGAGCATTCTTTTGTTGGTAATACCCGCTGGGAGGCACCATTGGCGTCTACCGGCATGCAATATTATGCCGACGCCAGTTTTATCTATAAAGGTGAGCGCTTTGTCGATGAATACAACGCTAAAGAGCTTGACTCATATTGGTTAGTTGATTTACGTACCGGCTTAATTGGCGAGCGCTGGGAAGCGATCTTGTTTATCGACAACCTGTTTGACGATGATACGATTAAGTCGGCGATCGACTTTGGTTCTATCACTGATTCAACCCGTCAGGGTTTTCAACCACCATCTCCACCGGATGGCATCGTTGTGAGCCTGCCTGATCCGCGCGTTGTGGGTGTTAGATTCAACTACAACTTTGGTGGCTAGTCACCGCATCAAAAATAGAAAAAGCCGCATTTTTGATGCGGCTTTTTTTTTGCGCGGGTTAACGGCTTCTCTGCGAAAACGTTTGAGGCGACCTACAATAAGTAAAGTGATACGGCCTGAGTATACCCGACACTTTTTGTGGTAAAAAATGAAGTTAAACACAAGAGGTGAGAAATGGCTAAAGGCATTCGTTATACAGATGAGTTTAAACAGGAAGCGGTGAATCAGGTGGCCGTGCACGGATACCCTGTTTTGGAGGTCAGCAAGCGGTTGGGCATATCGACCAAGAGCCTTTACGACTGGATAAAGACGTTCAGCAAGCCACGCAAGCAACGCGAAGAAGACGCTGACCTTCGAGCCGAGAACGCCCGGCTTAAAGGAGAGTTAAAACGCGTTGAGCAGGAACGGAACATACTAAAGGAAGCCGCGGTGTTCTTTGCAGGCGAGTCAAAGAACGGTACCCGTTTATAAAAAGCTCGCAGCAGCGACTATCCGGTGCGGACGCTGTGCAAGGCTCTGGAGGTTCATCCGAGCGGCTACTATGACTGGCTGGAAGAGCCGCAGAGTCAACGGGATGTTGAAGATCAGCGGCTGACGGCAGCCATCAAGCAACACTGGTTGGAAAGTGGCGGCCATTCCGGCTATCGCAACATCTACGAGGACCTGATGGAAGCGGAGATTGCGTGTGGCCGTGACAGGGTATTGCGACTGATGCGGCTAGCGGATATCCGCGCCCAGCGTGGCTACAAAGCGCCGAAGAACTATTACGGTGGTAAAGTCAATATTTCTGCGCCGAATATACTGGATCGGCAATTTGACGTTAAGGCACCGAATCAGTGGTGGGTCAGCGACATCACTTATGTGCACACACAAGAAGGCTTTTTATTCTTGGCGGTAATGATGGATCTATTTGCTCGTAACATTGTGGGTTGGTCGATGAGTCATCGAATTACCGATGACCTAATTTTGGATGCGCTAACGATGGCGTACTGGCGTCGCAAGCCAACCAGCATAGTGATGCTGCACTCCGATCAGGGTTCACAGTACACTGGCAAGCGCTGTAAGAAATTACTCAAGACGTTAAACATGAAAGCCAGCATGAGCAGACGCGGTAACTGCCATGATAACGCCGTAGCAGAAAGCTTTTTTGCGAATTTAAAGAAGGAGAAAATCAGACGAAAGGTCTATCGCACTCGCGACGAAGCGCGGCAATCGACGAACTCACGGCTGCCGGCGTGGACACCGTGCTTGTCCTGCCAGTGACGACATTGAAGGCTGGTGGTCTTATCGGCCAGTGGCGTTACATTTTCGGGTTGCAGGAAGACGCGCCATGGATGTCGGTGAAACGCGTGCAATCAGCCTAAGGGTGACAGCCCACATCGGCGCAGGCGTCCAGTGTAACCAGGTCGAAATTTCCGGTTTGAGGCAGTTTGTCCTCGCCGACGAGTACCGCTGTGCCGGCTGGCAGTGTGTCGGCTTCCAGGCAGCTGGTGCTGCTCAGGGGCACGTCGACCTGGAACCCATCAATACCCGAGCCACCCACGCGCAGCGTGAAGTCAATAGTGGTATCGCCGGGCAATGTATCCAGCACATCATTGGCTTCGAGACCGTTGCCCACAGCTGAAAGAATGCTGTCGCTGGTGATCATGCCATTGTAGTCGGTGAAGGCCGCGCCACCGGCGGCCAGTATGAAATTCCAGCGGGCCACGGAGGTGCTCAATAAGTCGCAGTCGCGCCATGCAAACAAGCCATTCTCTGTGAAGTTGTCGATGCTGGGCTCGCCACACTCGGGCAGATCCGGCGGTGGGGCTGGCGCATCACAGGCCGTGAGGTTGACGAGATCCAGACCGCCTGTCCATTTCTTGCCACCGGCACCCACGATCAGCGTAGGAATATCCCGCACCCCGAAGCTCAGGCATGACTGCGACTGACCTTCGGTCGAAAAGTTAAAGCCCTTGTTGTTAGTGAACCAACTGCCGATGTTGAACTCGATAATTCCCGGCACGGTGTTGTTCAATGTGTCGGTTGCGATGAGTTCAATAGGTACTATGCCTGCAAACGGGCCGTCGCCGAGTATCCGGCCTTCGCTGTATTGCAGTTCGGTAGCACGGCCGCCTCTCATGCGCAGCTGCCAGACATTGGACCCACCGGCACAGTCTTTCCACAGCTGCATTACCGGGCCGTAGTCGAGGTTGTAGGCAGGCTGCCCGCACTCGTTGCCCGGCTGCATTTGTGTGTAAACAGGGGGCCCCATGACAGCGGGTGCGATGCTGCCGGCCTCGGTGGTGCTGGTTTCGATGGCCACGTACAGGGCATCAGCAGCAACGTTGGTAAAGGTATCGACTGTGCCAGATGGCCAGGTGATCGTGATATCGGCCGTCGTGTTATCGGCCAAGCCCACGTGCATACGCGGGTCATTTTGCGACCAGCGATGAATGCCACCGTTCTGCTCGCGTAGTTGGGTAACGCCGCCTGCCGTAATTAACACTTTGGCGCCAACGCCATCGCGGTTAGAGGTGGTGCCCTGCAAATCCAGTTCTAGCCAGTGGTTGCTATTGCCCGTGTTACGGAACAATTGCTCGGGGCCACCGACATTAATGGGGTAATAGAGGAGGCCGTTTGTTACGTAAAGGTCAAGGAATCCGTCCACGTCATAGTCAGCCGTAACGACGCTTTCGCCAACGCCTATGGTGATTCCCGTACCAACCGCGCCTTCCGCCCCATGCGCCGTTTGTTCGACAAAAGTCCCATCGCCCTGATTGATGTAAAGACGGTTGCTGAGGTTGTCCGCGCCGCGCCGGCAGACCAAGTAAACGTCCTGATCCATATCGTTGTCGAAATCACCGGTAACCACGCTTACGCAATACACGGGGGTGTAGAGGCCAGACGTGTAGATTGGTTTCAAACCCGTTGGGCCATTCTGCAGATGCATGGTTTCCCATGCCGTCTCCGGAACGTCGAATGCAACTTCTGTAAGATTTGTCACGGGTTCAACGGTGTCGATACGCAGGTATACCTGAAAGCTTTTCTCTACTTCGATGATGCTAAACCGCCACACGTTTTGCACCGCATCCCATTCACCGACCAAAGAGCCTTCGGGGCTTTCTTCGATCGTAATCAGCGTCTCTGTGGGGTTGGTTTCCGGGTCGAGATTCCATACTTCAGCAGCGCTGTAAATGCCCATACCTTTGTGATCAATGGTGACTGTGATCGCACCCGGGCTTTCAAAAGTAAAGCCTTTGCCGGCCGCAACTTCATCATCTTTGCGCAGCCATGATTCGATGCGATTGCTATTAACCAGTGTTGCACCCGACGGGCGAATAGCACCGCGTGTCATCACCATATCGGTGAGCAGGTCACCGTCTAAGTCGGCAACGGCGGTGTCATTAACATGCGATACAGTGGGCAGGGAGTTGGTTACATTGGTGAACGGAAAAGTCGAGTAGTCGAAAGCGCCCAACGGGAACACGCCTTCCTGCATGCACAGAATCTCTAGCGGGCCGGTGCCGTCAAGATCTATCATCTGCTGATAGTTCAGTTTGCCATCGCAATCCATGTTGGCCTGAGAGGCCCTATCATCAAAATCCACATCGGGATTTCTGCGGTCATCCGGGTCGCGTTCGCGCAGAAAAATATTTTTGGTGTGGCCCTGCACAACGTCCAGGTGGCCGTCGTTGTTGTAGTCAAAGAACGTGGCCATTCGCGCCGCTTCATCGTCGTTCAGGTCTGCATCGCGCGCGCGATCAACAAAATTACCTTGCCCATCCGTGTTGACCAAAAACTGACCATCGCCAGTGGCGCTGACGCCCAGTAAAATGTCATCATCGCCGTCATTGTCGAAATCGACCCAAGTTGCGCCGTGTTTGTCATCAAACACGAAGGCCATCCAATTACCAGGGTCTATCTGGTAGGCGATATTCTGAAACGTGCCTTCGCCGGTGTTGCGGAACATTCGCGGGTACTCGCGGTGCCCCTGATTAAATAGATCAGGCCAGTTGTCACCATTTATGTCACCCCAAGATCCACCCCAGGTTTCCGTGAAGCCCTCCATGCCCGCCGCCTCAGAGACGTCTTCAAAAACGACTTGCGCATGTGCTAAACCCGCCGCACTTATCAGCAATACAGCAGCGAGAGTCTGACTGATTGATTTAAACGCCTTTTTGAGCGGACTAAAAAGACTGTGCATAAAACACCCCATACGAAGTTATTAGTGGCTATTCGGATATGTCTGCTTTGGCAGATAATAGTGCTGGCGCTGTCTTGGCAACGCTTCTTGAATTAAGAATTAATGTTACACCTAATGGTCGCATCAGGTGCGCGAATTTTTGCAGCAAAGTGATGATATTTCTGCGTTATGTTGACCAATCGATTGGCTCGACTTGCTAGTAGTTCTTTTTGCGCTGACCCATGTTCCTGTTAGCGCCGCCCGACCCCGGCATTGCTGAAACGGACGCTTTAAATTGTCAGCTTCTAGATCGCTGTTTTACTTCAAATTCCTTTTCCAACGTCCTTTTCTAGAGGCTCCAAGTGTACACATTGACTCTGCTAGCAAATCGATATCTGCGAACAATGAAAACTTATTGGATGACCGACGTTTGTCGGTGCTGACGCATCAACGCGGCACGGCCGTGTTAGCGTATTTACTCACAAAAAAGCAGCGCTCCGGTTGCAGCACGGACTCGGGTTTCTCAAGCCAAAGCGTTGACTGCATGGGAAGAGTACCGGCAATGCCCGCTGGTCGCCGTATTAAGCGCGACATTAATATTGATATTATTTAAAGCTCTGCGGGAGCCACTTTCCAGTTGTTGGCGACAAACAGTAAACATATTTGATAGCGCCAGAACTAACAGGCCGGAATAAGCCTCAGCTTTTTTTGCAACAGCAGTCCCCGAGAAACGCTCAGCGAAACTATAAATTTTGACTAATTGGGCATAGAGCTGATTGTCGCGGTCGGGTTTCTTCAGTCTTGCTTTTAGACTATTTTTGGCGCGGTCGGTGGTAATAAGCCGGCGTGTTATGCGATGTATATCGTTTTATGTCAAATGAGGCTCGAGTGAAACCCATGCTAGGCGTGCACGGATGCACTTTGGTTGCGCTTCATTAAGACCCGAATGTTAGAATAATTGACTAAATTTATCACGCGTAAATAATAAACTCTATATAATGATGAGCCAAGTTAGTTAGACCGGCAGCAAGTGATTCGAATGGAAACTAACCATCAAGTTTAAATATCAGGAACTAGCCCAATGAATAAATTAACACTTCCGATTAAGAGATCGCGGTCCTATGTTGAAGCGACACCCCGACAAGCGGCTGTCATTCCTTCCATGGCAGCAGCACTGATCCTTCTCAGTTCACTGGTGCTTATGCCTATTGGCAGTGCTAGTGCGGCTACCGTCTACTACAGCTTTATAGGTGTCGTGGACGAAGCCAAAAAAGATGCCAGTGATTATGGTTTTAGCGTGGGTGACATTATTAGGGGTACGGCTAGCATCGATGACGCTCAAGTTCCCTACAGCAGCTAAACAGATAAGGCCGTATATAAAGATGGCGGAATATTTATTCGTTTTTCGGTAGAAAGCAGCACAGGCACTCTGCTCTACAGTTCCGACCAAGCCGCTGATGACATTAAGATGACACTCGAAAATGATAATGGTGGATCTGATAAATGGGAGCTAGAAGATTCTTCAGCACGAGCGGCTATTACTTCAATAAATGGGTCAAAAACAAGTGCTTTTAATGTTCTAAAGATTAAGGTGGAAGACGATGCAAATAACGACACATTCAACTCAGTTGTTCCCTTCGCCGACTCAACCATTACGATTGCAAACTGGAATAAGAAGAAAGAGTTTCAACTTAAGTTCGAAACAGGCGGTGAAGAGGTTGAGTTAAAAGGTGATCTGACAGCGTTTGTCGTGCCAGTTCCGGCGGCAGTTTGGCTGTTTGGATCTGGGCTCGGTCTGCTGGGTTGGATGCGCCGCAAAGCTTAGGCGTAACGAAAAAAAAAACGATTAAGGCCGCTACGAGAGTAGCGGCCTTTTTCTGTGCTTCATGAGTACAATCTAGAAGCAATGTGACCCAAACAAAACGCGCCGCCTAAAGATATTGCATTAACAAGACAAATAGAAAGCTGCCGATAGTTTGGGCTCAGATAATTTGGGGTCAGAGTACAAAATGTTCCCGCTGCGGCATTAAGCCAAAGGATTCAGGCCGCATTTACTCTGACTCATCTCGTAGTCTGACCCCTTGCATGGCACGCAGAGGAATAAGAATATAGGGGTAAGTGGCAGTGCATCAGGGTATCAGGCCAAAAGCCAGTCACTCTGCGTGACCGCAGCCAGTGCGGAAGCATCTGGTTTTCGCTCACGAAACCTATAAAACTTGTTTATGAATTCGAACTAAATTGTTAGAGTAGCGACCTGTTTTTCCATAAAAACTAACAAAAGCGGCGAATCCAATCGTTACGCCATAACCAGCTGAAGCATGAAAACAATACCCACACACTATTTTTCCTTATTTGCTTTGATGTGCCTGGCCGTAGTCGGCCTCTCCGGCTGCACGACCGTCGTGCCCGAAGAGCTTGCGCCGGTCGTGGCGTCGCCTGTTGAAGAGGCTGTGGAGCCCATTCTGCCGGAGGAGACTGCAGAGCCCGTCGCGTTGCCGGAGGAGACTGTAGAGCCAACCGAGCCCGTGGTTAAAAAACCACCCGCGTACAACGGCGATGACGTACTGTGGATACAGCAGCGGTTGCAGGAACAGGGCTATTACACGGGAGATATTGATGGTGCCGTGGGTGCCGCGACACGTGCTGCTATAAAAGCTTATCAAGCTGATCAGAGTATCCCGGCTGATGGAAACCCGACAAGCCGGTTGCGCGAGTTTATGTGGCGCAATGGCGGTTAAAACTAGGTGCTACTGCACAACTGATAGATAAGGAATCACTCAATTTTGTTTGCTGACATGTTCTTCATGGATGTTCCTCGAGAGGTTGCTATCACAGCGATCCTGTGGCTCACGCTCGTCAGCTATTTCATCATCGAATACGTATTGCATATACTCTTGGTGCGGCGTATCCCGGTTCGCATCCATGTAAACGGTACGCGCGGAAAAACCAGCGTAGCACGACTTATTGCAGCCGGACTTCGTTCTGGTAATAAGCGGGTGTATGCAAAAACCAGTGGCACGTTGGCGTCGGTCACAGATTACAAAGGTCACGAATTTCCGGTGTTTCGGTTTTCGCAGCCTAATATTATTGAGCAAATGCGTGTGATGCGCAGAGTAGCAAAGTCGTTGCCTGATGCCGTTGTGTTTGAATGTATGGCATTGCAGCCCCGCTTTCAGTCTCTTACCGAGACCCACATGATTCGCTCTACTCATGGGGTGATAACGAATGCGCGCAGCGATCATCTGGATGTGATGGGGCCGACCGATCGGCATGTTGCCGTTGCTCTTTCAGGCAGCACGCCGATCAATGGTGAGCTGTTTACCGGCGAGCAAAAACATTTCGACGTATTCAAGTCGGCTGCCGATGATAGAAAGTCTCGAATACATCAGATTACAGAGGCGCAAACGGCGGCCGTAACAGAGGCAGATCTCGCCGGTTTTAAGTACCGTGAGCATGCAGAGAATGTGGCCCTATCATTGGCCGTGTGCGAGTCGCTTGGTGTGCCTAGAGACGTAGCACTTGGTGGTATGGCAGCGCTGGAGCCTGAGCCTGGTGCTACCCAGGTCTGCAAATTATTTTTTCATGGCCGCGAGCTTGTGTTTGTTAACGCATTTGCCGCCAATGATCCTGAGTCTACAGAAACAATTTGGGAGCGAGTGGCTAAACGCTACGGACCCCATAATGGGTTTCGACGCATCGCCATTGTTAACTGTCGCTCTGATCGGCCGCAGCGTTCTTACCAAATAGCGGCCGCCGCGGCTCACTGGAGCGAAGCCCATCATTTTATTGTCATTGGCAGCGGCACTATTATTTTTCTGCGTGAAGCGCTAAAGCAGGGAATCCCATCGGAACGCATTACGGTTGAAGAAGGTGTTGCGTTGCGCGAAGTTATTGAAAGCATACTGGAGCTCAGCGGTAAGTATGCCGTTATCGTTGGAATGGCGAACATAAAGGGAGGTGGCGGTGAACTCGCGCGCTACTTCGGCAATCGAGCAGAGCACCTGGAACCCCTATGATTACTCTTAATCTACTTGCACTGGCTATTGGTGTCGGTTTGATCGTGACGTTGTTTGTTACTGAGCTGTTTGGTATTGCAGCCGGTGGCTTGGTCGTGCCCGGTTACATGGCCTTGCGCCTTATGCAACCGGTCAATTTTGGTCTAACAATACTGGTTGCCTTGGTGACCTTTGCAATCATTAGAGTGCTGTCGTCTTTCATGGTGCTCTACGGCAGGCGCATGACAGGGTTGACTATTCTCACCGGATATTTGCTTGGTGCGCTGTTGGAACTCGCGTTAGGCGGCGGCGTAGTGTTCAGCTTAAGCGCTGCTGATATGGCTTTGATGGGCGGCGACACAGGGACCGATACACTCAATCAGTCTGTCGACCCGGTGTTCGTTGAGCTCGGTGTTGTGGGCTACATTATTCCCGGGCTGATTGCGCTTTGGTTTAATCGGCAGGGGGTTGTGCAGACCTTGGCGGCGCTCATAATTACGTCTGTATTGGTAAGGCTTATTCTTATCATACTGATTCCGGATCTGATGATGGCTTACGATGCCAAGGAAGTTTCGTTTTCCGAACTGATCGGTTTGTTGCTGACTAACAACAGCGGCGTTACGCTGTAAGGCTGGAGTAATCTAATGGCATATACAAAAGTCTACTGGCGCCCCAGTAATATTTCATCCGGAGCGATTGCGGTTCTGGCGATGATTTCTCTTGGCGGCATGTTGATGGTCGAGGGCATGCCTCGGCAGGATACTACAGCCGACTTCGGTAACATGGCCGCAGCGGCCGAACAAACCGAACAGGCAATGAGTTTTGTGGGGGATTTGCGGCGTAAGATTCAACGTATTGATGCGGATGTCGATCCGCAAGAGTCGGGGCTGATAGGCGTATCATCAAGTCCGGTAACCTCACTTAGCGGGCATCTACCTGCGAAGCAAACCACCATTAATGCAAACTGGGCGGCCGTAATGTTTCGTATGTTGCGGGAGGCCGATGTCAAAGAGGGTGATGTTGTCGCGGTAGCGGTATCGGGCTCTTTCCCGATGCTTAATCTGGCAACCTATGCAGCGATTGAACAACTGGGTGCCGTGCCCATTGTGATCGTATCCGGTTCGGCATCTCAGTGGGGTGCAAACGTACCGGGGCTAACTTGGATTGATATGTCGCGCGAATTGCGCGAGGCGGGGCTCACCAAAACGGTTGAAGTGGCGGCCTCACTCGGTGGTGCCGAAGATCGAGGTATCGGTGTCTCGGATCGCGGCAGAGATATTATTCGCACGGCTATTGGTCGTGCCAAACTGCAGTTTTTGTTGCCGTCCAGTCTGGATGAGGCTGTGACGAAACGGATCGGAATATATTCAAGAATTGCAGGCGGTCGGCCGGTGCGCGCCTACATTAATATTGGCGGCGGCAGTGCTAGCACGGGCCCCGCATCTATAGATCAGTATTTTGAGCCCGGAGTTATTCGGTCGGCCCAGCCCAAAGCTTTTGCAGTGGATTCGGTCATGGGGCATTTCCTGAAAGAGGATGTGCCGGTGCTTAATATTTCCGCCATCGCAACGTTAGCGCGGCGCTATGGTTTGCCTCAGGCGCCAGTGATAGAGCAATCTATTGGTGCCAGCGGTGTCTACAACACGGTAAGTTATCGGCGTTGGCTGGCAGGCTTATGGGTGGTGATAATTTTGGTTCTCACATACTTCACCACACGGATTTCGGGTGTTGCGAGTTCTTTTGGCGGCGGCCATGACTCGAGCAGAGGTGTGCGACCGACGATTTAATACAGCTACTCGAACTCTGCTCCGGCTTGTGTTGAGCTGCGCGTTGTCTGCTAAATGGCTGTAAGAATTTTGGCAAAAGTATTGTACAAATAATCCATTAATAAAAATCATCAAACCGGGTTTTGGTTAGCTCTTGATTCAAAAAAGGAAACTGTCGAAGCCGAAGCTTTATCTGCATCAAAGGGGAAGTCCATGAACGCTTCGTTATTGCTTCGCGCCGTCCGACCCATTGCGGCGCTTATACTGACTATCGCATTCCTGCTGCCTGGCATCACGGTGGCGAAAGATAAGCAACCGCTGCCCGAGGTTAGTTCGGATGGTCTGCATCTTGTCAAAGGCACTAAGGTCCGTATTGCCTATGTTTTGCCGGGTGCGACACTCGACAAGTACACCAAAGTAAAAATGCTCGATTGCTTCGTGCAGTTCGCCAAGGATTGGGAGCGCGATTACAACATGAACGAAGTGGGGCTTGAGGGGAGGGTTACCAATAAAGATGCGGTAGCGATCAAGCAGCGGCTTGCCGAGGAATTTCTTGCGGAGTTTACTAAGGAATTAGGTAAGAAGGGCTATCCTGTCGTCACCGAAAACGGACCGGATGTACTGCTGCTCCGGCCGGCCTTAATAAATGTCGAGGTTACCGCACCGGCTCTGAATACTCCGGGTATGAGCACCACCCTGGTGAGCTCAGCAGGTCAAATGACGCTTTATATGGAAATGTACGATTCGGCGACCAGCACTCTGCTGGCGCGGGTTATCGATCCTCGTGCGGACATGAGCGCGGGTCCCGAGGTCGCCAATCGCGCCACTAACCAAGCCGCTGCAGACCGAATTATCGAACGCTGGGCGAGTCTGCTGGCGTCACACCTTGCGGAAGTGCAAGGTGAGAGCGGTAAGAAGAAGGAACGTTGGTAGTTCACGCTTTAATTTTACGAGTTTCAGATGTTCCAATCTAATTAGGCTATTTGCGGTGACTCGTCGCCGCGCTCCCACCGAAGAGTACTCTATAGACATGCCGACATCTGAATCTGAGATCGTTACCCGCCTGGTCATCCGTCAGCCTGATGATTGGCACGTCCATTTGCGCGATGACGCCATGCTGGGCGCGGTTGCCGCCTACACGGCCCGCCAGTTTGCGCGTGCTATCGTTATGCCGAACCTCAAGCCGCCCGTGACCACAGTGAGTGCAGCAATAGCCTACAGAGCGCGCATCATTGCCGCAGTTCCGGTCGATCTTGCCTTCACGCCGTTAATGACGGTGTATCTGTCCGACGATACTGATCCTACTGAGGTTGAACGCGGGTTTGTTGCTGGCGTGTTTACGGCGGCCAAGCTCTATCCTGCAAACGCGACCACTAATTCGGCGCTGGGCGTGACCGACTTTCGCAAGCTTTATTTGGTCTTCGCGGCAATGGAACGCATCGGCATGCCGCTGTTACTGCACGGCGAAGTAACCGATAATCATGTCGATATCTTCGACCGTGAAGCCGTGTTTATCGACCGCATTCTGACCATAATCATTACCGATTTCCCGGCACTTAAGATCGTCTTCGAGCACATCACTACGCAGGATGCGGTGGCGTTCGTCGAGGCGAGCGGCCCAAACCTCGCGGCAACTATCACCCCCCATCATCTCGTGATTAACCGCAACGCGATGTTCGAGGGCGGCATTCGTCCGCACCTCTTTTGTTTGCCTGTGGTCAAACGCGAGCAACACCGTTTAGCGCTGCGCAAAGCGGCTGTTTCAGGAAACCCGAAGTTCTTTCTCGGCACCGACTCGGCGCCCCATGCTATCGGGGACAAGGAGTCTGCGTGCGGCTGCGCCGGTATCTTCAACGCGCCGGCTGCACTTGAGACCTACGCCATGGTGTTTGAGGAGGAGGGCGCACTCGACAAGCTAGAAGCGTTCGCGTCGGAGAGCGGCCCCCACTTCTATGGCCTGCCATTGAACGAAGGTTCTGTGGTGTTGGAGCGCCAGTCTTGGCGCGTGTCCGATACCATTGAGGCCGCCGGCACACAGATTGTTCCGTTCATGGCCGGCGTTGATCTTGCCTGGGTGTTCTCTGGGCCGTTCGAAGCGGCTGAATAAGCCGATCTGGGGCGAGGTCAGTCGATACTAACGCCGAGCTGAATAAATCAGTAGCTCCATTTTTCCCGTGTTCGACCCCCATTTTATTTTCGCTTACTGTCTGAATAGACATGGGGTTAGTTTCTAGATCTACTTTGAGACCCACTTTCGGATCAGAGTAATAATCTAACCTTTTGCATTCATGAGTGTGCCCTGTTTAAGGGTTGTTACTCCGGTACCGATCTGTTCAATGCAAAGGGGCAGTTCCGGCCTTCTGAAAAAGGGCGGCCGTTAGAACAGCTCGATCATGGTGCAGATGAAGCGAGGATATCTATTGCCCGTTGCCTGCCTATAAGGTTAACCATTCAGTTGCCTGGCGTAGGTCGTGAAGCCGAAAGGGACCGTCTATATGGGCGATTGTCTGGTCTGCCGGCAGCTCGCTGATCGGTCAGATAGTGATAGCCTGTGTGCTGGCTTTTAAGGGCGCGCACATTGGTAACACTGACAGCGCAACGATCAGCGCTCTGATGACTGGTGGGAGAAAAGCAATATGTTGATCGCTCAATTGTTGTTTTTCTTGCAAGGCTGCTGCAGAAATCGAATTAGCCGGCTGTCTCATCAGCAAAGCTATTGGCTATCGAAAGCCTTTTATAAATGTGAAAGGGGGGGGGTAAGCAATATGCTCGCTGCATGCCGGCAGCAGTGGGTTTTGGCTAAAGCCCAATAAGCCCAGCAACCTTCGTCAGGTCCGAATCCGGCACTACGGCGGTGGCGTGCTTATCCAGTACGCCACGCCGACCCACGGCAATGCGGATATCGGCATGCTTAAACATGGCTAAATCATTGGCACCATCGCCACAGACCAGGGTATTTTCGCGGCCGATCTGCAGCAGGTTCTGCAGATCGAGTATGTTGGTTTCTTTCGAGTTTGAAAACATCATGGGGCCACCGAGGTCGCCATCGAGCTTGCCGTTTACTTGATGCAGAATATTGCTGGCGTGGTACTGGTAGCCGAGCACGTCTTTGAAGTGCCCGGTCGCTAGCGTGAACCCGCCGCTGAGCACAGCCACGTAGTAGCCGGCGGCCTTCAGTTGGCTAATGAGTTCAGCCGCGCCTTTCATTGGCTGCAGATTGGCGCACACCTCAACAGCCGTCGCGTAATCCATGCCTTTTAACAAGCTGACCCGATAGGTGAGGGCTTCAAAGAAGTCGAGTTCGCCGTTCATGGCCCGATTGGTAATTACTGAAACCTGATCTTTAACCCCGAAGGCGGCGGCCAGTTCATCAATGGTTTCGCCCTGGGCTAGCGTGGAATCGAAATCGAAGACGGCGAGTTTGCGGCGGTGTTGGGTCATAGCGGATCTCAATGTGGGGTTCGGCTGGAATCATACTTACATATTTCGGGTCAGAGTAAGAATTCAACCTTTGTCATCCCTGAGTGTGCTCTGCTGGAGGGTTGCTACTCTGACCCCAAATTAGAGGGTTTTTACCCTAGCTCCAAATTGCTGACCCCACATTGTGCTCAGCGACCTCCCCCCCAGCAATAAAATTTGGAGAAATTAGCTGGCGGCCGATTGCCGATCGGACGAGGGCCGAAATAGTGTATTTTTTTCATGTTGTTATGTCGGGTAGGTTAGCCATCTTCGCCGTCTATGCTACGATGCTGCGATTGTTATATCGGCTGTTTTTTTTGCGAGTTTTGGAACCAGCTTGCTATGAGTCCGGACACGGATAAGTTGGGCTATCGCCCTGTTGAGCACTGATGCTATTTAATTCCCCCCTATTCATCTTCATGTTTCTGCCTGTGGCACTACTGGGCTTTTTTGGCACGGCGCGCGTTTTGGGGCGTGAAGCGGCAATTGTCTGGTTGGTGCTGGCATCGTTGTTTTTCTATGGCTGGTGGAATCCCATCTACCTGCTGCTCATTTCTATCTCGATCCTGGTGAACTTCACTCTCGGCTATTGGCTGCCCAAAACCGCCGTGGTAGCGCGCAAAAAAGGGCTGCTGGCCGCAGGCGTGGTCTTTAACCTCGGGTTGCTCGGCTATTTCAAATACGCCAACTTTTTTGTGGATAGCCTCAACAGCGTCTCCTCGATGGCAGTTGACTTGACACCCATTGTGCTGCCGCTGGCGATTTCGTTCTTTACGTTCCAGCAGGTGGCGTACCTTGTGGATGCCTACAAGGATGAAACTCATGAGTACAACTTTTCGCACTATTGTTTGTTTGTGGTATTTTTCCCACAACTGATTGCAGGCCCGATCGTTCATCATAAGCAAATGTTGCCGCAGTTTCTTGCGCCTGAATGGAGCCCGCGTACAACCGATATCGCTATCGGTTTCACCATTTTCATTCTTGGGCTCGCTAAGAAGGTATTGATTGCTGATACGTTGGCTGTTTATGCGAACCCGGTTTTTCTGCTGGCGGATAGTGGCGCTGAGATTAGTTTTATTCAGGCTTGGATTGGCGCCTTCGCCTATACGTTTCAGCTGTACTTTGATTTCTCGGGTTATTCCGATATGGCCATCGGGCTAGCCAGAATGTTTAGCGTAAAGCTACCGCTAAATTTCAACTCACCGTATAAAGCCACAAGCATCATTGATTTCTGGCGCCGCTGGCACATGACTTTGTCACGATTTCTGCGTGATTACGTCTACATACTGCTGGGCGGCAGTCGCAAGGGCCCCTCTCTGCGCTACGTGAATTTGATGGCCACCATGTTGCTGGGCGGCTTGTGGCATGGCGCCGGATGGACCTTCGTCTTTTGGGGTGCATTGCATGGTTTCTATCTGATAGCGAATCATGGCTGGCGCAGTTTTTATGCAGTACTTGGGTATCCTCTGGGGCGAGACCGGATGGTGTGGCGCCATTTGTCGGGAGCGCTTACTTTTATCGCTGTAGTGGTTGCGTGGGTGGTGTTTCGTGCCACCAGTATTGACGGGGCTGGCACTATGCTCCGAGCCATGTCCGGAATAGATGGTATTGCGTTACCGACCAGCTGGATGAGTGCGCTGGGTCCCGTATCCGGAATGCTCTCTGCGGTAGGTGTTGAGACTGATGCAGCGCTGAGAGTAACCGGTGGATTTGTCTCGGTAGGTGCAGTCGCGTTCGCTGCAGCGATTGCATTCCTTCTTCCGAATGTGCAGCAGGTGATGAGCCGGACAACGCCTGTGTTGAGCGAAGGTATGGCTGTGCTGAGCCCGATCAAAGACCGGATATGCTGGAAACCCAGTTTAGGTTGGGCGATTTACATCGGATTAACTGCTGCTATTACGTTTGGCTTTTTGGCGCGGGTTAGTGAGTTTCTGTATTTTCAGTTTTAGGTTAAGAAGTGACTTATTTTGATTAAGCGTTACCTATTGGCGGTCACCCTGGTTTTGAGTCTCGGGGCGTCCTCCGTTATTGGCTTTAACTGGCTTATTAATCCGATGGGTCAATTTTCTTCGCCTCTTATTCCGGGCGTGAATGTTGTTAAGCCCGAAATGTATGCGTATGACCGGCAAATTAAATCCTGGGGCATTTCCAAGTTTCAGCCTGATGGCCTGATCCTCGGTTCTTCGCGGACCTCAGTTGGACTGAATCCTGAGCATCCCGACTGGCAGGCCGATGTTGTTTTTAATGGTTCACTGACTGCAAGCAACACCTATTTTTTGTACCGCTATCTCCGGCATGCACAGGCCACCCGGCCGCTGAAGCAGGTGGTCATGGGGCTGGACTTCCTCTCATTTAATGCCGAGTTGGCCAAGACCATGTCACTGGATGAACGCTTGCTTAGCGTTGATGAATCGGGGCGGCGAAACCCGGACTTTCTATTGTCGCGGGAGTTTCAGTCATTGTATTCATGGAATGTTGCGATGACGTCAGCATCCGTGTTGTCGGTCAATCGTGATCCCCGTAACCGCGACGTTGATCCGGCAACCTACAAACCGCCACTGTCTCGAGACGGTGTTATGCAACCTGATAGTTTTCTTTCGGCTTTTTGGCTGCCGCTGCGGCAGCGTGCCTATGGCACTGTTCAGCAATACCTAACAATGCTCTGGGTTCCAAAAGAAGGGTTTACCTTTCATGACCCGCAGGGAGTCGAGACCGACCTGGTTGGCTGGTATCGGCAAACCTTGCGGTTTGCGTATGCGGAAAATATTGACCTGCGATTGTTTATTAGTCCATCGCATGCCTATCTGTTCGAGGCGATTTATGCGGCAGGACTCGCGGAAACGTGGGAAGAATGGAAGCGATTATTAGTTACGATTAACGCAGAGGAAGCCAGCAGAGCAGCGCGAGAGCCGTTTCCATTCTGGGATTTCGCCAGCTACAACTCCTATAGTGCCGTGACCGTGCCGACTAGCAGTGGGAAAGGAGTTGCGATGGAGTACTTCTGGGATGCGGGTCATTATCGGCAGGAGTTGGGCAACATATTGCTCGACCGGGTGCTGGGCGATGCGCCCTCTGATGGCTTTGGTGTACGTCTGAACACCTTCAATATGGATGATTACCTTGCCGGCATTCGTCAATCCCGCAAGGTTTACCGCAGCGACTTTGCCGAAGAAGTGGCCGAACTCGATGCGGCGTTAAACAAGATACTGGCTGGAGAGTCTCTCTAGGCTGAATCCCGAGCATAGATATTAAGAGCGAAAACCCCGCGTAACTCCCGCTATTTGGTTAGAATAACGTCCCTATGAGTTCATCTAACCAACAAAATCGTTTTATTTTCCTTCAGCGACGACCCCAGAGTCTGCTTGGTCAGATCATTGCTTTTGTGGTCGGCATTATCGTGCTGGCGGTGTCATTCGTGTTTGGTGCATTTCTACTGATGGCATTTTTCGGGCTGTTGTTGCTTTTGGTGCTGGTCACCATGGTTCGTGGTTGGTGGTTGCGGCGCCAGATGTCCGGGTTTGCCGACAGCGATTCGGCTGATCCGCGCGGGGGTTCGCATAAGGTCATTGATGGTGATTTCACCGTCATCGATTCGGGCCATAAGCGGCGCGATAACGATAACGACAACGACTCGCCGTAATTAAAAAAAGCAGTCATTTTCCACGCTGCAGGCGTTGGTGAAGTGAGCAGAATTATTCAGGGGTTTGTTTTGGCCAAGTTAGACAGAGAGCGACGTAAACGTCAGCGTAAGCGCCGGCTGGCGTACAGCTTAATTTTTATTATTTCCGTGACAGGCTTTGCCTGGTTTCTGAAGCAGCGTTCCACCACCACCATCATGATTGTTCGGCATGCCGAGGTGGAGGTGGGTGTCGATAACCCAGGGTTATCGCCGGCCGGCCGTATTCGCGTGAATGAATTGATGCGGGTAGTAGCTGATGTGGACGTCACCGATAGCGTTGATGCCGTCTTTGCAACCCGCTGGCGGCGCACTCAGGAAACCGCCGAACCGCTATCGCTTCGCCTTGATCAGCCGTTGCAGATCATCGATCTGAACAATCTCAACAAAGTGAGTGAAATATTGCAGACCGAATACAAGGGGCAGGTTGTCTTGTTGGTGGTTGATGCCGTTGATATCCAGCCGCTGGTTAAAGAGCTTGAGGGCAGTAAGGTGCTTAAGCCTATTGCTGAGGGCGAACACGACAGCATCTACCTGCTAAGCGTGCCCTGGTTCGGCAAAGTTAAAACGCTGCAGTTTCATTATGGTCGACCCTCTATTGGTTCGCCGTTGCCAGCTGTCGAGTAGGGCGCTTTATGTCTGCGTATGTCCGCAGCAGCTTGCAGCTTAGTACTGCAGGCCGAAGCATTAATCCGCTGCACGGCCAACTGCAGCGTCGTGTTGCAGAGTCTGGTGTTGTTACCGGCCTGTGCCATGTGTTTGTGAAGCACACTAGCGCCTCGCTGATCATCACTGAGAATGCCGACCCAGATGTGCATGTTGATCTGGAGCGTTATCTCACCGACCTGGTGCCCGATGGCGACTCACGTTACCGGCATACGGCCGAGGGCGCTGACGATATGGCGGCCCACGTGCGCAGTGTTCTTACCCTCACAGAGCTGACTTTGCCCGTGCATGGAGGCCAGCTCGATCTCGGTACCTGGCAGGGCGTTTACCTGTGGGAACACCGGCATCGTGGGCACCAGCGTGAGGTTGTGGTGACGGTGCATGGTCAGGTTAGTTAGCTCCGTTAGATAACCCTGTCGACGGATGATTCGCCGCTGCTTTTGCCTGCTCCTTCAACTCCAATACGCCTCAGTTATTAGATTATGTATAACTATGCCTCAGCACGGGGAGTTCTCGCGAGGCGTGTAGCTCAGTAATAGTATTCTTGGTCTAACTAATAACCGACAAAGCGCTTCTTACATTATTAATGCAGGGCTTCGAAATCTCTTGCGTTTTAAAGCGTTTCGGATACGATTTAGTACAGCGCTGTAGTGGTTCTAATAATAATAATCTAGGTCGAATGGCGCGCGATATCGGTGCAGCAATATGAATCGCCCCCAGTTCTCTAGACACTTAACAGCCTCTCGTTAAATCGTCTCTCGTACTCTACCGGTGATAGCTGGTTATTGGAACCGTGCCGGCGTGTGCTGTTGTAAAACATCTCGATGTAATTG